>Ga0268250_10000033_pt1 | contig 84652 bp, 97 predicted proteins | sample AgamicAsSfe_FD_200448 | JGI IMG/M metagenome (GOLD analysis project Ga0268250, IMG submission 200448) | Agave microbial communities from Guanajuato, Mexico - As.Sf.e (v2) (version 2) | ecosystem: Host-associated > Plants > Phyllosphere > Phylloplane/Leaf | place: Guanajuato, Mexico | collected...
GAAGAATTAAATGAAAAAGAAAAATTCTATATAAAAAAATATGATTCATTCTATAAAACTTCCAGAGGATATAATATTGCTTCTGGTGGTGATGGTGGTAATTTAATCGCCGGCTGGAGTGAAGAGAGATACAACAAGTATATTGAACTAAAAAGAATAAATAACACTGGTGAGAAAAACCCGAATTACGGTAACGGAGAAAAAATTTCTGGAGATAAAAATCCTTCTAAAAGAAAAGATGTAAGAAAAAAATTAAAAGTATTACTAAGTGGTGTAAATAATCCAATGTATGGAAGAAGGAGAGATCTTCATCCACTATATGGAAAACACCATTCAGAAGAGACAATAAACAAAATCAGTGAAGCTCTTTCTGGTGAAAACAATCCAAATTACGGAAAGCACCATTCAGAAGAAACAAAGAGAAAAATATCCGAAGGAAATAAAGGAAAAGTTGTATCTGAAGAAACAAGAAGAAAAATGTCAGAATCTAAAAAGAGCTTATCCGTTGAAGCTCGCAAAAATATTAGCGAGGCTGCTAAGAAAAGAAGATACAAACTAATATGTGGAATTTGTGAGAAAGAATTTGAAGGAAAAATTCATAATGTAACAAAATGCCCAGAATGCAGATTAATTAAACCTAAATCAAAATTTAAAATGCCAAATAGAGAATACCATTGTAAATGTAAAACATGTGGCTCCGATTTTATCGGAAGATCAAGCAGAAGTTTTTATTGTAGTGATAAATGTAGAAAACGTAAATAAGACAATACCGAGGTAAGTTAAAGTTTAAAAGCTTTAGCCACCGTAGAGCGTAGGAATTGAACCTATGCTTTTTTATTGCCAAAAAAGCATAGAATATAATATTCCCAAGAGTGTCCGATACCTGACCGAGTAAAGTCGAAGGTAAAAATGTACGCCGAACTTACTGGTGACAGTAAGAAGTTAGGATAAAAAGCCTAACGATAACAATATTGCGTAAGGCCAACGTTTTCGTAGCAGACGAAGTTGGAGCATTAAGAAACCGTTACCCTATTGATGCCATGCAATCTTCTCAAATGAACATGGTAAACCGTACCGGAATTCTTATTAGTACAGCCTATGAATCATTAAACAATCCTATGACTGAAGAAGTTGAATACGCTCAAAAAGTTCTGGATGATTTAATTGATGATCCCACTCTTTTCGCCCTCCTTTATAAACCTGATGATCCTAAAGACTGGCTATCTGACAAATCCCTCATTGAAGCAAATCCACTTGCTGAAGTTCTCGAAGATAACTTGGAATATTTAAAAAAGCAACGTAGAACTGCTTTAGATATGCCAAGTTCAAAAAAGAACTTCTTAACAAAGCATATGAATATTTTCGTTGATGGTGATGACTCAGAGGTTTATATCCCTTCAGATGAACTAAAGAAGAATATGATTACTACATATGATTGGACAGGTCGAGAAGTGTTTGTTGGTGTTGACTTATCTCAAACTACTGATAATACAGCTGTTTCAATGGTTACTTATGATCATGATAAAGATGAATATGTTGCTCAGTCCTGGGCTTTTATTCCGGAAGATAGTGCGGAAAATAAGTCCAAAGTTGAGAAGGTTGATTACTTTACCATGAGAGATAATGGTTATTGCTATTTCTGTGGTGATAAAGTTATCAGCCATAGGTTCGTTGAAAACTTTGTCTTGGATCTCGAAAAGAAATATGGAGTAATCATTAAAGGCATCGGTTATGACCGGTGGAACTGCGTTGCTTCAGCTAACCGATGGTACGAAGAAGGATATGACACGATCGAAATAAAGCAGCATTCTTCTGTCTTGCACCCTGCTACTAAACTTGTAAAAGAACGTGTTTTGAAAGGCAGCTTTAAGTATCTACAAAACAGACTGCTGGAAATCAACTTTTCAAATGCTCGTGAGGTTAAGGATTCCAACCTCAATACTTACGTTAATAAGAAAAAATCCACAGGAAAAGTTGATATGGTTATCTCAATATTAAACGCTATGGCCCTATGGAATAAAGAAGTTGAAGAAAATTTAACCTCCAACTTTGAAGAAAGGGAACTAATTATTCTCTAAGAAAGGAGGATAACCAACCTAAATGGGGATTTTTTCGAGAAAAAATAAGCAGAAAGAAGACCGTTCCATGCAATATTCCTACGGTGGTGGATATTCTATTACTTCTTACTTTGGTGATGGTGGTCCAATAACAGAAGAAGAAGCTATGAGAATCCCCACTGTTGTTTCGGCTCTTGAGCTTATTACATCATCAATAGCATCATTGCCAATCTACTTATATAAAGAAGATCGCAAAGGTGCAGTAATTAAAATTCCTGATAACCGTGTTTCTCTTTTAAATGATGAACCAAATGATTTGATAAACGGCTATAACATGAAAAAGAGAATGGTTAAGGACTATTTACTGTATGGAGCTAGCTACATCAAGATCGAAAAAATTCGGAATGAGGTTACTAACTTCTATCCCTTGCCCATCAAATATATTTCAGTGACAACTTATAGTCAGGGATATAAAAAATGGGCTACGATCAATTATTTTTATAACAACAAAACTGGAACTTATGAATTTACTCCGGATGAATTGATTATTCTTACAAGAGACAGTGAAGATGGAGTTACCTCATCAGGAATCCTCCAGAATAATAGTAAGCTTCTTAGACTTGCCCTTGATGAAATCGAATACTCAAATGGAATCTTAAAAAACGGGGCCCTTCCTATAGGTGTTTTAAAAGCTACATCAAGATTAAGCCAAAAAGCAATTGATAACCTGCGATCTTCTTGGGAAAACCTCTATAGTGGACCAAAGAAAGCTGGTAAAACAATTATTTTGGAAGAAGGATTAGATTACAATCCAATTTCAATGAAACCAAGTGAAATGGATTTAACTAATTCTAAGAAAAACACGGTCTCAGAAATTGCTAGAGTCTTCAATATTCCAGAGTCCATGTTAAATTCCTCGGCCAATAAGTATGCTTCAAATGAACAAAATAACCTCTATTTTCTTCAATACTGTGTTGGCCCGATCATTTCTGCGATTGAATCTGCTCTAAATAAATCTCTCCTATTAGAAACAGAAAAAGAACAAGGTTATTATTTTAGATTTGATGTTTCTGAATTGCTCAGAACAACAGAAAAAGAAAAAATCGATGCCACTGTTTCTGCTGTAAAAGGAGGATTAATCTCTCTTAACGAAGGTCGTTCAAGAATTGACATGCCTGAAATTAAAGATGATTTCTTTATGTGGGGTCTGGGTCAAATTTTCTATAATCCCAAAACCGGAAAAATGACTATTCCAAACATGGGAGAAACGATTGATCCTAACAATCCACAACCTTCCGCACAAAATCAGAATCACCCCCCTACTCCATCTAATCTTGATCCAAATAAACCTCCAATTGAAAATGAACAAACTTCTGAAGATAAAGATGATTCAAAGATAAAAGATGAGCCAGTAGATCAATAGATTTATTGGCTTTTATTTTTTCAAGGAGGTGTAACTAACTTATGAAATTTGAGCTTTTATCCCGTAAGGTCGAGCTTCGAGCCAATAACGATAATGATTCAATGACTGTTTCTGGTTACGTCAATAAAACAGGAGAGTTAAGCGAAGTACTGGGTTCTGGAAAGAAGTTTGTTGAGAAAATTGCACCGGGTGCATTTACTCGAGCTCTATCACGAAACCCCGACAATATTGACTTCCTTGCTGAACATAACAGCAAACATATTCTAGCTTCTACACGAAACGGTTCCCTTCGATTATTTGAAGACAGCACCGGTTTATATATGGAAGCAACAATCTCTCCTACTACATGGGGACATGATTATTACCAATTGATAGACGATAAAATCCTTCGGAATATGTCATTTGGATTTAGAACCTTAGATGATTCATGGGATGTTCGCGATGATGGTATTTACGAACGGACCATTAATGATCTTGAATTACTTGAAGTTTCCGTTGTACGAGACCCGGCCTACTCACAATCTACAATCTCAGCCAGAGGAATTGATGTAATTGAAGACATTGAAATTCCAACGAACTTAGAAGAAGGAGAGCAAAGAAATATGGATGAAATCAAAGAGCTCTTTGAAGGATTAGAAGAACGTTTATTAACTTCTCTTAAAGAATCAATCAATGAAATTCGTTCAGAACAAAAAGAGTTCATTGAACAAGCTACGGCTGAATTAAGAGAAAAAGTGAACGAACAAGATCCTGAAAAGGCTGCCGAAAATTCAGGCGAACAAACAGAAGTTAAAGATAATGACTCCGAACAAGATGAACCTGAAACAAAAGAAAAGTCTGAAAATGTTGATGAAACGAAACCAAATGAAAAAGATCCTAAAGAAGATAAATCTGATGAAGATCCTGATAAAGAGAAAAAACGTTCATTAGTCTCTGAAGAATTGTCAGAATTGCGAAATAAATTAACTGGACTATCAAATTAATCAGGAGGTTTCTTATAAATATGAATTTGAAAGCGCTTAAAGAAAAACGAAATGCCCTGTTAGATGAAGCAGATGAACTACTAAAAAATGCTGAAAAAGAAGTTCGCTCATTATCAGCAGACGAAAAATCAAAATTTGATGAATTGACTGCTGATGTTACTGATTTAAACAACCAAATTTCCGAATTAGAAAGTCGCCAGAAAGATGGCGAGAAAAATGAAAAAACAATGGAGGAACGTAAAGTGGATAATAAAGAAAAAGAACTCCGCGGTATTGAACAGTATCTCCGTCGCCAAGATGGTGAAGAAGTTCGTGCTCTTCAAACAACTTCTCAAGGTGGAGCCGTAATCCCTGAGAATGTTGAAGGAACAATTGTACTTAAAATGGAAGAAACTTCACCGGTATTTGCTCGAGCAACTAAATTCCCATCTGTCGCTGGAACATTGAAAATTGCTAAGGAATCCCTTAACTCTGTTGCAGGATTTGTTGGTGAAGGTGAAGATGTATCCGAACTTCAAATCTCTTTTGATGAAGTTAAGCTTGCACAAAAACGTGTTGGTGCAGCAATCAGCCTATCTAATCAGCTGATTAATGATGCAGCTGTTAACATTGTTGATTACTCTCTTAACCTTCTCGGTCGTCGGGTCGGTAAAGCAGTTGAAAAATCAATTCTTGTGGGTGCAGGTGGAGAAGAATTCTCTGGTATCGTTAACGATGCTGAAGTTCAAAAAATCCCTGTCTCCGGCGCAGTTACTATTGATAACTTAATGGACCTCTATAACTCTATTCATCCTGAATTCCTAGCTTCATCTTCTTTCATTATGCAACGTGGTTTCTTCAACCAAATCGCTAAGATGAAAGATTCTATGGGCCATTACTACATGCAAAACGGTGTCGTTAACGGTAAATTAACCTATACCCTTTTCGGTGCCGAAGTCATTGTAACTGATCAACTTCCTGATGGAACTCCTGCGATCTTTGGTTCTGTTCAAGATGCTTATGCAGTATTGGTTAAGAAAGGATTCGCTCTTCAACACGTCACAGGTGATACAACACAAGCTATCCGTGGTTCTCAATTACTTGTTCTCGATGGTTACATGGATGGTGCAGTCTACAACCCACAAGCTATCTCTGTGTTAAAAGTTGATACTGCGACTACTTCTGCTTAATCATGTGAAAAACTTCACAATATATAGGTGATTAGGAGCTCTTCGGAGCTTCTTTTCATTTATAAAATACTGATTTTATACATAACCAAAGGAGGTAATCCATATGCCAAAAGTTAAATTCCTACAATCTGCTTATCTTCCTTCTCATAAAACAGTCTTTAACCATAACGAAGTTGTTGAGATTGAGAATAAAGATTTGGCCAAGAGCCTTGTAAAGAATGGCCATGCAGAGGAAGTTAAAGAAACGAAAAAAGGCAAAAAAGAACCCAAAGTTATAGAAAAACCTGATGAATCACAGGTAGATAACAATGTTGAGTAATGTAAAAATCACTGAGTTAGACCTCGCCTTTGTAAAGAATTATCTCAAAGTCGATCATGACGCAGATGATGCTTTAATTTCGATGATGATTATTTCTGCACAGAATTATATTCAAACTTACCTCAATAAAAAGTTTGATGAATTCGATCCCCTTCCAGCTGAATTCACTATCGCAGCACTTAGCCTTATCTCCCAATGGTATGAACATAGAGAAATTCAGACTGCATCAATTTCATCTAAAAGTGAACTCTCATATGTATTTTCTGGTCTTCTTGACGTTTATAGAAATTGGAATGATGAATCATACGAGGTTGATGCTTAATGCCTTCTAAACGCCCCGATATTAGTGAATTAAATAAAAGAATAACCTTTTTAAAACAAACTCAAGGAAAAGATTCTTATGGGGCTCCAACTATGGTTTACAAGGAAGTTACATCATGTTGGGCCAGTGTTGAATCACAACAGCTGAAAGAATTCATAACTACTTACGGGACAGAACTTCAAAATATTATCACCTTCTTAATTCGGTCAAAACAAAGGGTCCCTATTACAGACGATATGATGATCTCTTTTCAAGGTCAAAAATACAAAATCGTTGAGATCCAGCCAGATCTAAAAAGTTCTATGTATGACTTAATCGTTGCAAAGGCGGTGTCTTAATGGGACTAGATATTGATACGTCAGGAATTGAATTAGCTTTGAAACAAATGGCTGGACGTGAAACCAAAGTTCGAAATCGAGCATTAAAAGCAGCTGCGCATGTTGTTGCAGAAAAATTAGAAGACAATACTCCAGTTTGGCCGGTAGATAAGCACAAACACTTGAAAGACGATGTAGTAATTTCCGGTGTTGATGCATTTGGCCAAATCAAAGTTGGATATAGCAAAGAAACTGAATGGAGAGCAAAGTTCGTTGAATTTGGAACAATGGGTGGATCAAGAATTGCTCCACAAGGTTTTATTCAACGGACTGAAGAAGAGTCTCGTTCAGAAGCCATGTCAGTTATGACAGACGAGCTCAAGAAAGGATTGGGATTGTGAGTTTATCAGTAAAAACAGTATATGACTTGCTGATGAATGATCAAGAAATTGGAAATCTCATGAACAAAGATATGATATTTTCAATCAACGTTCCTGAAGACTTTCAAAAAGTCGAAAATGCTCCGATTATTTGCATCACTCAAATAAGTGATTTCCAAAGTAGATTTGTTAGCAATAAAGCATTTTCTTCTGAAATTAGTGTTCAAATTACAGTTTGGGCTGCAGATCTAGCAAAAATCGATCAATTTAAAACTCGTTTAGACACTTTAATGGGTGAAAATAATTGGTCGCAATACACAGGAATGTTAGACAGAGATCCAACCATTGATTTGTTTATGTTAGCAAGACGTTATCGAACAACTGAAATATTAAACGATTTGAGCCTTCTCAAACATGAGTAGGCTTATTTTTTTTAAGGGAGGAAATCATTAGTGGCAACATTAGGTTTTGAAGAAGTCCAAATTGCTATTCTTAATGATCAAGAACAGGTAGTAAAAGTTCATAAAATTAACGCCCAAGTCGGTGGTGCTGTTGAAGCTAAAATTTCAGGTTTGGCTCCAACGACTAATACAGTCTATGCTTCCAACGTTCCATTCTATGTTTCTGCTGTCGGTGTTTCTAACCCTAAATTAGAACTTAATACAGCTGATTTAACAGAAGAAATGATCGCAGACATCTCTGGAGCTAAGACAAATGAAAATGGAATTACAACTCTTGGTGCTGATACAGTTGCCCCTTATTGTGCCGTAATTATGAAAACAAAAGGCCTGGCCAATGATGACATTTATATTGCCCTTGCAAAAGGTAAATTCGGTCACCCTGATGGATTCGATCTTAAAACAGGTGAGGACAAAGGACAAGAAGCTGATACAACCGATGGTGCTTTGACTGGTGAATTTGTTGCTCGCCATTCTGACGGTATTGTTTATGCTAAAGGCCGTACAAGCACTCAAGGCTTCACTGTGTCTGCATTTACTCAATTGCTCTTCCCCGGCTGGAATGGAACAACAGCTGAAGGTCAAACTTCAACTAACACTTCAACAACAACCCCTACTGAAACTTCTGATACTACTACTGCCTAATCACAAATAAGCTAGATGCCTTTGGCATCTAGTTTTTTATTTACATACCAAATAAACAAAGGAGAGAAATTTTCACGATGCTAAAAATTGAATTATATAACCCTGAACTAGACAAAGTTGAAACATTCACTGAAGGATTTGTCTCAGCCCGAGCATTACGTCGGGTAATCGAATTCGGAGTCAAGCAAGAAACAGAAGTTATGAATGAGCTTGAACAATTAGACGAATTGGTTGCTCTTGTCGCAAGCCTATTTAGAAGTGAAAAAGTCAATTTCGACACTATCTATGATGGTATTGCCTCTGACAAAATCGCCGAAGTTTTATCTGGAATCCTCCAAGATGTACTGGGTGGAGAAGCTAAAAAAAAGAAGGCACAGATGGAACTAGCGAAAGTGACGGAATAAAGTCATACCAAGATTACCTGGATAACCTCGATCAGATTTACAAAGATTTGATCGAGGCCGGTTGGTCTTATAAGGATATTGAAGAAATGGACATAAATGGCTTCTTACGCTTAATGGGAGACAAAAAGAAGAAAACAAAAACTGACGATATTGAAGAGTTCTTCAAATCGATTTAATGAAGTCATGGAGGTGGAGCGATGGCGACGACTGGAACCCCACTAGGAAATATGGTCATTCAATTATCAATGGATGGCACCCAGTTTTCTAATACTCTTCAAGGTATTAAGAGAGAAATTAGAGTTGCTCAAACAGCAATGAAAGCGAACCTTGAGATTCTTTCAAATGCTGGTGATGAATACGCTCTATTAGAGAATAAGATTAAAGATCTTACTCAAATAATGGATGCGAACAAACGTAAAATTGATGAGTTACGTAGACAACACCAGAATGCCATTCAAACTTATGGTGAAGGTTCAAAACAAGTTCAGCTATTAGCTTCACAAATCAACTCCGCAATTACCCGACAAGCTGCCTGGGAAAGACAGCTAAGAACTACCGAAGGTAGACTCGAAGATCTCAAATCTGGTACAGCAGATTTAAGACAAGAGATTAGTAACATTACTCGGGCTACTCAAGAGAATGTTGCTTCTTTAAATGCAAGTGGTAGGGTCTATTCGGCTCAACGTGCTAGAATTGACGGTTTATCCCAAACAGTTAACCATTACAATAACCTAATTGAAGTCCAAAGACAAAGAATCAATAATCTATCAAATACTTTTGGTGAGAATGATTCGAGGGTTGAAGCAGCAAGGCAAGAACTCCAAAGGTATACTGAACAACAACAACGGGCCCAAGAACGTTTAGACCAATTAAGAAACAGATTTGACCGTATCTCCCCTTCTGTTGGAGAACTTTCTGATAACCTCGGACAGGTTTCTTCAAGAATGAGAGAAGTTTCAGATCGAGCCAGAAAAACTGGAGAAAAGATTCACGATATTGGTTCAAATATTAAAGAGTCTGTAGTTCCAATGACAGGTGCCCTCACTCTTGGACTGGGGTTTGCGACTAAGAGTGCCATGGATTTTGAATCCCAAATGTCAGCTGTAAAATCCGTTATGGCCCCAGATGAAGTAAACAAGTATGGGAAAGCTCTTGAAGAACTTGCTGTTATCCAAGGTGCAAAAACAAAGTATAGTGCATTAGAAGCTGCCCAAGCTGAAGAAGAACTGGTTAAGGCCGGTGTTAGTGTAAAAGATATTATCAACGGGGGTTTAAGTGGTGCCCTATCATTAGCTACAGCTGGTGGTTTAGAACTAAAAGATGCTGCAGAAATTGCTTCAACAGCATTGAATGCCTTCAGGGATGATAATATATCTGTAGCTGACGCTGCCAATATTTTAGCTGGTGCAGCAAACGCTTCTGCAACTGACGTTGGTGAATTAAAATACGGTTTATCAATGGTTTCTGCAGTTGCTTCAGGTGTTGGTTTAAGTTTCAGAGATACCTCAACAGCATTAGCCGCATTCGCTCAAAATGGATTGAAGGGTTCAGATGCCGGTACCTCCCTCAAAACAATGCTCCTTAACCTTTCCCCTCACACAAAAGCTGCATCAGATATGATGGATTCTCTTGGATTAGCTACAGCTAACACGAAAGTTGCTTATCAATGGTTAGTCGACCGTGGAATTAAACCGGCTTCAACAGAATTTAAAGATGTATCAGCAGCCGTTCAAAAATTAGCGAAAATCCAAGCTGGCCATGGTGCTTCAGCTGCAAAAGTAGCTAAAGAGTATGACAAACTAGCAACATATTCTGGTTTGGCTTCAAGTGCTTTCTACGATGAAAATGGTAACCTTAAAAGCATTTCCGAAATCGCTGCCTTACTCAAGGATAGATTAAAAGACTTGAGTAATGAACAGAGACAACAAGCTCTAAATACTATGTTCGGTACCGATGCAATCCGTGCTGCCAATATCCTTTATAAAGAAGGCGCTAAAGGCATGGATGATATGGCAGCTGCAATAGGAAAGATTTCAGCAGATGATGTTGCAAAAACCAAACTCGATAACTTAAAAGGGACAATTGAACAGTTAAAGGGATCAGTTGAAACTGCTGGAATTACGATTGGACAAAATCTTACTCCAGCATTAAAAGTCGTTGCTACAGTTATTCAAAAAGTTGTAGATGTATTCAATGCCCTTCCTTCTCCTGTTCAACACTTTTTAGTTATTGGGGCAGCATTAGTCGCTGTCCTTGGACTAATTGCAACTGCAATTGGATTTACTATGATCGGTATTGGTGGAGCGATTAAAGGTTTCGGAGAATTCGGGGCCATTGTCGCTAGCGCCACACGGAAAATTGCTGAATCTGAAGCAATTATGGCAACTCTAGGTTCAGTCATGAACTTTGCTTTAGGGCCAATCGGACTCGCAATTGCAGCCATTTCAACCCTCGGAATTGCCTTTGCAGTTGCATATCAGAAATCAGAGACTTTCCGTAACTTCATAAATGGAATTGGAGCTTCTATTGGAACAGCCTTTTCAAAAGTGAAACAAGCTGTCTCCGGGATCTTTGCTTTATTTAAAGGTGATCAATCTAAAGGCAAAAGTCTCTTATCTTCTCTAATGCCTCCAGAAATGGTTAAAGTCATTGTCGATTCTGTAAATAAGATAAAATCGGCATTTTATAACATGACTGCCCCACTTACGAGCGCTTACGGCAAAGTTAAAACTGTTATAACTGGTATTTTCGCTTTATTCTCTGGTAACACCAAAAAAGGCACATCAATTTTATCAGGTGTCTTGAGTGCCAAAGACATTTCAAGTATCAGAAGTATGGTTGCTCAAGTTAGACAAGTAATCATGTCTGTTATAACTTATATCAAAGCGAAAACTACTGAGATTCGTGCTTTCTGGCAACAGAACGGTCCGATGATAACAAAAGCTTTTATCAATATCTTCTCAGGGATAGTTAAAACGGTTACAACTGTTATGACTACTATCTTCCAGATTGTCGGTCCAATCCTCAAATCCCTCGTAGCTCTTTTCAAAGTCTTACTTCCCCCAATTTCAGTCGTATTCAAATTGGTATTTACGGTAGCCTTGGCTCTTATTAAGTCAGTACTGAATAACATCAAAGGTGTTATTGATGGAACACTTAATGTAATTATGGGTATCGCGAAAGTTTTTGGTGGTCTATTCACTGGAAACTGGAAGAAGATGTGGGAAGGTATCAAACAATTGTTCTTTGGAGCTTTCCAATTAATTTGGAATGCAATCCAATTAATGTGGTTCGGAAAAATGATTAAAGGCGCTGCCTTATTCATTGGATCCTTCAAAGCATTGTTTGTTGGTCTATGGAATATATTAAAGTCTGTTTTCAAGACTCCGATTAAGTGGATCGTTAATTTCTTGAAAGACAACTTTAATATCATGAAAAGAACAGCGAGTACAGTTTTTGGTGGAATCAAAACGGTTATCTCCAAAGTCTGGGGCGGAATCAAACTCGTGTTTACCACAGTAATTAAGTACATCGTTAAATTCTTAAAACTTGAATTTAACGGTATGAAAGTTATTGTGACTACAATTTTCAAAGTAATAAGCAAAGTAATCTCTACAACTTGGTCAGTGATCAAGAAAATCTTTGTTACTACTGCGAAATTTTTGTATAACACGGTGAGGACCCGATTTGGGAACATCAAAGACTTCATCGGAAAAGTTTTCAGTTGGATCTGGAATTTCGCTAAAAAAGCTTGGAGTGGAATTTCTAACGTAATCATCAAACCAGTTGTAAATGTCTTTAAAACAGTGGTTAAGTATTTCACCAATATTAAACAGAACGCCTTAAAAATCTTTGACGGATTAAAGAAAGGTGCTCAAAACATCTGGACCAAGATGGTTGACGGCATCAAATCTTTACCTCGTCGGATGGGTGATGGATTAAAGAATGGCGCTAAAGCAATCGGTAAGGGCGCCAAAGCCGTTGCTAAGATCTTGATTGAAGGATTGGCTAAAGGTGTCAATGGTGTAACTGGTGGCGTGAACTGGATCCTCGATAAAGTTCATGCTCCTAAGAAATTAAGAATTCCTAAATGGGATGTCCCAAAATATGCCCGTGGTACTGACAATCACCCAGGTGGACCAGCTATTGTTTCTGATGGTAAAGGCCCAAACAAACAAGAGTTAATAGCTCTTCCAAATGGCCGAATGTTCTTATCTCCTAAGAAAGAAACAATGTTGAATCTTCCTAAAGGAACATCGGTTCTTGATGGAAATAAAACAGCTGCTCTTCTTAAAATGGCACCTAAGTATTCAACCGGTATTGGTTGGCTTGATAGTGCATGGGATAAGACGAAAGAGTTTGCTTCTTCTGCAGCTTCTAAAGTGACAAATGTAGCAAAAGATATTTGGTCTTATGCAACTCACCCAACGAAGTTATTAGAAATGGCAATCTCTAAGTTCACTAAATTGGACGCCCTTAAAGATCCAACTCTCGGTATGGTTAAAGGTGCAGTTACATCTGTCAAAGACGGTGCCGTAAATTGGATCAAAGGTTTACTTACAGCTGATAACCCACCAGGAAAAGGTGTTCAGCGTTGGAAACCTTTAGTTAAGAGAGCACTAGAGATGAATGGTCTATCAACAAGTACTGAAATGGTTAATAAAGTTTTGAGACAAATTCAAACTGAATCTGGTGGAGATCCAAAAGCCGTTCAGCACGGTTATACAGATATAAACACGATTCGGGGGGATTTGGCTAAAGGCTTGATGCAAACTATCTCAAGTACATTCAATGCCTACAAGTTTAAGGGCCATGACAATATCTTTAATGGCTTCGATAACCTGTTGGCTGCCTTAAACTATGCAAAACATAGATACGGTCCAACTTTATCAGCATTAGGGCAAGGACATGGTTACGCAAACGGAGGCATTGTTACAAGGGCACAAGTTGCGAATATTGCTGAGGGAAATAAACCTGAATCAATTATTCCACTTGACCCTTTAAAACGGACAAGGGCATTGCAACTGTTATCTAAAACTCAACAGATTTTAGGTGTTCCTAACGGATCGCAAGTAACAGTGAACAATGATTACTCTGAGGTTATTGCCCGACAAGATGCTCAGATTACCCTTATGCAGCAACAAATCACTCTCCTAACTCAATTATTGGCCAAAGATAACTCACTTTACTTAGATGGTAAAGAAGTTTATAACACCAATAAAAAGTATGCAGATCAAAAAACAAAATTAAGAAACTTAGCTAAAGGAGTGGTAACTACTTGAACGAAGTAACATTTAATTTTTGTGGTTTTAACTCCAACACTGATCTTGATCTGATTGTAAATGACATCAAAAGAAATGTCGGCCCAGAAATATCAGAGAACGTCCAAGACGTTCCTGGTATGATGGGTAAGATTTTTCAAGGCAATAGTTACGGTCAAAGGGTATTTGAAATTGATGCTACGATTAAAGCTACTTCTGAAGCTGACAGAGTTGATAAGATTCAACGTCTATCAAATCTAATCACCATAACTGGTGATGGAGAGTACCCTATGGTCTTTAGTGATGATGCTGAATACACCTATTATGGTCACTTTAGTCAAATATCTCAGGTATCAAGATTAAGCCAATCATCTTTTGATGGAACATTAACTCTCACTTTCTCCTGTTCTGACCCAAGAGGTTATGGTCAGTATATATCTCAAGATATAACTGAGAGCCCTGAAACAATCACCCCACAAGGTAACTCCGTAACATACCCTATCTTCACATGCATTCCTAAAAAGGACGTAACTAAAATCGCGATTTCTGATGAAGATGACAATTACGTTTATATTGGTCAAGATGTTGATCCAGATACGGGTGATTCTCCAATCGACAAAGAACCAAGAGTTCTAAAAGATCCTTGTAATACTCTTGCTACTTGGACTGAAATCACTTCTTCTAATCTAACCTTCTATATTGAAAATGGAGTACCAGGTGGAACAATGACAAGTACTCCTAATGTGCTAAAACCTTCAAGTTTCGGTAGTAAAGTTGATGGTAAATGGCATGGACCAGTTAGACAACAATGGCTTCCTGCCAGTTATAAAGACTTTAGAGTTAGAGCCAGAATGAAGATTGTTTCTTACTATCCTCGTGCTATGGGAAAAATCGAAGTTTACTTGCTAGATTCTAATGGACGACGTATTGGAAAACTGATGCTTAAAGATTTAGGATCTACTGGTGAAATAACTATGGCTCAAGTTCAAGTTGGTTACGATTCAAACGGGGTTCATCATGAAATTTATGCTTCAAATGGATCCGTTAAGAAAAAGAAGAAAACCACTAAAACCATCAAAGTCAAAAATGGTACGAAAAAAGTGAAGGTTAAAGGAAAAACCGTTACACAACAACAATGGAAAACCATCAAATTGGATGTTGATAATAGCACAAGTACTTTTACTGATTTCTATGGTTACCTTCAGATGACTAAGATTGGAAACAAATATACAGCTGAGATTATGAAATTAGATGAGAATTGTAATCCAGCTTGGTCTAAGCCAATTAAAAAGACTTGGACAGATACAAAAAATACTTTTGGTGATGCTCTAGCTGGGGTCGCATTTTATACAGCTAAATACGATATTAAGGAAGACAAAGTAGATCCAGCTGTTTCATATAAAAATGACTACCTTGCTCTTTGTGATATTGAAGTATGGAACATTATTGATGGCGGAAATTCATCATCCTCAAAACCTGCAGTAATTGCTCGTGAAGGAGATGAAATTAAGATTAATAGTGAAGACAGAACAGTCTATAAAAACGGTGACTTGTTTATGGAAAACTTTTATATCGGTAGTAAATTCTTCGATATGGACGGTGGAGTTCCTAAATCTTTCGCCTTCGAACCGAATTTAGATGACGCAGAATGGTATATGGAATATACCCCAACAACTTTATAAAGAGGTGATAGCCTAATGTATACAATCCTGGATCCGGATCTTAGAGTTTGTGGAGTCCTTGATTTAGAAGGAAACCTTGGTTGCAAATTCTACAACGACTTGAGATCAACAAAGATTGCTGATGATCAAGGTAAAGTGTGGTTAGATACTTTACAACTCTCCGTACCTTATGGTTTTCCTCAAACAGATATGATGACATCTGGCTATCACCTTCTTGTAGAGGGTAATGACGGTTATCATTACTGCTATAGAATTTATAATTGGCAAGATGAAGCAGTAGGTCCCGTTCATGTCAAAACAGTTCAGGCATACAACCTTGCTATATGGGATTTTAACCATAAAATCGTTCCGGCGAAGACATTCAGTAATGCTAATAGTACTGATGCATTTTCTTATATCCTTCAAGGAACAGGATGGCAAATAGGAACAGATAACTTTTTTGGTGGAGACAAATCTTTAGAAATCGGTTCAGGAAACAATGCTCAGTATTGGTTAGATCAATTAATTAGCCAATATGAAGTAGAAGTTCGAGCTTATGTTCAAGTTTATAACGGCCAGGTTGTAAATAAACTCATTGATATTGTCCCTGAATTAGGAGAATCAAACGGCCGTAGATTAGAATACTCTCATGATTTAACAGGAATTACTCGTACCGGTGATGATACTCAATTGTATACCCTCCTCCATGTATACGGAGGAAATGATAAGAACGGAAATCCCACCACAATCTCTTCTGTTAATGGTGGTAAGGATTATGTTGTTGATGATGAAGCAAACGACTTATACAACAATGGAGGTCCTTACCTAGAAGGATATATTACAAACGATCAAATCCTCAACCCAAGTGGTTTGCTTGATTGGGGTAAAAAGCAATTAGCAAACTATAACCACCCTAAATACACCTACAATGTTTCTGTAGCCCACCTTAATTATGAAGTCTCCCTCGGAGATCATATCCGTGTTGTCGATTACTCTATGCAGCCAGAATTAACCTTATCGGCAAGAGTAATCCAATATGACGAATCAAAAGCAAATCCTGAAAATACTCAAGTTGTTATTGGCGAATATGTTGAAATTGCAGCTGTAACTCCCGCAGAAATTTGGGCGCTGCGAGCTCAAGCTTCTCAGGCCCAACAAGCTGCTGAAGAAGCAAAATCATATAAAGTAGAGTATTTCACTCCAGATGGGACCGATTTTGCTGATGGAACTAGCACAAAAAGAATCATTATTAGAGTCTATTCAGGAATGAAGGAAGTTACTACTTCAATTGATGATAGTAGTTACGTATGGCAGAAAATCAACCCCGATGGATCTCATGACTTAGAATGGGAAAGTTCGATGGTTGGGGTCGGAAACGTAATCACTGTAGGAAGTGAAGTTGCCGGAAGTACTATTAGATGCCAAGTTAATAATGGGATCTCAAGCCCTATTCTCTTTGCTTCTGAAGAAGACGCAGCTTATTTTGCTACTCTTCCCCTAACGAACAATAGTGGTGATGTTAATAAACGAGTAGCTCAATATGCACAAGTGGATGCTATCAACGGAAATATTTATTGGTCTCAGGAATACTCTGGGCCGAAAAAATCACAGTATGGTGGATGGCAATCTTACAACATAACAAGAACATCAATTGACGGAACATACAAAGATCAGATGTGGGTTATCGGTGGAGGTCATGGATCTCAATTTGGAATTGAACATGTTGGCAGCGACATTTACATTTGGTCTGCAATTATCGATACAAAAAGATCAACATTAAATGGCTCTCACTACTGGGGTATTGCTAGATTTAAATACATCCCAAATAAGGTTATTCAATTTGGTGACTCTAATTTGCAATTCTACATGATTGGTTCCTCTACAAAGTACCACCGTATTAATTATGATGAAAAAAATCAATATATTTTCGCAAGCACCGGTGAAGTAGACTTCTATGTTTGTAAGCGATCAGATATTGAAAGAGACAAGTGGAAGCCAATCTATACAATGTCTGGCGACGATGTTGGATTTGACGGTAAAACTCAAACCTTCCAATCATCTGCCCTTGATTTTCCTTATGCTTACTTCTGCGCTGGCGATGTAAACGGTGAGGATCCAAGAATTATGTACTGCTGCGATATTCGTTCAAAATCGTTAGTCTATAGCATTAACTATACTTTCGATAAAGGAACAATTAATCAAATAGGTGAGTACGATGAACCGGAGTGCATCAGCTACTACTACGATACAGACGGTAAGAAATGGGTTATTCAAGGTTTTTCATGGGGAAATGAAGATACTTATGAGACTCAACGAACTAATCAATTGTATAGATTAAACGAGCATAAACGAGGTGAAGAGTCTTGATAATGGGAAGTGTTGATATTGCTTTTACAAATTCTTCTCAGGTTGCTCAGAATGCTCAAACCATTGCAACAACCACTCAAGAAAACCTCAATGAAGTTAAAAACAATATCGTTTATAAAATAGATATTTTATCTACGAACGGCACCTCTTTCAAGAATGGATTAATAGATACCACCCTCGTCGCTGTTGCATTCAAAGGCAAGGACAACATTACAAGCAGTTTGCCTTCTTCGTCATTTATTTGGACGAAAACAAATGCTGATGGTACACCTGATGACGAATGGAATCAAGCTCATGTCGGAGTTGGGAATACCATAACGATCACATCTGAAGATGTATATAGTCGAGCAACATTTCAGTGTGATCTAGATATAGAAGATGAAGTGTAGTAAGGAGCGAAAGTTTTATGGCTATCGTAGCAAGTGGTCAAACAACTATTATGGATATGAATGATGCAATTATTTCAGGTACAGCCCCCACCTCCCCCACTGTCGGTACCCTCTGGATCGATTCCTCTGTCTCTCCAAACGTTTTAAAAAGTTGGAATGGTTCATCTTGGGTAATTCAATCCTTAGCATTATCAGGATTAGATCCAGCTGCCAATACAACTTTGACAAATACAACTAAGACAGCTAATGAGGCAAAATCTACAGCTGATTCTGCCAAATCAACGGCTGATGCAGCCAAAACAGCTGCGACAACAGCTCAAACTACAGCTAATGGGAAAAACAAAGCTTTCCGACAATCTACCCAACCAACTGGAACATTAACTGCAGGCGACTTATGGTTTGACACAGCTAACGGAAATAGAGTTAGCATTTACGATGGTTCGAAGTGGGTTTTATCACAGTTTGGAAATGCTGCAGTTGATAATTTAGATGCTGGTTCAATTACTACAGGTACTCTAAAAGCAATTGATATTTCAGCTTCATTTGTTGATTCAAACGGTCAGGTGAATGGCACTTATTTTGATGGTGATGAATTTAGATTTATGAAATTTAAGTCTGGTGTTAGTAACCCAGATTTAAAGAACCCGAACACTTCAGATATTGAACAACTATCGAAAATATTTGTTGATGGGTTTGCTTATGCGACAAGTACTTCTGCTTATGGGCTAGGCGCTTCTGGGCTCTTTTACGAAGGAGTTGGAGAAGAAAATATAGGTGCATGGTCGATTGGTTCTAGCGCGGCAGGGACAATGACCGTAGTTTCTGATTCTAATATTGATATTGAAGTTGGATCGGGCCAAACCATTTCTTTATATGGAAATGTCTTTCTCGGTGGTGACTTGAACGCTAGCAATCACAATCTCAATAACGTCAACCATATTACAATCAATGACGCAGGTGGTGGCGAAGGCATTGAATGGCTTGGCGGTAACGGATGGAAAATCGTTGAGTCTGATAACAACCTATCTAATGTTTCAGCCGGAGCTTTACAGATTGCAAGTGGTGGTCAAAGAAGAATGTCTATTTCCACAGCTGGTAATGTGTATCTTTCCGGAACTACCTTCAAAGGAGAGTCTGGTGGGACTACTCATTTCGCTAGTCAAGGTACAGCAAGACTGGTAAGTGATGGCGGTGCCGAATTCCTAGTCGGATCAGATGGTACAGGTTCACGTGTTTGGTCAATGGATATTTACAATAGAACCTATAGTTCGTCTCCAAACTTATATATCACAGGTGCTGGGACCCTAGGGAGAAGTACATCGGCTCGAAAATATAAATTATTAGAAGAACCGATTTCCGAAGAACTTCCTTACAATATCTTAAAACTTAACCCAAAAACTTGGTTTGATAAATCGGCTGTAGAGCAATTTGCTTCAGCAATTGAGAGAAGTGAAGATCTCACTGATTCAGATATTCCTTACCTTGAAAGAATAGGCGGATTAATTGCTGAAGATGTTGAAGATGCTGGATTATCCTTATTTGTTCACTATAGTAATCCAGATGAAAATGGCCACCGTGAAGTTGAAGGTTTAATGTATGACAGACTATGGGTTTTGCTAATTCCGTTGGTTAGAGAACTTTTTAACCGAGTTGAAACACTTGAAGAAAAACTTAAAAGGAGATAAAAGCATATATGATAACACGAATTGAACAACAAATGCTTGATGAAGGTATCTCTTCTTTTACTCAATATGATATGAACACCTTGATTGTAAGAATTGCTGATAAACTCGGGAAGCTCCCATATGAAATTACGGAGGATGTAATACTTCAACATCATAAAAATTTAAAAAATGATCTTCTTTCAGAGGCTTGTGAAGAAGAAATTATTAAGGGTTTCACGGCATCAAATGGCCATGCTTATAGGACTAATCGGGACGATCAAGTTAATATGATTGGCCAGAAGGACATTTTAGATGACACCAATACTGATGAACCAATTAAATGGAAAACAGAAGATGCCGGTTGGATAGATCATACAAAAGATGAATGGCTTCAGGTGTACAAAGAAGCTTTTGATTTTAAAAAGTCCACCCTTCTTAAATACGCTACATTAAAAGACCAAGTAAATAATGCAACGACACATGACGAAATCCTAAAGATAGCCATTTGAATAAAACTGAATTTTTAGAATACAAGGAGAGAATATAATGAATGTAAACCCCATTGAATTACACCAGCTGATCATTGAGGATTTGAAACAACAAAATTCTATTCTATCAGAACAAAGATCAACTCAAGTAGCTATTAATAAACTGGCCCTAAAAAGAATTGAGGAATTACAAGGGACGGTTGCTCAACTCGAACTGAAAGTAAAGAATCTTGAAGAAGAATTAGGCAAATCAAACAAAAAGTAAGGCACTCATTATTGAGTGTCTCTTTTTTATGGAGGAAAACAGATGGAGCAAAAAGATTATGAAAGAATTGCTACATTAGAAACCCAATTAGAAACGCTTTCTAAGGGGCTTGAGAGAATTGAAACGAAGTTAGATGCTTACTCAACGAACTTTATTACAAGGCTTGAAGCAGACATTCATTTCAAAAATCTCGAAAAAGAAATTGATGAAATCAAACAAAATAAACGAGCTAATAGCGCATTAATAGTCAGTTGTTTATCAGTTATCCTCTCGACTGTTTTTGCGTTAATAAACTTAATTGGAGGTAAGTAAAAAGATGAATTTCCTAAATGATCTTGATTGGTGGAAACACCTTGCAACTAATGTTGGAGGTGTTTTAACAGCAATTCTCGGATTTTTAAGCATCTTAAATCTCCACTTTGATTGGTTTAGCCCAGGATCTATTGATGCGTTTACAGCAATCATCGTGGCTATTGGAACCCTATTTGTTGGTTCATTCTCGACCGTTGTAAACACTTACCTGACTAAACGTAGTAAAGAGAAAGCAAAGCAGGTTGCTTATAAATACGATACAGAATTAGTTGAAAAAACAGCGAAAAAATCTAACTAAAGAGGCGATTAAATTGAATAAACTAATTAAAACCGTTAGTGCGCTAGCTCTTTCTTTAGGGCTAGCTTTTTCTTTTGTTGCTCCTAGTTATGCGTCTTCCCTTCCATCTGTTGACTTCATTGATGTATCACATCACAATGCTGAAAATGGGTTGCCTCTATCATTTTATCAAACAATCAAGGGATCCGGAGTGCAAGGTGTAGTTGTTAAAGTTTCTGAAGGAAGCTATTACGTTGATCCTGCTGCATCCGTTAATATTGCCAATGCTCGTCAAGCAGGTATGATTGTCAACGCTTATCACTTTGCTCGTTATACAAGCAATTTCGAAGCGAAGAAAGAAGCGATTTGGTTTGATAAAAAGCTTCAGTTGGTTGGGTTTGATAAGAAAAAAGATGGCTATGTAACCATTGATGTTGAAGCATCCGGTCTTGGTACATCTTCACAAGTAACTGAGTACACCAATACTTTCATCAAACAAATGAAAGCTCTTGGTTATAGCCGTGTAGATTTGTATACCGGGTCTTACTACTACAATGGGCAGCTGATTCCTAGCAAACTCGTAGTAAATAAACCTTGGTTGGCTTCTTACCCAGCAAATCCAGTAAAGAACAAACCTACTGCCAAATTCACAAATGGAAAAGGTGCTTGGCAATGGGCTTCTGATTATAAATTCATCGGTATGTCTAGATACGGTAATTTTGACGTTTCAGAAGATTACGCAGGTAAGTACACAAAGAAAACGTCATCTACCCAAGTAGTTACAAAAGGGGTTGGAACCATTAAGATTGTTTCTTTAGTAGATTACATGAAATCTAAAGGAATGAATTCTTCTTTTTCTAACCGTTCGAAACTAGCTGCAGCTTATGGAATTGCAAATTACTCAGGAACTCAAGCTCAAAATCTTGCTCTTTTAGAGAAGATTAAAACTGGAACCCCAGTAGCAAAATCAAACACTTCTAACAGTAAACTAACAACATCAACTCCTAAATCTTCTTCTTCATCTTCTAAGACAACAACTTATAAAGTTAAGTCTGGAGATACTCTTTCAGAAATCGCTGTGAAGTATAAAACTTCTGTATCTAAACTCGTGTCTCTCAACAAAATCAAGAACCCTAATAAGCTTTATATTGGTCAGAAACTAAAAGTGCCGACTAAAGCTTCCGTGGCTAAGAAAGCTGCATCTAAAACTTACTACACAGTGAAAAAAGGAGATAGTGTTTCTAAGATTGCTGTTAAATACAAAACCACTGTTTCTAAAATCAAAAGTCTAAACAAACTTAAAAACCCGAACAAGATCTATGTTGGCCAAAAACTTCGGGTTAGGTAATCAATCTGGCTCCTACTTTTTGTAGGAGTCCTTTTTTTAAATTATAGTCCCCTCCCCTGGATCATCAAATAGACATAAAATTTCAATTTTATAATAAGGAGTCGGTTAAATGGCTAAAAGAAATGCGATTTATAGCGATGAATTATATGCTCAAGTAAATCGAGAAAATAAGGACCTCCTTGATGATTACATATTGGAAATGAAATCACGGAGAAAAAGTGAAAAGACCATTTATCAGTATACGGCTGATATTAAGATGTTTTATTGTTGGTCCGTAAAGAATCTCGGTAATAAATCGATCTTAAAAATGAAGAAACGCGATTTTCGTAGGTTCTTCCTCGAGCTTCAAGATTCAGGTACATCAGCTGCACGAATAAACCGTGTTCAATGTTCTCTTAGAAATATGCTTGAATTCGCAACGGAAGATGAAGACGAATATGATTATGAGATTAACGCCATGAGAAGCATTAAAGGACTTCAAAAAGAAGAAGTTCGAGAAATCTTCTTCCTTACAGATGAACAAATAAGGCTAATCGTTGATTATCTATTGGAGAAAGGTAAATATCAGAAGGCTCTTTATTTGACTCTATCCTATGAATCAGCTGGACGGAGAAATGAAGTATACCAAGTTAAAAAGCACGGATTCCTTGAGAACTCTAAAACGAATGAGGTTGTTGGAAAACGAGGTAAGAAATTTAAACTCTTATATTTCTCAAAGTCTAAAGAGATTGCACGACTTTACTTTGATCAACGTGGAGAAGATGATATTGACTCCCTTTGGGTTGTTGGGAAAGGAGAAAGTAAACGACCGGCCACATATGAAACCCTCTATAATTGGACAGTAAGCTTCAGATCAATTCTTGAAGAATTAACTGGAGAGTATATTGCTTTTAATCCCCACAGCTTTAGGCACTCAGCCCTCACTAACTACCATGACGGTAATCATTATGTCCTTAAAGAATTAGGCAAAGACAAATTTGATTTAAAGGTCCTTAAAACTCTAGCAAACCATACGAGCGTTGAAACAACAGAAGGCTACCTTCCTGACCGTGATCAAGAAATTCTTGAAGAAGCTTTCGGAATTTAAGAAATAAGTCGCAGGTCCAAATTATCATTTTAAGGATTAATTCTTCATGACCACCCCTTCTTAATTTTCCCATGGTAATATTTTGATATTAAACTATTAAGAAAGGATATGGTCATGAAGGTATTTGAAGCGAAAACACTTCTTTCAGAATCAGAAAATCGAGCAAAAGAATATAAAGAATTAAAAAGCAAAATGGTCAAATTAAAGAAGGCCTTTAAAGCTGTTGCTGACTTAGATGATAGTGAGTTTTCCGGAAAAGGTGCCGATAATATCAAATCATTTTATGAGGATCAAGCCGGCATTGCTGATCAATGGATTGATCTGATTGAAATGAAAATTGCTTTTTTAACAAGTATTCCGGGTATCTTGGAAGATGCTAACTTATCTGATGCATACATAGAAGAATCCTTCTTAGAACATGAGTTGGTTAATGCTAATACTAAATCAAAGGCCATCATGTCTGAACAGAAAAAAGCGATCAAAAACATCTTAAATGATATACACGACATCCTTCCCCTAGATGTTTTTTCAACAGAAGACTTTAAAGATAAATTATCTTCTGCTGATAAAGTACGAAAAAACACAGTCGAGAAAATAAGCGAAGTTGATGAAAACTTAACATCTGAATATGCTCTATCAGAATCCAATGAACAAATGATTCAGGCAGATTACCAGGCCTTGATTGAGGCAACTTCAAAAGGTAAAAGTGCTTCGCCCATCTATTATGATGCTAAAGCATATAGAGACAGTGAAGTCCACAAGATGGCTGAGGATGTTAAAAAACAATCGACTGATTATATCTCCTTTAAAGATCAACAGGCTGAGCAAAGAAGGATTGCAAAAGAACAGGAAGAGCTTGCAAATCGCCCATGGTACGAAAAGACATGGGATGTTGTTTGTAATTTTACAGGAGAAGTCTCTGGATATTATGATTATAAAAGGGCTGCCGATGGAGTTGACCCTGTAACTGGCGAAAAACTAACTGAGGGACAACGAGTAGCAGCTGGTGCAATGGCTGCTGCAGGATATGTTCCTATTGTGGGATGGGCCGGTAAATTAGGGAAAGGTGTAAAAGCTGTTTATTCAACAGGCAAAGCTATCTCTAAAGCCGAAAAAGCCCTTGAAGTATATAAAACGCCTAAAACATTCTATGCTCTTCAAAACTCAAGTAAAGGGCTTTACGGACTTGCTTCGGCGAATGGTTTTAGTGAAGCTATAACCGGCCGAGATATGTTTGGGAATAAAATATCTGATGAACAACGGCAGAATAGCCTTAATCAGGCTCTCGGTGTTCTTGGTGGATTTGGATTACGTGGAGTGAGCAAAAAGTTAAATGCAACAAATTCTGGTGTTTCTAAAAGACCGTCCTGGCGACAATCTGAAATCGATATTGGCAAAGAGTATCCGGGATATAAAGATCAAGTATCTTTCAAAGATAGAACTGAAGTAAAACATGGGACAAAGAATAGTTCTCGACCTGACTTTTATGATACTGGGCATAGTATTGAAGTGAAAAATTATAAATTGACCACATCATCAGGAAGAAGTAATCTTGTTAGAATAGTCTCTAATCAATTTAACAAAAGATTAAAAGACTTGCCTGAAGGAACCAAACAAACTGTTATAATAGACGTACGTGGTCAAACTGTATCCAGAGATGTTTTAAGAGATGTTAAACGAAAAATAGACGAAAGAACAGATAGTAAAGCTGAAATAATATTTAAAATGGATTAGAGGTGTAAGATATGGCTGTAGGTTTTATGGTTGACTGTTTTTTCTATGAAGCCGGACATGGTGATTTTGTTCATTCATTCTTCTCAACAATCTCATATCACCTAGAAAAAGATGGTTGGGGAACAAAATACCCTCTGTTAATGAATAACTTATATCATGATAAATTAGAGTGGACGGACGTCCCGGCAGCGAGAAAAAATTTAAAAGAAATTGAAGGAGAACTTTCAAAGCTTTCTCCAGAAAAAGTTATTTGGGATATTGAAGACTTAACAAAAAACCCTCCTTGGGGAGATAACATAAGTCCAAAAGTAACCAACTTATCAAATTATTTTGCAACAAACGACGGCCAGACTTTCTTCGAGGTACTATATAAAGCGATGGATGCTTCAGAAGAAGATAAATGTGATATGACTATTCGAAATGTATAAAGACCCTTAATAAAGGGTCTTTATTTTAATAAGTACTTAAATACTTCTTCCAACCTTCTGGGGGGAGCTCTATCCGTTGGTCTGTTGGTATTAGAGTCTTCTCAATATTAGCAGAATCACACTCGAAGTTAGAAATTTTGGAATCTAAATCAACAAAGAAAGATATAGGTACAGTAAATTCCACCTGATATAAAGAAGTATGAATATCATGGTAGTTTGCTGATACAATATTTGTTACATTTAAATCGGCTGAAATTAAAACTAAGTCTTCTACGATTAGTTTTTCTTTAATTATTAAATTCCTTATATGGCCTTTAGTTGCGTGAACATCATTAATATTCAATGAAAACGGAGAAATAGCGATTTCTGAATTGATTTTATTTAATGACTTTTTCATTTCATCTCTAATAATAAGTAAATGATCAAATTCATTTAATAAGTTCAAAACGTCTTCATTATTCAATTGATCTTTAAAATTATTTATTCGAATATACGCCGACATATTTTCCATATTTTCATTTATGTGATGGAAAATTTCATTATGCATCTTACGGTGGCTATTAAATCTTTCATCCTTATTAACCAGATCTTTAATACTTCTATATAATATAAAGTTATCGCAATCTTTTAATAACTCAGGATGAAGTACAGAACTAGAGTCTATACAAGTTATGTCAAAAAAATCATTTACATTATTGGTAATAAAATAACAATTTTCCAACCTATTTTCTTTTACAAAAGATGAATAGGTTAACCAAAACACAGCATCTCTAAACTCGTTTTTTTTTCTTTCCATCAAAGAACGGGGCTTTTCTGTTTATAGCTCTTTCAATTAAATCTTTCATAAGATTATCATGAGGTTCTAAAATTTCTATTATCCCCTCTTGTCGGAGTTCATCATAATATTGGTCAAATTGCTGTTGGCATTGTTCCTTTGTATAAGGAGATATAGCTTCTTTCTCTGTCCCCATGTAATCTTTAATTCCATCATTAAACTGCTCAAAATGAGAAAACAATTCATCAATTTTTTCAAAGTATTTATTTTTGGTTTCTGCGTAAACTACGGATGATATGTATATTTTTGATCTTTCATGTAAAAATTCTGAGTCATATCCAGTATCCTCTATGAACTCTCTATCCATTTGTAAACTCATTCTTACCATCTCTATTAATTGTTTATTGTGGTTATTTCTTAGAAATGGATCACTAAATAAAATATTTGTATCTAAAAAGAAGTTCACTTTATGTACCTCCGATAACTGTAATAAACAAAAAGGACCGTTTAGGTCCTATTAATTTTTAAATCTGTTTAAAATCATATCGTGTTTTCCAACCTGTTTAGAAAGGTAATCAATGTCTTTTGTAATATCACTGGTTTGTTTATCAATTTTCTTAAGAAGAACGATTACATCTTCGTTAGTATTGCTTTCTTTCTCTGTCATCATTTCTAAACGCTGCTCGATATTATCAAGGCGTTTTTCTACAGAATCAAATCTCTTATCAAGTTGTTCAAAGCCCTTGTCGAATTTCTCAGATAGAGATTTCATTAACTTTAAAAGTTCATCTGTCATGTCGATCACTCCTATAAAGCATTATACAATAATTTGTAAGGTATCTCATAAATATTTTACCGAGAATAAATATTGAATATTGCGAAAATTCGAGAGCCACTTAATGTGACTCTCCTATTATGTAATTCACCACGCTATCAGTAATCCATTTCAATTGTTCCCCTTCAATTTTTCCAACTTTGAAGATCAATCGATTGGCATTGATTGTATAAAGTTTATTGGTTCTTACAATTGAAGGTTTGATTAGCTCGATCTCTTTCCAATTTTCTAGTACCAAATCAAATTTGGTTCGTGGTGGTTGGCTTGATAATTTTGCAATCGTAACATCAAATTCATTTGGACCAGAATAACCAACTATTATTCCAGGTCTTCGTTTACCACTGTCAGGATCATGATACATCCAAATATCACCCTTAGAGTGATTACTCATTAATATTCATCTCCTTCATCCAGGATCTGAATACCTTTATTAAAATAAAGATCATACATCAAATCGAGTAATTTCCATCTTTCAGCCGGTTCCATATTTTTAATTTTTTCAAGGAATTCATATGCTGTCTCTTCCATCGTTTTTCTCCTTTCATCTATCTCTTACATTATTAATTATACCATTTATTGGAAGTTTCGTACACTCTTTTTTGTAAGTTCTTGTCGAATTTTGTCAGTATAAGTCAATAAAAAATGGCAAAGCTTATTTGGCTTCACCATTTACGGATTCATATCTCTTAGCTCCCCCGCCAAGAAAGTATTCATCATAAACTTTGTCCAAGACTTTTTTCTTTTCTTCTTCAGGTAACTCCTCAATAAGCTTCAACATTTCATCTGCTGTATATTGTTTCATGATAATCACCTTCAAATTAGACTGATTATCTTTATTATAACAAATGGTTGAACTTTGATTAATTAATTTTAAATTCCCAAAGACCAGGTTACTCTCTTTCTCATTTGTCTCTTGTTTAGTTAGCATACTTGAACAAGTAACCCCCTTCACGATACTTATAACCTGCAGCAGTTTCTTCTCCAGTCTTAAGAGATCGCTTTACCCATCCAACGTTTGTAATTTTATTTTCAGTTACCCAATTAAAGGTTTCCATAAGACCATCAATAGTTTGAATTAATTGGCCATCTTTATAAACTTCAATTTTTCTCTTCTTAGCCCCACGTTTTTTTTGAGAAGTTTTTTCTTCTTCTGGCATGGTATTTCTTTCTGCTTCAATCACCTTCTTGATTTGATCGTTATTAAGCATTGCTGCAGTTTCTATTCCAAGATCTTTAGCTTCAGAAATCAATTGGGTTCTTTCAATCGCATAAATCAGTTGGGACCGGTTCATATCCCAACGACCAGTAATGTTCATTTCCTTTGCAATATTACGTAGTTCCTTAACAGATTTAACGGATAATTCAGTAGTTGCCATTTAAGTTACCTCCGATTTTATGTAAAAATTAATTTGATTTATCTCTCTTATATAAATTATTATACCATTTTATGGAAGATTCGTACATATGTTCGCGAAATTTACTTCTATTTTCATGGTCTTAAATTGGATAATTATAAGAAGGTCCGGATAAAAAATCATATTCCGTCGCCAAAAAAAGATGCTTTACAGCATCCTTTCTATATTTATTCAAATAAACATGTTTATAACAATGCAGAACATCCAAGTGAATACACAGAACATAACAAAAATGATCATCCACATAACATCTGATTTTGTAGAGAGCTCGAAATAATCACAAACGGATTCAAAAGCTGATTGAATAAGAAATAGAAACGGAAAAGTTAAGGTTCCGATTTTTCTTCCAAACTGTTACACTCTTTTTCTTGGAAATTTGTAAAATAAAGTCCATTATGGTATATTCTCCTTATCGACAAATCCTTATTAGAAGGTCAGGTGTGGGAACACCTGGCTTTTTATTTATTTATTTTAACGACTTTTAACTGGCCATACTTATCTTTGTAATAGAAGTAAGTGTAGGTTCTTCCTTCCTTCAGGTGTTTTCTGTACCATCCATTGTTTGACATTAAGACTTTATACTTCTTTCCAACTTTAATCTCAAAGAAAGTAGGATCGGCATATCCGTTAAACTTACCTTTAACATGGTAGACCTTTCTTTTCTTCGTAGCATCAGCTTTTTCTGGATGAACCCCAGCGACAGTTGTAAAAACAAGTCCAGCAGCGAGTACTCCAGCAATTAATTTTTTCATTTCTCATTTCTCCTTTTGTTATAAAATCAACATTTTATGTCTCTAAAAGCATTTAAATGGCTTCTGTGAGCTTCAAATCATTTTCAATATATTTCCCTTCAATAAAGTTTAAAATGAAATCTGAGGCTTTCTGGGCGTGTTGTGAAGCCGATATTATCAATCCCCTATCTTCTTTTATCCGGCATAACCAGTTATGTAAATAAGAAACGGAATTTTTTTGTTGATTTTGATCTTCAATTCCTAACATTGAGAGAATCATATTTGCTCCGATCTCAGCGACTAATTCTTCTTTGGAATAACTTTCACTTCCGAAAATAGTTTGGCCTGGGGCGTCCTCAAATCTCTTGAGTCGAGTAATATGTCCAGTGCTGTGAATCATTTCATGAAATACTGTTGAGTAATATTCAGTAACATTCTCATACTGGTTAATAGATGGCACAGTTATTGAATCAAGAGTTGGGTTATAATAAGCTCTATCTGAGCCTACTTTTATATTAATTTGGCACTCTCTTTTGTAAGCGCTTACAACTCTTTCAGCAGATTCAATCGGATCGTTTATAAAATCAGCAGTGTCATCTGCTATCCCATCGACATCTGAAGCATGGAAGACGTTATAATACCTGAAGATAAAGTTCGGACGATCTTTATCACTTTCTTCGTCCTCTCCTCTTTCAACAGGCTTCCAAAAATATATTTTATAAGACTTGCTGCCTTTTTTCAGTTTGACTTCAGGATTTTTCCTTTGAAGTTCTTGGATCTGTTTAAAGGTTAAATAGCTGCCTCCTTCCAAGAGTAAAAGGTTTATTCCCTGATAAGGAATTTTCGTGATATAGTTTTTAGGCATTCCTCCTTTCCAGGGTTTTCTCCAAGGTGCTGGACCTCCATTCTCAATGGCTTCCTCCAAAGCCCGGATGATACGATCTTGAACATACTCATAAACCTTCGACACAATATGACCTCCAATAAAGTAGTTGAATTATTTATCTCTTACATAATTAATTATAATCCAACATATGGAAATCGTACATATTTTTTGTAGAGATTTGTCGAATTTCGGCAAGAAAAAAGGGCAGCCTAAGCTACCTCAATTTTCTTAAGTTTCCTTGATGGAGAAGCATAAACACCAGTAGCGTTTCGGCCATTCGTTAAGTTGAAGTTTTTTGTATCAACGGTTAACTTTGATTTATCTGTCAGGAGATTTAGGCTAACATCATCCTCTAAAGTAATCATGTCTAACAGGTCTTGCTTTAAGCAGTATGAGTTTTTAAGGATCGTCCGGTTACCCTGGAATGCTTCTAGATTGATTTTTGCGATCCGGTTATTCGAATATGCTGCAATAATAAACTTATGAGTGCTATCTAAAATAGAATACGAAACAATAGTTATATTTTTATCCCGAATCATATTCGGCAGATACGTCCCAAGAGCATTGGCTCGTGTCTCGTCAATATCCTTAAGTTCGACTTTATGACAAACTCGGTCGGATCCAAAGATAAGGATCTCGGCTTTATTTTCTGTTTCAAAAACTTTTAAAACTTCATCCCCAGGTTTTAGATTAGGTTCCTGATTCCCTTTAAACTTGTAGCAATAACCTTCCTTAGTGAGATAGATTGTTACTGCATAGTTCGGTACTTCTTCTACAAGACGAACTGGTTTAACTTCTGTAAGTTCAACGATTTTTGTTCGTCTCTCCTTGCCGTACTTCTCCTTAGTTTCATTTAAACCCTTAATAATGATTTGATTTATTTTATCCTGACTTTCAACAATTAGTTTATAGTTCTCGATTGTTTCCTCGAATTTATCAATGTCCTCAATTTTCTTAATGATGTACTCTCTATTAATGTTCCTCAACTTCATGTTGGCCACTTCTTTAGCTTGTTCGAAGTCTATTCCAAAATGCTTTTGAAGATTTGGTTCAATCTGATCTTGGCTTGATCTTCTAATGATTTCAATGGCTTCATCAATATCCAACAATACCTTCTCAAGACCTTGGAGTAAGTGTAGTTTACGAGTCATTGTTTCAATATCGTGAGACAATCCACGCTTAATACAAGTTGTTCTCCATTCAAGCCATTTATCAATTGTTTGCCAAACTCCTAAGACTTTGGGAAGATCATCAACAAGCATATTCATGTTCGCTGAATATGTTGATTGCAACGGAGTAAATTTATAAAGCTTTTCAAGCAGCACATTCATATCTGTATTTCGACGGGCAGTTATAGTGATTAGCATTCCCTTCAAGCCTGTCAGATCTTTAACATCAGTTACTTCTTTTAGCTTGCCAGCTTTATTTAATTCAACGATTTTTTCAATAATTGCTTCTCGTGTTGTAGAGTATGGAATTTCAGTAATGTGTATCTCATTCTTTACAATTTCGGCTTTTCCACGAATCTTAACTGTTCCCCGACCTTCCTCGTTCAATTGGCGGAATACATTATCTTCTTTAACAATTAATCCCCCAGTTGCAAAGTCTGGAACTAGAACCGTTTTTTCTTCCGTCTCAATATACTTAACAATGGCTTCAGTTAATTCTTTTAAATTGAATGATGGAATAGACGAACTAAAACCAACACCAATCCCTGAATTTGAGTATGCAAGTATTGAAGGGAATTTAACAGGAAGTACTTCAGGCATCTTCATTGTCCCATCATAGTTATCTATAAAATCAACAACATTCTTATCGAAGTTCTGCATCATATCAATTGAAATTTCAGAGAGCTTAACTTCAGAGTATCGATCAGCTGCCGGCATTAAATCTCTTGAAGTGTATTGTCCAAAGTTTCCTTTTCCTTCGAGCATGGGAATGATATGTCGATCTTTCTGAACCATACCAACCATACTTCCATAAGAACTGCCATGAGGATGTAACTTCATAACCTGTCCAGCAACATTTGCTGATTTCGTGAATTTAAAGGCTTTTTGTAAGTACATAGAATAAAGTATTCTTCGATGAACAGGTTTAAGTCCATCTCGAAGATCAGGTAGAGCTCGATCGAGTAAGATATAGGCAGAATACTCCATCATATTGTTTTCAATGATTTGTTCTATGTTTTTGTTTGTAGTAGTCAAGTTAAAGTTACCTCCTAGTTATTGAAAATTCTCATTACGTAATCTTTATATCTAGTCTTTCTAAAACGTAAATGAGAATAAAAAAGATTGGCAATTTAATTGCCAACCTTAGAAAAGCTATTAAATTGCTTCTTCAACATACTTATAAAGATTTTCTGAAATATATTCTCTTCTGTTATCAACGCTGCTACCCATCCAAGTTTCTAAGGACTCAATCATATTTTCAGCGTCTTCAACTGTTACTTTTATAAGGTTCCGGGTCTCTTCATTCATCGCTGTTTCAGCCATAGTAACTGCATCAAGTTCCCCAAGACCCTTACAACGAGCAATTGTGTATTTACCCTTTAAAGTGTTGATCTTTTGGTCCTTTTCACTTTCTGAATAGAAGTAGATCATTGAATCATCTTCCATTTTGATTTCATAAAGTGGTGTTTGAGCTATATAAACATAACCTTCTTCAATTAGCTTCGGCATTAGTCGATAGATCATTGTAATGATTAAACATGCTATTTGAGCTCCATCAGAATCTTGGTCAGTAGCAATAATAATCTTTCCATAACGAAGGTTATTAATATTAAACGTATCAAGGTCCTTGTTCTTTTTGTCAGTTTGAATACCACAACCGAGAACCTTAATTAGATCAGTGATAATTTGGTTTTTAAAGATAGTCGTATAATCTGCTTTAAGGCAGTTCAGAATTTTTCCGCGAAGTGGATAAGCTGCCTGATAAACTGCATCTCGAGCTAAAACAATTGAACCTAACGCAGACTGGCCTTCAGCAATAAAGATTTCAGAGTCTTTGCCATGCTTCTTACAGTCGACCAAGTTCGCCACTTTATTTCCAATACCATCGACCTTTTCACTCAGTTTCTTTTTGAGCTGCTGTTTAGCCTTTTGAGACTGAGTATTATGTTTTTGAACTTCAAGTAAGTGATTAACGAACTTTTTGAAGCCTTTTTCATTTTCTATTTGGAAAACTTCGAGAAGTTGGGTAGTATGCCTTTGGGCTAATTTTCGATAAAGCTTCTTATCAGTTGAAAGTTTTGTTTGGTTTTTAAATTCAACTTTATTTGATAAAGCCACCAAGACAAAACTAACGCTCGATTCAATATCTTCTGTTGTAAAAGAATTAATTCCTTTAGGGAATAATTTATTTTCTCTAGCATATTTATTACAAAAGGTTTTTATCCCAGTTATAACGCCGTCATTAAAGGAACCCCCATCAGAAAGGTAGGTTAAGTTCAAATAAGACTCCTGGATTGGATCGGTTGTTGTTGAAAAAGTAAGTTTTATTTGAGTTCGTTCCCCACCTTCTTCGTATAAAGATTCTGGTGCTGTAATCACTGGAGAAGTTGTTGTGCTGCCAATCAGTTCCTCAAAATACTCTTCAACGCTATCATAATGGAAAGTCTCTTCTTCACCGTTATGAATGAAGATTAATTTAATCTTATGTGAACCAATAGCAAACCTTCTTACAATTTCTCGGACGACATCTTTGTCATAAGTAACCATAGGATAAACTTCAGGATCCAATTTAAAAGTTATAACTGTGCCGTGACGGTCTTCACTTATTTTTTCTTTTGTTAAGTCCTGGACGAGTTCCCCACCATTTTCAAATTTTAAGGTGTGTTTATATCCATCGTAATAAGATTCGATATGAAAAAACAACGAAGTAAAGTTGAGAACTGTCGCCCCTACACCATTAGTACCAGTAGTAGTCTGTTCGCTCGTTTCATATTTTGTAGAGGCAAACAGGGTTCTAAACAATAATTCATAGTTTTTAACACCATCGGTTTCCCCATCAATGGGTATCCCTCGACCGGTATCTGTAACCCGAACAGTTTGAAGGTCATCAAACAATTCAAGGGTAACTATTCCTTCATCAAAATTATTTATAACTTCATCAGTTCCATTAGCAAGGATTTCTTTCAAACCATGATAATAGTTATCTGCTGATCCATACCAAATTGCAATTTTTTCTCTGGACTTCTCTCTATCGTCCAATCTTTTAATCTTGTCTTGATTAGTAGTAGTCAAGTTAAGCTTCCTCCTAAAATCTTTTCCCATATATTGGGATTAGGTTCTATAAACATTATATCCTTCGTTTATGAGTTCGTAAAACGATTTTAGGAGTATTTTTAGGTTAATTTTTAATTATCTAACCAATTATAAAACGGCACTTGCCCATTTATTTTCTTCCCTTTGAAATCAATATTTCCATACTTTAGATTTCTTTTATGAAGAGCATTATCAAGACAAGTTCTTAAATAGGCTCCAAAATTTTTCACATCTGGGGTCTTCTCTACTTCGTCTAAAACCATAATGCAAACTTCTTTAGGCAAACCTTTTTTCATATATTCAGAGATTAAATTATGTATAGTTTCTTCTCTTGTTAACAATTTGTTAACAAGATTATTCTCATTATTATTAAAGTTATTTTTAATAGAGTTATTATTATTAGTGGTTCTTTTTGAACTATCCGGATGGTTCAATTTGACCTCTCTTGATGGTTCAATTTGAACTTTCCCGGAAAGTTCATTTTGACCTATCCGTTCATTACTGGAAAGTTCATTTTGACCCATCCAGTTTTTATCTATGTTTTTGGCTGTTTCCTCTGCTTTAATTAAAAGGTCATCAACTTCATTGTTTAACCGATAAATATCTTCTTCGGTATACTCCAGCATTAGAGGATAGAGGATGTTCGACTTGTTCATCCCTTCCCTTTTTTCTTCTAACAGTTCGTATTTTGCTAATTCTTTCTTTGCTCTTTTGAAAGTTGAATCTGAGAATCCTAGAAGCTCTGAACCTTTTTCGATGCTTAAACGAACGTAATACCTTCCGAGTTCGTCTTTCCAATTGTTCATCATACTGAGCTTGATTCGGTCGATTAAAATTATGTAGAGTTTCATGGCATTCGGATTCATAGTTTTGTACTTGTCTCCGATCAGAAGAACTTTTGGAACCTGGTAAAATACCAGAGAGTCGAGGTTATTAGCTGTGAAATATTTACTCATTTTTGTTGCTCCTTTTTGTTGAAGTCCGAAGCAACACCTGATATAATTGAATTAAAAATAGCCAAAAGCAATGAAAAGGCATATATGTAGCCCTGTTAAACTTTGGTCGGTTTGCTCAGGTGCTGCCAAGCGAAAAATAGTCTAGCGCCAACTAGGCTATTTTTTATTATTATAATACTTTGTTGAACTTTCGTAAATGAGTATAAAAAAATCCTCCTTTATCGTCGAAAGAAGGAAGAAATGGTTGACATATTGGGTATGTATTAGGTAAAATGTGAATCAGTAGTTGAGTTAAAGTTATTTATCTCATAGTCCTACTCTTTTTCTCCGATTAGAGTGGGATTTTTTGTGTTCAATTTTAGGATTCATAATCATCATCATCGAAAAATGCTTCTAAATAATCAGTCTTACCACAATTGGTACAAACTTTATCACTATTAGAGGTTTGATTGCAAAGCTCACAGTAGGCTTTTCCTTTTCTAACATCATCAATAACTTCTTCTACATATTCTTCCGGAATTCTAATTCCTTCTCTAGAGACCCCTTTAATCGGTTTAGTATTGAATTCATACTTGAATAAGGTTTCTGTATCAACTTCTAGAGTTTTCCCTGAAATTTTCTGAAGTCTATCTTCCCAAACAGGATCTCCAATGTATACTCCTGACAGATCAGTGTTTTCATTTCTATAAATGTCAGCAGCATTTCTTCTTATTTTGATTTTCATTTTATCCCCCACAGAGTAAAGCTTATTAATCTCTCTATATTTATTATAACATTTTATGTAAGAAAATAAATAAAAAGTGAGCGAAAAAGCCCACTTTTTCAATAAAAAATTAAATAATTTTTTCATCATTGTAATAGTGATCAGAACATAACGCAAGATAATAACTCTTTTCTTCTACAAATGTTTCTCCAGATCGAGAGACTTTTCCATCAACAATTCGAGCATTATACTGAGCTATCTTAGAGCACTTAGAAGCTTCGCAACCTCTTGAGATTCGGTTTATGTTTTCGGAGGGTAGGATGGTTAAAAGGTGACTAGATGAGTCAAATAACTCTCCTGTGAAGGTTAGATCAAGACCATAAAAATGAATAGGTACGTGGTAGCTTTCTGATAATGAAACAAATTCTTCAACGGTTTCTTTAGGAAGAAATTGAGATTCATCAATATAAATTGTTTGGGTATTTGTCATGAATATAATGATTTCTAATAAAGAAATATTTTGTTTGAATTGATCCTTGTTTAAGTTAATTGATCTTAGGCTGCGTCCATCTCTACTTTCAATTTTTCCTCTTGAAAAAGTATCTTCGGTTAAACTAACTGAAAGGGCAACTTTTTCTTTAGGATCAATTAAGTAATCATCTATTAACTTTTTAGACTTTCCAGAACCCATTAAACCAGTATTAAAAGTTATATCCATAGATAAAGTCCTCCATTGTAAGATTTAACTTTGTAATTATATCCGTACAATAGAGAACGTAAATGAAAAGACCAAAAAAGGTCCAGCTTAATAGCTGAACCCTTAATTAAAAACTTATTAGATTAAGATTGAAACTTTACGGAATGCTTCTTTGCTAGCACATGCTACAGGTTTATTCTTGATTTCTTCTTCAGAAAAATCATACTTAATATTTTCTAACATGCTTTCATAATCAATAGAAGAAGGATCAATTTCAACTCCAAAATCTTCTTTAGCCATCTCAATAGCTTTTAGAGTTTCTTCTTTAAGCAATTCGATAGTAAGTTTTTTCATGGTTAATTCCCTCTTTCTTAGTAGTTGATTTGTTATTTATCTCTCTTACATTATTAATTATACCATATATTGGAAGTTCTGTACATAAAAAATACGGAATTTAGGTAAAAATTTAATAAAGACAGCCTTTTGGCTGTCTTTATTCTTCGTTCCTAATTATCCTATCTATCTTGTGAACTGTCTCATACAACTCTTTTTCAAGTTCCGGAACAGGACCATCCTTTATAAAACTATAAGACCTCATAATGAGATCTTGAATCTCGAGTAAGTCTTTTTCTTTAATTTCAATTTTCATAAGAACCCTCCTGAATCATCTGGTAACTCAATTGTTTCAATTTTTGCTTTAGAAGGCTTTGGAGGATCGTTTTGGACTTCTTGATCAACTGTTTCATATACCGGAGTTGAACGAACAACCCCTCCTCGTTTTTCTTCAAGGTCTTTCTGAATCAATTCTCTTAAATACCAAGCAATCCCTCCGGTTCGGTTCTTAGCGTCCTCAAGAGCTTTACAAATTTCAGGGTACTTCTTCTTATTCCAATTGATCTGATACATGAAGTTATCTTCGCGACTCACGCAAACATCTCCTCAAACTTCCTACCGTATTTTAGAAGCAATCCAACTGAATTAACGTAGTAAGATGGTTTATCCTCACCCAGTTCGGCAGAACTTACAGTGGAATATCCAACATTCTCTAAGCATTCTTTCATTTCTTCTGCTTTACCACCTGTACAAACAATAGGGTAGTCATAATCGATATTGCTGCAAGTCTTAGCAAAAGTCTTCGCCAAATCCATTATTGAATTGTCGATCGTCCCACCATTAATAGTATGGCTATCCATTTTACTTATAGACCCATTGATTAAATAAAGGACGTTTAATGTCTTAGAACCAGCATCTACAATGACGCAGTTTAATGAATCTGAGAAGTTTAGGGCTCCTAATCCCTCTGCAGCCATCACGATATTATGTACAGTGAATTTGAATGACTTTCCTTCAACGATAACTTCTCTTTCTCCTTCAAAATGTTGAACGAAATATTTTTTATCTGTAACCATACTTTCATATGGGCAAGTTAGAATTAAGTTAAATTCTTTCTTTCCAGTCTCTTTAAAGATTGTATAGAGAGCATATACTAATCGAATTTGACCTTCCATATGGCCTTTTCTTGTATTGCCGAAATACATTTGTTCTTCACGGCCGAAATAGAAGTTCTTAACGGTTTCTCCAACATAATAATCAAGGCCGTTGTACTCTACTCTTTCCATTCCCTCGTAATCTTCTAAAGGCTTGTAGCTATGGAGAATAGAAGGGAAACTGCCGACCTTAATTTGTTTTTTGTCCTTATAAGCGTACTTCGTACTAAAATTCCCAATATCAATTACAGTAGTTAGTGTCAAGTTAAAGCATCTCCTTAGTTTTCTTTAGTTGGAACTCATTTCAATTATAATGGAAAGTTATTCATACGTAAATAATTTTTTAAATAAACTCTTAAATAAATTATTATCTAATCGCAAAATGAAAAAATGAACAGAAAAAATATTTTTTTTAATTCTTGACTAATTTAAAGAAAACCCTTTTATTTTTATTTCCCTTAACTTATAATGGACTTTGAATAGGATTTGGTCCATTTGTAGGATATTGTAAAAATTCGAAAAGTTGGTAATGTTTCTAAACTTCGTTTTAAAAATTTTACGAGGAAATAACATTAATTTAACGATTTTCGGATGTTTGTGTCCTATTCGTTTGTGTTATATATAATAATAAATAAAGATAATTAGTGAGCTTTAAGCAGAATCACTTTGGTTCTGTGGTAAGTTCTTACAAAAATTATAAATTATCGAAGAAATGCTATTTATTACCACTTCGTGTTATGTTATAATAATTAAAGCAAAATAAAAAGCCCTACCTTGTTGGCAGCAAGGTAAGACTTTGAATAAGATCTTTTTATGTTAAGCGATCTCAAGGTATTCTTTGGCGATAACAGAACGTAATTTTTTCTTAAGCTTTATGACTCTCTGGTTGGCAGCCTGACGAGTCAAACCATGCTTTTTAGCATAAGCATTAACAGGATTATTTTTTACGTCAATAATAATTTTAAGTAAGTCCATTTCGTCTTCTTTGACGTTTTTCAAAATGATTGAAAGAAGTTCGTTAGTGGCAATGTTATCAAAAGATGTGTCGTTGGCAGCGAGCATATCTTCTATCTTGAGATCGTCATCACCTATTGGTGAAGATATTGAAAAGACTCCATTGCTTTGATTCTTTTGAGCATAACGGGAATATGTAGCATTTCTTACCCCTTTTCTTAACTTCGGGTACAGATATGTTGTGAAACAGTATCCTGTGTCTGAATCATACGCTTCGTAGGCCCTCCATAATTCAAGCTCCAACTCTTGCTGAAAATCTTCCTCTTCAACTTGATTAAACATGAACTTTGAATTAGCTTGTTTCATAGTCTTATAGACCATCGGCAAAAATCTTTCCCTCACCTCTTCAAATGTCATTTGAATTGATAATCCATTTGAAAATAAGATTTCTTTCTTCTTCACTAAGTCTCGTCCTCTCTCTATATTGCTATTTCATGTTGGTGGATACAAGTAAAACCAAAATTTCCATATCCATCAGACTTAATGATTATATCTAGAGAAATAGAAACGTAAACGAAAAAAATATTATTTTTTTAACTTTTTGTTTGAGCCTTTTCACAGATTGGAAGTCTTCAGAATAGGTCTTTTTTGGTAGTACTTACAATAATTATTATATTACATAAGTACTAGATCGTACACCTCTTTTTTTGATTATTCCCCATAGTCGAAGGATTATGAAAGTTTAGTTTGTTTTGTTGATATGACCTTTATTATGTTGACCGACACGTTAATATAATATCATAATACGGTGATTGAGGGAACGTTTGTTCCTATTTTTTAGCGAATAAGAACGGATATATGAACATATAGACATGTAAGGCTCAAATGACCTTATTTAACATAAAATATTCATTTTATGTATATCTTTAACTTAATAAATGATACCCCATCATTTAGCAAAAGAAAAGGAGGTATTTACCTCCTTGCTAAACATTCCTTATTAGAAAGATTGAACTCTTGAACTACCCTATTGTCAATGATTCTCTTAAATATTGTACAATGGTCAGGTTTCTTCTTACATAGAGCACAGTTTTTGTCTTTGAAATCTTCAAGATCTTTTGGGCCATCGAAAACACCAATATTGGAAGCCTCATAAATCTCAAATTCCAGTCTCGGGTTTTGACTATCAATATAAACCCTTTCTGCAACTGGTAGAGCCACATCGTCATCAAGATAAACGCCGGCTTCCGTAAAAACATCGAATGGGACCTTCAAGAAATTGTTTGGGTCTTTTCTCTTGCGATCTAAGAAAAACTTGATTTTTACAAACACTAACTTTCCTTTTTCAGGTTGTTCCCACTCTTGTTCATTCATTTGGTCTTTTACATAATCAGTAAAGAAGGATTTGTATATCTTAGTCTCTTCTGATGGATATGCCTGAACAAATTTACGCCGGCCATTTGAAGAGACTTTGTAACTTAGATAGTTGTTAACTGATGGTGGTAATGGTGAAACTAACCGTAGGCTCTTCATTTAATGTCACCATTCATAATATTAAGAATGTCCTCGATAACCTGGTCCTTATCCACTGAAACAATAGTGTAATCAACTTCAAGCTCGAATCCTTCAAAATCTCTTTCATCCGCAGCTAATCTTCTTAAAAGCTCGTCTGAGTTATCTTTTCTATTCAATCCCCTGGCTAATCGAACATCGTAAGGAGTCATTAAATAGATTCCCACAACATTGTTCGAACCGTATTTTTCAGTTAGATCGCGATAACCAGAAGGCTCTGTAATCACGATTTGGTCTTCAAAGAGTTTTATATCTTGGCTATTGATTGCATAGCTCCAGATGTCTCCGAACGCACTTCTAAAGCTATTCTTTGCAACTAATAAACCTGATTCATCAAGCCACTCAAAATAATCTTGAGTAACGAAATGATAATCAACCCCATCAATCTCATTTGGGCGTTTTGGACGAGTTGTATAGGATATAACCGTTTGATGACCTTGACGGATTAATGTCTCTAATGCTGTTGTTTTGCCAGAACACGTTGATCCAAGTAGAACATATATCATGATTCCTCACCATTGTAATTAGCAACGTAATCGAAAAAATTCATCACTTTAATTGATTCTTCAAGTTCTTTGCTGTTAAATGGGCCGTCGTAGTTTGCAATTCTATCGCCTTCCCTATCAAAGAAAACCAATGTATGAGTCTTTTCAATTTCATATTCTTCAATTAGCTCAGGATGTTCGTCAATTGACACTTTCTCAAATTCGCTGCCTTGTAAATCTGCTGCGTTTATTTGTCTTTCCAAGAAATCATTGAGTGGATCGTTCACTTTATATATCCAAATAACCTTAACCATAGTGTATTCCTCCGATTAGTAGTTGAGTAAGGGATCCTCCGATCCCTTTATGAGTGTTTCATTAACTTGTAAATGAAGTAACCAATAAGAAAAATGATAAATAGGTTATAAGCTGTGATTAATGTACAAAATAAAGCAATAGCTAATACATACTTCATCTTATTGTTCAGTCACCACAAGGTCTTTATCTTTGTAGTACTCGACGGTAACTAAGACAATATAATATTCCACTTCTTTTTTAGTCTTCTTCGTGATCGTGTGGGATTTAAGGTATTCACCATGTTCCGCCTTCTGTTGGTCTACAATGGCTTCTGCAGCTACTTTAGTATCCGCAAAGTATTTAGTAGTGGTTTGCATAGTAGTTGTCATATTAATTTCCTCCGATTTATTTAATGATTTAAAGTATTAAAATGAAAAGATATGATGAAGGATCATATCTCCAAAATAGCCAAGAATAAAACCAAGACTGATCCATCCTAAACAAATCAGATAACCAATTGAATGAATTAAAAGTGTCTCTAAGATTTTTTTGATCACTAAGTTTACCCCCGGACATAACCGAGTTTTGGATCCTCTTGCCGGCGATAATTCAACCGGTTCTTTTCTTTATACAATTTTAAAATTTCTTCCTCTGTCATTTGTGCAGCAATAAGAATATTTGTAAAGAAATGCAAAGCATCAATGATCTCTTCCTTAAATAGCTGCTGCTGTTTTTCAAGATCATAATCTTCTTTTTCATACTTGCTGGACCATTCTTTAGCATAAGGAAGTTCATGAAGAGCTTCACTGAGTTCATCAATCGTCCAAAGCATCATAGTCTTGATGTATGTGGCTTTTTCCTGAAGAGTCATGTTATCAAGGTCATAACCCATACGTTTTTGAAACTCTTTCTGACTATCAAGAATAAATTGATTCATAGTAGTAGTTGAGTCCTTTCTCCGACTTAAATAATATTTTATTTATATTATTATTTAAGTTGTTATTTAATTCTTTATATTTATATCTGGTTATTGAAAAACGTAAATCATTTATTACATTATTTTTTAAATAAATTACTTATGACCGTCATGACTGAGGGTATTATATCGGTTATAACAGAAATGTAAATCATGACTGCGATATTTTGCATTTAGATGGTTGGTTATATTATTAAAGCAAACTAATTTCCTTGTAGAGCCCTGTAGAAGCAACAAAAGCCGCAGATTACTCTGCGACTTTAGCCATTTGAAGGTATAACTTCTCGGAGTCATAACCTTTGATTTTCATTGTGCTGTGCTTAAATTGAGTTCCTGTTGTCCGAAGGACGAATTCTTCTCCACGCCTAAAGCCAACCAGAACAAGTTTACTTCCTCGTTCGAACCAAGATGGATCAAGGACTTCTTTTTCTTTACCATGCACTCGAACGACCTTTTTATCATAGTGAGCAAACTGACCTTTAGAATATCTTACAGTTACAACGCCAGCATCTTGAGTTAGGACATGGACGAGAGACTTCTGCTTGTTTTTTTCAACTACAGTTCCAGCAATAACATCGATCTTGTATTGAGGGACATCATTTCCTCTTCTATTTTTTTTGTATCCAGTTATGACTGGGTTAGACGGCAGATCGTTAAAATTAGCAATATTAAAGTAGTTGTGTAATGGCATGTAATCTAACTCATGCTTTTTAGAGTAGAATAGTAATGTTTCCATTTCCCAAGCTTCAATTGTTCCTTGGCAGTGTTTGGCCCAGAACTCTTTCATTTTAATCTTGTTAAATTGTTCAGCAGCTTCAGGAGAAGTAACCCACATTCTTAATGGCTCGATAATCTCTTTGTAAGCTTTATCGAAGGTTTTCTGATCAACACAAAGTTTTCCGTCTTTAAATTCATAATCAACTTGATAAGGGTACGCTTGTAAGAAATCCATAAATTCTTGTTCGATTTCTCTTGTCATAGGGACTTTATTTCTTCCAAAAAGTTTATTTCTAAACTTATAGACTTCAAGCTCAGTTCCAAATCTTTGCTTATCAGCTAAGTGAATTATGGTTGGTAGTTGGACCATTGTAAGCTTTTCTTTTTTAGGGGTAATTGCCTTAACAAAGTCGATCATTAAGAGTCGCCTGTTTGGATAAAAAGAATCAAAGCAACCAGCTTTTATTAACGAAACAACTTTAGCTTCAGAAATTAGACCAGGATCGACTATCTTCTTAAAGAAGTCCCCAAAGTTCTTATAAGGCCGATGTTCAATGATTTTTTCTATTGCATCTGTTCCTAAACCGGCAATCGGCTTGAGACCGAATAAGATCTTATTCTCTTCCTCTAAAGGTGTGAATTCTTTATTTGAAAGGTTAATGTCCGGGTTTAAAATATCACCTTTCATATCTCCAACAGCTTTAGCAATTGCACCGTATTTTGTGCCTTTCTCAGTTTCACCTATCATCCCCGCGTTAACTGATAAGCAAGCTGTCTTCCAATAAATCGCTCCATATCTATGGCAGATATTCATTTCAATCATTAAGATCATTGTGTACCCAGCAATATGAGGTAATGAGAAAGAGTATCCAAACTGAGGTTTAAGTTCTTTATTCCAAACATAGTCCAGGAATACTTTACGAGCCCCAGTTTTTTCTCCACCTTCATAAAATTTAATTCTTTGATCTTCAATTAATTTTTGGTTTGCCTTTGCAACAGCTTTCCGGAATTTATTAGCTTGAGTTAGGCTGAACCCAGCAATTCTTTCATCCATAGCAAGCAACATTAGCCCTTCTTGAGTATCACAAATGCCATACCTATCAAGTAAATGTTCCTCAAGAATCTTAATTTCTTCCTCATTCAAACTGGCTGTTTTCATTTCTTCGTACCAATCTTGAATGTTGTTTTTGAAACGAACATATTTATCAAGTGGCTGCTCTCCATCAGTACTCAATCTCATTAAAGAGTTGCCAGCGCATAACTCATCAAAGGATCGAGGATTAATTTTAGTAAGTGCCTGCTGACCAACAGCTGTCTCAAATTGAAAAGCATTTAAAACATGACCTTTAAATAGTAAATCGAACATTTTTGGTGATTCCATTTCAAGAACGTCTGGATGAAAATATTTATTGTAAGTTGCTCTCAATGACCCTTGCCATTCAATTTTCCCATGTTCCAGAAGAAGATCTAAAGCTGTTCTAATTCTATCAAGAGCATTAATGGACAGATAATCTAATTTGAGCCCACCCATATAGATACTGTCTTCTGCGTCAAACTGAGTGATAGGCAGCCCAGAAGTTGTTTTCATCATGGCATTTTGTTTTATATATCCATCAGGGAAAATAATAACTCCTGAAGCATGTTGGCCACGTCCAGAAATTAATCCTTCAATAGAGAGCATTGCTTCTTTTAAACCTTCGTATTTATCAACTTCACGGCAAAATTCTTTTGCTGGTTTGGTTCCCTCTTTTGGGTTTCCGTAAAAACACTCGTGTAAGCTCCAGATGCCACCCTTACGAGTAGGAATTAGGTTAGCAATATTATGAGCAATATCTTTATCAATTCCTAATCCACGGCAAGAAGTTAAAACAGTTGAACGAGTACCTTCTGTTGTAAAAGTTCCCATGTTCAAGACGTTCTCTTCTCCATAGTGATCCTTTGTGATTTGAATAATTTCATGACGCTTTGATCCTTCAGAATCCAAATCAATATCAGGTAATTCCGGCCGTTCTTTTGATAAGAACCTCCAATGAGGAAGATTAAATTTAATTGGATTCAGCTGGACAATGTCTAAAAGGTAATTCAGATAAAAGCAGCATGCAGATCCACGACTCACACCAACTAGCGAGACTTGCCACATCAAATCAACCACATCTTTTGAAAGGACAAAATAAGATGAAAGTGGCTGACCAAGATTTTCAGTAATATGGTAAAGCTCATCAAGCTCAGTATTTATTCTTGAAAGGTTCTCTTTATTCAGATCTTGTTTCTTCGCAACCATACCTTCGGCAATTAAATGAAGATAATAACGATCGATGTCGTATCTGCTTTCAGCATATTTTCTAATGTATTCGTATTCCATATAGTGAGGAACAAATAGTTGGCTCATTTCATATTTCGGAATATGAGCTTTCGGAACTTTAGTTTCTTGGGCAAATGTAATTGTTCCAAGTTTGGATCTTATCTCATTCGTATTATCAACAAGAACATCTAATAGTTCCTCGTCAAAGTACTCAAGCAATTCTTCATATCCCATAACGTAAGTTGTGGCGTAAAATTCATCAACTTCTCTCTCCCCTTCTGATGCTGTAAGGTATATTTTATGTGCCGGAGCATATTTTTTATTTAGATAATGGGCATCAGTAGAGACAATACATTTAACGTTGTAAGCTTCCGACACTTTTAGCATCATTTCATTAGCTACTAATTGGTCACGGTTTTTTGATGGCTGCAGTTCAAAATAAAGATCTTCTCCAAAAACACCTTTTAACCAAACAATGAAATCATGTACTCGTTTTTTATTTTCAGGAGTAGGATTATCATGATATGAAATTAGAGACTGAGGAAGTTCTCCACCAACACAAGCTGTACAAGCAATAATTTCCCCTTGGTACTCCTGCATTAAAGACATTAATTCATCTTTGTACGTAGGAACACGTTCCATTCCACGGTAGAAGAAAGAGTTGTACCAAGCTTTAGAGCTAAGTTTTTTCAGACCTTCATATCCTTTTTGTGACTTGGCGATTAATATAAAGTGGTGGAAACTAATCTTTTGGTTTAATGATTTTTTCTCCATGGTATCTTCTTTATCAACCAGGTAAATTTCATTGCCGAACCCTAGTTTAAAATCTCCAAGACGCTCTTTATTCTCTTCAACATACTTATGAGCTTTTACATGGGATGATAAAGTTTCGTGATCTGTTATGACTACTCCACTCAATCCAATCTCATGGCAGTAATCAATCAATTCTTCTGGTTTATTAATCGCATCTCTTAGTCGAAAATTTGATGCATCAGTGTGTGAATGAGTTAAGAAAGGTTTTTTCTTATACTTTTCTATACTTCTATTGATACTTCGTAGTAGTCGAGCCATTGTTAATACCTCATTTCTTTTGTATTACAAAGTATTTATATCTGGACCGGCAAAAACGTAAATTGGATGACTGAAAAATGTAAAAAAAATAACCACTCAGATGAGTGGCTATTTGTTAATCCTCTATTTTTTTATTTTTGTTTTTAAAGATGTGTGGCTGCGACACAAAGTATGTCAGCTTAATCTTCTTATGCCCTTTTAAGTACTTATCAATGAAGTAATTAAAGAATTGAACGTCATCTTCTAAATTAAACAAGTTAGAAGATCTTTGAAAAACGTTAATTCCAATTACTCGTTTCTCATTGTCGAATATAAAATGAACTGCTGAGATACATTCGTCACTTGATAACATAACTTGTCTTTCACTTGAGATCCACCCTTTATCATACTTGTAAAGTAAGTGTCTTAGTTGCATTTCGAGTGAAGTATAATAAGGTTCATCAGAGTCAGGAAAGGTATTCCTGGTCTGAGGATTAATCATCGTGAAGGATTCATACAAGATCATTTCATCATTTTCTTTTAAATATTCAAGTTCGCCTACAGATGGGATTCGAGGAAATTGTAACATTACTCATCTTCTCCTCGGCCTGCAAGGTGATCCATATACTGTTTTGAGGCAATTTTCCATTCTTCAAGTTGATTTTTATATTCTTGGAACATTTTTTGAAACTTAGTTGGCCCTTCTGGAGGGTTGGTTCCATTAATATTTTCACGGTAGTCTTGATAAATAAAGTCTTTTTCATTCCATTCGAATTTATCTGAGTTTTCTTCTGGGAAGTACAGGTTTGTGGCATGTCCATTTCGAGCATTCTTGATGTAATGGAAACTTGGCATTTCAAAGTCGATCAGATCTAAATGAGCAATAGGATATGCCCGACACAGCTCAAGATACATTTGATATGCAATAATGTTATCTGACTTCGGTTGAATCTGGCGATCAATACGCTGCTTGCAGAATGCCAATAAATCTTTAACATTCATTGAAGCATAATAAAAGTTATCATGGTTTTTATTCAGAATAAGTCGAGCATCCATAATTGAAATCTTCCTAGAATCAATCATTTCAGCATAAAGCTCACGACATTGACGAGTAAGATCTTTGTATCTTTCTAAAAACTCAGGGGAATTTTCAATAGACTCAGGAATAACTGCAGTTGTATGAGATAACCAACGATCCCCTGTACATTGAGCCGAGAACGAAAATGTTCTATGACGAATTAAATGGGTTACGTCTTGGACTGAAATTCCTTCAATTCGGAATGTTAAACGAATCGTTTCAAGTATTGAAGGTAGCGTTTTAAAGGTGAAGGCTTTTTCAATATCATCAACCACCTGTGCCATGCTATATGTTTCTTCAGGTTCATCAGCCCAGGTAGCATTCACATATCCAGGGAGGTAATGAATGATGCTTTCCCAAGGAGTATAATCAACAAGAGTAACTTTAATATTCTCTAAATCATTTTTGAATTCAAAATCCGGCTTTTCACCAAAGCGAATTGGCATAGGCAATTTAACAGGCTCAAGGTTATTGTTTTTAGGCATAGTTTAATTCCTCCGATTTTTCAATATTTTTTTCAATAAGAATTACAATATATTTATATCTAAAAGTATGAAAACGTAAATCGATTTAATAATTTTTTATTGATTTTTTTCAATAAATTTTAATTTCCCCTCAAAAACAACCTCGTACTTTGTAAGTAATCCTTCTTTATTAACTGAGAACGCACTCACCAGTTTTTTTATCATCATGTGATGTTGCAAACCCTGCGACGAAAGATAAGGCGGACTCTTGACTTCGGAAAGTTTCCATCCTTGATTCTTTAAATCCGAATTCATCTTCGTGCTCATAAACAATAATGAAGACTGATTCATTCATACGGCAGCACCTCTTGTAAGTTCATCCATTGCCTCATTTGCTAATCTATCAGCAAGTTCATTATCCGGGATTCCTGAATGGCCTTTAACTTTGTTAAAAGTGATAAACGGGAATTGTTCGACCAGTTCAATTAATTCAATCCATAACTGGCGATTCTCCACCGGCTTTTTACCAGCTGTAACCCATCCGTTATTCATCCATTTCTTATACCAACCTTGGTTCATACAGTTACACAGATATGCAGAATCAGTATTGATTTCTACAGGGATATTAGTTGTTTTTAATTGTTTAAGGGCTTCAATAGCTGCACGAATTTCCATCATGTTATTAGTCACGTTTCTAAAGCCAGCCTTAATGGTTTTAACGTGGTCACCATATCGAAGAACTGCCCCAAAACCTCCGACATTGTTATCTTTTCCGTTATTTCTTGCTGCGCCATCGCAGTAAATTACAACCTTTTTCATTAAAGGACTCCCTCCTTGACAAGATCGTTGGCAATTTCCTCAGGAGTCTTATATGTTGTGTCTACAATGATCTTCTTCATTGGGGACTTATCAAAATAAAATTTATAAAAATGCTTATGCAAAGTATAATCAAGAATTTCGTGGCCGGTCTGAATGCATCGATCTATCAGGACTTTTGTGTCACAATCAAGGTAAATTACGAGTACGTCTTCCATCTTAGCTAGGTGTTTTTCTAAATCATCATAGTTATCCCATAATTGAGGATCCCGACTAAACAGGTCACAGTATGTTTTAAAACCAATCGGTCCCCTATCGACTACAATATGTTTGTAGCAAGTGGCTTTATTTATAGCATGTTGTAAAGTTGATTTTCCCGAACGATCAACACCTTCAAGGATGATGATTTTTGGCTTAACAAATTCAGGAGTCGGCGCGACAACACAAGTAGTTGAGTTAGTCATAATTGTTATATCCTCCGATTTCTTTAATCTCTTTGCTTTACTTTGTATTTATATCTGGTGATTCGAAAACGTAAATTGAAATATAAAAAAGACTACTATAGCAGTCTTTATTGGCATAACTTTTATATCCGACATAACTTTTATATCTGCTTTATAAAAAACAAAAAAGGCTGGAGACAAATCTCCAACCTTTTATATAGCTAACAAATCTATTGATTTCATAAACTTTTCAATTCGAGTGATTACTTCATCAACTTTGTCTTCAGGGAACTCAAACCACTCTGGTTGCTTAGTTTGACCAGTCTTTGGTGGAAGTCTGTATTCTTCAAATTGAGAGTGAATCAATCTTTCAACTGCTTTACCATCCTTACAAGGGAAAGTAGCGACGACTTCCAAGTCTCTTGAGGTATATGTATTCATGTTTGCTTCAGCATAACGTTCTTGCCAAGGCCGGGTAGTCATACCAATTTTGAGTTCATTTCTAACTTTAGGGTGTCTAAAAATATATATCCATTGGAGACCCCCATAATCATCATTTTCGGGCTCGTCAGAGATAACTTCTGATGAATATATATATTTAATCAAATCGGATCTCTGTAGCTCTATAAGGGCCTTACAAACATAATTTATGCATTGTTCAGCATAGTAGGCTGAGTTAGGTGGTTCGATAGCTGAAACATCAACTTCTGAATCATAATATTTCAAAACAAGTTCATCTATAACTTCCAAGCCTTCTTTGTAGACTATTTTAGCTTGTCCAGCTTTAACTACCGTTGCTTTTACTCCATGCCTAACATGAGAGTGCCAATTAAAGAAGCCTTTCAAGCCAGGACATATAAAAGCAATGTACTTATAATCTCCAGACCTTGCACTCCTTCCAAGTATGTTTGTGGCTGTTAAAGCTTCATATTGGTTCATAGGAATATTGCCGTTTTCATTAAACAACCTGATCATTGAATTTGATAATTTTTCCGTATCCATAGCAGAATAATTTTAACATAAAATAGTGTTTTTATTATAGAGTCACTTTTTCGTTTTATTCTTCATATGCTAATAGCATACAGTGGTGGTAAGAAATTTAAGGACGAGGATGTTTCATTTTTTGTTATGTTTCTGCGACACAAAATTAACGACATAAATAAACACAAAAATATTTACGTGGCTGTACAAATTTTTCATTGCCTCAATGGGGATCCATACTGGACACACTATAACTTTGTTGATACAATCACTATATATTAAGTATATATTACGTAGTAATATTACATGATAATGTTACATGATAATGTTACATGGTAATGTTGCATTGTTGCATTGTTGTTTATCGTTTTCGAATGAATAAAATATTCGTAAACGAATAAAATAAAAAAGACCGAAGATGGTGCAACATCTTCGATCTGTAATAGAATAGCTCCTGAGGGAGACGGCTTTGTCTAAAAAGCTAAATTAAATGTAGGAACGCTCTGACCGTCACATCATTCGTTCCTACTTTTTTTTGTTGGAATTGGCAAGCGACAAGATTCCGACAATAAGGAGACCAAATTGAAACATCAATCCAAGTGCGCTTTCTACTGGCATATTCTCACCTCCTTCTTTCTAGACATGGAGGTGTGCCGTCTGCCCTTTTCCAAAAGCCGTATCTATTACGTTACTTATACTTTAAATGAAAATCTTTCAAATTACAATATATAGACTGAGCTTGGAACGCAAATTAGGAGATTTGAGTTTTGTACTTTGTGTAAAAGCGCTTACACATTCTGCGAAAGGAGGATTTCTCTTTCTTACAAAATAAAAAAGAAGCCGAAAAATCGACTTCTCTACAAAAATACTACAGTATCAATTTTCAAATTTACTCTCAATTGCTTTTTCCAATTTCTCAATTAAGTTTAAAACACGCTCTTGTGCCCCCTCATTAATACTCTTCATTTGATTTGTTTTATTCCCAAGCTCGATTTCGCTATTGGAATATTGAAGGACAGAAACCGTATCGGCAAGCTTAACGATTAGATAAGCAATTGTCTCTTCTTTTTCTTCTTTGAGAAATTTTTCATAAGCTTCAGCATACTCAGGCATATTCTTTTTTAAGCTAACCACTTCAGCTCGCTCGAGGATCTCTGTTAAGTCGGGATTGTCCACTTTCGTATCATATGGTACATCGCCTAAGAAAATCTCCGGAATATCATGAACTGCAGCGAACTCTAAAGCTTTGAGCTTAATATAATCATCAATGTTGTACATCTGACAGATCTTCAGGACCGTTGTAATCACGTAAAACGTATGTTCAGCAACATTTTCATGTTTGATTTTCGGACGATTATTGTATCGGATAATCTCTCCAAGTCCTAAGATTTGTGTATCTCCTAAAGTCCGTACTTTTCCACGGTTATAGTAAGTCATAACTGTTGTGTCTCCTTTTTGTGAGTAATTGAGTTAAGTTATATCTGTTATAAAAGTTACGAGGGATGTTATCCCTCGATTTTTCCTGCTTTTAAGAACATATCTCGAATCAGATCTTGCTTACCGTCAAATCCAACGATTCTTTCAATCTCATTTTCATCATCATCAACAAGTACCAAGACTGGGGCTGCCATAATACCAAACTTCATAGCAGCATTTATTGATTCATCATCACCATTTGAAAGGTTATAAGTTATATCTGGCTCGACTCCCAGCTCAAAAGTATGGAAGTTCTCAAGCATCTGACAAGGACGGCAAGCATTTTGTTTAAATTTAATTACTTTCATGTTGGTTCCTCCATATGTACTGATAGATGATTATTGAATAAAACCAATAAAAAATTATTTAATCAGTTATCTTTTGATATTAATTATTGAATTTATTAAATAAATTATTCAATTAAACCTTCATAATAGATTTCTTGACCAAGTATGGCAGCTTCCAATTCCTCAACCGTTTTACACGCAGCTTTTCCGGACTCAGCTAGCATTAAGTTGAACATTCCATCTTTACCGAGTGTGAAGGCCACATAAATTACTGGAACACCTGATGCATAAGCATGTCCGGCTTCAAAAATGGTTCCCATATCTTTATCATCAGTGATGGCAATAACAAGCTCTGATTCTTCAATTCCTCTTACATTCATATCAAAAGACTTTTTGCGAACTTCAGGCGATGATATTGGGCCGATTGCTGATTGTTTTCTTGGTGAAAAGTAAGTTAATCCATGTTTTTCAAGTAATGTCTCGACCAAAGCAACACGAGTGATTTGATCTGGCTTGAAAAATGGCGCAGCAATGTAAACATGTTGTTTCTTGCCTGGAGATAATGATTTAGTAGTTTGAGTCATAATTATTCCTCCGATTTAAATATGGTGTTTTCTCTTTATTTATATCTGGTGATTCGAAAACGTAAATTAATGTCGAAACTTTTATTACGTTTTTTCTAAAAAGCTATTTTGTCTATGATATGATTGTTATGACTACTATAATCGGAGGTTATAACTGTTATGAATGTTTTCGCTGGTGTCGATGATGTAGCCCGAGAACTTGGGTTATCTCCATCAACTATTAAGAAGTACTATCTCTTGATAGAAGAGAACGGATACAGATTTACGAGAAGTCGCACAGGAAAAGTAATCTTCTCAGAGAGAGATTTGGAGATTTTTAAGCGACTGATTCAGATTAAAAACGAAAAAGGAATAAAAGTTGTAGACGCTGTTAAGACAGTTATATCTTCTATAACTGATGTAACTGTGTGGAAAGAGTCGGCTGTCGCCACTGAATTTGAAGAACCACCGGTGGATATAACAGTTATGAAAGAAACAATGGAACAAATGCATGAAATTATAAAAAACCAACAGAAACAAATAGACCAGCTGTTAGAAAGCCAAAATCAAACTCAAAAGCTTTTAGAAAGTGGCTCTACAGATAGAGACAAGTTATTACTGCAGTCAATTAGAGAAACCCAGGAATTAAAACAATTGATCTTAGAAAACAACAAGAAGAAAAAATGGTGGCAGTTCGGTAAATAAAGATAGCCATAACAATTACAACTACTGCTGTAACTGTTATGGCTGACGTTGTGACTGTCATAACTGTTGTACCTAAAAAATAATAGTTTCTGCGGTAATTTCGTCAGGTACCTCAATAAAATCATATTGGCCAGATTCATTTCTTTCACAGTCAACCAATACTAATTGAAGAGTTCGTTTATTACCATAAACGTTCACAGATGGGGTACCAACGAAATCCATCGTGATTTGCCTGTCGAAATTATTTTTAAGACTCTCATATAATCCTTCGGGTGCTCCGTACATAACAAACTCAACACCATTTTCATAAAAGGTTAACATGGAACCTTTTTGACGGATAAAGTTCTTATTAATTTTAATTCCGACAAAGGCTAGTAGGGGTTCTTGAACTTTCCCACCAAATAAGTGTTTATTATCAGTAACATCTTCAATTAGAGACCGATCAACGTTTTCCTTTACTATGAGGTCAACCTCATAAACAAACTCATTCTGCTCAACTTCATGTGTTCTTTTTTTGAACTCCTCAAAGTTATCTTCAGGGATAGAGATACCAAAAGCATTGGCATGTCCTTGAGCAAACTCAACTAAGCCAGTTTCATTGCACCAGTCTTTAAGAGAAGACAAAACTTTTTCATCTCCACGTCCCGATCCAATATATTTCTTATCTTTATAATAGAGCACTAAAGCCGGCTTCTGATATTTTTTCGCAACTTTATTAGCGACTAAACCGGTAATCGCAGCTTCATCGGAAGAATCAAGTAAAGCAATTGAAATTCCACCTTCATTGTATGTACTGCTTCTAAGTTTTTCTAAAGACTTTTTAATCATTGAGTTCTGACGGCCCTTAACTTTTTTCATCATATCAAAGGCATATTCATATAGATCTTGCTCAACTAATATCTTATCGAATTTACCGGTCTTTTTATTTTTCTTCCGTTTCTCTACATTCCAAACTCGTCCATCACCGATCTTATTTAAGGCTCTGAACAGGAGGTCTTTTTCATCTTCAGTCCCAACACGAACAACAGCATTAATCATTGGAATGATAGAGAAAGAGAGATCTTTTGGTGCAATGCCTTCTAGGCTTCCGAAAACATCCATTACAGCAACTTTAACCAGAGGATTATTGATTGTCTCAAGACCACGGAAGACTAGATTTCTGACCTCATTTTCACTTATATCTGAAGTATCTCCAATTTGACCGATAGCAACTAAGTCGAGTAGATCATCTGCATAATGAGTATCTAAAATCCTATCTAAGGCCTGGCAAAACTTATAGGCCATACCTGCACCAACTAAATTCTTATTAGTGCTTTTATTCTCGTCTAATTGGTTATTAATTAAAATTCCGTGCGTCGGCATCTTATCTACTTCATGGTGATCTAGGACGATAATGTCAATTCCCATGTAATAAAGCCTTTGAAGTTCATCAACATCATTAGACGCTGCATCAGGAATAATAATTAAATCTATTGATGAGTCAGCAATCTTTTGAGAAATTTCATCGGTTAATCCATGAGCTTTTCGATCATGAAGAAAATATGAAACATGCGAATCTGGTTCGATTTTTTTTATATATTGATAGATTATTGATGCAGACGAGAATCCATCAGCGTCAGCATCAACTAAAATACCGATGTGGTCGTTTATAAGCAAATGAGCAAGAAGTACATTCGCGCCTAGTTCAATATTATGAAGATCAAAAGGATTAAGATCCTCGCTGCTGTTAGGATTAAGGAATGTATCAATATCCTTAATATTTCTATTCTTCAATATGGTGTCTATGATGTCTCCATTGTAAGAACTGATTTGTTTAATCTTCATTGGATTCACCAACAATTTTATTAGTGATTCTCAGGAATTGAGGGTGGATGCCTTCTAGCTCTAACATATCTTTGATTGCATAATTCATTCTTTTGATTTGTTCTTCCTTTTCTTCAGCTGATAATTTATTTACATATTCAATTTCCTCACTGTTTAAAGGGCGATCGATCTCTATTTTTATAACACTTCTCATAAATTTTTCCTCCTAGTAGTTGAATCTTCGTTATTATATCTGGGGTTTTTAAAACGTAAATCAAGCTACTAGGATTCGGTTATGGAATAATTTCATGAAAGTTTCTGGGCCTTTATCTGAAGGGCTGTCTTTTAAATCGAGAAGACCTTCAACATCCCACATCACACTTGTTTCGAACCTGGAACTAAGCTTATTAATAAAAACACTATTGATTTTCTCTATGTAGTATTTTTCTTCGATACTCCCGACTTCTGTGAATTCTTTATCTAGTGCAATTATGACTCGTTCGATGCCTAAGTCATTTATTATTTCTAACTGAGTATCAGTGAGAGTTGACCCACTTAAAGCTACAGCAATAGACATATCAGGAAACATAGTATCTATCTGCATGACTGACTTTTCAGATTCACACAAGATGATTGCTCCGTAATCTGTTATTTGTTCTAGGTTAAAATTTAATCCATAAAGGCAGGCGCCGGTGGGGTGCTTTAAAAAACGATTTTTGTAAAACACGGGCATATATTTTTTTCCGGAGTTCACTAATTCCTGATTTAAGTTCCGGGCTCGGACCCCAACAAGATTTCCTTTAAGATCATAGTGAGGTATGATTATTTGGTTATCTAAAACTGAGTACTTAATATTAAACTTCTTCATTGTCTTTGGAGAAATGTTGTCTTCTATCCAAGACTTATGATAGTAGTCATAATAAGAATCAAGGATTTTCTTATCTAACAACTTAATTTCTGCTGCCATATCTTTTGGCTCAAACTTTTCAAAAAAAGACATATCCACTTTATCAGAGCCATATTTTGAATTTCCGTATGATAATCCAAATCTCTGACAAACAAATTTAAATGACTCAAAAAAAGTTAACCCTTTTATTTTCCCTATTAATCCGTACAGGTCCATGTGGCCGCATTCCGTAAAGCAATAAAATGAATGAGAGTTAGAATAGTAGGTAAGCTTATGACTATGACCGTTATGACAGATCGTTTTGCATATAATATTTGAACCTTTTAATTTTGGTTGGGCTCCTAACTCTTGAAGTAAGGTGAATATGTCATTTTCACTCAAGGATTGTTTTACTTCGTTGGCATCCAAACCAATTCACCTCTTAACCCTGTTTAAGTTATTTTATCTGACTAAATAAAAACGTAAAAAAGAGAAGAATTATCTTCTCTTAAAAAACGGGCACTTCTTCAGCCGAATCTTCAGTTGCTTCGATAGCATATTCAATATCCATTGGGTGAACATCTAGCAAATTAAAATCGTAGTCTGTAACGAATAATGGCTCTTCTCTCATAGTTCCTAAATTCATGTAAGTCCAGATAATTACGTTACTGTACTTTCCCCCACGATTTTTATAAACCCAATGAGAGTAGTTTGGTTTTTTGTTAGTAAAACCGGTTTGCAAAATGTGCTTTAGATTATGATGATCTGAAGCTCCTGCCCTAAATGTAAGTATGCCAAAGTCAACTTTATCTGCTGTGGCTTGTCCACCACGAAGGGCTGAAGGGTCTCTATTTTCAATATCCTTAGAACCTCTATTTAACTGAGTCGAAGAAGCAATAAAAATATCGTACTTCTCAGCAAGAATCTTTAATGATGATGAAAACTGATGAAGAATCTGGTCTTCCCGAAGATGATTCCCAAACGCACTTGCCATTGTTCTGGAGAGTTTCGGGGTCATTTGAATATAGTCGAAGGCACACTCTTGAATATTGTTTTCAATAATATGTCGTTCAATAATTGTTTCAATATCTGAAATTGAGAAGTCATTTACATATTCGCAGAAGATAGGAGCCCTCTTTAAAATTTCGATTGCTTTTTTGAGCCTTCTTAAAACTACTTCAGAATACTTACCATCTTTAATTACGTCTTCATCGACTCCAGAAATGAAAGCAAGCATAATTGTTTGAACTTCTCTTTTTACAAGCTCCGTTGATATGAATAGGGTAGGGATTGATGGACCATTGCTTACATATTTGTTTTGGTCAATATCAAAAATTTCGTCACACGAAGCATTACACATATCAGCTAATGCTTGACGAGTTTTCCCCGTCCCCGTACCAGCTGAACGCAGCATAAGCTTTGTTTTCCGTTTTCCACGAAATATTGTGTTATAGAACTTGTTCGTGAATGGGTTTCCGTACTCAGGATCTTCGTCTAACTCATCCAGAAGAGTATCCAAGTCATCACCAGCCATAAAGCTTTTTGTCTCTTGGCCGATATTAAATTCATCTTTAATCTTAGTCAACTTAATTGTGTAATGGTCGATTATTTCATTAACAGTCATGCTGTCTATTTTTTTCATTCCATCATTCCGAACCTTTAAGTCAGTAGACTTCCAATCATAAAGATCTGTCACATCAATTCCATTTAATACGTAGTGTCTTAATAAAGAAATCTTTTTCAGTCGATCATAGCTGCTTTTAAAGGTATTTTCATTTGCATGAGCTATTGATTTTCTTATATAAGATAAACCATCATTTTTTTCCCAGATCTTATAGTGCTGAGGAAAAGAAGCTAGGTAATTATCGAGGTCAATTTCATCAATCTTAGTGACTTCATAATTTGAGTAAGCGATATTATATATTGAAGAAAACACAATTTGATGAAATTCATGAGCAAAGTCTTTTTCTGTAATGATAATCTCCGAATCTCTTAAAAGATGAGGGTTTTTACAAAGTGAGCCTATAACAGAATAGACTGCACGAGTAGGGTTTAAAGCTTTCATTACATTATCAGTAGTAGCTGAGTTAACTTCTGTCATTTCAATAAATCCTCCATGTTTATTAATTTCTTGTCTCTATATCTGTTTTGAGACAGGGAGGGTGGCTTTATTTGAACCTTTTGGGTTTCTATTTTTTTAACCACCATATTCTCTCTTCTTCTTTTGAGATCCTTATAGTAGTCAATCATTTCATCATAATAGTGGGGGATAAGAGCCAAACCATACTTTAATTCCAATTGTATTTTTTTGATTCTTACTATGTAATCAAGAGCGAAACCTATATTCTTGTAAGTGTATCCTCGTTCCTCTTTAAACTGTTTGATCTGCCTAAGCATTAAACCTGTAGGAAAAGAGATACCAAAGACTTCTTTACACTTGTTATAAAGGTTTTCTCGATCTTCGACCTCTTTAACTTTTTTCTTATAACATGCAGGGCAGTAGTTTTTGCTTTTGAATTTTTGCATAATAGATTGGGGATGTTTTTGTTCACATGTTCCGTAGCATTTAACTAATCTGCTGCTCATTTTCAAATGCTCCTTTATTTTTTGTTATTATATCTGGATCACCTGAAACGTAAATTTTTGAAATTAAAAAAGACGACCAATATATGGCCGCTAAATTTGTTTATACCTGGTTTTAATCTTTTCACCGACACGTGATGATAATGTTTCAGCAAATGAATTGAGTTTGTCTATAATTTCATATAATTCTGTTTTGGAAAGTTTAATACGTTTATACTTATTTATTTCTATTGTTGAATTCTCATCACTCATTACTTCAATTGAATCTGCGTTTGGCAAGCTATAATTTAATGAATCCCTGTCTAAATTCCAATTATGATGTTGAATACAATTCCTAATGATTACATGCTTTATTATTTCGTGCCTTAACTCTTTATCTTGTTTACTCATTTCATAATCTAAAGGTTTTGTTAGTCTGGATAATTTATCTGTAAAACCAGTTCGTCTATAATCATCATAGACATCACTAATAATGTTAGCGATTGTTAGCCAATCATCTCCATCCATTTTATTCAGATCTAATTTAACATTTTTCTTTGATAACTTCAGTTTGCTTTTATTACCGTTCTCTAATACTTCAATTAACAGTTGTAAGTAGCAGTTGTCCATAAAGTCATTCAAAAGTTGAATTAACATACATTGATTGTATCCGAGTATTTTTTCTTCAATTTCTTCTTTTATTTTTTGGTTTGAGATTTCATCAATTGCTTTTAATTCTTTTTCAATATTATCTTTGTAAGAGAAGAGATCTTTCTTGAAAGAATCCACCTCGTGTTGAATTATGTTGCGTCCTTCGTTATTCACAGGCTCATTTTCGTCATCAGGTATAGATAAATTTTGTTTAGAGGCATTCTGCTTTAGTAATTCCCCAAATGGAAGGAATAATCTTGAAGCGAGAAATGACGTGCCATTATTCTGTTGTTTCACATGATAAACCCAATGTCCATAACTGTTAGCTTTATGTAACACAAAAGGAGGTAGCCATATCTGCCCGATTTCCCCGTCACCCTCCCAACCTTCTTTTTTAAATAATTGCTTTAATTCATCTAAAAGTGCTTTATTACTGTCGGGTTCTAAAAGCTCGATATTGTCTAAGTAATCTATATGTTCATATTTAAAAACAAACCATTTTTTTGGTGATTCCATAAGTGTTTTCCCCTCTTTAATTTTCACTATCCTTAACATATAAAACCATTTTTTCTCGGTTCTGGTTCATTTAATTATAAAATAAGTATTTTATAATTAAAAACCCCGACATCGGAATAATGTCGAGATTTTTGTCATAACCATATAGCATACATACACTGCTATGATTCTCATAAGATGGGGTTGGTAGAATCATAGCAAGAGATTGCTATTTTCTTAGGTTAAATCGGTCGATTAAAGTTGAATTATGACTGTTTCACTTCATAATTGTGATAAACCCAAACAGGGTTGGTTCCTAACAAAGCCAGTTTAAATTTGCTTAATATCTTTGTGGCTTCCTCGGTAAGACTAATTGTATCTCCGTCTTCATTACTTGAAGCGAACATAATATTCCCACAGATCACTACATCCCAATCGGTGATAGATGGATTTGGGGTGTTTTTTATAATAAGGGATGGCATTGGGGGCTCTTCCTTTAAAAGAAATCCATCGTCGTACCACACGTCTAACTCCTCAATGCTTGTCAAAGCAAGAGTTCCTTGGATTTCTTTCTTTAGAAGATCATAAGTGCTGCCAACGCCCTCCTTAAAATTAATCAATTCTCCTGGCTTTAAAGTTGCGTAGTTGAGCATTTGTGTCTCTCTCCTTAAAGTTATTTATCTCTTACATTTAAATTATACAATATCTGGAATATAACGTACATATGTTCGTATTTAAAAAGCCAAACTTTTTAGGTTTGGCTCGTTTCAATGCTTTTAGATAAATATTTGAGGAGATCATATAGTTCATTTGGAGTTAGATCAATTCCTCGTACCTCACCGGTGATCCCAAGATCATTAGTAATTCCAAGGTGATCTAGAACATTAAACACTAACTCCGAGCAAATTAAATTGTTGGGATTGTTGAATAAAATCTTTCCTTTGAGGTGGAATAGGTTTTTAATGATATAACCAAAAATTTGTGCATAGTCATATTTCTTGCCTATATACGCTTTGCTAATCTCAACAACTTTTTCCTGTTGTTCTGAACTCAATCCTAAATCAAGAATCTCATAATATGAGTATTCTTTGAGATTGAACTTTTTAACTCTTGAAACAATGTTTATATCGGCTTCTAGAATTTCTGTATCAGATATAGCAATGGCCACATGACTAAACTTTCCTCGATGATCAAATAACCTAATCAGTTTAGAAATGATACCTTTTCTTCTTACAAAAATAATACTTCCTCTAGTCATTTTTTAAACACAATTCTTAAGAAGTATAGTGCAATAAAGATAAAGTAAAGACCCCAGAAATCAATGTTGTAATGGAAAATTCGTGATATGCTAAACTTAATCAATATGCTAGGAATGGCTAAATAAAAAAATAAAAGATAAATAATAAACATAAATATCTCTCCCTTCTGAAATCTTTGTTATTTTATCTGGGTAAACAAAAACGTAAATCATAATTCAATAAAAAATTAAATAAAAAAGGAGCCGTTAACGACTCCAATATTTAATGCTGCCTATTAATTTATTCAATTCTAACTTAGTTAGTTTCTCAGCATTGAATCTCTGTTCAAATTTAAAAGCAGCTATGACATCAGCGCCACAATCCAAACAAATTTTCTTTATTCCCTCAACTGCCCCACAGAATTTAGGATAAACTGAATTACCACTCCCAAATATAAAAATTTCTCTTCCATGCAGCTGTAAATGGTTTTCAATAAGATATTCTTTGAGTCTCTTAGGTATTTTTCCGTTACCCCAAGTATATGCCCCAATAGCCAAACTATTACAACTAGGGAAAGGATTGTTAAAGTCTTCAATAACCTGCAGATCCCTTTTAGCATACTCTTGGATAAACGGAATAAAGGTTCTAGTGTTACCCGTATTTGAAGCAAGAATAATTGGGAGCGAACCCATCTCATAGGTCATCCCAATCATTCTTTTGTTCATTCGCTTTGCCATAGTTTACTTCTTTATCCTCAAAGAAATCTCGTTTTGTATTATTCAAATTATCAGGATCAAAAGCTGTTATCCAAGGCATAGGATTTTTCTTTGCTGAGAATATTTGGTCGAGTCCCAGGTTGTCTAAAATTAAATTCGCCCGGTACCCGATGTACTCTTTTACTTCTTCAATATCAATATCAGGAGTGTTTTTATAAAGATCCTCACAGAACTCTCTTTCAAGTTGTACAAGCTCAGTGAAGAAATCATATACAAACTCAGAAAACTCTTCAGTATTAAGTTCAGGATATTGAGTTAGAATGTCACGTACCAGGATTGTTTGGAAGTAAGAGTGCTTCATTTCATCACGTTGAATATACTGAATAACAGTTCCGGTCCCAAACATTTTTCCGTTTCTATTAAAATGATAGAACGGTGTAAATCCATTTACGAAACATAAACCTTCTAGGCCACTCATTGCAACCAATCCTTTTGCAAAAGTCTCCGGAGTAGGATTTTGGATGAACTCATCAAACAGATCCATCATTAGCTTGTTTCTTCTAATCATGAATTCGTTCTTTTTTGGTCGTTCAAATACATCTAAAGAGACAGCTTTAGAGCTAACCGAACTTAGAATATATGTGTAAGATTCGTTATGAATTGTTTCCATTGCAGCTACAAAAGCCATAAGGGCTTTAATTGCAGAATCTCTAATATAATATGCAGCAACATTATCAAAATATGTAGCAATAGAATCGAGTACAGCCAAAATTCCGATAGCATTTAAAAACAACTCTTGTTCCATTTCGTTCATTTCAGTAGCCCACTGTACTTTATCCTTACTCATGGATACTTCATCCGGAATCCAGAATACTTCTCTCATTTCTTTAATAAGTTCGTAGTAGACTTGATTAATAATGTCATCCCAGAAGAGAATACCACTTACATCATCGAACATTCTCTCGCCTTTGTTAGGTAAATTCTCGTTAAAAACTCTCACTTGTTTCGTCAATTGTTCCATATAAGCGTTCCTCCGTATTCATAAAAATCTCTTAATATTTATATCTGGAGTATTAAAAACGTAAATCAAAAAAGGGAGCTTTCGCCCCCACTTCTTTAATATATTAAGCTGAACATGCCAGGCATGAACTTTCATGTTTTTGATCCCAAGATCGAGTGTAGTAAGAAGTTTTCACACCGGCTTTCCAGTTTTCCATATGAAGCTTATAGAAATTCTTAGCCTTAATGTCCTGAGGAATATAGAAGTTATGAGAAATAGCTTGGTCTACAAACTTTTGACGAGCAGCGTTGTGTTTAATAGCCCAAAGGTGAGCTAATTGTTTTTCATTTTCGTATTCCATTTTCATAGTTGGTTTGTAGAAGAACCATGTTTTTTGATTTAATTCCGGAACCAAAATAGGAAGGTGGAAGTCTTTTTTTCGTTCAAAGTAGATAACATCAAAGATTGGGTCGATTCCTGGAGTTGATCCAGCAATAACTGATGTTCCACCAGTCGGGGCAATAGCTCTTAGGTATCCATTTCTCATGTACTTAGAAGCCAATTCTTTAACTTCCAACCACTCGGGAGAGTTTAAATCACGTTCTTCAAACCATTCTCCAGTTTGCCATTTCGAACCTTCAAAAACAGGATAGCTACCTTTTTCTTTTCCTAATAAAGCTGAAGCTTTAATGCAATTCAACATGATTTTTTCTTCAAGTTTGGAGATATATTCAATAGCCTGTTCTGAATCCCACATGATTCCTTCTTGAGCTAATAAAGCAGCAATACCTTGTTCTCCTGCCCCAACAGCACGATACTTCATATTTGTGTATTGAGCTTGAGGAACAGGGACCTTTAAGAGAGAAATAACGTTATCAAGGGCTCTCATTTGAATTTTGATAACTCTCTCTGTTACTCCATCTTTTTCTGTTCTATTAACAACCAAGGAACTGAGGTTGCATGTTACTAGATCACCAATTTGTTTATGAATGATTACTTCTCCTGTTTCCCAATTAATCGTCTCTTGAGTTACAAACGAAGGTGACATATTTTGAGCGATTTCAGAACACAAGTTAGAAGAATAGATCATTCCTGAATGAGAGTTTGGATTATTACGGTTAACCGTGTCACGATAAAACATATATGGAATTCCAGTTTCTAATTGAGCCTTCATGTATCTCTTTTTCAATTCAATTGCTGGTACACGTCTCTTATCTAAATTGTTATTATCAACGCATAAGTAATAGTGGTAAGTCCAAGCATGATCAATTGGATTTGGTGTTTCTTTTTCACCAAGTTTTTTCTTATCGTAGAAGTCTTCAAGACTGAATCCCATCTTTTGTTTGATCTCATGAGGATCAAAAAGATAGAAGTCACCACGTTTTTCAACTTGTCTCATAAATTCATCCGGAATACAGAGACCAGTGAAAACGTTGTAAGCTCGTTTTGATTTATCACCAGTATTGAGACGAAGATCTATGAAGTCTTCAATATCTTTGTGCCATATATCTAGATACACAGCAACGGCTCCAGGTCTTTGTCCTAACTGATCAACGGAAACGGCCGTGTTATCAAGTTGTTTAATCCATCCTAGTATTCCACTGGCAGCGCCTTTATGTCCTCGAATATCTGATCCAGTTGCTCGTAATTTTCCAAAATAAATACCAATACCGGCACCATTTTTAGAGAACGTAGAAACATCAGTGTTATCATCAAAAATTCCACGAAGTGAGTCTTCAGTTGTTAGAACAAAACAACTTGATAAACCACCGGTAACACGGCCAGCATTCATTAAAGTTGGAGTAGCAAGTGTAAGGTAAAGGTTAGAAAGCGCCCAGTATAGTTCAATTGCTTTCTCCACTCGGTCTTTTTCCTCTGGCATCATCAGGTGAAGGGCAGCAATCATAAATCTTTCTTGTGGCAATTCATAAACTGATTTGTCAAAGTCTTTAACACAATAGCGACCAGATAGTGAATGAAGCCCTGCAAAATCAAATAATTCATCACGTTCGGGAACAATTGAATTTCCGGCCTTAACTAATTCTTCTCGCGTGTAATTAGCAAGAATATCGGGAGTATACAAGCCTTTTTCGGTGAGAGTCACGATAAGACCATAGAAATCACCATACTTCTCTTTTGAATCATAAGATCTATTTTTAGAAGCTCTTTTATATAACTCTTGGAGCTTTACATAACGGGCAAATCTATTCCAGTTAGTGTTTACAAGGTAATCAGGCGACACGTATCCAGAATCATTCTTAATGTCATTTGTAAGAACCAAAGCATTTTGAATGAGAATTTTCGTAATATCTTTTGATTCGATTTCTTCTCTTCTCTCGATTGTCCGGACCACTTTAGAAATGTAACTCTCTTTTGTGGTTGGATTAACCTCAATATTTTCGAATCCACGTTTAATAAATGAAATCAATCTTTCTCTATCAAATTCCATTCGTCGTTCACGTTTTTTATTCTTGTCTTTAATTACAACTGTCATAACCTATTTCCTTTCTTGCAGTAGTTGAGTTAAAGCAAGAGAGGACGACATAATCATCCCCTCGCAATTATTAAAGAATTTCTTTCATTTTTTGAATTGCAACGAATAACGGCTGAACTTGTTCTTTGGAAGCATCGGTTAACTTATTGCCGGCTCCAAATACTTCATCTACAATTCTATTAACTTCATCCATACGATTTGCTTTATGGAACTGAACACCAAGCTCACGAGCTTCTTGCATCAGAGCATCATAATCCAGCTGTTCTTCTTGTAATCCAACTGATTCTTTTTCTTCTTTCAATTGAGAAGGATCAATTAGATTAATTGCATCAGTAACGGCTTTTTTATATGCTTCAGCATCCAAAGGAATTACTGGAGCAATACCTTCAAATGTTGAACCGGCTTGCCATTGAAGTGTTTCTCGAAGATGGATTACACGATGTTCATTCATGTGTTCATCAGTTGTAACTGTCATGAACAAGATGTTATCAACCATTTTATTGATTGGAGCCATGACTTTATCTTTTAGATCCGGAACATACTTTTCAAATTGATAGTATTGTTCTTTGGTCTTTTTATCAGTTACAAGAGTCATAGTGTCGTTTACCTGTTCTTGAAGGACCCCTGAAACAGGAATCTTAGTTGTGACTTGAGTTGCGTGAGCAATAAACACAGGAGTGTAACCGAGTCGTTCAATTTGCTGAAGATTTTTCTTCCAATCATTTTTAAGATCAACCCAGTCTTTTCCCCATTCAACCTGGCCGAACTCTGTTTTGTCATACTTTGAAAGGATATATGTTTCAAGCATTGCGTAAAGGTTTTCTACCGTATCAATGCAAACAACATCGTATCGTTCTTTAATTTTTTTGTTCTGCAACTGAGCTAAAACCTGAAGATATTCAATCCAGTTTGAAACGTATTGAACATTGGCACCAACAAGCACTTTATGCCGTTTTTCTGTGGCGATAAACAAAACTCGATCTCCATAGAGCTTATGAACAAAAGATGTTTTACCGATTTTAGGAACACCATAAATAAATGAAGTGTAGGATGCTAAATCCGTACTTGCCTTAATCGGCTCTAAATTTAATAAGTTAATTGCCATAGTTGAGTTCCTCCGATTTGTTTAATGTGATTACTTTTTATTTATATCTGGTTCTTGGAAAACGTAAATTAATTAATAAATTTTGCCGGCGTTTTTTTAAATTCTTCCTGTATTTTTTTCTTTATCAACTCATATGGATAAAGCTCGTTTATTGAAACGTACCAGGTATTTTTCCCATCACTTGCTTGGAAAAAATCAGAGTGACCAGCATCATGTAAGATGGTAACAATCTCACCTATCTCAAATTCATGGCCACAAAATTGTCTGATTATAATTGCTTTATCACCAACTTTATATGGATTTTTCATCTATAAACCTCCGTCTTCTTTCAAGTCCTTTTGTATTCTATTTGGATAGTGAAAAACGTAAATTAAAGCACAAAAAAGAAACAAGGAATTATCCTTGTCTCTTGTCGTTTTCTTCATTAAACTTTTGCTTTAACCATTCAGCTGTAATTAATGCCTGGGGAACAACATATGAAGAGTTTTTTCTATATTTCAGAACCATGATCAACATAATTAAAGCAAGAGCTTCATTTAAGGCTTCAGTAATCATAGTCCCCCATGTACCGAACTTGATAAAGATCATAATGGCATTAACGAGCATAAAGATCAAAGCGACATTTAGAGAAAGCCAGAATAATACGCTCATACCATTTACGTCTTTTATTACATACGTTTTTCTTATTTGAGGTAGGTAACAAATTGTCAGGAACACCGTTCCTAGTACTGGCAGCCAATTCAATAGAAAGTTTATCATTGGGGAGCCACCTCTTTTTCAACTGATTTTTTTAATTCATCAGTTTTCTTTTTTAAAGCAGCTACTAAATCATCTACGGTAGAGAATATTCCACCATTTGTTTTCTTGATCAAGCCAATAACATAAAGATTACGATATTGGAATTGGTTTTCGGTAATATCATCAACTAATGTTAGAACCTTTTTAGCATTGTCATTTCCTAACTGCCGAACATCAGTATACAAACCAAGGATAGGTCGTCCAGTTGTTGAGAAAACTCCAATCTCTGCAGCAACACCAGAATCAATTTCTACCCCATCTAAAACGGCAACTAAAATATCACTTGATAGGAGGTGTTCTGTATCAGCATCGGCGATTTGTGTACTTGTTGCACTTGCTTTTTTATCATTAACAACAACATTCTCTTGTGGGAGATATACCTCAAGTTCAGGGATTTCTTCTCTGATTTTTGCTGCTAATGTATCGTTAAAATTTCGGTCTGCGATTCCAAATAAACCGTTAGCTAAGTATAGTTTCATTTTTATCAACCTCGTCTCATATTTGTTCAAAGAGAAGCCAACGAGAATTTCTTCTCATTGGCCTGATTAAAATATTAAAAATCTGGCATATCATCTGTATTTGGAGCATCACTAAATGGGTTATCATCTTGTGGTGGTTCCATTCCAGTTGGCAGAGATCCAGGAGGAAGATCATTTCCGTTCGAACCAAAACCACTTGGTGGTGTATCTTCAGCTGGTTGAGAAAGCTCCTGAAGCTTAAGTTTGCGGATTTGAAGAGCTGTTTCAATTTCTTCTTCTGTATAGGCTTTATCACCAAAGTAAGGAATTTCTCCACCAATTACTTCAATATTATTTACATAGTTTGTTACCTGACGAGCTTCAGCTTTCTCAGTAGATCCAAAGCCATGTGAAACTTGGTTTGATTCTTTAACTTCGTCAACAACAGCATAGTTATTAATCTTGAAATTTAATTGGCCAGTAGAACCTACAGGGTATAAATCCATAAATGCTTCAGCAAGTTCGGCACCAACAATTGTATTTTTAAGTTCAATAACTTCATTCCCCCAACCAACAGTGAAGCCTTTAACTTTATATTCTCCAGTTGGAAGGTCATTTTTAATAACAGGTTCAAATCCTTGAACAACCGTATCAATAGTTGCGATTGCTTTATCTGGTCGATCATTTGTTTCATCTAAACGGTTAAAGAAGATTCCTTTAACTTGATTAAACTGAACAAGGTTTCCCTGAGCATTGTAGTATTCATTTAATGTAAGTTCTCCATTAACTTCAATTCGATCGGCTGCATCTGCCCCATCATCTTCAATAGTTTTGTATTCATTTTTTACAGTTTCAATGCCTTTAAAGAGTTTTGATGATTCCATCATAAACACTGAAATTTTGATTTCCTGAACATGGTTATCAAATTTTGAAAGAACAACCAGGTTACCAGACATATACTTATTGCCTTTTTTACTTGTTTTGACCTCTAAATCTTTCGATTTAAGGGTGCCGATTACTTGAACATTATTTTGAAGTTGTCTTAATTCTTTATTTTCCATGTGATTTTCCTCCGATTTGATAGTAGTTGAGTTATTTATTTTTATAAGACTCCCATGAGTTACGAGAAAATTTCCTTCAATAGATCTTCAATTTCTGATGCTTCAGATTCCTCTGTAACTTCTTCCTGAACTTCATCAAGAATTGATTTAAGTTGGTCCATAAGAATAAGAAATTCTAAATCACCGATAGCTTGCATAGCTTCATCTTGATCCATACCAGCTTGGCGAAATTGAAGATAAGCGTAGAGTTTTTCGATTTCATTTAACATAAGAATTTCCTCCGATTTATGAGTGATTTTTATTACATATCTTTTATATCTTGGGTTTTAGAAACGTAAATCAAAAAATAAATAATTTATTACTTATTTTTTTCAATAATCATCAAAGTTCCATTAGCTTATATGTTCAATAGAGATGTAATTAAACCAACTTATGTTTCTTTATGTGGAATCATTGTATTTATATCGTGAGAGTTGAAAATGTAAATCTAAATCGGATCAAATAAAAAAAGTGTAGGCGTTAAGCCCACACTTTTTGCTGTTTATCTTTATCTCTCGACTTTCACATAACACATACCATTTTGAACTTTGTCACATTTAACGATTTTTGGTACTTTACCTTTGAAGTAAAGAGTAACTTCTTTTTTATTGGCATCGAATACAAAGTCATAAGCGTCTTGATATTCAGGTACATCTCTAATCCATACATACTCTGTAATAGCGCTTGCAGGCAAAGCAGAAATAAATAAACCAGTGGTAATGATACCCATTCCAACAACTTTTTTCAGTTTTGATTTGAACATTTTCAACACTCCCCACCTTTTTATTTTCCTGATTACAAAACAGGACAAGGAAATTTTACCATGTATTTGGTGGGGAAAAATGTCGATTTCTGTAAAAAAGAACAAACTTTTTGTGAATTTTAAGACCATTTAATCAGCATAAAATCTGAATTTTATATCTGAATTTAGCTTTAATCCTCTGATTTTCCGTCTAAATATCCAATACCATAGGATAAAAAGAAGCAAATAAACGTTATAATAAATGAAAGCATTGATCTTCTCCTTCGTTTACCAAGACTTCAGCATGAAATCCTAATTTTTCATCGTATTTCAACTCTACAACCGTCAAATCTGGATTGAAGTTGTGGTATTCCTCTAAGAACTGAATAATGCCTTCCGAGATCTGAGTTGTTCCAAGAAATTGTCTTCTTAAAGGTCCATAACGAACCTCAGCAATAAACCCTTTGTGATTGTTATATGTTAGTTCTTTTATTTCAACATCTTCTGGAGAAATGGCTGCGTCATTTGAAATAAAAACACAAATTCCATCTACAATTTCTTGCTCATTTAATATTAATCTCATAATCAAAATCTCCTTTTGTAAGTCTTAGATGATTTGTAAGCACGGATGATAGCAATGACAATGATTAAAATAATGATCAAAGCGATGACATCAACGATCCAGGCAATAGGTGAAGCTCCATAGGAAACATAACCTGGTCCTCCGACTGGATGATAGGTGTAACCCCAGGGGTGCATCATGCTTGTCATGAACATTCCCATCGTAAAACCGTTATAATATCCAAACCAACCTGAAGGAGAAAATCCTGCATTGTAGTAATGATTAACAGAAACGGTTCTGCCACCAACATAAGCTTTTGTGGTTCTTCCACTATAGGTTTTTCCTTTTACCTTTGATGTAGCGCCTGAGAACGACCCTGATGATTTTTTAGCAGAACTCTTCTTAGATAGTGTTGATTTTGTTTTATTTGAAGATTTTTTTGTTAAAGAAATTGATTTTGATTTATCCGACTTTGTAGATTTTTTAGATGATCCACCAAAGAATGATTTAAAGCTAGAACTAAAGCTAGATTTCCTCGAACTCGAGCTTGATCCTGAGCTCGAGCTAGAACTTGGTTTAGAATAACTGGATTTGTAACTTCCACTATATGATGATCCAGAACTCCGACTACCACTACTGAAGCTGGATTTAGATGAAGAAAATGATGAAGAAACCCTGGCACTTCCACCACTAAAGCCAGCTGCTTCTGATATTGTAGGTGGCAACAGTAAACCGAAAGTAACGACTACTGCCAATAAGGATTTAACATATTTAAGTTTCATTTGTATTCCTCCAAGTAATGAGGCCGCCTAAGCGACCTATTATGCTGATTTTGAATCGTCAACGATAAACGTAAAATTCTTAACAACCGGTGATCTTAACATCGCTGCATCATCAGCCATCGCTTCACTCATGCTTTTCACAACTTTAATTCTTTCATTTTCGAATTCCGGATAAGATGTGAGAATAATATCTCCAATCTCTGGTTCCACAGGATTTTCAACTGTTAAGTACTTTGTAGGAACTTTTTTAGATAAAGCCCGGTATAAAGCGATCGCTTTACCAATATGCTCATTAAAGGTATCTCTCGGATCACATTTAGCAATACCTTTTGCGTAAATTCTTCCAGACCTATAACCTTTTAATAGAACTGTTACGACACGTTTTTTTCTATTGATGTGGTATTCAGGAACAGTAGCATAAGATCCAACTTCATATCCATCGCACATAGTGGAATCTTTTAAGTTTTCAAGGTCTGACTTAGCATCTTCAATAACTTTCTTTCTAGCAGTAATAACTCTAGGTGACTTATTAGCTCTCTTAGTGAGTTCTTCTGCTGCTTTGGAAATAAATTCGTTTAATTCAGTAGTAGTCAAGTTTTTGAAATTTACCTTCTGCATAATATTAGTGTTCCTCCGATTTTTTGATTTGATTTTCAATTTCTGCTTTGATCTTTGGTTCAGGTTGTTGCCAACCTTCCGGTTTAAGTATCTTTCCACTATTGCCTAAGTCATATCTCGGTTTACCATCCGGAAATAACTTGGCCATGTTTGCGTCTTGAACAATATCAAAGAGTGGTTGTGGTTTAACTCCAGCAACGACAAATGATCCTTGAACAAAATAATTAACATCAGTTAATGCATCCATTTGGTCAACAAGAATATCCTCAACCGGACCTTTCTTAATCACTTTAGATTCTGCAGCAGTAATTCCCCGGATTAACTCTGTTACCAACCCATAAAATTTTGTTTTGTTTCCACCTGCTGTTGCATATAAGAATTCAACTAACTCTTCAGCCGTCCAGATGGTTCTGGCCAAAGCAACATCTTCAGGAATAGATGTTGGTTTTTCTGAGATTGGGTGATGGAATGCTCGGTGAAACTCTTCAACTTGAGATTTGGCATAGTCTAAACCTTTTTCTTCTTTCATGATCATTCTCCTCAATGTACTAAATGTTCTTTCTTTAATGTAAAGGGGTTTTGATCTATTTCATTGCTGACTATTTCAGCCAGATCAACAATCGTTAAACCAAGGTCTTTAAGGTCTTCTTCACTTAATTCATTTACTGATTCATATAAGAGCCAGGTCTTATCATTTTTAGTTCGAGTCGATAGATTCTCACGAAAACTCTTAACCTTCCTGGTTAAAGCTTCGTAACCTGGTGTGCTCACTTATTATCACCTCACGGTAATTTTTGTTATTATATCTGTGCCTTTGAAAACGTAAATTGATTTTCAGCTTTTTTGGCCATTTCTTTTAATATTTTTGTTTCAAAGGACTGTATCGACGTTTTATCAAGACCTCTGTTTGTAAATAGAACTTTTATGTCTCCTTCGATCCAATATAATTCTCCATTGACCATATCATCATTAAAGAAATGGACCTCTAGGTATTCAGCTGGTCTACCGTAACACTTAATTTGTTCTTGCTTTTCTTTCTGATCTTTAGAATCCATATGTCTGTGATTTTTAATTTGAAGTGGAATAGAAATGTTGGAGTCTTTTAAATGAAGAACCGTTCCATCAATTTTCGAATTACGATCTTCTTTTGATGAGGGAATTTCAAACCAAAACATTAGGCAGCTGTTGACGAGGTTTCTAACGACAATCTCTTGAAAAATCGGCCGTCCTATTCTTTGAAAGAAATACTTGATGTAATTCCTTTCTACTTCGCCCCTATCTCCATAGTGTTTTGTTGCGTTATTGAGAAATCGGGTAATCTCTCCTGGATAGTAATGCTTCCAAATAAAATTTAGGATTTCAATTGGTTTAATAAATGGATCTCTTTCGATGAGTTTAAATGTAACGTACTTGGCCAAATAAAAATCAATGTGCCCTTTGCCATCTTTGCCTTTTATAACAGCATTATGACATTCTGCTTCAAGTCCATACTTAAACATAGATTCAGTCTCCTGTTCTCAATATTTTCTGATTCAAACGAAAAATACAGAGATCCTTAGACCTCTGTTTCTTCTGAATCGTATTTATCTCCAACTGCAGCGACCTTCTTAACAATACGATCGATTGTTCGAGATATTTTCATTTGATATGTGTTAAAATTCGCAGCTATTTCTTCTTGAGTTAATCCATTTTGGGTTTGTCTTAAGACTTCTTTTTCGAAGTCAGTGAGTTCAGCTTTTTCGATTGTCGATTTTAAATCTAATAAGATGAAGCTGAAATCATCATTTGGATCAAAATCTGGTTTTAAGAATAATAACCCTTTAGCTGAGATGGTTTTTCCTGATTCTGTTTCGACTACATCACCTTTTAAGTGAAGAGGATTTGTGAAGTCAAATACATCAATATCGTATTCTGTACTCTGGGAGAAGTATTTAAGGTTATAACCGAACACGCCTAACAATGTATCTTTAGAATAAATCATATCGTGCTGCAGCTGACCTTTAATGCGAGATAAAATGAACCGGTTCCCTTCTTTATTCTTCAGTTTTTGTGTTACGAAATCATAGAATGGCTTATAACTTCTTAAAATTTCCCCCAACCAATCATCTCTTTCGAGATCTGAAGCTGTAATCGATTGAGGTCTAAGCAGAATTTTGTTTCTTTCTTCTTTTTTCAAGAAGTGAATAACATTCTCGGAAAAATCATTGCTATCTGAGTTCGTCAATGATTCTATAGATTGTTCTTTCTCAACTTTCTTTTGAAAGTACCGTTCATCTGAATAAAAAATGTACTCCGTTTTCTCTTGTTCTTCTTCTTTCTTAATTTCATCACTGGTTAATAAATATGTGGCCATACGATCTAGTGATTTGCAAACATTGTTTTGATGGGATAAAAAGTCTTTGGTTGTAATCCCTGTTTTAAAATAACCATCAAAATACTCGGAATAGAAATTAGTCTCATTTAGGATCTCTTCCACAACTTTTTTCCGTTCCTCTAATGTTGTTTTTTCAAAATCAATTTTTTTGTTAATTTCATGAACTGTCGTTCCATCTAATCTCCCTTTAAAGTTTCTCTGTGATGTAAAACTCATTTATTTGTTCCTCCATAAATTTGTCCTATTTATTTTGAATTAATTTAATGTTTGAAATTATATAACGATTATATCCGTAATTTTCCATATGTAAATTAATGGAAGGTGGATTTTATAAGTCTATGAATCTTACACAATGACATTATGTAAAGTGTTAAATCCCTTCATATCAATGTTTATAAGAGATGCCGACTTTTCATTGTTTTTGAATATTACATAACATATAATTATCTTATAATATGTCATATTGGTTAGAAGGTGATCATTTTGAATATGGTGAGTCCCATTAGAGACAAAAAACAACTGGAATTACTAAAAATGTATTTGAGAGAAAAGAGCAAAAGAGATTACTTAATGTTCATGGTTGGAATAAGTTCTGCCCTCAGAATTAGTGATATTCTTAAATTAAAGGTTGGAGATATTTGGGATGGAAGAAAGCCGAAAGAATTCATTTATCTTCATGAAGAAAAGACAGGAAAATATAAAAGATTTCCGATCACTGAGAACCTCCAAAAAGCAATTAGAGAATATATGAAAGAATATCAGCTTGACCAGGAATCCTATTTGTTTTTCAGCAGAAAAGGTAATAAACCCATCTCTCGACAACAAGCTGCACATATATTATCTTCAGCTGCAGATTACATTGGAATTAAAGAGCCAGTATCAACTCATAGCATGAGAAAGACATGGGGATATTGGGCATATAAAAAAGGATACTCTTTGGCATTAATAATGGAGGCTTTGAATCATTCAAGTATTGCCATTACAAAGAAATATTTGGGGATTACTCAAGAAGATCTTGATGATGTCTATATGAGTATGAATTTGTGATATATAATAGAAGAAACTCGGAATTATGAGGTGAATTATGGAGATTAAGAGAATAACAAGAAAAGAATTCGAAAGCTTTCCTAAATTTAAAAATGTTGAAGAAGCAATAAAGTTTTTCAAAGAAAAGTATGGGGATCATTTTATGGAGCAAGGATTGGGCCCATTTGAAGAATTTGAACTTGGAAAGTACTATCACCATTTGTTAGTCCTTGATAAGGAAGGTCTTAAAAGGATGAGTGAATGGATGATAAAAAATAATCGGTTAACATTCCCTGAGGATTCATATTCTGAAACAAAAGGGATGAATGAAAGTGTTCAAGCAATATTTATTTTTGAAAACGGAAGGGTTCAAGTATCTAATTTAGCTGAGGAATAAAAAATCAAAAAGCAGACATAAACTGTCTGCTTTTAATCACTCCAAATGTTTATCTAGGAGTTCTGAAAACTTTATAATCATAGCCTATTTGTTTGCTATACTTGCTATCTTTATATACGTACATGTCTACGATTGTATATCTATATTTTTTATCGTAGGCTAAGTATTGTGTTGTTGAATAATATCGTGTTGGTTTTTTGTGATAGAATGTTCCAAACACAGCTTGGGCGAATAAACCAGCCCAGGAGTATTTAAGACCAGGTAACCCTGTTTTGGAGGTTGAAAATATGAATTTTGATGACAAAAAGAGCATATTAAAGACCGTGGGAAATGTATTTATGGTTCTTGTTCTTATCTCTTTATTTGTTTACGCGTTTTCTTCTGAATCAATTGGATGGTATGTTAAGATTACTTCTATTGTGATGTTGACCATATCATATATCTGTTATGCTCTAATTTCTCTACAAGAGAAGTGGTTTATTGCAACTTTAGTGGTCTCTTGGTTGGTCATTATTTTTTGGGTGTTTTAAATCAAAGATTATACAATAAAAAAATGATCCGGATTAACCGGACCATCAATACTTTCGACTGCCGTTATATTCTCTCCCAACAATGGCTATAGCGAGGTAGAAAGTGAAATGGCAGCCTTTATTATTATTCCCTTCACTTTAAGATTTTAACTTGAATATCTCTAACACCAAATTCAATGCACTTGTCATTAGCATTTAAATAGACATCTATTTTGTTTCCTTTAATAGCTGATCCAGTATCTTCGGCCGTATATACACCATTAAGGTGTTCATATCCTTCAGGAAATTTAATTTCAACTTTAGATCCTAACGGAATTACACTTGGATCAACTGCAATCGTACGACCTTCTTGAACTTTCGTTCCTGTCGCCGTAACAGTTCCCATTGAATATGCTGTTGAAGTAAAATGTTTATATCCCTCATAAACCCCTGATTTATGTTTTTCAACTCCAACTTTCGTGTTTATTTCTTGTCCCGGAAAAATCAAAGAAAGATTTTTGATTTGTGGGTTAGCTTCTGCCAATTCTTGCAGAGACATATTATTTTCCCTCGCAATTTTTGACATTGTGTCCCCAGGTTTCACTTCTTGAGCAAACGTGGGAGAAGCAATTAGCATCGATACTACTAATGTCGATACGGCAATTAGTTTTTTCATAGGTTCTTGCCCTCCTGTTTTTATTTGGTTCATTCTTTTTCTTTCAGAACCTTTTATACTTATATCTATGAATATGAATTCGTAAATCAAAACAGTATTACATTTGGATTACAAAGAAAAGGCCTGACACATAGCCAAGCCCATAACGTTATGAATAAGACACTTCATCTTTATCATCTCGAATTCTATTTAATGAAGGCTGCCGTAAAGATAAACCTCCATGTTCATTTTTACTTTCTTGAAAGTATTTAATCTCAACAATCTTCCCAACCACCAAGGATGGATCTTTCCAAAAATCAACTTTCCATTTCTCTTTTAATCCAGCTACGGCCACTCGATGTCCTTTGTAATCAACAATAATTGATCCACATTTACCTCCACGTATATCTTCCACAACATCTAAACAACGTAAATCTGCTTCTTCTTCTGGTTTTACTTTTAAAATGCTAGGAGACTTTTTCAATTCAAATATTCCATCCGATAAATGAATTATTAATCCTTCTTCCCCACGGCCAATTGCTTCAAGAAACAAGTCATCAATAACATCCTTGTCATTTCCAACATAGAATTTAGGAACAACCGAAATTAACGAATCTGCCGGCAGAGACTTCTTGATCGTTTCTTCTAAAAAAGAGCGTCTAGTTTTGTAAGGAACATCAAAAACACCTTTTTCATAATCATCAATTGGAATCATGTCGAACAACAAAAATCTAACGTCTTTTTTAATTCCGTGTTTCTTCAAACGACTTTGAGTTGCTCGGAATAAGTCCGATGAGGAAAGGTTATCTCTATTCACGTTTACGAGTTCTCCTTCATAAACAAATCCTGTCGGAAGTTTTTTCATTAACTCTTCGAGTTCAATTAATCCTTCGTATTTGGCACCGGTGGTTGTAATGAATTCGCTGCCTTCTTCCAAGTTCTTCGTTGTTGATCTGAAGCCATCGACTTTAAGTGAGACAATGAACTCTTCTCCTTTTGTAAGGTGTTTTTCAGGATTGTATTTTTGACCTTTCATAACCTTGTGTTTACTGATAAACCCTTTACCGTATACTTTATTCAAAGTAGTTGAAGAGATTCCAATCGGCAAATCTTTTGTTAATATAGATTTGGCCAGTTCCCGTTCTTCTTCTGTTTTAAGTTGCTTTAAAAAGATCTGAATTGATTGGATTATTTGATCAGATCCGGTATTGTAAAGAATTACGTAAGCCATAGCATCAAAGATGGTTTCAAGTTGAGTATAAGTCGGCAAACAAACTTCTTTTTCGATCTTCTTTTTTGCTAAACCCGTTTTAACAAGTGGGTCGTAAACAAACTTGAAAATCTCCTTTAAACCCTCAACATTTTCGTATTTTCTTAGTAATTCTTCTTTTCCTTTTCGGCTTGATTCATTTTTAATCTCCTTAAAAATTTCAACGTATTTCTTCATCATAGTAGTTGAGTCCTCCGATTTTTCTTTATTTATTTCGAGTAACGAAATAATATTATCACTTCTTTTTTGAGTCGTACACATTGATTACAGAATATTGCAAAAATAATAGCTAGATATTTGAATCTAGCTCTATACACATGCAGCCATTCTTTTTGCCATCCTTTTTCTTTTCTCAATAGCTTCATGGTTATTATTACGAGATCGTTTAATAACGGTTGTAAGTATCCAGCGATTTCTTTCTTTTACAAAGATGAATTCCTTACTATTTCTAGTAAAGATATGCCTCACATTACCGTTATTCACTATCTGCTTTATATTTAAGTTTCTTACATCACGCTTAATCCTACTTTCAATATTTTTACGGCATTCGCCTACTCTTTGTTCATATCGCTGTATTACGTGATTAGTAATGATAAAGTCTTCAAACATCATATCTCCCTCCGATTAATGTATGTAGTAGTTGAGTGAAAGTGGTGCTGCTGAATTGGTTATCTAACAACACCACTTTAGAAATGTCTGATAATTGGTATGATTATATCTGGCTCTATTAAAACGTAAACCACATTAGCGAATTAATTTAATATGCCAATGCTAAAGCATTGTCTATTCGAAATTACTTACGTAATTTCTCATATGTTTATTTAATTTATTATTTAATTTATTCATTAATAATTAATTGATATATAAAGACCATAGCTATTCGTAAGCATCCATGAAGATTAAGTTTAGAATTCTTACGACCACATCTAAACAACTATACGTTCTTCTCCAGTGTTGATTTATAAGTTAATTCTTATTGGCTCAAACACTTAAAGCACATGACAACGGATAACATTACTAATCAACTGCAAGTCAATGATAAGGATGGTCAATGACGATTGATTAGTCTATCCATCGATCCCAGCGAAGATGAAGAATCTTCACCACCATTAATTGCTTAATGGTATTTGCAACGGCGAGATAACCTTGGAGTTATTTGATAAAGGAGTGAACTCTCAGCTTCAAATGTCTCCGTGATTATTGAGTTGTGCAATATATTTATATCTGAGAATGGTGAAACGTAAATTGGTAGGGAGAAATCAAACAAGAGTGAGGAAAATTCACACACGAAAAATTCGGGTGGAGTTGAAAATGATTGCCGCCTGCTCCGAGAGTTGGATCGAGGTTTGAAAAAGTAGCCGCCTACCCTTTCGGGAAAAAAATCGGTCTCGACAGGAATAACTGGAGGAGGTCCGTTCACACCAACCATCCCAAAACGCCCAAATTGTGTTGAAATTTAGGAGAAGGAACAAGAATTTTGTCATTCTTTGTTATAGAATAATAGTTAGATGGATATAATAAACATATAGAGAAAATAACCTAGTTGAGGGGGAAAATTTTTGTATTATAGGATTGGGACTATTAAGACAATAAAAGAAGGAGAACACGAAGTTGATATTAAAAGAGACTTCACTCAAGAAGAACAAGAAAAATATTTTCAGTACAGAAAGTACCTTGGGCTACATATAAATAACAAGAATTTATATAATCTAATTGTAAGAAATGGAGAAGAATTTGAACATTTTTTAGATACGATTAAAGATAAAGACCCGTCAGAAATAGGAAGCCCAGATTATGTTGTATTTGAAGCCAATAGGTTATTTATGAATTACTTATCGATGATTAGGACGTACATTGATCATATTCCTTCTTCGTTGTCTAAAACCTTTGATTCTAAAGTCAAAGATGAATTTGATGAGTTTTTATCAGTTATATATGATAATTATTTTGAATATAGATTTTTATATAAATTAAGGAACCTGGCTCAACATTTTGGGATCCCTATTTCTAATTTAATCAGCAATGAACAAGGCAACCATATAACCATGAGTCAAAGTTATTTATTAAGCTATAAAAAATGGGGTACTGTTAAAGAAGAAGTTAAAAATATGGAAGAAAGTATACCGGTTAAAGGATTAGCTCTAAGAATGAATGTAATCATGAATACGGTATACTTGTTTGTAATGAAGTTCTATGTTGAGGGTATTAATGAATCAATAGAATGGTTTGATTCATTACAAGGAGAATTAGGTGGTAGCACCATTCTTGCAGTTTCAGACTCAGCTGAAGAATATGGAAAAGGAAAATTTAATTTTCAACCTATGAATACTGACGAATTTATTAATGCAGTGCATGATTTAAATGAAAACCCAGGTATAAATATTAAATTGATAAAATAAAAACCCCATTGGACTTTCCAAATGGGGTTTTCCTTTATCATATTAAGTTGCTGCTCTATCTGCGACCTTATAAGTGGACTGCTCAGAAAGAGCATATGAAGCGCTAGATACTCCAACAATGCCAAGCAAGAGCGCTAAACAAATTGCAATTTTACATTTTTTCATTTAAATGCTTCCCCCTTTGAATTTGTTTGCGTGCTTCAATTGCCATTTGATAAAAATCGACCGCATCATGTCTGTCTTCTTTGTTGGTCAAAAAATCAGCAACAGCAACAGCGTATTCTTCCATATCACCATAAAGGTTTTTCTCTTCGAAGAACTTGAACACTTCTCTAAGTGTTTGTAAGTCGAATGATAAATAAAGGCCTTTAACCAGTTTTAATTTCTCGGTTACTTCCTGGTTGTTGTGCCGGGCAGCAACCTTCTGACCTTCCTGATATAATTCTAATGCAGCCTTTAAATCATTCTTCTTTGCTTTGACATATGCCAGATTAAAAATCGCTTTTGACTCATAAATGTGCTTTCGATCCTTATGAATTTCATAGGCGATTTGAAAATGTTTCTCAGCATTGTCAAGTTCTTCAAGGTTATTATAACATAATCCCACGTTAAAATGAGCTGAACCAATTAAATGTTGCTCCCCTATTTCTAGGGCATCTTTTAAAGCTTTTTCAGCTGTTTCTAAAGCATCTTCATAACACATTTTATCTAGCCAGTTCCCGAAGATAACAAACTGACACTGGACCATTTCTTTGCCATATGTAAGATTACCCTGAGCATCTTTTTGCTCTTTAAATATAGAGTATGCTCGCTGAGCATAATTCATGGAGAAATGAGTCTCTTTCATATAGTAATAGACCTCTGATACTTTAAAATAGAACTCGGCCTTATCTGTATTTGCATTTTCATCTAATAAATCAAGATATTTTTCAGCTTCACGGTAATATGTTAGGGCAATAACTAAATCTCTTGTTCTGAAGTGATACATACCGGTAAAAAAATTATAATAGAACTCTATTGTATTCGTAAGGGATTCAGGGGCCATATTTTCCCTTGTTTTTTTGAGATCAGCATAAACACCATCTATATTTTTAACAGAGTCAGGTTCGAGATACGAAAGCATTATTTCGTGCCGCAGCTTTAATAGCTGAAGATAGACTGCTACTTTTTCATTTTTCTCCATCATATCGAATTCTTTTTCAACTTTTCTTTTCATTTCTTTTGCTTTCTCAACTCGACCCTGCTTTATGACAACATACCAATGATTAATGTCTGTGGTTACATAATGATATGGGATTAAATCCGAAACAGACAATCAAATACCTCCTTTTCTTTACATATATTTAATATTATACCACCAAAGGCTCATACGAATAGGATCATTTTTTGAAAAATCCCTCAATTCAGATGAATAAAAAGGTCAGAATAAGCATAAATAAGGACCATATCGTCTGATATGGTCTTTTAGCTGGCTTTAGAATTTATGGTAAGTTGGTCTAAAAGGCTCCCAATGTCGTTTAATGACTTATAAATGACATCCAAACAGTTAATTATATGAGAATCAATCTCTCGCTCTTGAACATCTCCAAATACAAACTTCAATTCTTTATAAGACTTAGAGTACCTTAAATTAAAGAGATTTCCATCAATCACCTGAACAATTTTAACTTTCGGGTCCAATATTTGTTCATAAATAGTCTCTGGATGAACCACTCCTTCAACATTTTCAATGTAATTTAACGACCCCAGAATCGTTTCAAGTTTAGAATAAGCTTCAGTTTTCATAACTTATCCCCTCCGATTTAGTAGTTGAGTAACTTACATTTAAAATTATAAAACGCAAACGTAGGTTCGTACACTCTATTTAATAAATTATTTAAAAAATTCAATAAAAACTGTTTAGAATTTTCGACTTGTGTACATTTATATTAGAGACATAAAACAGTATTGTTCGAGATATTGAGCTTCAAAAAAGGAGATCAATATGAATAAATGAAAGATAATCGAACTAAATTAATCTGTTCTAAATGTAATTCTCCTATTATTACATATCGGAAAAAGAAAAAAGTCATTTATGAATGCTCTTATTGTGGTATTCAACCTGATGATTTAAACTTTGACGATCTTTCTCCAAACGATTGGGAAGATGATTATGAAGAAGAAAATATGTAATAATTGCGGGAAGATTATTGGTTCAAATGAAACTTGCCCTTGCAAGCAAAACAGAAATCGGAATCAATATCAACGTAAATATTATCAAAAGAATAAAGAATACTTAAAACCCCTTTCCACTGCACGTTGGAAAAAATTAAGAAGTCTCATCATCCACAGAGACAAAGGTTGCTGCCAACGGTGCCTAATCAAATATAGCATCGTTAATTCTTCAGAATTACAAGTTCACCACATAAAACCTCGAATTGATTACCCCGAATTAATGTTTGAAGAAAGCAATCTTATTACCCTTTGTAAAACGTGCAACCTCCAATTAGGTACTTCTGGTGAACTTGATTTTAAACCAAACATTAATCTTGAAAATCACGATTATGACTTCAAACTTTAAGAGGTGATGTGATGGCTCGTCCTAGAAAGCCAGCTTCCCTCAAACAAGGACATTCAGAATCAAAAGCTCAATTGGAGGAAAGAGCTGAAGCAGAACAAGAGCTACTTGGAAATGATGATTTAGTGAATGAAATTCCTGAACACCTTGATGAATTAGCTCAAGAGTATTACAAATTCTTAACTACTGAACTAGAGATAAGTAATATCCTCTGCAATTTAGATATTCCTCTACTCGAACAAACTGCTGATTGTCTAAGTAAAATGAGGCAAGCAGATGAAATTATTAATAAAGAAGGACTTATTTTAAACACAATTGATAGGTATGGGAATGCCTTAATAAAAGAACATCCCGCAGTTGCTACAAAACAGAAGTATCTTAATCAGTTTAGAGCTTTATCTACCCAACTTGGATTATCTCCAGCATCAAGGGCTCAACTTGCGGGTTTGAAAATTGAACAAAAAAACGAAGAAGAAGATCCGTTACTCAAATTATTAAAAAGCTAATTATAATCCCTGCTGTTTTTTACTCCGATTTTCAGTGGGGATTTTTTCTATGTGCTCGTAGCTCAGGTGGTTAGAGCATCGGTCTGTTAAACCGAGTGTCGTAGGTTCGAATCCTACCGAGTACGCCATGAGGGTTTAGTTTAATGGTAAAACGTCAGTCTCCAAAACTGAAAATGTCGGTTCGATTCCTTCAACCCTTGCCAATAAATATAATACTGAGGGTGAGTGATAATATGGTTTCTTCGTATTTAAAAGCCCATCCCTCCTATCAGTATGCTAGAGATGTTGTTGAAGGTAAATTAACTGCCGGCAAGTACGTTAAAAAGGCTTGCTGCAAATTCATTTCTGACGTTCACAATCCTGATTGTGAATTTTTTATCGATGAAGATGAACTTAAGAAAATTGATGGCTTAACAAAGCTTATAAATATGGCCACAGGATTGAAAGCTGGAACGCCAACTCATGATGCTTTGGCTCCATTCCAATGGTTTTTCTTAGTCAATGCTTTATGTTGGAAGTATAAACAAAATCCAATTAAAAGAAGATATGAAAAGTCAGTACTCCTAATTGGTCGTAAATCCGGTAAATCATTCCTCGTTGCTTTAATTTTTATCCTCTTGCTCTTAATTGAACCAGAATACTCCGAGTTTTATTCCGTTGCCCCGGATAAAGAGCTTTCTTCGATAGTCAAAAAAGAAGTTGAACAAACAATTACAGCTTCTCACCCTTCTATCCAAAAACAGTTCCAAATAACAAGAAGTGAAGTACGGTGTTTACTCACAAAATCTAAATTCATTCCATTAGCTAACTCTGAGAACCGTATGGACGGTAAACATAGCCTTATTGCCGTCGCATGATAGAAATATCATGTTAGAAAATCGGGCAAAATCGGTAGAATTCTTATTTACGAACATATGTTCTCGATATATAATTATATTATAGAGATATAATTAAGGAGTAGAGCAATATGTTTGGTTATATCTATAAAGTTACAAATATGGTAAATGATAAAATCTATATTGGCAAAAAACACTCAGCAGTATTTTTAAATGATTATTATGGAAGTGGCCTTCTAATAAATCGAGCTATTGATAAGTATGGGTTAGAAAATTTTAAATTAGAAATGATCGATACTGCAGATTCTCTCGAAGAATTAAATGAAAAAGAAAAATTCTATATAAAAAAATATGATTCATTCTATAAAACTTCCAGAGGATATAATATTGCTTCTGGTGGTGATGGTGGTAATTTAATCGCCGGCTGGAGTGAAGAGCTGTCTCT
>Ga0268250_10000037_pt1 | contig 71426 bp, 71 predicted proteins | sample AgamicAsSfe_FD_200448 | JGI IMG/M metagenome (GOLD analysis project Ga0268250, IMG submission 200448) | Agave microbial communities from Guanajuato, Mexico - As.Sf.e (v2) (version 2) | ecosystem: Host-associated > Plants > Phyllosphere > Phylloplane/Leaf | place: Guanajuato, Mexico | collected...
CTTGAGCTTCAGCTTGGCCTTGGCAGCACGGATGAGAGTCTTGAAGACAGCAGGGTTGGACTCGTCGAGAACGACATAGCCGGCAGCCGAGTCGGAATAGCGCTCGAAGATCACAGCCTGGTCAGGGGCGATGCAGAGAAGGTTGCGGAGCTGTGAGAGAGTCAGCCAAGATGCACGCCTTGATGTGACGATAAGCCGATGGTACCTTGATAGGAAGCGTGTTTGCACCCAGGTCCTTGAGGGGCAACTTGAGTCTCTTGATAGAATCGTCGAACGAGATCTTGATGGTGATGAGTGTGTCCTCATTCACGAGGCCTGTGGTTGAAGGCATGTCAGGCGAGCGACTTGTGGGTGGCAGCCTAGTGACGTATAGCAGCCTCGGCTGGAGGCGATGAGTTGAGGGTCGGTGTGTGGTGAGAGTGATGAGATGTCGAGCTGTAGAGGAGATATACGCAGGAGAATGTCCACCTGTGATGGAAGGGAGATTATGTTTCGAGGAGGAGAAGGAGATGATTGTCAGCGACGAGATGTCGTCTAGATGTGGAGGTGAGTGACTTGACGCGGGTTGGTTGGAAGACGCGGAGCTGATCGGTGTTTCCCTTCCCCGCGTTGTCGCCCATGACTCGCTAGAACCTGCCAGTGGCTGCCTTGCTGACGTTTCACATGGATAAATTCGTTGACACTCTCACTTCTACACACGTTTGGAATCTGTCTTTATGCACCCAATTTACCGCAACATTTCGGATGACTCTGGAAGACACGAAACACGAAAGAAGCTATTAGATTGAGGTCTGATATGGAAGATACCTAACCATACAGCTAGCTCTTACGAGCAACAGCCGTTTGACGCATGAAAAGCTTATTGAGCTTGAGGGTAGAACATCGGTCCGTGGTTTGCATAGTAGTAGCCACCTTCTGGACTCGGTGTCATCATGCCACCCATCCCGTGAACAGCATAACTTTGTGGCTGTAGATAGTTGTCCTGGGGTGCGTATTGTGGCATTTGTGTGTAATAGACCATGCCATTACTCTCATGCGCCATGGTACCCTGCTGAGGGTCGCTCGTCATAGGCGGTTCAGGAGGCGCGTAACTTGCTTGTGCTGTGGGTGGGGCATAGGACGGCATGGCACCGTATTGTGTGGGCTGGCCCGGATAGTAGTATCCAGGCGGAGCATATGATGGATAGTAATTAGGTGCGGGAGGCTGGAACGGCTGTGCATGAATTGCCCTCTCTGGAATGTTGGAAAGTGGTGTGCCGCCGGAGTACATGTACGTTGGGGGACCCAATGGAGGGGCTGCCATGTCGGAAGACGTCGACAGAGTGCTGATACTACCTTCTGCAATGTGCTGAGGCAGCTGATTATGGAATGGTTGTTGCTCTTGCTGCTGTGGAGCGTGCAGAGCCAGCCCTGCAGGGGACTCTATCCCGGTCATAGATATGGTCTTTTGGGGGCGAGGCTGATGTACAGTGTCTGGCTCGGCCCAGTGTTCGACGGCCGGCGTTTGAGGCCGAGGATAAGAATGAGGATATGAACGGCTGTAAGAAGAACCAGCTGGTGAGGGGTTCGAGGAACGATGCGATCCAGCTTGGGGCAAGCGTACGACTGGTCGGCCAGGTCCTGCAGGAGCACGAGCGGTGTAGGAGTTGGTGGGAGAGAAGGCCGAGTCTCTGGGCACTTCACGAGCCAGCGAGGATCTGCGACTCATGGACATGGCTTGTGAGTAAACGCTACCACCGTAGAGGCTCGGCCGTCTGCTTGATGGAGCCCCATATGCACCGAAACTACCTCTTGCTTTGCCAAAGCCTTGCTGGTTGGGTCGCAGTGCTCTAGGAATGAAGATGAAGGAGCGCTCAGCAGCCGGGAAGACATATCGTACGGGATGATCAGGAAGCGAAACGCGGACAGGTTTGTCACGACGGAGAGGAGGCCTGTGGTCGGGTAGTCGAGTGTGTGATCTTACAGGGACGGCGGCAAAAGGGACAGCAGCGGCCATGCCAGGTATCCAGACGCGGATCTGCACACTGCCAATCTGCGTCGTCTTGGAAAAGTTCAAGGGCTTTTGCTGAATCGCGACAGCGCCGCGGGAGACGCTGTCGAGGTTGTTGCCAGGGGCTTGCGATGGTCTTTGACGAGTAGGTAGTCCTCCACTACCACCGCGTTCATTGATTGTCTCGTGGAGATCGTGGGTCCATGGCGCATCAGCCGTCCGCTCTGGTTGCGGCACATGGCTGTGGTAGATGTCAGTACTCGTTATAGACTCTACTAGGTCGACGCATACGTACCTGGTAGGAGGTTGGGGAATGCCTCTTCCCCTGCCTCTGCCACGGCCAAACGAACTGAAGCCTCGCTGGTCTGATGTGCGAGCATCATGCATGAAGAAGTTACCCCTGTTGGGAATAAAGGTAGGATCCGTATCACGCTTCTTCTTGTAGTCATCATGTTCTCGCCTTCGACGATCCGCTACTGTTTCTCCTCTCCTTGCCGGACCACTCTCGGACGAGACGATGGGTGCGCCAGCCGCATTGGTTGATACCTCGGAATCTCCAGTTACCGACTCTTGTTTGACAAGGTCGTCCCCGTTGACGTTCGGGGATGGCCTGTCGGTCTTTGCGCCTTTCGACTTCTTCGAACGTGTTCGTCCAGTCTTGCCAGGCCCAACAGATTGGGCCACGGTCGTGTCGATGGGTGGTGGTGCGCTACTATCGGCATCACTAGACTCGCTGGCGTCGGCATCGGCATCTAACGTATCGGCCGTGTTATCGAGGTCACTAGCCACCGAAGCCTCGCTTTGTGAGTCGTCGACGCCGGCGATGGATTCCTCGTCCTCGTCTCCGTCGGCTCTCCGACGTCGTGACGCGAGCGTCTGGAGCGATGTGCGAGGTGCCATTGACTTCTACTTCGTAGCCCGTCGGGAGCTGTCCGATAGCCAGCGGCCGAGGGACGTGTGTATGCGGCAACGCGTGGGCTTGAGTAGATGTCTGTCTGGATTTGACAAGCCGAGAGGTCCAGAATGAAGACGACCGGTATGTAGCAGACACTCAAGCGGCCAACGTGTTGAGTGCTGAGGTCGGGAATAGAGAGGGGTATCAAAGATAGACTGGCTCTTCCCCGTAGATCGAATGTCTATGTCATGTCGAGTACCCGGGGCAAATGAGGCCAAAGCTCCTTCCCCGAACATGCGGCCCGTGGCCAAGCATTTTGCGTATACACTACCACCTATGTACGAGATGATCGTCCTTTGAAGATGCAGAAATGTCTTCTTCTTTCAAATGAAATTAGGTACACTTATCGTTCTCGTACAGCTAGTCTAATCACCCAGCTTATGCGCTCTCGTTACCCAACTTGGTCAATTCGCCGAGCACAAAGTCCTCCGCATTCACAAGCTCCGTGCTGCCGTATACAATACGCTTCTTGCTGACCGACCCTGCTGCTCCTTGTCCGCTTGTCCTATTGGCCCAGTCCTGCAAATTACCATACTCGTCCATACTGCCACCACCGACTGTGAAGACAATGGCCTCGCTGTACCCCTGTCTCCGTTGACCGAAGCTGGCTTCGATACCTCGCGTTACACTGCTGCCAGTAGGGTGCCTGGCCTGAGCTGCCGACGGTGGCATTGTGCCTCTTGCGTTCGCACTGCGGGGATCAAAGTAAAGATAACCTTCTGTCTTCTGGAGTGCACTCGTGCTGGCGTTGGATGGATCCATCAGTGACTCCGTGATCTTGGTCAGAGTCAAATCTTTATTCGCAGGAAGGAAGTTTTTGACGCCCGAGATCAAATTCTCAAAGTTTGAACCAATACCAGCCTCCTTGAACTTATCAGTCAGTCCTTTGGAAAGCGAACTGAATCCACGGAAGAGATCGTTGGATGCTGATGATTGGGCTGGTTGGGTAGGCGCGGAGGAGATCATAGTCATGCGTGTAATTTCTCGTACACTGTAAGAGGTCAGCAACTAGCATCGGGATGATGAGAAAATGTGTCACATACCGTCTCACGTAGGTCAAAGGTGTGGTATCGACTCCGGTGTTGCGCAAAGCCTCCTCGAACTTGTCCATGTCTGCTCGAGAGACTTCCTGCTCCGTGCTCAAGAACCATATGATAAAGATTCGAAGTTTGTCCAGAGGTTCGTTGCCTTTATCAGCGTCCGAGATCAGCTCTAGCATCTGAGCTTTGGTCTGCTTCTTGATGTCCTCTTCCAGCTGGAAGAAGTTATCCAGCTGTCTCTCTTTGATGCCCTTCAAAAGCGCTGTCGCGATATTCATGTGCATGTCGAGGATGTTTTTACGCTCGCGCAATTCAGGCAACAGAGTGATAGCAGCCTTGAGATGCTGAGCCGAGGTTGACGTATCGTTTTGTAGGTCCTCGATCGAAGAAGCGCCAGTCTTCTTGGTGATCTCGTTGGCGTCCTCTTTGTAGCGTGTCAATTCCGTATCGATGTCTTCGGCGACTTGCGGGAATGGTACTCCTGCGTTCCTGGTCCAAAAGAAGTCATTTGTGTTGAGATCGTACGCTCTCTTTGTCGCAGGCTTAGTCGGGTCTGAATCGTCTCCTGGCAGCTCGACTGTGATACGGTTGAGATGCATTTTGAGCACGTCGTGTACCAAAGACTGGTATGTCCAGGAGTGAGATAGCATGGGAACAAGATCGAGGTTTCTATCGACGATGATCAGGATCGGTCGCGAAGCTAGCGTGGCAGCTGCAGTATTGGTACGAGCGTTGGCGCCCGAGAAGAGGTTGTCTTTCGCATTCAGGATGTGGTCGCGCAGTTTGCGGTCAAGTTTGGCTGCGATCATTTCCGCTGCGCCGCCTTTAGGGCATCGAATAATAGGAATGGAACCTGGGAGGTCAGCACAAGTCTTGCAAGGGTATCAGCTCGACTTACCCATGGTTACAGCCACGCTGAACAGACCGCTCACAATACGATCGACTTTTGCGTCAATCTCGTCGTCACTGGTCTGCGCACTGTTCATAGTGTAGTATACATCCTTGCCCATGCCCAGACTGAACAGATTGGGCTCGCTGACAACAAAGTTCAAGTATTGATCGTAGACTTGCTCGATGCTTTCTGATGTTCCTCCAGCGGCAATTTGAGCTGCAAAGTCCTCCAAAACAGGTCTTGATATTGACGAGAGGAAGTTGACGTAGGCAGAAGAGTAGAGACCATTTGCGAGATCAGAAGCGATGATGTTCAGGTTCTCAGGAGTCGGTTCGACGAGGTAGAGTGCGGGCACATCTGGAATGGCATGACGTTTCGAGGTAATAGGTCTGATAGATTGCTGTCAGCGGCAGCTCTGTAGCAAGACTCAGCATGCGCGAGGGCTTGGAAAGCAAGCGGCTGATGTTGTCGACGTACAAGTGTATGGTGACTCCCCAAGAGCGCAAGTCTGAGACGCGGAGTACACTACTAATCATATCTCTTCCCAGGCTGTCAAAGACAAGGACCTTCCAGATCGGTTCGCCGTCTGCATTCAGGATAGGGGTGGCTTTGGTAACGAGGCCATTGGAAAGGGTGGCATCGTGTTGTGTATCTGCGCTTTCGGGAGAGGCGTGGTTGAGATTAAGGACCTTCTCGATGGACGCTGGGAAGGTCAATATGTGGAACTACTGGCAGATACGAGAGCTTCACGCACCCACTTGGCGGTCGCGCAACGAGTTATGCTGGGATGCCATGTTGATCGGATGGCCAGATCTTTCAGCCGGATTGGAGGCTCTACTGCATACACAGCTGGAGAGGTGGATAGATCAGGTTGTGGGTTCGGTCGATGAGCCAGCTAGAGCAGAATTGTGTGTGTTGTCCTGAATACTAGGCAGACAAGATGGCAAGCTTCAATAAGTTAACACGTTCATGCTCGCTCTCTCCCCACATGGACGAAGATGGTTCCAGATTCGCCGGAGCGTCATGAGCAAGGCAGGAGCCGGCTGTCTCTCTGCCAAGCCCGCCAGCTCTCTGCGACTCTTGCCGCACAAGATTGCGCGCTCTTCCTTTCCGCATCTGTCATCCTTCCCCTTCACACCTCACAACACACGCGCTTTCATCAACCATCCTTTTGTGTAATTGACCTTCCTTTGGCCTCACTAATGCAAGGCGCTTGAACGCCCGTCTGTAAAGCTTGTCATTTGTGGTCTAATAAGTGACGGACCATCACGTCGGAGGGACTCTGAGCAGAATAAGTGCTCGCTCTCCTTACGAGTGCCCAAAGGTCCTTTTCGCGACCGTGATTGCGTCCGCAAGGCTGCTACTTGCTTACTTTGAAGACAAGCCCGTTCTGGCTCTGGTCAGTGGTGCTTATCATCCATAAATTTACCTGAACTGCACAAGTCGCCAGGGACTCTGCCTTGCGGCCTCTTGTTGCCACATCGAGCCCTTGATCGCGTTCTTGTGCTGCAGCGCGAACCAACGTTGATTTGCATCCCCCATCAAAGGGCTGCCTGTTCACATACTAGCATACCGGCAGCACTCCTGCTCAAGCCGTCTGCGCGTGCGCTACACGCATCAGCTCGGAGGAGTATCGACATCCATACACTTTCGCGCTTTTTCACACAAGCTTCTACAGTCACCAGCGCTTCTACATCGCCCCGACAAGACATTCCCACTTGATTTGAGCCGCCCTCACGTAATCTCAAGCCATAAGGCAGATTGTCGTCGTTTGTGATTGGTTCTTTCTGCAGCGCACATACCGCTCGAGGAACGGTGCTCAATTCTGCGTTGAGAACATCGTCGCTGTTGAGAACACCCTCTCTACATCGCAATCATGGACGGCCATCACCACATGCCGCCGCATGGCCATGACTCTTCGTCGTACCAGAATGGCTATAATGCAGTCAATGAGTTTGGCAACATCCTCTCGAATGGTGGAGAGAGCGATAACTTTGGCAATTGGGGCTTCGATGCTGCCTCTCATATTCCGAACCAAAATACTCAGTCAGATCCATACTTGTCTTGGCAAACGAATACCGGACTAGATAATTACAGCCACCAAGCTTTTAACAAAAGCCCATCGACTCTTCAGACCGCTTCGTACACCGGTTACGGCAATCCTCACCAATATTCACACTCTCCTTACGATCCCTCGCTGGTGTCCGGCGCCACAAATGGACCGTCTTCGTATGAACTTGGTCCATCTCCATACGGTCAGCCACAACAGATGCAACATGGAACTATTGCGCCGCAGGCTCTGGAGCATGAACGAGCACACTCTGCTCGACCAAGCCAGAATTTGGATCCTCAATCATTCTCTCGTCCCAACACTACCGATGCTGCCGCATACACCAGAGTTGTTCCTCCGGCACCCACAGCGGATCAGGCTGCTCTGCACAACGCTATTCCGGTGGGCACTCGCACTGGAAACTTCTGGATGAAAGACGCAGATCGACTTAGCGAAGCAACCCAATCCACTCCGGTGAACTCATTTACATTCGTCGGAAAGAACGAGTTCGAACTTCCGATCAACAGAGGTCAGTATCTCGTTATGATATCCGTGTACAAACTCATTCTAACAACAAATAGCGAGCGTCGCACCTGTGGCACGCAGAAAGTCAAGAGCCGAGCTTCGCCGTCTTGCTGCCAACGACCCTAAGCTTCAAGGTTTGTTCTTCTTTTCAGCCATTGTGTTGCAACGACTAACGAGAAACAGAGAAGTTGAGAAAGAAGGAAAGAAGACCTACTGCATTGCCTTCTGGTCCAGGCTCAGTTGGCAGATCGATACAGCCAGTCAAGCAGGAACAGTCGGATTCCGAGACCGATTCCTCAGATTATGATTCAGATGAAGAATCTGACGAGGAGCCTGAGGTTTCTCCGTTGCCAGCGGAGCGATCAGATAATCCCCGCGAGGGTGTCAAATATGATACTATCAAGGCTCTTTGGGAAAGCCGTCATGCTGGTGTTGTCGCTGACAGGATTAGAACTGGCATGGTAGACTTCAATGATGTTGTGCAAACTGTCAAGAATCGATGGAAGGCTGATTCTGCTGCGTTGACTGATGCAATCGATCGCAAGAGGAACGGTGAATTGCCGCTTCTGAGAAGTAGGGTTAATGATCAGCTCGAAGTGTTGAAGATTGCATTGCAAACCGCGATCGAGCACGGAAACAGGGACATCATGGCACAGTGAGTAATATACTGCGCATCTCTGCATGCTTGAGCTGGTTAGATGCAGTGCGTTCTTTGCTAACGAAGATATCAGGCTCGGCCAGCACGCTCAGATCATGGCGTCTTTCGCGCAATTCCTGATTGATCGAATCAAGAAGAATGATTACGACGGGCCTCTCACTCGTCTGATCCTCGAGGTATGCAAACATCACGATTTACTTCGCATACTCTGCTAACGAGTTTAAGGTACTCATGCGCTGCGACACGTTCCCTGCAAGAACGTACGACGTAACAAAGTTGGGCAAATGTATCAGTAATCTGAGCAAAAACGGCAGCAAGGAAACCCATGACATGTGTGAGCGTATAAAGAGTAATGTCACAGGTGGAGCCGAGAGCCAAGCAAGCAATGAACAGCAGCCAGGCATAAAGTCGCCTCCAAGTAACAGACCAACTCCCGAGCCCGTTGCTGGTGTCAAGCGTGCTGCTCCAGGCAGTGCATCATCTGACACGGCCTCGAAACGAGTACTTATGACGCCTGCAACAGGCAACGCTGCTGCGAAGACATCCATGCTCAAGCGTGCGCTTCCAATTGGCACTAACACGAAACCCGCTGCTGTTGCTACAAAGCCTGCGGTTGTTGGGGCCACTGTAAAAGCAAAACCTACTGTTACCAAGTCAGTCATCTCTGCCTCTACAGGCGCAGGTGTCAAGAAAGCAGTCACCAAGACTGCAACTCCCTCCGTGGTGGCCGCCGCAATGTAAGTTTCAGTACTGTCGACTCGACACTCAAAGCTGACATCCATATTAGAAAATCAATCGAGAAAAAGGCAGCGCCCACGGCACCTGCCAAACCTGCTTTCTCGTTTGCAGAGACAATGGCCAACCTGAACAAAAGCAAAGAGAAGGAACCTAGCCCCCTCAAGGCAGAGGAAAAGCAGGCGCCTGAGACCGCAGAGGAAAAGGCAAAGCGTCTGCGTAAAGAGGAGAGACGCAAACTTCGTGTTACTTTCAAGCCCGACAGTCAGCTTGTCGAGACTCGAATCTTCCATCACGACGTCGACGAAGAACTCGGCCACGACGCAAGCATGATTCGCGATGTCAGCGATGTTGGTGGTGAAGGCCGTATGTTCAAGCAGCACAAGGACATGATGGACATCGATGAAGACGACGAAACTGCTACGGGCGAAGAGAACCTTGGAGAGTATATCACGCCGACACGTGAGTCGACTACTAGAAACGTAACGGGATTGAGGAGAAAGCTAACACGAATTTACAGTGACCGATTTCAGCTCAGTAGACATCGAGGAGCGAAAGAGAAATTACAGCCGTTACGCTGGCGGTGAACTTCAGCCAGACTCCGCAGAGCGCACCAAGCGCGAACAGTACGAGGCTAGCACCCTGATGGTCTTTTACACGGACCCGAGCGACATTCCACCCAATCCACGCGAGCCGGCCGAGCCATACAACGGCGAAGAGGTCAGCACAAAGGAGTTCGGTGCTCTGGGCACTCAGGAACCGCTTGCTGTATGTGTTCCTACCATTCAACCATACACGATCGTCACTAACACTCTACAGTCGAGAATTGCAAAGCTCGCTGGACCCGTGCAACCTGTGCAAGCCCAACAACCAAGTGCAGCACCTGATATTTCTGCGATCTTGGCTCTGATCAACCCGCAAGGTCAAGTCCCACCTCAGGCCGTCCAACCCGTCCCAGCACCTGCACCCGTATCTGCACCAGCCCAGAACCAAGATCAGATGTCGGAGATTCAACGCATTCTAGCATCGCTACCACAGGCGGCCACTCAACAGCAGCAAACCCAGCCTTTGCATACTCAGCAGCCCGTCCAACAACCCGCCGCACAGCCTAACATGGCTCCAGATCTTGCTGGAATCTTCGCCAATCTGAACCCCCAAGCTCAGCCACCAAACATGTTCGCCCCGCCTCAACAGCAGCAGCAACCCCCTGTCATGGACCCCAACCCAGCTGCCTTTGCAGCTCTCTTTTCACAGCTCAACCAGGGCCAGACCGGTGGGATGGGAGCTAACTTCAACCCGTTCCCTTTCCCAGGTGCTGGGTTCAATATGCCCAACATGGGACAGTTCCCTGGACAGCAGCAGAACCAGCAGCCTCCTTTCGAGAACGAAGAGCGCCGTCGCTGGCGCGAGGGAGGCGGTGACAACAACAACATCACCACCAACAACAATAACAACGATCACATGCGCCGCGGCAAGCTTGGAAAGAAAGGAACTCCTTTCACCGATAAGCGCTTCACGGTGCCATGCAAATATTTCAAGAAGGGACAATGCCAGAAGGGAGACTCTTGCACATACCGACATGAATATTGATATTGATCGAGGCAGCAAACACATTTTCGATCGAAGGTCTTCCTTTTTTGTTTCGCATTGCACTCGCGTGGGGTTAAGCTTGCATGGATTGGCGTCATTCGACTGTGGTTTCAGCTATTAGGGAGGCATTATCAAACCTGCATCTATGCATGGGAGTTCAAAGGAGGGTGGAAGTCGTCATTTCGATTGGTAGAAGTGTAGTAATAGCTATCTAGTCGCTAATCATGCATGCATTGCAAGAACGAGCACCAAAGACAAGGGTGTCGTTTCATCATCTGACTGACCGTTCCGAAACTGCACTTGTGACGCTCTCGAGATAAGGGCTGGAATGGGTCCAATCATCCGATGATCGTTCGTAGAGGCTGAATACACAAAACTTGCTTCGTGTCAAACATTACGTGCGTTGCCGCCGCTGCTGCCGGTTGGTGGTGGAGCGTCTCTCTCTTGTCATGACGTATCATCAAACACGCGTTGAGAAGGCAACCACGCGCGTGCTTGATGTAGATAGCGACACTGGACAAGTCGGTCAGGCACATGAATCAAGCTCATCTATAGGGAACGCATGGTGACGATGCTCGTTGCTCGCTGTCGGGTTGTGGCAGAAGGGAGGCAGGGACCGTGCCGCTGGAGTGAACACCCCACATCTCCACGTCCTCCTTCCTGTTCTGTCTGGCCTGAACGAACATGGCGCCTGGCAGCCGAAAGCTATCGCAACGAGAACTCTAAAGTAGGAGCCTAGCTATTCTGTTCTTTTCGATAGATGGGAAAGTTCGATCGGCAGAAAACAAGGCGTGTCAAACCAAGGCATGACAAGCTTCTTGGGGCAACAGCGGCTGCAGGGGCAATCATGGACTCAAAAGCTTGTCTCGTGCATAGCAAGCACTAACCAATCGCCGCAGTCTGTTTTGGATCAGCAGCCGCGTGAAGATGCAGCTTGAGGCAAGTGGAGCTTCATGGCAATCGGTCGCTGCCTTCCCTAGGTCATCCGCTCGGGAAGACCAAGCTTGTTTGATTGTACTTAAGTCTGCCACCAACCTGCACCATCTTCGCAACATCAGCCTTTTTCCTATCCATCAATTCATACCACAGTAGACTGCAAACCAATATGTCGTCCACCATGAAGCACAACCTTCACCGCGTGAAGCTCATCCACAACCCCAAGTACCAGCACTCTGGTCTCAAGTCCTACGTCTATCTGCTCAGAAAATACAACTTCGCTCCCACTCTCGAGGGACCTTACTTCGTCTCAAACATCGTCGAACAGCTCGGCAAACCCAGTCTGATGAACAAGTTCGCTACTCACATCGGAGGACATGCCAAAGTCAAGAAGCACCAGTTGATGAAGAAGGACGCTACTTCTGGTCAGGAAGGCCAAGTCTCCGCCGCAGACCAGCAGAACGACTCCGAGTATCTCTGTCAAGTCTCCATCGGTATGCCCGCCCAGGTCTTGACCTTGGACTTTGACACTGGCTCATCCGATCTCTGGTAAGTTTATTCTGCCATGATAGCAATATCTTACAGATACTAACAGCTCAGGGTCTGGTCCACCAACCTCTCTCAGGACATCCAAACTCAGGGCAAGCAGGCCGGCCATACCATCTTCGACCCTTCCAAGAGCAGCACCTGGAAGGACTCCCAGGGCAGCACCTGGCAGATCTCGTACGGAGATTCGTCCTCGGCAAGCGGTACTGTCGGTACCGATGTTGTCAACGTTGGCGGTCTCGCCATCCAGAACCAGGCTGTTGAGGTCGCCAACCAGATCTCTGATCAGTTCGTCCAGAGCACTGGTGATGGCCTTCTGGGACTGGCCTGGGGCTCAATCAACACCGTCCAGCCTACACCTGTCGAGACTCCCGTCGAGAACATGATCAGCCAGGACGACATGTAAGTTTTTCATTCTCACCAGTCTATTTGCTTTACTGACCATCTTCTGCAGTCCCAAGAACTCTGAGCTGTTCACAGCCTACCTGTCCTCTGAGAAGAGTGGCGAAGAGAGCTTCTACACCTTTGGCTTCATCGACACTTCCGTCACCAACGGCCAGACCATCAACTACACTCCAGTCGACAACTCTCAAGGCTTCTGGAACATCCCATCCACATCTGCCCACGTCAATGGCAAGCAGGTTAAGCGCCATAACAACACTGCCATTATGGACACCGGAACTACTTTGTGCCTGGTTGACGACACTCTTGTCAAGGCTGTCTACGCTGCTATCCCAGGCGCCAAGTACGACTCAAGCCAACAGGGCTGGACTTTCCCCACCAACACTGCTACTTCTGACCTCCCCGTCGTCACTGTCGCTATCGGAAATCATCAATACACCATCGGCAAGGAGACCCTGGGCTTCGCTGATGCCGGAAATGGCATGACCTACGGTGGTATCCAAAGCCGTGGCGACATGAACATGGATATATTGGGAGACGTCGTGCTTCGTAGCATCTACGCTGTCTTCGATCAGGGCAACCAGAGATTCGGAGCTGTCCAGCGTACTAGCTCTTCCACACAGTGAGCCATCCATACCAGAGCAATGAGTAGATTAAGCGAAGTCGTTTAGATAGCTACCTATGACCATAACGAACCTTTCTTCAAAGACCTGAGAATGATAGCCGTCGATTCAGTTGCATTTGTGGTGATGTTTGTATGTCTATACCAACAATTGTGTTTGCTGCAAAAGTGGTTGCAAGTCATCAACACGTCATCCCGCAGCTGTGATGCGCTTTCCACAACGGACCATCGACTTTAAACTTGATTATCAACGGACCTATCTTTTCATGTTCGATACAGTGTTGTCTGCCTATTGCACAGAATCATGGGTCCTCAGCTTCATGATTCACGGAGCAACTCTTCGTGATGATGACAGTTTGATCTTCTGTCGCGAATCGCAAGCACCGTGACGCGATCTTTTGCACCTCCGTCAAGCAATTTGCTCCTTCCCTGTGACTTGCCAACCCCTTTTTCTTTGCTTCCGTCTTCTGAGAATATGGACTTGAATGATTTGTCTGAAGTACTGTTGCTGTCTGGTTGCTGAACAACACGCATGATTGTATCCATCGGTGGCATCGACCATGAAGATTGTCGACTGAGTGCTACGCCAACGAGAACAATGCTCAACTCGAGCAAGCGATGAAAATATTGTCTGCTCTCACCGCATCAGCAAAACGACTCCAAAGAACAACAAGTCCGATAGGTGACCTTACCTCTCCAGAACCCTTTCTGACGGACCTCATGCACTCTTCATCATTAACCCCTGATCAACGGAACCCCCAACCCCTGATCCAACTCCAGATCTTCTTCCACCAACTTCTCTTGATCTCTGGCCACTCATGAGGTCTTGTTACCTCGAATCCGCTGTTCGAAGGGGTGTGAGGGCTAGGTGGACGGCGAGGGTATACATGCATAGCGATAGCAGAGTTGTTTGAGTAGCGTCGCTGGTGGGATGGGGCAGCCAGAGGAACAGCACGGTGGCGGCCATTAGGTGTCAGAGTGGCGACTGTAGTGGGAGTGCTGGCGGCAGAGGGAGGTGTTGGGGTGTGTGAATGGTGGTCAAGGTTCATTGAGGGTGTTGAGGGACGAGTGGGGTCCATGGTGGTAACGGCATCGGGGGTGATGGTGCGGATGGTTGACATTGTTGCGGTTTTGGTACGATGAACTGTTTCGGTATGAGGAGGAAGGGTAGAAGGAGAGATTGAGGGCTAAGTGAGTAACGTCTTGCGTCGTCGAGATCGTGTTGCTTAGTCGTCTCGACGACCAGATTCCGGAACCGAGAAGAATCATGGAGAACGTGTTGTTACATCCGGGTGATGACTACGGTGTCGAACATAGGTAGAATCGAATCGCAGAGAACTGATTGTTCTTTGCAAGCCTTTCCTTTGAGCATCTCACTGCATACGGTATGTTTCGTCGAATGACTACGATCTCTATACCTCAAACAATTCTTCAAAACAACAAGCAAAAAACCAAGCAGCCTGTTAGCTGCTTGGGAAAACCCCTTCAGCCTGCAGAGTATTCTACCTTTGCAGCACCGTGCCCTGAAGTTCTTTTGTGCCTAGTCTGAGGATCGAACAAGTGACCTTTTGATTTCGTGCTAAAGAACTCCCAGGAGTTTTATCGCAAAGGACGGTGGCTGATTGGGCCACACTTACACGTTTGCTGAGGGTGAGGGAAATTGACATCAATATATGGCCTTGGTGAGTGAAGTGATCGGGAAGTGTTTGGAGTGAGTGTGGCTTTGGTTTGTGATCTTGGTTCACGTGGCATTGGTTGCTGCAGTTGTGTTAGTATATGGTTGCTCTTGTTGTTTGTAGAAAGTGGTTATGGTGGGGGGTTTAGTGTCTCAAAGAAGTGTCTCAAGGGTCTTGGTCGTTCTCACAGTTCGAGCGACCAGGCCATCAAGGTCGACCTTTGAACCTTTCATGTCTCTAAGCCTGCTACAAAGAACCAATCCGATTGCGCTTGGCGTTGTGTTTGCTTTCGGTGAGTGGTGCATAACAGCAAAACAGAATCAGAGTGCGTGTTGTCTCACTGTAGCCTGCGAGACGAATTGAGTCGACAAAAGATGGCTACCTATATCAAAACCAGCCCATCATCAGCTGGAGAACCCAACCACACTCCAGTCATCTCCCGCATCTTCTGCACACGTCGTGAAACCACCACAATGCCTCCCAACATCGACCACGCAGAGCTGTCCGCCTTGAGCGAGGAAGTCTTCGGAGCTCTCGACAACGTCTCTGACACCACCGCCCCAGGTGTCGCCAGACTAGCACTCACCTCCATTTCCATGCTCCGCTTCATCGAAACCGCCATCCTCGACATGACTGCCAAAGATCTTGATGCCATCGAAGAGATGCGCCGCCTTCAACGCTCCGAGTTGGAAGTCGCCAAAGCCACTGAAGAACGCATGAATCAAGCCATTGATGCTGCAGTTCAGCTTTTGGCTATCGATATTGCAAAGTCGGTCTGCAAGTTCAAGAACAGTGTTGGTGGTTTGGTTGCCAAGTTTGAGGAGAGGGAGGTCAAGGGTGCAGATCTTGATGAGAGATTGAGAGTTGCGAGAAGTACTCAGGAGCATGCTCGCGAGTTGTTGGATGAGCCTATCGACTTGTCGGATCTTGGGTTTGTGCTATTCAATGCTTGAGATGTGTATCATGAAGCTGATTTTGAGATAGATCTAGTCCTGGTTGATCGTCCACCCTACCTGCACCTATGGACGTGTAGATATCTTCGCAGCCGACGGCATCATATACGCAGCAGAGAGTAAACGGTTGGATGGTGTGTGGGCTGTTTCACCAAGATTTACAGAGAGAGGTTGGCAGAGCAGGAGGTTGGGGTTCGTTGATGACGCTTGTACCTTCCTTTTACGGCCGAGTTCCTCTTTCCATCGGACAAGCACTCCGCGATGCATCTTCGTCCTTGGACTTGCATCCATTCATCTTCGACGCAAATGCGACGATAGCACCCTTGCCATCATCATTATCTATCCATCATTTCAATACCAAGATGTATGACCAAAGATCTTTTGACTGTGTCACGAATCATGCATTTTAATTGTTTGTCTTGGCAAGGAGGCGTTCGATCCTTCGACGGTGTTTTCTGGCTCCTCGGAAGATGGATCCGTACAAGGGGGCTAGTGCTCGATGGAGCCTCGAGAGTCGAGATGGACTTTGTAGACATGCTTCCTGCTCTGTGTGACATGAGTTGGCAAGAGAATGCATATGTTTTGGCTATGCATACTGTTCACAGTCCGCATCAGTGCGGTAACGTTCTTTCCTTCCACTGACCGTGACGAACATGTCCGCCTTCAGACTGTAAGACTCTTACCCTGGTGATTTGTTGGTGGTGATTTACTGATTTTTCCCAGCTGCCACAACTTCGACCTCCGCTTCTCGATGTCACGGTATATGATGCGGAAAGGCTAAGTCCTGGCTATCTGTTCCTCGCCCCTTACTCCCAATTGGCGGCCAAGAAGGTTACAGATTCTGCCGAGGCGTATATCACGGGTCCATTCATATATGACCAGAATGGAGTAAGGAATGACGGTTCGCATGCCGATTCATGTATTGACAACAATTTAGCAATTAATATGGATCGGATCTACCATGTTTCCCGGACGAGATGCGTACGACTTCAAGACCGTGACGTACAAAGGCGAGACTATGCTGTCGTTTATCATCTCACCGAACGAGTTCTCCCCGGAGCATCCAGAGGGAATGGCTGTTCTGATCAACAGCCGGTATGAGCTCGTCAATCTGACATTGCCTTTGTTCAATACGCCGGAGATCAACATACACGAGTACAGGATTATCAACAACGGAGCATCGGCCCTGACACTGTACTCCAAGCCAGTGCTGGTGAATGACACATGGACAATGGATGATGGGATGGCCGAGATTGATCTGAATAATGGCGCCACTTTGTTCCGTTGGAGTTCGCTTGAACATGTTCCTCTGAACGCATCCAATTTCCATCTCCCGAAAGTAGACTCGACGTCAGAAAACCAAGCTTGGGACTGGTTGTAAGCATAAACTCGCGATATCTTTCAGCAAAAGCCTGCTAACAAAACATCATCAGCCACGCAAACTCGATAGACAAGAACGCAGATGGTGATTACCTACTTTCCTCACGACACACCAGCACCATATTCAAAATCTCTGGCTCAGATGGATCTATCTTATGGACACTCAGTGGAAAAAGCTCTGACTTCGATCACTCAAACGGCTTCAATTTCTCATGGCAACACGATGCGAGATACATATACGAGAACCAGACAACAAGCATCATCTCCTTCTTCGACAATGCTGGAGTCGGGATCAACGAGGAGAGCAAAACAACAGGAAACTGGAGCCGTGCAGTGGTAGTCGAACTCAACACTTCTGTCAGACCAATGACAACACGCATCCTCCACAGCTACGACAGACCAGACCACGAGATCTCCATTGCTAGAGGTAATATGCAGACACTTCCAAACTCCAACGTGTTTATCGGATGGGCTACGCACGGTCTAATCAGCGAGCTCACACAATCCGGCACGCCAGTCATGGAAGCCAAGTTCCGTGATGCCAAAATGAGTACCTACCGATCCTACAAGTTCAACTTTACTGGGCGCCCACATCTTCCGCCGGCAACAAAGTCCATCGTCTATGGCTCTGCACCCAAAACCGCAAATACGTTCCACTACATCAGCTGGAACGGGGCTGCAGACGTGCATTCTTGGAACCTCTACGGTGCTACAAGGAACTCTTCTAAGAGCTTCTCACTGCTTGCAAAACTGGAAAAGACGGATTTTGAAACCATGTACATGACCACAGGCTACATGGCATTTGTATGTGTGGAAGCAGTTGGCGTGGACGGAAAGATCATGGGTGTCTCAATTGCTGCTGCCTCGGAGGCGCCAAATGCTTGGATAGGCACATTTTGCACCGCCAATGACAATTGTCAAGTCAATGAGGCCGACACGTCTCAAGAGGACCACGAAAGTGTCGGATCTGGTTTACCCGTTCTAAAAGACTACGAGACGGGTCAGCCAAACTCGAAAATCACGTATCAACCGGGTTCGATTTCGCTACCGAGAGTTGTGGAGGACAAACCACTGATCATAGGGATCTGCTTGCTGGCTGTAACAGTATTCGCGTATTTGTTCATTCGTCTGTTTAGACGGCGCAACAGACCACGATATCAGCGTGTAGAATAGAAGAGATCATCTTTGTACATATTGTATATCACTACAAGACTTGTAGAGCTTTAAAAACAAATTTTATCATGGTCATAATTGTATGTTAAATGTCTTCGCGTAATCCAATTCATAGTTTGTTAGAAATGGACTACTTTGTTGATGAGTTATAACGGTGGACAGCGCTAAATTCTTAATTACCTTAATCAAAGTTAGCGTAGATGAAGCAGAAGTAGACATCCCTTAAGACGTTCTAGTCTATGCCGCTACCGCTTTGGATACCATTTTGAATCATGCTATTTCAAGCATTAGCGAGATGTGGCAGTCTCGCTTTGATGCCTTATGTCTAACAATCATATGCTACATCACACAGTTACAAGAAACAATGCAACATCAAGGCTATTGTAATCATGAATAAACACCACACCAATTCTATTTTCTTGTGTAGCTTCTGTGGGTTGTAAGAGTCTATGTATGCGAATATTATACTTTTGCACATGCCTTTTTCTTTGCTGTCGTTATTTTCTTCTTTCCAATTCCGCAGAACATCAATGCCTTCTATGCTCTTCGAAAATTTTGTTGAGCTCTTTTAGTCGTACAGGTTTAGTCATGAAGAGATCAACTCCACTGGCAAAAGCTTCTTGCTGTACACTTGCGGATGCCATGCCGGTGAGCGCAACAATGACTGCAGGACGCAATCCTTTGGCTCGCTCGAAAGCTCGGATGCGGCGAGTGGATTCGAGACCCTATGAGTGCAAGTTAGCTGCAGTCCAAATGGATGATGACAGTTGGAGACATTTTACTTACGTCCATCTTTGGCATATTGACGTCCATGAGGACGAAGTCGAAGGATTGAGCTGTCAACTCGGGTCGGTTTTGCAAGAGCAGTGAGTTTTCGCTCTTCTCGGGTAGGCGTGTAGGATCGGTGTGGGCTTGGTATGCCTGTAGAGCTTCAAGACCGTTGGTGGCAGTGTCGTATGCGTGCCTCTGCTTCTTCATAAACGTAGCCAACAGATTCAGGTTGATGCTGTTATCATCAACGAGCAAGACCGACACGCCCACACCTGGGGGTGAACTTGTGACATTGGCTAACAGTGCTTGTTTCTGGGTTTCGAGAATCTGGGCTTGACGGTTCGTCTCAGCGGTTTGTCGAACCTTTGAAAAGAGCATCTCCTGCGTCTTCTCTTCCATAGGCGTGCATAGTATAACCTCAGGATTGGAATTTGTGCTGTTCTGCGAGATGTTCGAGCTGACCCGACGAGCACGTGGACGTTGGGAGGATATGCTGGTAGCACGTGATAGTGGTAGTAAAGGAGGCGTTGCAGGAGGGCGGTCGAAGCATCGAGCAAGCGTCTTGGCGATCTTGTTTGGAGCCAAAGGTTGTGCCAGATACTCCATGCATGAGCTGATGGCAGCCATAGACTTGTTAGATTGAAGAGCATGCGCAGAGGCGAGATCCTTGCACAGCACAATGACCGGTTTCTGTCCAATAGGGTTGGCCTGTGCGGGCTTGAATGCCAGTTGCCTGACCAGCGCGTTTGTGTGCCTTTTCAGGACAACATATACATCGGCCTCTTCCGGTTCTGGTGTACAGCGAACCGATGCACCGAACCATTTGCTGCAGAGTTCGATGAACTGACTTTCGTCTTGCTCGCCAACTGGTACGATCATGTTCAGGCGCTTGTCTCGAAGCATATCGGCAACGTCGGCTACTACAGGCGGGTTCTCTGATTCCACAGGAGAGTCTGCGCGTGTCATGCATACCGCAATGGAGAACTTGGTACCTTCACCCAGCTTGCTCTCGACACTTATGCTGCCGCCCATGCCCGTAATAATCTGTTTGACAATGCTAAGACCCAGACCGGTGCCCGGACTCAGTGGATCTTCTTGTACAAAGGGCGAGAAGACACCTTGAGATAAGAAATCATCTGAGATGCCCTTCCCTGTATCGCTGACGGTCAAGACGACTTCGACGTCCTCTTCAGACAATGGACTTGGTAAAGGCTTAGAGTCCAACCGCACCGTAACACGACCCCTCTCAGTGTACTTGAGGCTGTTTCCAACCAAGTTCAGGATGATTCGAATCCAGCCACCAGCTTGGGTTGTGAATACCCAGTTCGAAGTCGTGTCGTACTCTAGGAGTACCGTGATCGCTTCGAGTCCCTTCACGGGCTGAGCAGCGGTCAAATGTGCAGGCACGGCTCCATTGGCAGTCGTCCCTCCCTTGACAGGTGTTACACGAACGAATTCGTGTCCAGCAAAAGCGGTGTCAACCACTTCTTCGGCCAAGAGACTCAAATCCACAGGACTTTGCACTGTTTCGGCACCATTTCGATGTAGCTCATTTCGCGTCGAGGAAACGGAGGTCCTCCGGTAGTTGGTGTTGCTGAGATTGTTGATCTTTGCATAAGATAGCAAGTTGTCGAATGTGTCGAGCAAAGTTTTACCACAAGTCTCGATCGTGTTGATAAGGCTGGACTGGAAAGCATCCAAAGGCGTGCCCTGGAGACATTCGGAACTACCCATGATACCATGCAGAGGAGTTCTGAACTCAAGTCAGTATCCGCAGAAGGCGACAGGCAACGAGCGTACTTACCTTAATTCATGAGAAATCGAGCTGATGAATGTCGCCTTGGCTCTGTCTGCCATCTTGACGTCGATCCTTGCGATTTCAGACATGATGGATTGGCCAAATGCAGTCATATAATTGAGTTCACTGTCGGTCGACAAGATACGTGTAGGGCTGCAGGTCCAGAGTATGCTTCCTGCATACCATCTGCTGCGGTGAGGGTCCCACATGCCGACGAGAGCCAGGCTGCGTGCGCCAGGGAAGAGACTGCGGAGCAATCTTCTCTCTCTCCAACGCTCACCCCTACGATTCAAAAAGTCTGCAGTTTTAGGAGAGTCAACCAGGCCTTCGTAAATGTCCTCATCGTCGTAACTCCAGATCCTTCCTCGAGGATACTTGGCCAGCAATCTTTGTAAGAATCGTTCGCTGACAGAAGTCGGCAAGCTCGGTAACAAGTGAGAGGATCTACGCTTACTGACAGTAGTCAGCGAGCTGCCCAGAATAATACAATGTTTCTCGTCGCTAGTATATGAGCTTTCGGTAGTCCTTGTCGAGTAAAAAGATGTATTAGCAGAAGACTGGGTCACCGAGTCTTGTTGTGATTGTGTTCCATCGACTAGACCTGCGAATGAGCCGATCGATGCGTCAAGGAAAACAGCACCGTCTACATCGACAGATTCTCTAAGAATCTCGGCAGCTCGCTGGAACGTAGATTTGATATCCGGAGAGATGGAATCTTCTTGCAAACGATTGGCGACCACTGCCTCTGTTGAGGTCTGCTGTGTTTCTTGTACAGGCGTGCTTGACTGGGAAGAACTTTGGACGTCGGGACCGGCCCTCCCAGGTCCTGGACTCACTTCTGGCGTGTGCGCAGAAGGTGTAGTTGGACGAAGATGTCTGGAAGACGAATTTGCAAACCTGATGTTGGCACGTCCATTGCGCTCAGCTCCAGCTCTTGATCGAGGACGGTCAGGTTCATCCTTGCTGAAGCCATCCCACCAATCCTTTATACTGGTTTTTCCATCGACGAACTGCCCCAGTCCCTGGACCATGTTTTGAGAACGGTTGAGTTCGGCTGTCGCTCTAGCCATCTATTTCGTGATTAGAATTTGACGTACGATGACCGGAGTCTGACAACATACCGCAAGGTGATTCATGATCGTCTCAGCCATGTCCTTCATGAAATCAACTTCTGTCGTGCTGAGGCCTTCCTCTCTTGGCTTGTCGTCCAAGACACAGAAAACTCCAATGTTGTAGCCATTCGGCGAAATGATGGGAACACCGGCATAAAAGCGACCTGGAGCATGTCAGTCAACTGGCAGGACTGAGGTTGTGATGTACCTACCATGTGGAATCTCGGTGACCAAAACGTGGTCCTTGAACAAGACGTGCTCAGACAGATCCGGGAAGACAATTACATCTTCTTTCTGCTCTGCGACAAGGAGATCTGGGGCAACGAGAAGTCCAGCAGCATATTCGCAAGGAGTTGCTCTTCTCTCAAAGGCGGTCGCACCAACCCAGAGGTTGTCTTTGTCGTCGTCGACGGTGTTTTTCTCCAGAGAAAGAGTCTTTGTAGCCTCGGCGAGGACATATCTTGTTATTGGTCAGCGTTGGCGATATTCGATGACGGCGGGGCCTTCGTTACTGGAATTTGCGATCGATCAGGGATATAAAAGTTCTACGCGCTCTCAAGCGGAATGCTGCGAGTTGTGCAAAGGCTGTCAAGGCACGGTCTGGCGACGATGGGCCAGCTGGAGCAGATCGAGAATGGTCGGCTTTGAGGAGGTCTTGCAATGGTTGGTAGTATCTGGGGTCGCATTGGTCAATCACAAGGCAAAAAGCAGAATCAACACGACTGCGAAAACTGACTTGTACGTCTCGCGCTCCCTCAGGACGTCGTCGTCTGGAGCAGGTTGAAGAAGAAAACTGGGCCTCCCACACGCAGAATCCATGGCGGAAAAGGGCGTCAATCAATGGCAAAAGACACCCACGTACGACGAAATCTGCTGAATATCATCCAAGGCACGACAGCGACGACGACGACTGCAATGTCAAAGGAAAGAGCTTCAGGCGCACTCGGCGGGGCAGGCATGTTTGAAAACGAGGGTTCCCAAAAGCCACGACTAGACCGTCTAAACTTTGTGGCATTTGCCACTGCATAGCTTAAACCAACGGCCTGTACACACTACAATACCGAATCGCTTCCCGTTGCGCCAGTCTCTCCTCTCTTGCACGATCGCGTGTCACGGATTTGGATCGCAGATGGCATGGGTGGAAGCTTGAACGTCTTTGAGTCGCAAGCTTCAATGCATGCGGGCGGAGGCAGCGTAGCGAAACCGAAACAACGCGCATCTGCGGACGGCTCAGATTCCCTAACTCCGCTATAACGCCGCCTATATCACATGAACGAGTTCTGCAACGAGTTACGGATTGAATGTGCCTTCGCGGGATATAAACACTTTGTTGACAAGCATCTTGCTCAATCTCGTACGCTTGAGAGAATTGCGCATTCATGGTTTCTCAAGACTGTTGAACATCCGTGTTGTTGATCAAACTGACAGCCACAGACGCATGCACGAACGTCCTTGCACGCTTCGCTGAGCAGATCGTCACTGTCCTGCGGCAGGAGCTCGTGCGCAATCTAACCCATACTGTTGTCTTGCTGACACAAATGTCGCCAGACACTATATTGACCGAACAACATACATAGAGTAACGTACGCGGCATGCCTGCCTAGTCTTGTAGACATGGGTTTGGTTTCTGCCTCAGTAATCAAGTCATACCCTAGGACAAGTTGTGGAGTCATGAGAAGCCACAACACGCCATCGGTCCAAGCCACCATCTTCGGATCTTCCTGGAGCTTCACTCCGCACCTCTGCCGATAGGCTGGATAGATCTGAATAAAGCTTGGCAGAAGCCATTTGAAAACTTGTCCATGTCCCTCTCTTCTTCACAAAAAGCTCTGGTTGTAGCAATGTGAGTGCCAACATCCCTGGCCGCAGGTGGCAGGAGGACGCATAACAAAGGGGCTACATCCGGTCTTAGCATCACGTTGCTGCACCCTGCAAGAAGATCTGATAGCGCATGCAGACACTGCGGAGTAGACGATGAGATCCGAGGCAGCTAGCATGAATCATTCGCACTCCATCTGCTGATCTCGACTGCATTTTTGAGTTCCATGCGGCTTGAGTGCGATGATGAGGCTCTGGCGGATAGGTCAAGGCTCGGTGCGGACCCTTGCCTGCAGTAATTCAGGGTGCCCTATATTCATCCGTATCATATACCCTACGGTGTTCGCATCCAATACTGACATGGCATTCCTACGATGAGTAGATGATCAATGATGGACATCGTTCAATATCGGTTATTGATCAGATGGGCATAAGCAAGTGATCGACAGAAGATCCATCCAGCCGCGGTACTTGGCGGGAGCAATCCGTTACAAAGGGGCCGCATCTCGGAGCCGAGCTACGGCCTCATCAATTCACGACATGACTTGACTTTACTTGTCGCTTCGCAAGACCTATCTTGAATCGTACAATTTTGCAACGGGATGCTCTGGAAGTAGGTGACATCTCTATACAAAGTGATCTGCGATATTCATGAACTATGTGTTTCCAACGCGTCGTATCGCGATCACTGCCCAAAGCTGATCTTTGGTAGTTTCTATGGCCACGTACAATCAACGATCTCGATCATGATCAGCTTGTCTCATCGCAATCGACCTTGGAGATGCGAACACTGCGTATCATGTGCTAAACCATGGATTTGCTTCCTGCCAGAAAGGTAGGGACAACGCCCCATCGTTACAAGTCATCTGCCTCGCATGACTACTTGACCTCCAGTCGCAAGCTATCATACTGGACATAAGTACTCCTCGGAAGGACCGCGCTCTCGTAATCTGTCGCGTTGAACGGCAAGCTCAAAATCATTTTGTTCTGGCCTTCTTTCAGAAGATTCGAGTCGAATCCATATTTGTGCGCCAATGCGTAGCATACCACCGCTGATCTGGTAGCGCATGAACTGCTCTGGTTCCAACTACACAAACATGTTAGCATGGTGGTCTGAACAAGACTTGTGTCAAAACATACGGGATATCCCATGGTTCGAGTTCGATGCCGTTCATGACTACTGTCAAAGGCAGGTTGTTCCACAGCTGTGTTGCGTTCCAGTTGTCGGTGTTGCCAGCGGCTGTCTTTGCACCTGCTAATTGGATCTGGCATCACAGTCAGCCCGTTAATCTTGCAGGTTTTATTTTGGATCGACGACTCACGGTGAGAGTCGCATCTTTTGCTTTCTTCAGATCACTCTTCTTCGCATCGAACAACACAGTCCAGTTGTTGACGTTCTCGTAGTACGGTTCTGGTCTGACCGAGTTTGCATATCCGCCGAAGACACTCCAGTGAACTGTCAATTCATTAGACCTCATCAACCGAGTCAGCAGAGAAACATACCATAGTTGAAGTCCTTGCTCTCATCACTCTTGCCGACCTCGAAGGTGACACCATCGGGGTAGTCGCTCGGAAAATCCCAACTTGCCCAATAAATTCTGTATTCCGGAGGATGCAGAGGCTTGCTTGGATCAGGCTGATCACCATGCCTGTACTCTCCACTACTGCGATCAGGGGTACCGATGCGCCATAGTTCCTTTCCGGCAGACTCCTCACGCCACTTTGCTTTGGTCGTGGTCACCTTACCAACCGCAATCACAACATTATCCTGGATATACTGCCCGAAGATGCCGTCAGCATATACAGTCAGACGATAGGTCCCCGGCTTGACCATCGGGATCTCAATGTTGCCTTTCTTGTCGATATCACCCCAGTACTGGTATGCCTTTGTGTCTAGGACATTATCTTGGAAATCTACACCGTTTTGAGCAAGCACTGCAATGGGACGCTTAGCACCTTTGGGTAGATCAATGCGCCCTTTCCAGGTTGATCTCTCTGTGGATGGGATGTAGTTTGGCACCAGATGAGCGATGGAGTCGTAGAAAGCGGTGTTCCAGGTGGGGGAAGCAAATTGCTCGGCCTCTGCACGCAACTCTGCTAGGGTTGTTGTGTTGGTGCCTTTGTTGAAGTGGAAGTATTGAGGTCCAAAGGTTCGGTCAAAGCCTGTGGTGATGTTGGGTACATTGTCTCCATGATGGTTTGAAGCTGCGTAGAGGTAAGCTTGAGACGAACACACGAGAAGAATACTGACTTACAGATGTAGTTATACACAATTCCGTCAACTGTCAAATCGGAGTGTGTCGGACCTCCGAAATAAGTGTCTACTGTATTCATCACCAGCCAAGCTCCGAAAGTGGATCCGTCTTTGCTCTGAGAACCATCGCCATATATTCCATGGACTTTGTGATCTCTCCATTCGTCTGAGAAAGTGTACTTGGTAAAGTAGTCGGCGAACTGTTCAACATATGGCGCTTCGGTATAGTTGCCAATGTACCAAGTTGCATCCTGGACTGTTCTGGAGTACTTCAAAGTATCCGAAGATGGCAACGGAGCATTGATCTTCTCATTAGTAGAGAGATGAGTCCACAGCGGTGTAGTAGGCCTAAATAACGTCCTGAACTCCTGCAAATTTCTTTCGGAGAATCAGTCAACTGAACACAGACAAAGAGCAGACATCCACTAACCTCAAAAACGGCTTCGTCTCATTATAATACGCAAGCCTCGAAAACGTATGCAAGCCCGTCTCCGTCTCCCTTAAGAACCAATACTGCTCCAGCACCTGTCCAGTCAACGGATACACCTCAGACATCACCACACCGCCATACTTGACGCCACTCGAATCACTGCCATTGTAAAGCTTGAAGGTTGCATACTTGCCAGGCGTATAGGATCCAGAAGGCACACAATAGCAATCTAGGTACGGTCCAATGCCGTTTTGACCAGCGGCGTTGCCTCCAGGAGTGACTTCGTTGTACTCTTTGGTGCCGAGCAGGTTTTGGCCATCGAGGGTTAGGGTGTCCATGATGCCGGTGGACTTGTTGACAGAGGCATAGAGGCGGTCGTTTGCGATGACCAGGGCTTTTGCATTTTCAGTTGCATTGAGGAAGGCATGGATAGGGGTGATGAGGATAGTAAGACATGAGAGCAGGAGAACCTGCAGTGTCCAGATTACAGCCATCTTTGATCAACGATGGAACTCTGCTTCGAGACAACTGCCATCGACATCCATCCTCACATCACCCTTTTATTGCACTGTCCGCCTTGAAGCCTCATTGATGGACTTCACCCACATCATCTACCCCATCTTTTGCTGCCCACCCCCCATACAGATACCCCGAGCAATTTCTCCGCAAAACGTCTATTATCCCCGTGGTGGTTCTCTGTATATCAACTCTCTCCGCAAACTTCGGTGCATTGCTACGCCGAGGTGCATGTTGCATAGCCCTGTTGCAACTCGTATGCTGACAGTGTCTTGGATATCTGCCAATTTAACCGAGCAGATCGTCCAAAGGATCAGTTACGGACTTGGCATGCATCGACTGGTTGCTCAGCAGGAAGAGATCAAAAAGCCCTAATGAGCTTGTGCTAGCAAAGAAATAAGCGGTTTTACATCGCAAAAAGCACTCACTCTTCAGAGCACGCAAGGAATCAAGAAAAAGGTAACAGATAAAAAAAATGTTGATACCAAGTGAATTATAGCCATACTCCCAACCATCCTCCCATCATCACTCTTAATAAACATATCTGAAGTTAGGATTCTCCCTATCCGTCAAATCATCAAACGCATGCGTGTAAGCCTCATCATGCGCCTCTCCCACACCAGCAGCAGCAAGTGCATCCTTCCTATCATTACACCTCTTCAACCACCACCGCAAAAACACAATCACAATGACCAGCAACACATAACAACCCATGTGCGTCGCAAACGCAATAAAGTACCTGGGTGCATCATACGCCAAAAACACCTGAGGACCGATTGCGTTGCCAGCAGCCCAAGCGGCAAAGTTTGCAGCTACAACGATGGATTTTTTGGTTTGGCCGCCGACGTTGCGGGACAGCATTGACATGGCTAGGGTTTGGGCTGCCCAGAAGGAGAGGACGATGTAATATGAAAACAGTAGGCCGGCTTGGGTGGCAGTGCTGGTGTTTCGTACGGTCATGAGCACGATGGTTCCTGCGAAAGAGGGAATCACAAAGACGCCCATGACGAGTAGGTTTTGTCCTGTTTTCTTGACGATCCAGGTGGAGGAGAGTAGCACGATAACGATGTAGGCGCCGAGTACCATTGCCAAGAGTTGGGTTTGGAGGGTGGTGAAGTCGAAGCCTTTGACGATGATATTGGCGAAGGCGCCGAGGCCGCTGGTGGGAAGCGTAGTGCAGATTTGAATCAACATGTAGCAGTAGAGTTGGGGGTCTGTGAGAGCTTCCTTGACTTGTTCGGGTCGGAACTTTTTGTTCTGAATGCCGGTTTGGTTGGAGCGGACTCTTTCGACCATGAGTTTCTGAATGCAAGGTTAGTCATGCTTTGCGTGAGTGAATACGGCGATGGGAATTGCATACCTTGTCTTCTTCAGAGAAGCACTTGGCTCGCATGGGTGAGTCAGGCAGCCAGAAGAGCACAAAGACACCCCAAAGCACCGAGGCAGAGCCATATGTGATGAAGATAGCCTGATACGACTTGATGCTTCTTTCATTGCCGAGCAATGAGAAGCAGTACGCCAGTAGACCACCCACGATCTGCTGAGCACCGTTCATCACATACCAGTACGTTACTGTCTGAGCCTGCTCATCTCTCTTGTACCAGAGGGAGGACATGATCAAGAAAGCAGGCTGGCAGACGGCTTCGAAGATACCCAGGAAGGTGCGACAAACGACGAGAGTGGTAAAGTTCGTCGCTGTTGCGTGAAGCGCGAGGACGATACCCCAAAGGATGATGTTGGCAGAGAGATATTTGGCAACGGGCACACGCTGAATGATCCAGTTGGTGGGGTATTCGACGAACAACACAGCGATGTAGATACAGGTTGTCAGCCAAGAAAACTCTTGCAAGATTAGCAGATTATCGCTAACACCTAGCTTGGGCAAGAACATACTTTGTCTCCGACCAAGTTCAGATCATCTCTGATGCCCATGATGCTGGTGAAACTCATGGTTCCCTTGTCAAGCGCTTGGAGGAAGTAGGTCAAGATCATGATAACCAAGACGCGACGGTCAATCATCTTCTTGAGACGCTTGTCATCTGCCTCGGAGACAATGATACGCTCGCTGTTTGTGTACTTTGCGAGTTCCTTGTCCACACGCTCGTAGTTCATGTGGTCGCCCTTGAGGTTCTCCTCATTAGACATGACTGTCTCGAGGCGAACGAGGTCGTCCTTCTCCATTGGAGTTGTCGTGTTATTGATATTCGACATGGTTGCTTCGAGACTGGCAACAAGAAAGACAAAGCCAGGACGTAATAAATGTCAAGGCAAAGATCGCTGGGCAGGAAACAAAAGGATATGCTGTATACGAGCATCAATCCTTTATCTATGCTTGGGTGCCCACTCGGTGTTCATTGTCCCATGGCCAAGACGGATTATCAAGCTCATGGTGCTTGTAATGCAACGTCCTTAGGTCTCTTCATCCGAGCCCTGGGAACATCGCATGTCCCATGGGGTAACCCCCACACTCCTCCAGGCAATAGACGAGCGCCACCGGGGGACGCCATCAAAACGGGCGAGGGGAGAAGTGCAAGGTTAGCGAGTCAGACATACCACAATACGAGTTCGGAGCAGGTGTTCCGCGAGCAGTTCGGCGGATTGGCGGTTCATTGGTGGAGAGTTAGGGCGTGGGGAGTCTGGTTAAATTGACTGCATGTCACGTCGTGATGCTCCTGCTTGGCATGTCGGCCTTCTCGGAACTCGGGGTAAAGATATCAGAAGATCGACAAACAGCTGAGGAGAGAGCTCTCGCGAGATATCATTTCAATAAACATTGGTACCTAGCTACAGACATATCTTTTTCGCATCTTGTTTTGTGGTTGCATTGCGATTTTATTAGAGGTACTTGGGATATACTAGAAGAAATCGTTTATCATGCCTACCACTCTGCGTCTTCACGGCTATGAAGCCACCGACATTCATCGTTATATCGAGCTGTTGATTCACAATCTTGTCAACATCAAAGACACGACTGGTCGTTTCCTGCTCAAGCTTGACGATGGTCGCATCATCGATACAAAAGGTCAGCCACCAACCACTGCCCAATCCCAGCAAACTAACACCACCTAGGATGGAACGACTGGGAATGGACCCACGGAATTGGCCTCTACGGTCTGTACCAATACCACGCCTTGACCGGCTCAACCACCGCCCTCTCAACAATCCAACAATGGTTCCAAGGCCGCCTCGCCGAAGGCACAACAAAAAACATCAACACCATGTCTCCCTTCCTGACCCTCGCCTACCTCTACGAAAAGAGCCGCGACACCACTCACGAAGCATGGCTAGACTCTTGGGCAGAGTGGGCAATGTACGATTTACCTCGCACACCCTACGGCGGATTCCAACATATGACTTATGCGAGCGAAAATCACTACGAGCTCTGGGATGATACGCTGATGATGACTGTTATGCCCCTCGCAAAGATTGGGTTGCTGTTGAATCGCCCTCATTATGTGGAAGAAGCAAAGCGTCAGTTTATGCTGCATATCAAGTACCTCTTCGACACCAAGACCGGACTCTTTTTCCACGGCTGGAAGTTTGACGAAACTAGTCCGGGCGGTGTAGGGCACAACTTTGCTGAGGCCAGATGGGCGAGAGGAAACAGCTGGGTCACCATTGTCATTCCTGACTTTATTGAATTGTTGAATTTGCCAAAGGATGATGCGTTGAGAATCCATTTGATCGATACCCTGGAGGCTCAATGCAAAGCTCTTGCTAAGCTGCAAGGCGAGAATGGTATGTGGCGCACATTACTCGACATACCTACAAGTGAAGGCAGCTACGAAGAAGCTTCTGCAACAGCCGGATTCGCCTACGGCATCTTGAAGGCTGTACGAAAACGTTACATTGGCAGAGAGTACGAGGCAGTTGCGCACAAAGCTGTAAAAGCTGTGATTGGAAGCATTAGCGAGGATGGCGAACTGCAAAACACCAGCTTCGGTACTGGTATGGGTAGTAACCTGCAACACTACAAGGACATCCCAATCACCAGTATGCCATATGGACAAGCAATGGCAATGATGATGCTAGGTGAATTCTTGAGGGTATTTGTCTAGGGATGATATTATCGGTCTAGAATCTAGCCTCCGAAGCACAATCAATGACCAGTAATACTGCAAGTGCTATGCTCCCATGTCCATGCAACCGTCGCGACACAAGTAGGCTATTCGTATGCCAGAGCTGCGATTTTCTGGACGTAACTACCATCGCCAGACAATGTGGCGCGAGCGAAAGCAGCGGTAAGAAGCGAAGCGTAACTCCAGGTCAAGTCGAACGCTCCTTGGGCGTGGCCATCGTTGCGGTTGAACTCTTCAGCCAAGTTTCCACCGGCTGGTGTATGATACTTGATGCGACGGATGTATGCATCGCCCCAGCCCTTCAGACTAGCGATCACAGAGGCGAATTCTTTCGTGTTCGAGGAGTAGGTCTTTGACTTGAGGCCAGCTTTTGGTGCGTAGTAGGCGAAGAAGGGTGCAGTGACATTGTTGACTGTCAAACTACCCGCGTTCTGATACTCGGATGCAACTGAGTAGAGATATTGGGCCATGGTAGCAGTGGTCAGATACCATGGGTTGCTGTTTTGATGTCAGTAGATGCTCTCTGTATGAACTGGAAACACGACTTACCCTCCATTTGGTGAAGTTCCTACACCGTTGTAGACGTCCTCGGGGTAGCGGCTACAGTGGTTGTCAGCGTCTAGAAGCAGAGAAATGGTGTATTGTATCTTACCCAATTGGGATACCAAGGGGAAGACTCTTCGAATCCTGAACTGTCTTGGCGATCGGATAGACATCGAGGAAGCTTGTCGAGATCTTCAGAGCTGAAGCAAGGACTCTGTCGTTGGTGTACGAGTAAACGCCATCACCAGCATATCCATGGATGACACCAAGAATAACAGCAATGTCTACGAATGAATTCTTGCCAGCCAAAACTGGGCCGTATTCGTAGAGGATGAGCTTTCTGTTGGGACTCCAGAACTGGTCGAGTGTAGCAGTAAGCTGAGTGGCTGCCGATGAGAGGGTACCGCTGGTTGCCGAATCACCGAGCATAGTTGCAAACTTGGCACCCATGACCAGAGCACGTCTTTGGACGAGACGAGTATAAAAGTGTGTGCTTTCCTCCTCTTCCCACAAATCAAAGCTGGGCGAGCTCCAGTTGCTAGCCACGAACAACAGGTCCTTCAAGACTGGCGCCTTCAGAGGGTTGGCTGTTGAGTTCCAGATGCGGTCGCGGACGGATGACAAGCTTCCACCTTTCTTCATGTAGTCATTGGCAAAATCCATAAGTGTGATGGCCGCAGTGGCGGGGCCATCATTCTGAGGGCGGCCCCAGGGACCGGTGAAGGCGGTGTTGTTCAAGTAGAACTTGGGCTCTCCAAGACCAGCGAAGGTGAGGGAAGGGTCATTCTGCTCGACCGCTCTGCCTTCGGCATAGTGGAACATGGCATCCTTGTACTTGCGGGTAAACTTGTCGACTGTTGACGCGGCGTAAAGGGATCGGACAACATCCATAGTCAGAGACGAATCACGAACCCAGTCATACTCGTAGTCCGGAAGCTTCTGATCGTACGAGGGTCCAGATCGAGCAGCGACCACAGTACCCTTAGCAGCACCATCGATATCGGGATTGATATTCAGGAACATGCGCGTCTTGGAGAAATCGGCTTGCGAACCATTTGTGGGAGCCAACCAGGAAGTGATGTCGTCAGAGAATCCGTTTGGAGTTGCATATGGTGCTGGGATAGCTGCAGGTGAAGGAGGGGCATTGCCGCTAGCTTTGACGGGAAGCTGCAGTTGTTGCACGTAGGTCTGACCAATATCCTTGGCTACATAAGTCAGATTGAGCAGCTCAGTGATGCCATCCAAATAGACCGGGGTGTTTGCACTCCAAAACTCGTAGTTGGTGTTTGGGATGCTGGAATTATAGCCGAGTGCGAGTGATGTCAAGGGTGTAGAAACACCTTGACTATCCGTGTAGTACAAAGTGACTACTTTGTTGTAATTGACATTGGCGATGTAAACAGAGACATCCAGGTTGCCACCACAGTACGAGTAGGAATTCAGGGCGACATTGGAACTGGTCGGCACTGATGCTTGCACAGTGGTGGTCTGACAAGGAGTGTTTTGAGCGAATGACGAAGAGGGACAGAAGGCCAACAGGCCACCCAGTGGTGTAGCAATGTGTCTGAGCAACATGTCGCAGGATGAGTTGAGCACAACCTGCAGAGCGGGCGATCCGAGCATCTTGTATATCACTGTCCGAGTGCACCTTCCCGAACTGAGGCTCCTTCCCTATCCAGACTGTCGGTGCAATTGTCGGGGCAAATTGCATGCATGCAGTGAAAGCTGAGCCTGCAGGCAAGCGCAGTAGCAGACTTTTGACTTGTCCATCCCTTGCCGACCGCCAATCATGCCTTTGTCCTGCACCTTGGTCACACGCAAGAGGCAGGTGGTCGCCCGCAGTGGAAAACATCAAAGCTTTCCCCGCACGCGACCTCCACGCGACTCCTTTTTCTGACACGTTTCGTCATCCCGTCATCGAAACTTGTTTCTTCCTCGGCACTCGGACAAGCATCCAGACCCTTTCATGTGCTCAGGCGTATTTTCAGACAATGTCCTCACTCTCGTTGCGGTTCTTGACTGAACATGTTAATGCAAAAGTAATCTCTACCATACAGACATGGTAGTCACCAGATGACGAAGAGCAAGGAACACACACATATGTCTGGTCAAAAATTCAATTTGCACCTATGACTCCTAAACAAAAAATCCAACAGAAATCAGGCCTCCTCTCCGTCGCTGCTCGAGTTGTCCGATGCATCTGCAGACGACAACAGCGTCTCACTCTGATAGCCCGAGTCACTCGGAGCTACCTTCTCCTGCACTGCCTCCACCTCCACCACTCTACCTTCTCTCTTGAACTCAGGAGTGAGCTCAGGTGAGAGCCTCTCGAAAGCATCCTCCACCATCTTCTCGATACTAGCGCCGCTAAGGATCCTCAACACGGGCATATCCAAGTCCAATTCACTCTGGAACCAACTGCGGATCTCGACAGCAACCAGAGAATCGATACCGAGTTCGGTAAGACCAGTTTCGGGAGTGACTCTGCTCTCGTCTTCACTGATGTGCAGCATAGTGCACAAACCAGAGATGAAGCGGTCGAGAAGAACCTCCTGCACGCCTTCCTCGGTGGTCTGCTCTTTGAGTTGTGCGCGGACAGAAACCTGGCGCTTGTCGCTCTGCTCGGCAAAGGCATCAGCCTTGACACGGCGGTAGTAAGCGAACTTGGGCAAGTCGAGCCAGTAAGGCAAGTTGGGCTCCTTGGCCACGTCAAAGACCTTACAGCCACTGGAAATCTCGAAGTTTCTGCCAGAGTCGGAAGGCGAGGCGAGTACGGCCTCAGCAAAGAACTGGTGGTAATCCCACTCGGAGACAGGTGCGTAACCTAGGTTGCTCATCTTCTGGCTGAGGTTGATATCGACACTGCGACGTTCGACGTAGCCGACTCCAGAGATTGCGCCGAAGCTCATGGCGCTGCCTGCTAGACCTCTTTGTCTGCGGTTGGCTGCCAGAGCTGTCATGAAACCGTTTGCTGCTGCGTAGGGACACTGACCATGGTTGCCAGCAATATAAGCCAAAGAAGAGTACACGATGAAGAAGTCAAGAGTGTTCTCGGGGAACAGTTCATCGAGGAAGATGGTTCCATCCACCTTTGGCTTGAGTGTCTTTGCGAATGACTCGTAAGGCATGTTGGCTAGGAGATTGTCATCAAGAACCATGGCGGCGTTGGTCACACCTGCAATGCGAGGCATGGTGTCGCAAATCTCCTTGTAACCAGCGCGGACAGAGTCTCTACTCGTGACATCCATAGCCAGGATCTTGACTGATACACCTTGACTAGCCATGGTGTTCAGCCAAGCTTGCTCGACCTTGGGGTTTCTGCTGGTGAGGGCAAAGTGTCGGGCACCACGGTTGACCATCCACTGGCAAGTCGACAAGCCAAGCTCACCAGTAGCACCGACCATCCAGTAGGTACCGTCAGGACGGAGACGAAGCTGCTCGTTGACAAGGGAAGTAGAGACAGGAACCGATGCCTCAGAAGTCCAGTCAACTACGCGGAGGCTGGCAGGCAGGACCGGAGTATCAGGCAGACTGGCCAAAGAGACAACCTCAGAGTTCTGGAACGATGCAAGATCACTCATTGCACGGCCATAATGCTTGCGAAGGGTCTTTTCGATATCAACCTCCGAGTCAACATATCCATCGGTGCCGAACACAGCTGAAATGTCTCTACGTTTGCAAGCAGTGGGGAGCTCGCGTGCAATGCGATGGCCAAGGGTATCTTCTCCGATTGAGCTGCTAGACAGATCAGCAAACACCGAGACAGTCTGAGGGACGTGCGACTCGATCAATGCTTGAGAAGTTGAAGGATGGATGTAGTGGTACATGCTGTCCGACGATTCCGATGAAGTGAGAAGCATTGGTATCTTCTTCTCAGCAGCGACCTTGAGCAAAGTTCTCGCGAGTACTGGAGTGGCTTCATGGACCAAGCAGGAGCTTCTCAGGCTGGTTTTGCCAATGATTGCATCAGCGGCACTGTAAGTGGCGGCAGCCAATACAACGTTGCTCTCAAATTCGTCTGCGACGTCACATTCGATGGTCCATGTCTTTGGCACAGACACCGAAGACTGCAAGGTCTGCGAGAAGGCCAGCAGTTTCTTTCCAGTCTTGGCGTTGATTCCAGAAACGATGAATAGTGAGCCGACTGACTTTACCTTGACAGCACTGATGGATGACTTGCGGACATTGATGGTCACCATATCAGCAGCTTTGATGGCTTCCTTGTGGAATGGCATATCAAAGACCTCCTTGAGCTGGTACGCGGACTTAGCCTGACTGATTGCGACAACTGTGGAGCTCAGAGGCATAGCCTTCTTGATTTCACGCTTGTCAGAGTTGTAACGGTCATCGAGCTCTGCGCTGGGGACGAAGCGCTCAATCTCAAGGACACCGTTGCTCACGTGCAGCTCACGCTCAAGGCACCAGAGCGGCTCGTAGGCTGCGTTTCTCCACTGTTCGGCAATGTGCATCCTCAGCATTGTCTCAGCGAGAAGACGAGGTTGAGGCAACTCGTCAATGTTGGAGTCGATGGTCTGCATGTAGAGAGCATCTCTACGCTCACCAGCCAAGCATCGAGCCACAGCCATCATCATTCTGGCGTAAGGGTTCTGAGACTTAGATCCCTGTACAGTCCAAAGGACGTTGCGAGCTTCGTCAAGAACGAATTGCATAGCCTGGTACTTCTCTTCGCTGAACGACTTGAACAGAGGCTCATCAAGCTCAGTCAGGGACAGAAGAGCATGCTTGGCTGAGAAGTTATGCTGGCCAACATCTTGCAGTCTAGTGACGATGGAGATGGAACCGTAGTATGGTTGCAGAAGCGCTTCCACCTGGTGAGCGATTTGCAGAGTTGAGGGCTTCTCGCCTCCAACGATGAGTAGCTTCTCACAAAGCTGCTTCTCGGGAGCTGAGGCAAGCGGGGTTCTCATAATTTCCATGCGAGTGTCAAGTGCTTGCGTAACCATCACAGAGTAGGGACCCATGATTGTCTTGCTTGAAGGAGTCGCTGTGTCGATACCCGAGAAGCCTGTGCGACGGAAGACTGAGTCCCATTGTGCCTCGGTGGCCAATGGAGTGTAGGGGCGTCCATCCTCAACACCAGCCCACCAGCCAGGAATGCAAGAGAAGAAGAGACCAGTGCGCAGCCAGTCAACTTGAGTGATCTCAAGCATGACGAGGTAGCCACCAGGTCTAAGCAACTTTCGAGCATTGCTGAGAGTATGTTCAAGCGATTTTGTTGCGTGCAATACGTTACTGGCAACGACACAGTCATATGTGCCTTCGGTGTATCCTTGCTCAACAACATCCTGCTCGATATCAAGGACCTTGTAAGTAAAGCCGTTGCCGTGATCCTTGAAAAGCTCAGCAGCATCGTGGAGGAAGCCGGCAGAGATGTCAGTATAAGTATAAGAAGAGTAGCTTTGGCCAATCTCCTTGATGATACTCTGAGTTGCACTGCCAGTTCCCGCGCCAATCTCCAGAATCTTCATGTAAGGAAAGCGGTGAGTGAGCTGCTTGACTACGGTGCCCATGCACGCGTTGTAATCGGCAATCTCAGTCGATGACTTGTAGAACCAGTCAAGGAGATTGTGGTTCTTGAACTCCTCGAGCATGTTGACCTGGGTGCGAATGAATGGAACCAACATCTCGCCAGCGAACATGACTTTGCGCATGTCATCGTATGTTGCGGCAGCTGCCAAAAGCTGAGGCTTGAGCGAAGCTTCGGTGTCGTTCACCCATTCGGATTGCAAATGTGGGTGTGAGCCCTTGGCGGTGGTCGAGACCAGATGTTCAGCCCAGTTGAGGATTGCCAAACGATCACCGTCGCACCGTTCGCGCTCTTCGGGGGTTATGGTCTCCCACAGCTGCTTGAGATAGAAGAAGCAGGCACGCTCGACCAGCATGCACAAACTCTTCTGCGACTCGGTCTCAGAAGTGCCAAAGAAGCAAACACTAGCGTCGGGTTCAATAACAGACCAAGCAGACTCTGCAAACATGTGGCGATCAGTGGCTTTGCTAGGACGACCAAGAGCCTCAACCCTGACACCTTCGAGCTGGACAAAACAGTTACTGCCGCTGGGATCATAGATGGAAAGATCTCCAGTGAAGCCGTGGTCGCTAGGCTCCTGCTTTGCGAGCACAGAGTTGGCAAGAACCTCTGATCCACGGCCACCCTCAGCAGGACATGCCATAGGGTTGATCTTGATTCTTCTAATCACAGTGGGTACGTGCAGAGTCCACAGACGGCTGTCGAAGGGTGCGCCAATAGCACACAAGGTGACCTGAAGACCAACATCAAGAACAGCAGGGTGGACAGTGAAAGAAGCATCAGAGCCGGTAGCGTCCTCGGGCACAAGGATCTTACCCATGGCCAAGTTGGTAGTTCTCTTGAGCGAGGTTATGGACTTGAAGATACCGTTGTAGTTGTACCCAATGTCTTGGAAACTAGCGTATTGGTTGTCGACGTTGACCTTTCTCAGCTCGTGTTCAGGGGTGGGTCTGATTGGGAGAGTCGACTGAGATTGCTCTCCGATTCTGATCACAAGCTTGCCGGTCGACATACTGGACATGCTTCCAGTGTCTCTGTTTGTGCAAGCGTCACAGCTGAACTGAGCAGTGATTATGTTGTTTTCTCTGACAATGCTCTTGATCGATGAGATAATCTCTGCACCATAAGTCTCGTCCGCAATGGCCAAAGCATTGTGAATGCTAAAGTCATGCAGCTCAATGAGAGCGACCGGTTCATCAGCAGTGATGGTCTTGGATCCTTCCACTGCCAAAGCTACGAATCCAGCAGCCGGGAACAACACCTGACCTTGCACTGTGTGACCACGCAGCCAAGAGATCTCGCTTGGCTTGAGGAAGTTGTGCCAGCGGTACTCTCCTTCAAGCTCGGAGTCCATGCGAATACCCAGAATTTCATGGCTGGCTTGAGGACGCTGAGCGCGGAAGAGCCTCGAGATGCGAGACTCGTACCAGTAAGTACGGTCGTGGTCCCATGTGTACTGGGGTAGGTTCTTCATGAGCTTTTGTCCAATGTTACCGAACAAGGCATTGTAGGCTTTGAAGTTGGGAGTTGAGGGACCGAGGAATGTCCAGATGAAGCCAAGTGTTTCGGCAAGAGACTCAACGTCGTTACCGTTGCGTGACAGAGTGCCAGTGTATGGAACAGCATTGCCGGTGACTTCCTCAATGGTAGCGGTTGCGGGTCCTTTGAGAGCTGGATGCGGGCCGACTTCCATGGCGAAAGCCGGAGGACCCGCCTCATCTAGAGCAGCAGTCAGAGCCTGTGAAAACAGAACAGGCTGCAGCATGTTTTCAGCCCAGTACTGTCCAGTCAAATCATCGTTGTCTTCGGTCATCTGATCGCCGCCGTACACACTAGAGAACCATCTAGGAGCATCCTCAGGGGGAGTCAAGATTTGAATGTCACAGTCCATCAAGGACTGAAGATACTTGTCCGAACACGGAATCATGTGGTGACTGTGGTATGCCGTGTCAACTTTGAGCTGCCTGGCGAATTTGTTCTCATCCTTGAAGATCTCAAGGGCCTCGACCACTGCATCCTCATCTCCAGAAAGAGTTAGGCTGGAGGATGAGTTGGAAGCTGCAATCTGAATGCGGCCTTCGAGACTAGGCAGTGCGCACAGCTCTTCGGCATCCTCCATGGATGTTCCGACAGCAAGCATAGATCCTCTCTCTCCATTGGCTCCCTTGGCAAACTTGGCATAGAACCCTCTGTAGTAGGCGATACGAATCGCATCGTGAGCAGAGATGAATCCAGCGGCGTATGCAGCACCGATCTCACCACTGGAGTGGCCGATGACCGCACTGAATGAGACACCAGCTTTAGTCAGGAGATTGACCAGAATGATCTGAACAGCGGTGCAGAGAGGCTGGGACATCAGGCCTTCTCCAATACGTGACTCCTTGCCCTGGGCTAACATCTCACGCTTGAGCGACCATTCGGGCCTGCTGGACTCGGGCAGCTGGGCGAGAGATTGCTCGAGCTCGTCGACAATGCTTTCGACAAATTCTGATGAGAGAATCAACTCGCGGCCCATGGCAGCCCATTGAGCACCTTGGCCCGTGAAAATGCCAAGGATATTGTTGTTCGCATCTTTGGCAGCTCTGTTGCCAAGAGATGCATTGCTGGACTTTCTGGCCTCAAGTTTGGCTTCAAGCTTCCCAGCAAGCGACTCGCTAGTGAGTGCGGAGATCGCTGTTCTTATGGTCAGTGTAGAACGTTGTGCCAGTGTCAATGCCATCTGCGAAAGGTCGACATCCTTGTTCCCGTGCAAGAAGTCTACCATAGTACTCAGCTGCATGGCGAGCGCCTTTTCGGACGGAGCAGACAGAGTAAAAGGGATTGCGACCGCTCTGGAAACCTGATCCTCGGTGCCTTCATAAGCTTCGATAATGGCGTGAGCATTGGTGCCGCCAAAGCCGAAGCTGTTGACACTGGCTCTACGAGGTGTGCCAGCTGGAAGCGTTGGCCAAGGCAAAGCTTTGGTTGGTACCTTCAGATTTTGAGCATAGACTTCAAGATCAGGATTCAAGGTCTCAAACAGCATATTGGGAGGGATGGTCTGGTTTTGTATCGCGAGCGAGGCCTTGATCAGTCCTGCAATTCCAGCAGTTCCTTCTGTGTGACCGACCACGGTTTTGATTGATCCGACATTGAGAATCTCATCCTGGATTCCAGTATCGGCAAAGAAAGAGTTGTAGATGGCTCTGGCCTCTTGAGGGTCTCCAGCCTTGGTGCCAGTTCCATGGGCTTCGAAGAATTGGGGTCGGTCGGAGCTTTTGGTCAGGTCAAGGCCGGCTTTGCGATAAGTTGAGCGGATCAAAGCACATTGTGCATCAGAGCTGGGCATGGTAATACCGGGTGTGCGTCCGTCCTGGTTAACTCCGGTCTCGCGGATGATGCACTCGATCGAGTCTCCATCCGCAAGAGCCTGTGTCAATGTTTTCAGGATGACAGATGCAACACCTTCTCCACGAGCATATCCATTGGCATTTGCATCCCACATGCGAGACCTTCCGTCAGGCGAAAGCATGTTGAGATTACTCTCTGCAATGAAATTGCGAGGACTGAGGATGATGTTTGTTCCAGCTGCGACTGCGATACGTGACTCACCAGCTCTCAGTGAGAGAACAGCTTGGTGAACAGCGACCAAAGACGATGAGCAGGCGGTATCGATGGTCATGGAAGGACCATTCCAGTTGAAGAAGTATGACATGCGGTTGGCTAACATACTTCGGGCCGTTCCAGTGGCAGCGTATTTCGGAATCGACTCGTTGTCGTGGAAAGCAATACCAGAAGCATCCTCGCACATGACAGCCGAAAACATGGCAGTGTCTGAGCCTTGCAGGCTATCAAGGGTGAGTCCAGCGGCCTCGAGACCTTCATAGATTGTTTCGAGCATCAGTCGCTGTTGCGGATCGATCGATTCGGCTTCGCCAGCTTGAATGTTGAAGAATGAAGCGTCGAAAGCTTTTGCATCTTGCTCAAGCATGTACGCATGTCTGACGTTGCTGGTGCCGTGGTGGTGGCCATCAGGGTGATAGAAGTGATCTGCATCGAAGCGATCAATTTTGCTCAAGACGTCCCTAGGTTCTCTGAGCAACTCCCAGAGCTTGGAAGGAGACGTAGCCGGGCCGGCGAAGCGGCAGGAGCTGCCAATGATGGCGATAGGCTCGTTCTTGTAGGGCATTGTGTAAGTAGTTGATGAGAGTTGGGTAGGTCTTCGGTTCTAGTATAGACTGAATGAGGTGTTTGAAAGCAAGAATTGCTTTGAAGGTTATGTGTATTGCCTTAGGAAGTGTCGTTTGGATTTTGATGATGGAGGCGATACTGAGATGGGCAAACCATCGTCTATATACCATCGCATCGCTGCAGATGTTCGCATGTTCGTGGTATACATGATGATCCTGTCACAACCACTGGACTTCCGCGATATGACAGTAGGCCTGACGATGGCTGACACTTTCGACTGAGGCTGGAGGCTCAGGATGCAGGTTGGAAGGACGGAATAGGAACACCAAGCTTCGGCTCGAGCTGCAAGCTGCTTGCCGATGTGTGCACGGACACCAAGAAGGCCCATTCCATCCAGTCTCTCGGAGGCTTGGTTTCTTGCATGCTCGTGTTGCCAAAAATATGACAAGCAGCACTATACAGCATAAATGAAAGTTGTTGGTGGATTTTCGCATCCTTCGTGCGATCCTTCGTTCAAGCACTGCCAACCCTTGCGGCATGTCTTGGTAGCCGCAGTCGGTGGCTGCTTGTTTGTCAGAACGTGGGGCAGGCAGTCTGTCCTGCATATCATACTGTCAGCATAGATGATTTCCAGGTCAGACTGGCAATCAGAGAGGTCGCTTGGAGCATATAAGTCCTTCTCAGTAGGTATAGAGTTGGCCATAATCTCATACTCCACCTCAACCTACTACTTCTCATGATCATTGTCATCGACAACTCTTCTCCTCAATTCGAACAATACCTTCGTCTCGTCACATACGCGAAACCGAAAATGATTGCTCGAACCATCGGAATCCCTCAGACCCAGAGAGCCATTGTGGCAGGTCCCGACAAGAACTTCACAATCGTGCATGACCAGCCGGTCGCACATCTTGAGCCCAATGCAGTCTTAATCAAAGTGCACGCTGTCGCATTGAATCCCGTAGACACCAAGTTGACGGGTGAATTCGTAACACCGGGTGCCATCTTCGGTTTCGATTGTGCTGGGACAGTCGTGGCCGTGGGTTCTGCCGTTCGCAAGCGCTGGACCATCGGAGAGAGAGTATGTGGCAGCGCATGCGGCATGGATCCCGAGCGATCCTCAGGTGGTGCCTTCGCCGAGTACACACTACTTCCCGGCGAGCTGGCTCTGCGTATTCCTGACTACATGTCCTTCGAGACCGCTACCACTCTACCCACGGCCATCAACACGACAGTACTGGCTATCTTCTGGTCTATGAAGATTCCCATGTCATTAATCGACAAGCCGGCCGAGAAGTCTTTCCCGATTCTTGTATATGGCGGTAGCACATCTGTCGGCACAATGGTGATCCAGATCCTCAAGAGGTATGTCAACGATCCCTGGCTTTTGCAGGTTCCACAACTGACTTGTGAATAGAGCTGGTCTCAGACCGATCACGACATGCTCGCCCAGAAACTTCGAGTTCGTCAAGTCTTTTGGCGCCGAAGCCGTCTTTGACTATCGCTCGCCCACTTGTGGTGCAGACATCAAGAAGTACACCAAGAACGGCCTTGGATACGCCATCGACTGTATCACCGAAGAGTCGAGCATGAAAATTTGTTACGAATCTATCGGCCGTGCTGGCGGTCGCTACATCGGCATGGATCCGTATCCTGCTCACGTTGCAGCTACGCGTAAGCTTGTCAAGTCAGACTGGGTTGTCGCGTTCCGCATCACAGGCATGCCTTGCAACTGGCCTGCGCCATTCACCAGCGAGGCAGATCCAGAGTTGTCAGAGTCCGCGATTCCATTTTTCAACTCAATGGAGAAGCTGCTTGCGGATGGTCAGATCAAGACTCATCCTGCGAGAATCAGCGATGGCGGTTTGGAGGCGGTCATTCATAGCGTTGATATTCTGCGTCGTAAGGAGATCAGCGCAGAGAAGTTGGTCTTCACGACAGTCGCGAAGAAATAAAAGAGGTGGCTGGGGAGTTTCGCGTTTTCTGTATTCACATCGGCGGCAGATGCCGCTATTCCAGTATCATCTCTTTGTCTCAGGTACTCGTCGTATAGAGCAATATCATCTCGATTTCGCGTCTTTGAATACAAACTCGAGCGAAACTGCACGTGAAGTTTCCAACTCTAATGACCACGCAAAAGGGCATAAATAGATGATGTGGATCAGGCCGTTGACAGGTCCATGTCATCTTTAGCAATACGTCATCGGTATAGCTGCCGAGGCCGAATTATTGCCAGGGTGCTCTGCTCAACAGCACTCGAATGGTGTTTTATAACTATGGGAGATGGAGTAACGAAGATATAATGGTTGTGGATGTCTTCCATTATTCGGTGGTTAGTATTTGGTTCGAGAGAGGCTTCTTCTTGGGGTCAAAGCATTCCGATGGCGTCGAAACATCGAATCTTTGTCTCTGATATGGTTTAGGTAACGAGCTTGGTACAATTTCCAAGGGTTGGAGCTGCATCTTGAATTTGGAACATAAGAGCGCAACTCAGTGCGTAGAGTATCTCTCGGTATGACTGGACCTTCTCTGGATTGTAATTACCATATTACATATGTATATTAAACTATAGGCAATGTCGGAGACGAATCGGAAATCAATCGGATACACTGTGTCGAACACTATTATGCCGTAGTAATGTGTACCGCCACAGTACCTCCAACCCTAACGGTACTTCATCAGACAGACACTAAGCCGACGTGCGTTCCCTCACCACTGCACAACGTCAACCCTAAACCTTCTTTCCATGGCCCTTGATCTCTGGACTGCAACTCCTTGAAGTTCTGACACATCCTGACAATGGTGTAACTAGCCTCAGTCAAAGCATACTGTTGACCAACACATATTCTTGGACCACCACTGAAAGGGATGTAGCCCCAACCTGGCCTTAGAGGACCATTAAGAGAGTCGGAAACCCACCTCTCAGGGATGAATTCTTTGGCTGTGGGCCCATAGATGTCTTCGCGACGGTGGAGAGCATAGATGGAGTAGACGACTATCGAGCCTTTAGGCACAAATACAGGCGATGTGCGCGTGGGGCCTCCACCGGTGGGTAGAACAGTGTCGACCTTGGCACAACGTGCATTCGTTGGCACAGGAGGATAGAGGCGGAGAACTATGCAGCATGTTAGACGGTCTCGAGAAGAGCGGAGAATGTGCAAGCGTACCTTCGTTCAAGACACATTTGAGATACTTGAGGCTTTTGAGGTCTTCATAGGTCGGAAGTCTTCCTTCCAGAGTGTGGACTTCTGCTCTCAATTTCTCCCAGACATCGGGGTGACGGGATAGGACATGGAATGTGTTGGAGAGTAGACCTGCAGTAGTGTCTCTTCCAGCAAGCAAGACATTCAACATCTCATCACGGAGCTGCCTGGAATCCTGGACCTGGTCGGCGATCTGCTCGAGGCAGACGTACTTGCTGTTCTCAATGTTAGGTTTCGGCGACATCTCGAAATTCTTGTTGCGTAACCATTGCTCGACATATGTATCTGCCCATGCATGTACGACTTTGCAAGCGGCTTTGAACTTGGCGTTTGGAATGAAGCGATTCATGACACCCAAACGATTGCGGTCGGGCATCTGATGTTGTGCAAAATCGAATGCACGTTGGAAGCGATCAGCTTCACTGCCAGCTCCCGCGCCTTGGGCACCGACTGACTGACCGAACAGAAATTCTGTAGCTGAATCAAGAGTCATGCTGAAAAACATTTTTTGCAGGTCGACCGTCGCACCGTCTCGAGGCAGTAGCGCTAGAAGATGTCCAAAGTGTCTCTCGAACATGCCTAAGCTGGCGACTTGCTGCTTGGTGAAATTCGGTCGGATCATCGCTCGCCTGTGAGCCCATTCTGGACCATCGGAGGTGAATACGCCCTTGCCAACGAGCGGACCCCAGGCATAGATTCTTCCTCCAAGGTCATAGTCGCTGAATTTTTGTGCAAGTATAGTCTGAATGTTTGCGGGATCGATGGTGGTTATGATGTTGAGTCCCACAATCGTGTTGGAATAAGTGTTGGCGGTGGACTCGATACGACGGACTGCGCATTCGAGACTGTTCTTTGCTTTGACCGCAGCAGCGCCTGATTTCAGCAGATCGAGTCCAATGATACGCTCACGCTGAGGTAAAGCAGGAGGATCTAGGCATGAATGGTGTGATTTGATTCGAGAAGCGGTGATTTTGCGAAGGATGGTGTTTGCAATGAGGTAGAAAAGCGAAAGTGCACATAACAGCAGTAGCAAGGTGAAGGAACTCATACTTGCCTAGCGATTGTGATGTTAAGACACTGGTCTATTGACACTTACAACACCTATATAGTCGGTCACTGCTTGATGACGACTTGATTGTCATTTTCTGCAGAGGATGAGTATGGTAGCAAGTCACTCTGACAAAAGGGAGCTGACTCGTCAGCGTGTGCATCGAGCTCAAGAGAGGATGTAAGATTGACTAGGAAGGATCGTGGCGAAGGATCTAGTTGAAGGTAGATTGATGTTCGACGTGGCCTAAAATAAAGGTTGATCAGAATCCTCCAAGTCAGGCCTGCAGCGTGCGGCTGTTTCAAGCCACAAAACCCTTGCTCCGCCCGACAGCGGTTAATCTAAAGCTTGGATTGGTTCACCATAAGCTTGGGTTCATCCTTTGTTGCATTCGTATTTGTTACATGACCAAGTTCTTGCTCTTTCTACACTGCCAGAACCAACACAAAATCTGTCAGATTCTTGTGCTCAAACCTCGTCAACATGGTTCGTCGCGATGTTGAAGAAAACGGACGCCGCAAAGGCGGCCTCGTCCGCGCCGGCATCCGAAGCGTTTCCGGGGCAGTAGGGTTGGCATCTGAAAGTATCAAGGCACGCAAAGCAGACCGTCAGAGCCCAGAGAAAGATACGCCAGCTACCGCTACACGATCAGACAGTGCACAAGCAGTCGAAGATGCACCGTCAACACAACGAGGAGACGAAGCTGGACATGATCTGGAGAACGAATGGGATCTGGACGACGCCCAAGACGAAATTGCTGGAGAACACAGTCAAAGTGCAGTCGACGCAAACCCCGAACGCACTTTCCTAGAGAAACATGGCCGTCAATCTAACTCTAATGTCACTGGTCAACTCGAACTTCCAGTCGTCATTCCACAGCGTCGACCAAAGGACCGCTCACGAGGTTTCATTCGAGCGTATGCGCCGGTACTACAAAGTGCAGGCATTGACCAGCCTACCTGGCTCGACTTCCTCGACACACTCCAAAAGTCGAGTGCTGCTGATCCTTGGCTGAATGCCATCAACTTTGCTTCCATTGGCACGATGTTCATGCCTCACGTTATCGGCTTTGCCGTGTCATATGCAATTCAGCAAGCCACCAACATCGCCATTGAGATGCAAGCTCGGTTCAGGTATGTTGTCAGAATGTTTACCAGCGGCTTTATGATCTGACTGCTTCTAGAACGACTGCAGCCTTGCGCAAACTCAACGAGGAGTTTTTCCAGCCTCGCGGATTGTACTGTCTGATCATGACATGGAATCCCGACTCAAGAAACAGGGTGGAGCAAGTCAATATCAATGAGACTGTCGCAAACATGAAGCAAGAACCCAAGGGTGTTGCAAAAGTCGGTGATAAGTTCAGATCATCTGACGGAACCACATACGGCGAGTTAGCATTCCCTGAAGTGGCACCACTCGTTTTCCCCACCCTGGATGAGCTGGCAGCACAGACTGGACCTGATGCCGCAAAGAAGAAGAGCAATGTAGCTAAAGGCATGACCTTTGTCGCGAACTACTGGGACAAGAGAGCCACTGCAGAATACGTGAGTGTCGCCATATCATTCCTGATTGATCTTGACTAACCTACCCAGTCCATGCAAAACCCCAACAGTGTGCTGGCGCAGGTCCCTCAAGGCGAGTTCAATTCTCGATACGCAGATCCTAATCACGCGGCAGCCAGTGGGTCGTTGATCTCCTTTGTTTCTGGAGGTAAACTCATTCCCGGTCCTAACTCGAAGGGCTTGATCGGAGGCCTTGCATCTGTGATCGGTCAAGCGGCCAGAGGAGAGAAGCAGGGAGCAGAGTGGGATCGACTTGCAGCTGAGCAGAGACAGCAGACGTTCAGACGTGAGAAGAAAGGAATCATTGCTGGCCCGATTCGCACATACAAGAAGCTGCTGGCCAAGGTAAGTTCATCTCGTTACATTAATAGCCGCTCTGCTGACATCTGGACAGAATGTGTTGTATCTCATGGTGGTGAACATGCCTTCAGAGGAGGAGATGGCGGCAGCAAGAGCGGCAGTCGATGCTTGAGGAGGCATATGACAGATAGCCAGAGCTATTGCCTCGTACATTGAGTTTGAGAATTAATTCCGAGATCTGTGTTTTTCTCGAAGTCACCAAGTCTGTGGTCGCGAGTAGCTACGCCAATTCGAGTGATACAAACCCCGCAAAGAGCGTCTTGTTCTAATTTCATCTCCGTGCTTGTTCCTCCTTCGAGCTGAGATTTGAACATCGGAGCGAACACATCCTAGAGCAGAAACAGACCGCGAACGCATCGGTCCAATGACGGGTCGAGGATTGAACACTTCAGCACTTGAGGCTGGAGGCCTGAACTTGTTGGTTGCCCCACAGCTGGAGACACATGTTTCCCTCAACCACCGCGAAGCTGCAAGTGAGAAGATTCGCCAGGGGCCGGTGACCGTATTGGCGAATGCTTGGTTGGACAAACAGCTTCAAGGCCCTTAGATCCTTCCTTAGGGCCAAATATCAAGGATCGACGGAGCTCAGTTGACCACGACTTAAGTCCAGCTCAAGCTGAAAGAGGGGAAGAAATTGTGTTGATCGTGCACAGACCTGGGCAAATCTTAACCAAATCCCCGCCGACTGCAGAATGCACCTTCCAAAACACCTGTTCAGGACTCATGAGCAAAGCTCTTGCCTAAGGCATACAAGATAAGTCATTTGTGAGCTTCAGCATCAAACCTATTCTGTGCGCAGCATTCTGCTATGTCGTCCGAGAGTGAAGAAAAATATCCGCACCAATGGGGCTGAGCTGGTGTCCTGCAGATACAGCCCTGCCACCCTCTATAGTGCATCTGAGCCACGATCAGTGCAGGTTTTCCATGTTGGCGTCTCCCAAAGAGTCCCAACTTAGCATCTCCAATTACCAACGGGTCGGAGAAGAGACAAAGATAGCTCCAGATGCACGCTAGATCATCAGGCTGAGCAGTAAAGCACGATATCCTGGGCTAATGCTTGGTTAACTTGTCTCTGAATTGGCGATCAGAAGCCCATGCTAAGCATTGGCCGAACCGAATTGGTTGTTGGACTCCGCAATCCTCCAGCATAGCTTCACCGGAATTACAATCTGTCACCCCTGGTATAGCTAGATGACACTGACAGTGGATCAGAGCTGTATGCACGGCTGTCATCCTCCTCCGAGTCGAAGCATGCATTCCGTTGGTGGAAAGCCGTGCGTGGTCAGTCGATCGAGGATTCAAGTATAGGTATGAAAATATTCAGATTTATAGAGCAAGCATACCTCAGCTTCTGGTCATCAATCCAATCAGCAAACATGTCTCCACCTTCACAAACAAACGCCGAACAAATGTCTGACTCCGAAGATTGGACAAGACTCACAGATATTAGTGAGAGGAGGAGAGTGCAGAATCGCCTTGCGCAAAGAAGTCGCAGTATGTGACTTCGATCGAGTTCTGGACCCAAAGATCAAGACTGACACCCAGCTCAGGAAAGAAGCTGAAGTTGCTCGAAGGCCGAGAAGGCCAATCCAAGCGAACATCATCTCCAGCTTCAAAGAGTCCAGAGCCTACACCCAGGCTAGAGAAGTCAACGGACTGGCCCGAATCTCTTCAGGACATCAAGAGCTTGCTGTCTCAAATCGATCAAACCAAGACTAGACTTCAAGAGTACCTCTCCGGTCTATCAACTGTTACCCAGGAAGCTTCAGTTCCAGTCCTCAACCCCTTGGACTCTTGGTCTCTACAAAACTGGAATGCGAGTGATTTCAATGCACTCTTTCAAAGTCCTGACAAGATGCAATCAACTCCGGATCTTCTGAGTCTTGACACAACCAACCTTCTGTGCACAGACTACTTCGGTGACGTGCCCGTGACTGATAGTGTTGCTGTGGCAATTGCTCCTATGACCATGCCTCAGTTGACACCACCAGCCAGTGTGTCATCACGGTCCTGTAAGCTATTTGTCCTTCGTTCTCATCAATCTCAAGTTCTAACGTTCTGCACAGCATATTCAAGCAACAATCCGTCGCTACAACAGAATCTCAACAGGTACTCACTAGGTGCAGTGAGCGACGTCCGCACTCCTGATATCAATGACCATGGTAACAACGCTCTGCACATCGCAGTCCGCAATGGTCATCACTCTATCATCCGCCTTCTGGTCGAGACGGGCACGGACGTCAACTCACAAAACAGCCAACAAATGACCGCTCTACAAATCGCCATCAGCTCCGCCAATACCAGCACTGCCCAACTTCTTCTCGAGCTAGGTGCTGATGTTACAAGCACTACCTCAAGTGGAGACACAGCACTACATCTTGCTGCACGAATTGGAGATGTGGCATTGGTGGAATCACTGCTGCAACGATGCGTGACCATCAATGTGAGGAATCACACTGGGGAGACCGCGTTACATGCTGCGGTTACAGCGGGCCATGAAGACGTGGTTCGAGTGATGCTGGCGCATGGTGTTGACTCGCAGGCCAAAGTTGGTGTTGTGACGCCAGTACTCGACTCCGCATTTGACTGGAATATGATTATGGAGCTATGACCTTCTCTTTTGTTATCGGTATGGAGTTATCATGTTGTCTATCGCGTGTAGCGTTTGTAGATTTCCTTGGGTAGGGGGTCTTCGATGCGCAGAGACAGTCTACCACAGACAGATCATCCTACAATGACCCGCTACAAGGAGCGATGATGTCCATCTTATTACTGTTTCCGTGCAATGCCAAACACGTCATATATGCCCAGAACCATAGTACATACAGTACTCTGCAAGATCAAGATCGGAAACATATGCCACTCGCTGCCTGTAGATATTCTCAACCCTCGAAAGTGCACAAGCACGAGTAATGATCGATACGCCGATTCTTTCAATTGCCAGTTTGGTCAAAACACAGTGTATAGTCTAAGGAGGCCAGCAAGTTTTCAGAGAGACCTTCATCCGCTGGTAGTTGATATAAGAAAGAGCCCATAAGATATAATTCAAAGTACTCGCAAGCTACAGACGCCCGGAAAAAGACTTTCTCTCAGAGACCAAAACCAGCAGCCTTCCTGCCCGCCTCTCCGTTCAATACTCCCATCTCGCCCTGGTAGCCCACAAACTTAGTCTCATCCGTACCATTGCGTTCAAAGTCACCAGGTGGAGCGCCAGTCTTGAAGTTTTCCACTTGCTGACGCATGTAGCGCGAGTTGGCCGGCGTGGTGGGAACAGCTGCAATATACAAGACAGCCGAATCATGAGTCCCAGTGTGTTGCGAGTCAACACCATGGATCATCTAGATTAATCCTTGGTCAGCTGTTCACAATACGGGAAGCAGTTATGTGAGTGTGGAGTGATAGAGTATCTTACATCCGCGTGCCACCAAACAGTATCACCTGGCTGCATCTTGGGGATGTTGACCAAACACTCTTCAAGTCTCAAATGCGGATGACTCGCGGGACTAACGATCTGCGGCAACTGTCTCCAAGTACCAGGGAACCATCCTCTCTCGGCATTCAACGTCCATTTTTCTGCATCCATGATATCATCTTCGTTATCAGGAGCATCGAAAAGAGGTCTGAGCATTACGTAGGCCATGGCGGTCTTGACATCGGGGTAGAGTAAGAGAGAACCTTCGTTAGCTCCTGCAGAGGTCAAGGCTGTCCAGCCTTGGAAGGCGCGGAGGACCTGCGATGCAGTGCCTGGGAAGAGACCGGGCTTTGCATCTTTGCGAACAGAGAGATCGTAGGGGTCGAAGGATGAGGGGTTGCCAGTCCAGATTTGCTCGTATACTTTGCGGTAAGTTGGATCTGCCCAGCGAGATAGACTACCACCATCTAAAAATCACACGTCAGCATCTGTCGGTGTTAAGTTGTGGAAAGCCACTCACCGATATGTGGGGGCAATGTATTGAATACGGTATTCTCAGGTCGAATGCGAAAGCCATCGGCATAGGAAAGAGGTTCATGGAACTTGTTTTCCTGGTCACTGTCATCATGCCATAACCTGTTGACGGCCTTCTGAACGGCCAGACTGTTTGGATGAGAGCGAGCTGCTTGCTGTACTGGCGAGTGGTAGACGTTAAACATGAACGGATTCCCCGCTGGCATGCCTATACGACACGAGACGTTGTCAGAAATAGAGTATAGACGATGTACCCAGATTACATACCGGTAATTTGAGCCTCGTTGTCCTGGACATATCTTTTTAGTCCGTGATACCAATCAGTCGCCTGTTGTTCTGAAACCACTTGTCGGACAATGAAGCATCCTGTATCCTTGAGCTTTTGTTTTGTCGAAAGGTCAGCAGTCAAAAAGTCTTCCAGTCCAAGCTGCGGTATCACTGAGTTTCCTTGTGAGGCTATGTTGTCTGTGACAGATTTCAGTCTTTCACAGACTTGGATCCAGCTTTTCTTCAAGGCTTCGGCGCCATAGGTAGAGACGATGGCCTTAGTATACTCCTCGGTACCAGGCTGCACTCCTTTTGCTGTAGCAAGCGTGAGCTGAGGCCAGGGAGACCATCTGTTATCGACACGTCCAGGCATTATTCGATTGATTTTAAGCTGTGGTCGTGATTCACAGACGAAAAGGTATGGAGAAGTCTGAAGCCGTTTCAGTCGCGCGAGGGTGCACCTGCTTTTGAGAAAATTCTAACGTCAAGCATAGTCAGATGTACTTTCAGATACTGACAAACGCCTGTCAGAGAGAAGGTCATCGAGATGACACTCATCATCAGCTGTATTGAACGTCAGACATGACAGACCATATCTGACAGCATCCGTTGTTCGACTCTCAAGATTCAGTGTCTAGGTTTGAGCAGTTTTTGGTGTCAGCATCGCGCATGAAGCCTTTCAGAGACCTTCAACTTTGATGTCTTCCCGAAGGCGGTGTCCTGAGAGGTAAATTTTCGCGTTGGTACTGGCGGATTGGCAAATTGAGCCGAACAGAGAGTTCTCGAGTTTGAGGGAAACATACAAGGCTTTTACACAAAGTGACAGATGCATATGATCAGCTACAGAATTCCCTTGTAGTCTCGTACTATTTGTCAAGTATAATCACACCGTCAAAATGAATCTACCAATCAGAGAAATGTAGTGCCCAAGAGAGACCGCCGTCAAGCTCCGGGACGGTCAGGTAGGGTGGTGGGCTAGACTCTGGTCGAACAACAGACACTTCGGCCAAGCTTCGACGCTGGACTAAGGCTGGCCTTGAAGAATTTAGAGTTGTGTTGTCACTCCGTGACCGTAAAGAGCCTATTGATGCCACAGAAGTACTGTACAGCTCCACTGGCCTAGGTTGGGCTGCTTGTAGTGCGACACGCTCCGCCTCGAGAGCTTTGCGATCCCGTGGAGCTTTCTGCCATGCAAAAATGCTCGTTAGAATGGCAGCACCTGCGAATGCCGTAACCACACGCATCTGAGCATTGGCGGATCTCCCATACGCACGGCACGTTAGGTCTTTGTGAGCAGCGCTCAGCTTTTCGATATTTCCCGTCGACAACATCACTGCTCTTAGCTCTTCAGCGGAGAGAAAATTGGCCAACTGAGACCTGAAATCACCGTTGAGGATAGCCTGGGTGACAGCAAGCCCAATGACACCACCAAGTTGCCGCATCTGTGTGACAGCGCCTAGAGAGACCGCTGATACAATCAGTAATTCATTGTGCATGTTTCGTTCTCAAAAGACTTACTGTTGTCTTTCAGAGCCACTTCGGTACGGATGACGACCATTGAGCTAGCCATAGTGAGCCCGAAGCCGAAACCCAGAACGACCTGATAGAAGTAGCAGATCTTGGCAATCTGCCTATCTATGGGCAAGGTAGACATAAGTCCACAACCAATGGTCATGAGGATGTTCGAGAACACCAACAAGTGCCAAGCGATATTGAACTTGCCGGTGATGGTTCCTGTCAGCATTGCACCCAGTGCGGTTGCGCCAATGAGTGGAAGCATATGAAGACCGGCATTCTCGGGAGTGTCGCCATTCACGATCTGAAAGCGTTGAGGGAGAGCCATTATCGTGACTACAAATGGAAAGCCAGTGAAGAAGACGGTCCTGCAAGACTTAGTACACATCGCATAAATGCTGCACTTTCGTACGTACCCAAGAGTCGCTGCAACAACTCTGCTTGAGACAAGTCTTGTCGGAAAGAGAGGCATCATCTTCATTCTTGCTTCGCGGGGAGTCAAGACATATTCCCATGCACCGAAGCCTATGAAGCAAAGAGACGAGCCGACCAACATCAGAATGATGAACAAACTTCGCCAGGAGAACTGTACGCCTCCTTGTTCAAGTGAGATGACTAAGAGAGATGATCCAGTGAGCGAGAGAAGTATACCGGGCCAATCGATCTTCTGTAGGGTCGTCTTTCCGAGGGTTCTTGTTCCAGACCTATTTGGAAATACAAAAGCCACACAGATTGTCACCAGCACTCCACAAGGAATGTTGATCCAGAAGACCCACTGCAAGAATCAGTACAAATTGATCATCGCCTCTTCGGGTATACTACCCTCCACGTGGTGTTCGATGTGATGACACCGCCGAGAACAGGTCCGAGGAGACTTGCGCAAGCAGTGCTCATTGAGATAGCTCCCGAAGCTGCACTGACAAGTCTGAATGGCACGACGTCTAAGACGGACGCGTAAGCAAGTGCATATATACCAGCACCTCCTATACCCTGCAAAGCACGAAAGACAATACTGCAAAGGTCAGACGTAGTTCGGAATATTGTGTTCAGGAAACTCACAGCTGCTTGAGTGTTTGCGAAAAGCCACAACCGATGGACCAGACCAGGAACATCAGGATGGAAAATAACAGCATCGGCTTCCGGCCCAACACATCACTCAGGCGAGTGAATATGAGTAGGAACCCAGAGTACGTTAGTAGATACGACACCAGGATCCAGCTTGATTGGTCGAAGTGGCCCAAATCAGAAGCGATTGTGATAAGCGAGGTCGATATAATGGTAGTGTCGAGAGTTGCAAGAAGCAGAGCTAGACACAATCTGATAGTTCATGAATATCTGGATCCAGACAGCAGTTTTCTCTTGACGTACGCAAACACGGTAGAACCAAGCGGCCAACCCTCGAGGACAGGCACGCCCAGATCTTTCTCAGCTTCGCTACAAAGACTGGTTTGATCATCAGATGACATGGACTTTGGCTTAGTGGCGGAATCCCCATCAGACTGAGCACATAAAGTGTCAGAAGATTCTGTTGCTGAAGTCATGGTCAATTGTGTGTGAGATTTGGACGTTGTCGCAAAAGCGAATCTCGAAAGAGCGTGGCATCTGATGCATACACAGCTTATATAGTAGCAACTTTGTCAGGGGTGAGAGATTTGCGTCTCGAACGACCACAGCTCGAGCTCTGACAAGTCATCTTCATGACAGACATATGAAGAATGACCAAACAAGAATGATCGGGGAGGAAGGAGGGTTGGTGACTGACGACAACGCGACCGCGTCGAAGCCCGCCAAGCACGGACCTGTCTGACCTTTTGTCCCCCGTCATCTTCCTCATCCTTCGTCGTTGTCATTTCTAATAATAATCTCCATACGCAATTGGAGAATGATTACAAGATGTGACAATCTCATAGGAGACTATAGCGGGTTGATGCTCTGCATATTTCTAGCCATGGACATCCCCCATCATGAGCGAAACACAACCTCCCGGTATCAAAACCAGCTAACATCAAAATGGAAAAGCGACGCTCTATTCTCTTCGTGACAAACAGCGAGCTGGGTCAAGCCAGTGTCATCCTCGCTACCGCTCATGAGTTCTTGCTGAGACCTGAGTACAAAGTGCACATCGCTTCCTTTCCCGCTCTCCAAAAGGAGGTCGAAGAACTCAATGCCACAGCTGCTCGTCTTAGTAATGGTGCTTCTACTACCGCTAGATTCCACCCTCTGGCTGGCAAATCAATGAAAGAGGCCGCACCGCCTGGTACAGAGTTCCTTGATCTTCATGCACCAGGTATGGCCGGGGCTCTGTTCGCCTACGACAATGTACTTCCAGCAACTTTCGCGCCCTGGCATGGGACCGAGTACATGATCGGATACAGCAGTACGACTGATGTTATCGATGAGACAAAGCCTGAACTGGTCATTATCGATCCCTTGTTCAGTCAAGCTGTCGATGCTTGCAAGGCCATCGGCCAAAAGCACATGATCCTCAGTCCAAACACTTTGAAAGAGCTTGTATTGGACCGACAACCCAGTGGTGGAGCTCTATGGAAATTCCCTGCGTGAGTTTAGTTGCGTTCTGATTATGATATTTCTGACAACATCAAGCATGGCCTCAGGCTTCCCCTATCCTCTTCCATGGTCATACATGCCAGCAAACATCTACCTCGTCTATCGCTTCCTTCGCTCTCGCCGTCAAAACGAAAGGCTTCTTCAGTTGTCGCAATATCGTCAAGCTTGTGGTCTGCCAGAAAAGATACCCTCGATGTTTGAAGGATTCGGGGATGCTCATATCCTACTACCCTCGACGCCAGCCATCGACTATGACTTCTTCGTACCTCCACATGTTACCCCCTGCGGTCCGATTATCCGGCCCTTCGAACCTCTTGCCGAGACAGATCCGGACCTCAACACCTGGCTACAGCAAGGCCCGACTGTTCTAATCAATCTTGGCTCCCACATCGTGGCCGATCGATGTTTAGCCGCAGAGTTCGCTGTCGGTATCAAGACTTTGCTCGACCGTCGTCCCGACGTTCAAGTCCTCTGGAAACTGAAGACAAAAGATGATCTTGGCGATGCCCTCCATGTGATCGCCAGCGAGATCGCACAAAAGCGAGTTTGGATCGAACTGTGGCTACCCGCACAACCTATTGCGATTCTCATGACGGGCAATGTCGTCTGTATGGTTCATCACGGAGGCTCCAACTCGTATCACGAAGCCATCTTGTAAGTTTCACAATTTTTGACCATAAACCAGAACTGACGGCAGATAGTGCTGGAGTTCCTCAGGTCGTTCTGCCTGTTTGGATAGACACATACGACTTTGCCATTCGTGTCGAGTATCTGGGGATCGGTGTTTGGGGCAACCGAGTTGCTGCCCCATATGCTGAGGGCGCAGAACTTGGGAATGCCCTTGTCCAAGTCGTGGATGGGGATGAATCGGCGGCTATATTGGCAAAGGCCAAGCAGATTGCTGTACCTTTTCAAGAGCGCCCTGGCCGTCACATTGCGTACGAAAAGGTGGTGGAGATATTGAATGGTAATGGTAAATAGCTTGTTTCTCATTCGTTTCAGCGGACTACTGATGACACTTTCTCTGACGGTTTCTCGAGTGGCTTCCAATTCACTTTCACTTTCTCGCTTAGCTTCATATCTCAGAAAAGTCTTGGTCAAAACAGAGATCCGGTGCTGTGGCCCACACGGCTGCGCACCCACTCGATGGAAAAAATTCCAAAACAAAAGCTCTAGCGTAAATAGAATCCAGGGGCTGGAGTTCGACTCTCGGCCTTGGTTGGTCGCGATTATGACTTTGAGATTTTTCCCCCCAAGGTAACTTGGTTCTTTTTGCTTGGGCTGGTGGGCGTGATTGTTTTTTTGCGATGGTGATGGTGATGTTGCTGGCATGATGTGGTGTGATGTGGTGGGTTAAGTGTCTGACTTTGACATATGGCTGTTTGTCAGCTTTCTCGTGTGCAGGCTCCACGAGCAAAGTCAGTCATTGTCATGTCAGTGAGACTCATTGAGAAAACACGTCAAATACAGTTGGGAACACCATCGACAAGCGTAGTTCCCTCGCTACAACACTCCTGATAAAAGCCAAACAAACTCCTCCAACAATAACGCTTGTGGCTCCTGCCAAACATCACAACCTAAGAATCTTCAGTCCAATCACTATCCTCCTCAACCTCTTTCCTTCGCAGATCAGCAGCATATCTCTCCGCCATCCTCGAATAGATATTCTGCAAATCATATAACGTGGACGCTGCCGCTTGCGCAGATAATTCCTGTGTTGCATCATCAGTCTCTTACATCACCATCATAAACACACACATTGGCAAAAATACAACTTACCTCTTCTCTCGGTCTCTCCTCAATCTCCACCATCTGCTCCAACCCCCCTTTCTCCTCCTCCTCCTCTTCCACCTTGACTTTCTGCTCAACACCACTTCGTAACAAATTCTGCTGCACAGCACAAAGCTGTGCTTCCACACCCGAGAGTTTAGCTCGCAAATCTGCAATGATGCAATTTTGTCGTTGGACGGTCTTTCGTTCGCGCGCCAGCAAAGTGCGTAGAGAGGTAATTGTGTGGTTTGTGTGGAAAGAGCGGTTGGACGTGGCGTTTAGGAGTGCGATGATCGAGTCGGTTAGGTCGAGGATTGCTGGGACTACTTTTTTGTAGTCGTGGTCGGTGGGGAACATGGTGGACAGGTGTGGTGGATGAGTGAGAGGAGGGAAGGGAAGGAAGAAGAGGTTTGGAGGAAGTGCTGGGGTGGTAGAGGAGTGGCGATGTTCTTGTGTTGATGGGACTAGAGAATGGAAAGGGTGACAATGCAATCAATGACTTTTTCCGATACTGACACTCTGGTCTCGAGAGGTCGTTCAACTATCTGACAGGTTGGATAGAGGCTTTGAGGTTGTCAGTCGAATCTGACATTGGTCGTTCATGGTCAGCTCAAAGATCATAGTATCGCCGCTGTCATTCTCATGGCTTCCACCTGATCGATCAGGATGACACAGTGTCACATCTGACGACTTTTCCATTCGAAGATCACCTATCATGACACAACTCAGAGCAGAGAACTACGGTCAGACGTACTCGGGACGACAACTATAAAGCGTCAGGTGTACTCATCAAGGTCACCAATCACACCACTCAGCAAATCAGCATCAGCGCCTCCGCGACAAACAGCACTGCTCTCTACACAATGTCACGCTCCTCCTCCATCCTACCCACAGTCCTCTGTCTACATGGCACCGGCACCTCCGCCAACATCTTCTCAGCACAAACGCGAAATCTGCGAAATGCCTTGAAGTCACAATTCAAATTCATCTTCATAGACGCGCCATATCCTTCTTTACCAGGCCCTGGAGTTGTGCCCGCATACGTGGATTCTGGACCTTTCTACAGCTGGTTTTCGCCTTCGGCAAACGATTCGTTGGAATCTGTGGCCGAGGAGTTTGTGAATTGCAATGAACATATCAAAAAGTCGTTGAAAGAACTGAATATCGAACCCTCGAGTATCACAGCGGTGATGGGTTTCTCTCAGGGAACTATTGTGGCATCAATGTTGCTCGGTCAAGCCCAATATCACAGCGTGGAATGGGCATCTACAAACGTCGATATCGCAGATGTGCCTTGGGCTGGTTTACGATTTGGAGTGCTGTTATCTGGATCCTGCAGCGATGGAGTGGTGACGGCGTTTATGGGCAAGAAGTTGCAATTGCCTTGTGTGCATTTGCATGGTTTGCAAGATCCGTTTTTGGAGCATGCGAGGATGTTGCACACTCAGATCTATCACGCCACTTCATCGGATGTGGTTGAGTTTGATGGTGGACACAATATCCCTGGAAGTAAGGCGGATCTGGATAGACTGGTTGCTCTGATACGTGGGCTCAATAGGAAGACGAAGGTGAAGGGTTGGGTGAAGAGGAGGTAAGGATGGGTGTTGTGGATGTTTGGTAGTGCATATTGGGGGTGTTCAGTGTTTGGTGTTTTGCGAGGCGCAATGGATGGAGTATGGGGCTGACAGTCTCTAATGTCCTTCGTGACTCTGACTGTGGGTGGATAAATTGTTGCAGAGGTGGTGTTGGTTATAATGTTTGTATCGTTTGCTCAGAAGAATCGATGTAGTAGCTGTTGGCAACAATCTCATCATTCTCAACACAAGCATCTTCCGCACACTTGCCTTTTTGTCCATCGTCAGACTAGATCATTCAACGACAGTCCGCAGACATCAATTTTGCAATCTACTCTTACCAAGTGACCATTGGCATATCACTCACTCGACAGAGGGTATGCAAAAGAAGCGTGTGTTGAGCCTAGTGTAGCGTCAAAACCCCATTCCAAGGTTGTCTGATCTCCACTGTCTCGGTGACCTGACCAACCATACTATGTCGAACGATCTCTGTTCAGTATCCTCAACAACCATAGACATCAGATATGTAGGTTCCTCAGATCTTGCTCTGACGATCCCGGGTGTGAATTCACTTCGAAAGCTCAGATCTTGTCACCATGTCAGATATGTCAGCTCGACCCACTGTCCTAGGGAACTTACTTCAGTGTCTTCAAGTGTCATCAGAGTCCGTTCAACATAAAGTCCTTGCTCTCCTCCAGTCATATAGAACCATTTCTCTCACCAATCCAACACTCGCCATGTCTTCCTCCACCGACACACCTCACCCCCTCTCTGTTATCACCATAATCGTCTACGTCGCCCTCATCCTCCCAACTTTCTACATCTGGCGCCGCCACGGCCGTCCCGGGTTTCTCGCATACAACTTTGTGTACGCATTCTGCGCCATTCGTATTGCTGGGTCTGCGGTATCCATCGCTGCCGAGCGTAATGCTTCGCTGGAAACCGCAGCTGCGATTGTGAAAAGTATAGCTATATCGCCGCTCTTACTGGCTACACTTGGAGTCCTGCACGAAGCACGTCGTGCGCGAATCGCTGATTTGCATGAGAAGAGGGAGTGGAGAGGAGTGTGGTGCTTGCATGGAGTGGTAACCACTGGGATGGTACTGGTGATTGTGGGGATTGTCAAAGCCGTGGAAGGTGATATCTCCACTGCAGAGGCAGCACTCGTCAAAGCTGGAATGGGGTTTCTGGTGGCAGCGTATGTGGTTCTGCTGCTCTGGACAATTGTGTCGTTGCGTCAGCCATTCTTGGCACGCAATGAGACGTTGATGGATGGCACGATTGTAAGTTCTTTCTTTTGGTCTCTTCATATCGCCTGAACGCTGACGGAGAGAATTTAGTTATTGCGTTCGACGTTGTTCGCATTGCCATTCATTGGTATCAGGGTTGTGGATGGAGTGTTGAGCTCCTTCCTTCCTAATGCTGGGTCTGGTCACTCATGGGAGCCAGAGGTTGGGTTGAGCTTCGTGCCGGAGGTTGCTGCCATTGCTCTATTTGTGATCGGAGGGTTCAGGACAAGGAACATGTATGCTTCGCGTCGTCGGGAGATCCCAAGCAAGGCCTAGGGCTTGAGTAAGCTTTGGCATTCAGTCCAGGAGGTATTGTGCTTTGAGTCAGTGTTTATAGAGTAGAGAATTGCAGGATGAGGTTGGGCGAGTGGTGCAACAACGTATACAGTCATTATTATACCCTTCCGAGCACCATGCACGTTCTTCAACCTAGTTATAGGCCGGCCTTGAATTGGAGTCGAAAAGCCAGGTCTATCAAGACAAAGAGGCGTCAGGTCTCAGAGGTGTTGCAGGCATAATCCCAGCTGCAATGATCCATTCCTTGACCAAGCCTTCCCTCACCTCATCATCGGTATGCAAGAAGATCTCAGCGACGTGTGGATCTGCAAAATGTTTGACTGCAGCGACTCTTTGTCGTGTTGGCAGTGATGAGAAGGTAGCTTTGAAGAGAGAGGTTGCAGCGGCCACAGGAGAAACCTGAGATGTGTTGCCGTGATAGGCACGTAGTGTATCTGCAGCTGGTGGTTGCGGAGGTACAGACTCGCCCATGAGGACGCGTTTGGCTTGATTGGAGATTGAAGATTCAGCTGGTCGCTTGGAGGATTGCTGCGAAGTGGGATTGACGTGAGGGGTGTGGAATCGAGAATTGATAAGCTCTTGCGATGCCGCAGATTGGTAAGGTGAGTATGGCAGGGGCAGAGGCAGCGATTGGCGAAGACTTCCAGATGTTCCCACCGATGGAGTTACGGCTGGCGAATTCAGACGCTGCTCCCCCTCCCTTTCAGGCTCAAATAGCTCAGTCAACTCATCAAAATGTCTCAAAGGAGCGGCTCGAAACTTCCTAGCATTTGGATCTTGGTCCTTGTAATAGTTTTCCAGCACCTCATCCGTGTTTGTTGGTAGACCATTGGGTAGCTTTGGCCATGGCAAATTGAGGAGATTTGTATAGGTTCTCCAATCATTTCTCAAAGCTCCCAACTTATTCTTCATACGCACAGGGTCGCAAAGTTCAGGTTGTGAGGATTTGTCTTTGATAATCTCAGCGACGCGTTTATAGGCGTCTTTGGTAAAGCCAGAGGGGACGGTTTTGGAGGGTGGACCTCGCATGGCTTTCATGGTGGCGATGAAGGTGTGTTCCATGTCGTTTGTCCATTTTAGCTGTGTGCGTGTCGAGGACGCTCCGTGAGGAGAGTCGGTGGAGATGGAGGCGTCAATGTCCATGATGTATGGCTGTGTATAGCGAGAAACGGATTCTCGGAGAAGTCGAGGAAGGAGCGAGTCGAGATTGCGAGAGAAATTGGCCGAGGTCGGATTTTGCGACAGCGGGGCAGGGTCGCTGACGTACTTGCAATAATTCGTGACAGTCACAATCTCTCGACCTTTGATTAGAGCAACTGCTGCGACTCAAACCATTCGTCAATTGTGATAAGTCAACTATGAGCACGAAAGCCACAATCGCCCCATTGGCGACATTGACACCCGCATCCAACACACGCACATGGCTCTCGTCGCCGCATCCGAACCTTCCCATCGTCGCAACAGCATGCAGTGACCGCAGCGTGCGCGTCTACTCGCTCAACTCCTTCAATCTCGTCAGCAACATTACCGGCGGTCACAAACGCTCCATTCGCAGTGTAGCCTGGAAGCCCGACAGCGGAACCTCTGCTACAGGCGAGAGCGTCCTTGCAACAGGCAGTTTCGATGCCAGCGCCGGTATCTGGAGACGCTGGGAGGGCAACAGCGGCAAGGTGAACAAGTCTGAAGACAACGAGGTCGACTTTACAAAAGATGGAGGTGGTGATGAGGACGACGAGTGGCGCTTTGCTGTCGTCCTCGATGGTCACGAGTCGGAGATCAAGAGTTTGGCTTTCAGTCCTACCTCGCCGTTGCTCGCTACCTGCAGTCGCGATAAGAGTGTCTGGATCTGGGAAGAGCTGGAAGACGACAACTTTGAGACGGTCGCTGTCTTGCAAGAGCACGAGGGCGATGTCAAGTGCGTGTGCTGGCACCCTTCAGAAGAACTGCTCGCCTCGTCCAGCTACGACGACAACATCAGACTCTGGAGGGAAGACATTGATGACTGGGGCTGCTGTGCCGTACTAGCAGGCCACAGCGGAACAGTCTGGTGGGTCGAGTTCGAGGGCGCCACAAAACAACATCTCAAGGCCACCACAGAGCAACAGCAACGACTCCTCGAGCTCAGAGAAGCCGCCGGTCCACGCCTTGCCAGCTGTTCCGACGACCTCAGCATCCGCATCTGGCGCCGCATCCCCAAAGACAGACCCAACGGTGCCCCTCAAACAGGTCCCAGAATGCCGAGCATCATCAAAACAAATACTATCGAGGAGGAATGGGTCCCCGAAGCCGCTCTACCTCAACAACACGAACGTGCAGTCTACTCAGTCTCATGGAGCAAAACCACCGGTCTGCTAGTCAGTACAGGCAGCGATGGCAAGATTATAGTCTACAAAGAGCAATGGGCAACCGACAATGCTTCCACAACGATAGAGACAACAGACGGGCCCAAGGAGATCGCAAAGACAGAATGGGTTGCTGTCGCCGAGGTTGAAAATGCTCATGATGTCTTTGAGATCAATCACGTTTGCTGGGCAAAGAGGAGTGATTCTGGTCGTCGCAGTGATGATGAGGAGATTATCATCAGTACCGGCGATGATGGTGAGGTGCGAGTTTGGACCCTCGAGAACTTCTCATGATGCCCCTTTCGGCAAACGCAGTCACTGTATCAAGACTCGGAGCGATATACTACCATTGATCTGTGGTCTGAAGTCGAATATGCTTCAGAAGTGTTTGCGAATATCAGGCCCGAGTCCTGAAACAAGCTTGACGCATTCCGTGCATCCAAGAAACGTGGGCACTCAGCCGCCCTCCAACGTCTCACGATTTGACATGAGCACAGGCAGAAGGTCACAGAAACAAGCAATGCCGAGAGTTCTTATCCCAGAAATACCCGTCGCAGATGAATCTCGCCGACTGATCTCGAGTCATTCATCCACCATTCACCGCGCGCTCATCATCACATATAAACTTCTGCAACGAGTATAGAGGCACGTCTGTTGTATATCCATCATCTCAGAGATAGCAGAAGCTATGGACTTTTGCTCTTCATAGACTTCAACTTTGCACGATAGAATCTTACCGCATCTCGTTCCTTGCCCTTCTGTTTTCTGACACCCTCGTGTTTTGGCAATATGTGCTGAGCCACCACAACAATGTTTCATACTCCAAACATGTTTCCCATCCGTAAGTTCTTTCGCATTTGATATGAATCGCTGCACACACTCGACATATAAGCCTTTTGCATCCCTCATTGTTTCCAGCCTTAGCATCCAACTCATCACTTAAGACTTTCATGTCAACAAACCACAACGAGCTCAGTCGACAACACATCTCCCTTCTCGAAACCCAACTCTGCCAACTGCAACGCCTAGCAACGCAATCGAATATGCATACCTCATATCTCTCCGCAGCAGTGGCATCACTGATGCTTCTTTCCGCCTCTGCTGCTCCTGCTCCTGTCTCCTCATCCTCATCATCACAATCACCAACAATCCAACAAGCACATCTACCAGGCTCCCCTCACGCACCTACCCTCCACCCTACTACATCAGCATCTCCCTCAACCTCCTCCTCCTCATCCCCGCCCTCTCGCTCCTCAGCACAAAAACGCAACCAAGACCTGCACAACCTCAAAGACTTGGTTCTGGAAATCAGAGACGATGGCAATAATGATGATTGGTTACCTACCACTAGTCGAAGCCAAAACACAGGAAATGGTGGAGATGGGAAGGCAGATGATGGCGGAGAAGATCATGCGACGTATATGTTGGGCTCGCCTGTTTCTTTTCCTGCTAGAGGTGGTGGGCAGGGAGGCAGAAACGTCGCTTAGAGATGGAGCCGCCCCAGGATCAGAGGTTTAAAGAAGTGGGAGGTGCTGGCTGAGCACAAACAAGCAGGAACCTAAGGACTAAGGGGTGTTCAGAGAAAGGAGAGCATTGGCAACATTTGGATTTTTGGCGCTGAGGGGGGATTTTGTTCACTTGGAGTCATCAAGGAGGATGGAAGAAGAAGGGGAAGGTGTGCTCAGAACAGATGGAGAAGGTACGAAGATGGAAAAGCAAAATCCGAGATTCCCATACACACATATGCAAAGCCATACAACGTTACAAACAATACAACTCAAAACCAAAACTCCTCCTGCAACCTCTCCAGCCCATGTCAAACAAGTTCAAACTCCCCACTCACACCCTCAAAAGCAGTAATGCTACCTCCAATGCCCTTGCTATCTCCAAAATACCTGATGCGATACCTTCCCTTCAACTTCTCTTCTGCTTCTCTCCTTTCAAGCACTTTTCTCAATTCAGTCTTGTCATCGCCCTCACCCCAACTTCCAACCAAAGTCTTGCTATGCTTTGCGTCCCCATCCATCACTCGACCCCACTCCCCAACCTCCCACCCCAGTTCCCAGGAAATGGTAACTTGGCTGGTGCCCACAGTGGTACTCGTCCTCTCCCACGCAAACACCACACTCCAATCTCCATCACCTCTGACTCTCTCCCATTCTCCTCTGTCTGTATATTTCTCCACAGCCGCATAAGTATCTCCCAGCCTAAGATTGTTTCTCGGGTTGGCAGCTACAAAGACAGCTTTGACCGTCGGTGAAGAGGATAGGGCGAAACGGGCAGACACATCAGTGGTAACGTCGCCAAAAGATTTGAATAGCGGAGGACGATCAAATACGACGGGGGAAATGAAAGATAGCGAACTATTCGTGTGGATAGGTGGATCGGGGCCGTTGTCCAGCAAAGGTAGAGCAGGATGTTGGGGCGGCAATAACGGCGATTGCGATATCGATTGTTCAGATAGATATGGGAGTCTTTTGAGCGTAAGATTGATGTAGGCGGCCAGAGTATGCTGTCCAAACAGAGTTGAAGCGCCTTCATAGCGCTGAACGCCGTACTCCTCTTCAGTAGCAATGTAGTGAGCGTATGTATTTGCCGGACCACCGAGCACTACCAAAGGCTCTGGGGCATTGTGTTCCTCATCCCAAGCACCCACTGCATGTTTCTGTAGTGCAGCTTTCCAACGGCGTCCAGCCATTGTAGTGGCTTCACCGGGCGCTACAATGATCAGAAGTTGACCGATACGCATCAATTGTATGTCGACAACATTTGGAGTCCACAGATATGGTTTCTCAGTCTCACCCACGTCCAGGAGAATGGGTTTGGGGAATTGACAAGCCTTTTGCTCGGGACCGGGTGAATGTAGACTATTTCTCACAACAGCCCACACAGGACTTGCATTTGGGTCGCCAGGATTGTTTTGCTTAAAGTCAAAGGCGCCGGGGCCGTCGGTAGTACCTGCAGCAAAAGAATAGCCCATTGCAGCTGGACAAGTGTGGCCGAGTGAGCCATTGCGCATCACAACAGTTTGATTCGACATATCGACAAAGGTATGCAGAGAGCGGACGACTTTGCCTTGGATGGGTGTAGAAGTCGACTTTGTGGTCATGGACTCGTACAACGAGCGGGCGCCGAGATACTGTCTACGTCCAATTTCCCAAGCAGATGCTGTGCCTGCGTCTTCCAGACCCCAATGGGGACCGCGTCCATGGCAAGGGCCGTTTTTGCCAGCGCAGAGACTGGTTTTGAAATCGCATTGCTTGCCCTCATCATCGCCGGATTCGCAGTATGCGCCGTTGACGTTTGGAGAGGTGTCTCCGACGTTGGCTTGAGAGAAGCCGGCGACGAAGCCGTCGGCTGTCGAGTCTAGTTGAACAGCGTGTTTCTCGAACAGGTATGCGGCAACGCCCTTGTTGTCGCCGGTGATGAGAGTGTTGTTTCCTAGCATGGAGGTGCCGTGGACGGGGAACCAAGTCAGGACACCGATGTCCTTCTTGTCACTGTTTCTGCGCAGTTTGAGAAGGGTGAGGGTTTTGTCGACATTGTGCTTGTACTTTTTGCGTTCTTCCTCGGGATTGGCGAGGTAGGCATAAGGGCTGCGGTTGATATTCGCATCTTCGATCTCGACAGAATCAAACGAGAGTTGACCAGGACTAAGCGACTGATGGGCTTGTTTGATAGACTCAAGAGCACCATCGACAATTGCTTGATAACTTTGATGACTAAAACCACGGCTAGTGATCTGCGGCAACAGATAATTCAACCAAGCGCCAGGACCAGAGTGAGAATGCGTCCCAGTGACAGCAACGTTCTGCTTTCCATAGATTTGATATTCCGGACCCAGATCTTTGAGGCCTTCCAGAATGCCGTTGCGAACAGCAGTATCTCCGGATTGAGTATCCAGAACGAGGTAGACGAAACGGTCACGAGGACTGTCTGTATCACCGAGAATGAAAGCACGAGAGTATAGACGCTGTCTTACGCCAGAGCCGAGTTGAGCAGGGTCAGCATATCCCATGAGGTTGACTTCAACGACAGGACCGGTGATATCAGCCTTGCCGACGCCGACGAGGTAGTCATCGGAAGACGATGCTTGAGTGAAAATATTTTGTGACGAGGGTTGATTTCTGAAAGGATCGTATGAAGCTCTCCAGTGCCAGTAGTCGAGTTCAGGCAGACCGAATGCATAGATGGCGGCGAATATCGAGGTCAAAGCCAAGACGGCGGCGGTCAAGGCGACAGAGAGGCCACTCCGTCTCTGATGTTGCGGCATGGTGGCGTGGAGTTATGGTATAGAAGACGTACAGATCACACAGTCATGGTTCAGCAGTCAGATGATAGAGATGGTCTCAAACGCCTTCAACGGTTTAACAGAAAGCTAGCGGACGTCATTGTCTTGATGTTTATATAATGGTGGAAGCAGTCGGAAGTGGTACCGGCGGACCCTCGAGCTTCAAAGCTTCGGTGACGAATCGTGACCATGACAAGCTCGCCTTTCTTCCTGCAACCCTCTGACTTGCTACACCTGTCGCCCTCTGGAGTGCAATTGGCTGGAGTCATGGAAGAACTACAACAGCGCCACCGCAAGGAGGCCAAAGACTTGCAATCGAAAATCACCCAAAAGAAAAAGGGCGCAACCAAGAAGACGCGCAAAGGCGTGAATGATGAATGTGACAACCTGGAGCGAGACATGAAGGCCCGCCATCAGGATGAAGTCAAGGCAATGACTGCACCCACCGTTGGTCAAGACGACGACCAACAAGACGGCACAGACAAACACCAAGATGAACCAGCCAACCACACAGACGAACTGGCCGACCGCACAGAAGGCCTCTCCATAGCCTCACCCACACCACCACAATCCCAATCCACACCAGAAACCTCGGCACCAAAAAAGCAGAACCGCGCCAAAGCCCGCCTCGCCCGCCGCGCCGCCGAACAAGAAGCCCTGATCGCCTCGGCCCACGACGAAGCCCAAGACATTCCCAACCTCAAAGCCGTCGAGCGCGAGTCCATGCTCGCCCAATTCTCCGGCCGCAAGCTCGCAGAGAAGGAAATACGCGCCGATGGCCACTGCCTCTACTCTGCCATCGCCGACCAACTCCAACAACTAGAAATCCCATTGGGCGCAGCGGCAGACTCCACGCCAGATGTAGCAGCTACACTGGAGCCCTATAGAGTAGTCAGACACGCAGCGGCCGAATATATTGAAGCACACCCCAATGACTTTACTCCCTTCCTGGAAGAGCCATTGGACTACTACATCTACAAGATCAAGAACACCGGCGAGTGGGGAGGTCAGCTCGAATTGATGGCTCTGGCAAAGAAATACAACGTCGCTATCAGCGTCTTGCAGGGTGATGGCAGAGTCGAAGAGATCAATCCGGACAAGAGTCGGGTTGAGGCAGACAAGCAGTTGTGGTTGGCATACTACAGACACGGCTTTGGTCTCGGTGAGCATTACAATTCGCTGCGTAAAGCTGGTTGAGAGGGGGAACATATAATTGTGATGCTTTCAGTCATCGCAACTTCCACAATTCTCTATCGCTCGTTGAGCAAAGCAGATCGATTGCAGAGGACAGCCGCCTTTCCTCATTCGCTCATCTGCACTCATCTTGTCGAGATCTGCCACGCACGCGCACGATGGGACTGGATAAGAGAATTCACATGCCTCTCATCCCAGCCGTCCTACAAGGTGCTACATCAAGCACCACTTACGGGCATACGCAGACTGCCTGTCGAACCCACATCAACGCAGCAAGACAACAGCGCCATCTTCAAAGTATAAGAAAACCTCCACTATGTAGGACCCAAGAAACGCATTTACATCTCGTCTCAACTCTCCTTCGCTCCTCTAGAAACTCACAAACCCTAACCCTTCTACTCATCATACATTTCTCTGCTCAAACGTTTCCAAACAGAAACCAAAAAAAAGGAAAAGGAAAAAGAAAAAGAAAAAGAATAAAAAGTCATGTCTAGAGGACAACCCTGCCAACATAAAATAAAATATAGACAATGGACATAACGAGCCACACTCTTAAGCAACTTGCTCGCCCTTATTAACGTCCAAAGAAGACCGATCAAGACCCTCAGGGTATCGTAATCAAGTAATTATTAGTTCAATCCATCAATAATTTCAAGAGTCACAATTGCCGAAACATTATTTTTGCAATCTGAGAGTTTTGTGCTAGAAATCGCGTAGACGAAGGGAAATGCTCTCGTGTGTGTCTAACCATTCTACCATGTACCATCAGATTCTGACGGATACTGATCATATATAGGAACGAATCTGTGACTCTAGTTAAGCAAGCGAGCAAAGATTCGAACAGGCGAAAAAGGCATTTTCAACAACGAGAGAATCAGATTAACAACTTTCTTAACTATGTAAAGAAAAGAAAGAACGAAAAGAAAAACAACCAATCCACAAAAAACGAAAAGGGGAATAAGCTACATTAACAACACGACGCGTGATTACAACAATTACAAACTCTCGCCGTCGGGGTTCATCCCGACTCCATTCAGTAGATCCTCATCCTGTTACACAGAGGGCTTTTGATAAAATCCAATGATGCTTTAAACCCCCACGATAGAATAAGAGTCATCGATGAGCAGTATCCTCCAGGTCGTCCACAAGGCTTTTTAACCTCTGAACTTCTCCTTGAGCTTGGCAAGGAAGCCCTTCTTCTTGGAGCCCCTGCCATCATCGTCGGCCTTGGAAGAGCCGGCAACGCTTGTACGGTCGCTCTGGGGTGTGCCGCGGAAGAATCCACTAGATCTCTTGGTGGCACTTCTCTGGGGTGTGGTGGGTGCGCTTCCAGTGCTGGTGGCAGGGACGCTGTGAGTTTCGGTGCCGGTGGTGACCTGAGGTGCTGACTGCTTCGATGAGTCGGGGCGAGTCATGGGGGACACGTCGCGAGACTTCTCAGCGGGTGCTTGGAGAGTAGGTGCGGCGAGTGTCTCGGATGTGACGGGAGCGGGGATCTGAGCCTGGCTCGAGGCAGGGGCGTTCAGGCCAGAGCTGGCGGCGACAGCGGAAGTCTCGGCCTCACGGATGGGCAACGTGCTTGTGGTGGCGCCGGAAAGACCAGTGTTGTCTGTGAAAGCTCCAGCTTCAGTGGTGGCAGGCTGCACGGAAGTAGGCATAGCACTGTGACCACCAGTAAGATCGCGTGGTGCCTCGTCGTCAAAGCGTGAGGTCTGAGTACCGAGGGCGGTAGCACCAGTGGAACCTGCGGCAACGGAACCACCACCAGCAGCGAGAACGGCGGCCTCCATGTCAGACTCAATGCCAGAAGTCTTGACGGGAGCAGTTGCGCTCAAAGCAGCAGATTCAGTGGGTGCAGGCTTGCCAGCCTCGTAAGTGCGAGGCACACGATCAAGCAACTCTCTCTCGACCTGGCTCTTCTCGGCGATAGCCTCAGGCTCAGCAGAGGCCTCGGGTGCGACGTGAGCCTGGTGCTGAGAGTCAACAACAGCCTCAGGGACGGATGAGTGGAGGTTAGGCGAGGCAAGCGAAGTGTTGGCGGAAGGAAGGCCGTGGTTCATGTTGTTGATTGCGCTGGCGACCGAGGGAGGGAGGAAAGAGACGGGGTCTCTGCCTGTGGTCTCGGTAGTCTTCTCGCGGGCAGTGTAGGCGACTCCAGCAGCAGTAGCACCGAGTGCGGCAGTGCCGGCAGCAATGCCAGCAGTGGCTTTGCCAGACAGGCCCTGCTCGCTGTTACCAAGAGCACCAGACTCAGAAGTGGCGGGTGCCTTTTGTACGTGAGACAGGAGCTCCTTCTCAACATCGTGCTTCTCGTGAACAGCCTCAACGTTAGCTGCAGCCTCGGGCTCAACGTGAGCTCTCTCCTGACTCTCTTGAACAACCTCAGGGACCTGGGAGGTAGAGTTCAGACCAGTTGACTTCTGAGTGGTGTTCAAATCCCTGCCTGTGAGGTCAGAGGCCTTGTCACGGGCGGCGTAAGCAGCGCCTGCGGCAGTTGCGCCAATAGCGGCAGCTCCAGCAGTAAGACCGGCGGCGGCCTTGCCAGTGATGCCCTGCTCGCTGCTACCGAGAATGCCAGATTCAGAAGTGGCGGGGGCCTTGTTGACGTGAGCCAACAACTCCTTCTCGACATCGGACTTCTCATGAACAGCCTCAGGGTTAGCGGAAGCTTCAGGTTCAACATGGGCTCTCTCCTGACTCTCGTGAACAACCTCAGGCACCTGCTCAGAGCCAGACTCGAATTGAGTTGACTTTTGGGTGGTGTTAAGGTCTCTTCCAGTCAGATCGGAAGCCTTATCACGAGTAGCATAAGCGGCACCGGCGGCGGTTGCGCCGATGGCTGCAGCACCAGCGGTTAGACCTGCGGCAAGCTTGCCAGTAATGCCTTGTTCACTGTTACCAAGAACACCAGACTCTGAGGTGGCAGGTGCCTTGTTGACTCGGGAAAGTAGCTCACTCTCCACATCGTGCTTCTCGTGAACAGCCTCGGGGTTGGCAGAAGCCTCAGGCTCGACGTGAGCTCTGTCCTGGCTCTCTTG
>Ga0268250_10000039_pt1 | contig 65108 bp, 65 predicted proteins | sample AgamicAsSfe_FD_200448 | JGI IMG/M metagenome (GOLD analysis project Ga0268250, IMG submission 200448) | Agave microbial communities from Guanajuato, Mexico - As.Sf.e (v2) (version 2) | ecosystem: Host-associated > Plants > Phyllosphere > Phylloplane/Leaf | place: Guanajuato, Mexico | collected...
GGGGATTGCCATGTGTACACACGTCATATAGACAATTTGAAAATTCAAATGGAAAGAGAACAGTTTGAAGCACCTGAACTATGGATCAATCCTGAAGTGAAAGATTTTTATAACTTTACCATTGATGATTTCAAGTTAATCAACTATAAACATGGGGACAAGCTTTTATTTGAGGTAGCGGTTTAATGCTGCCTTTTTATTGTGCAGTGAATGGATAGCAGGTATCCTAATTTCATTAAGCAATCTGGAAGATGAATAAAAATTGAAGGACAAACACGTATAATACATAAAAAAGATTAACTCTACAGTTAATCTTTTTTATTCAGAAGAAAATATCCTAACTTTGAAACTAAATACAAAGTAAAAGCAATCATTACAGTTCTAGATATTACAATTCCATGAATAGCTAAATCATATCCAGCAGGTACCAACGCATTTGTATTACACATAAAATATATAGATATTAGAAGTGCTACAATAACTAAAATCATTCCAAAAAGACTTGATTTTTCATATTTCATACCAATTTCCACCCTTATTAAAGTTAGGTTTAAACAAAAGAGCTGAAGAAACGAACTATGACCAGTATGCTCCAAAGAAAACCGCCAGACAATGCTGGCGGCTTTTTGCTGCTTCGTTTATTTATGAACAGAGATCGTAACGTTATTTCCTGCAACTGAAACCTTTGCGAAATCCTGTGTATCTACCACAGGAGTGACGGCTTTATTGTCGATTGTGATGTTGTTAAAAGATGTCGAAAAGGTTGCTTTGATCGCATCACGCTGGCTTTCATACGAAACAGCCGCGGTAGCAAGGGTTTTCCATTTTGAAATCGTGCCGATGTTGGTTCCTTGAATTTCTGTGATAATCCGTCCGGTGTAGCCGTCATTGTTCGTTCCCCAAAGGGTCATGCGCGTATTGCCGTTTAAGTTTTTATAGATTGTCATTTGGACTGTGCTTCCAGGGCGGAAGCCTTTATTGTATGTGAATTTGTCTTTTCCTTCGATGTACGTTTCTTCATTTTTGGACCCAACCTTCATGAGGGGCTTCCAGACGTTGTATTGTTTGCTGTACTGAAGCCCGATATCTGCTTCAGTGCCGCTTGTTGCCCTAAAGCCAGAATAAATATAGGGAGTGGAGACCGAGTCGTTGTTTTTTACAGTTTCAGGAAGCGCAATTTTAGCTGTAAAAACGGCGCCCGTACTGTTCAGGTAGACACGGCCGCCGATTCCGTTAGGCAGCTGGGATGCTGCTTTTGCGACTTGAGCGTCTGCCGCGGGTAAGCCTGGTATACCTGATGAAAGGGTTCCGAAAAGAACTGCTGTTCCTACTGCACCTGCAATCAATACTTTTTTCACCAAAATTCCCCCTTTAGATAGTGGTTTCGCCATTTATTATACCTTATTTTGGAACTGATTGATGTATATAAATAAACAAAATATTTCATTTTGAGTGATGTAAGGGACGAAACGCTTCGCCAATCTGAAAGCTATATACCTTTATCAGAGGAAAGAATGAGATCACAATCGTTTTAACCGATTTGAAATTTTCCTCAAAATAAAAGTACAAATGCTTAAAGAAACGATTATTAAAAGAATGCCCGCTATCGTTTCCCAGCCTGTAAAAAAGAGGTGACGTTTCATCAATGTCTGTCCTTGTAAAATGATAAAAGCACAGATACCGACTAAGAAAAGAAAACAAATACTTAGGATTGCTAACGCTTTACGTGAGTATGTTTTCATTTCATCTTTAAAATACAGCAATACGAAAACAAAGCAGATAACATTGGCTATTGTGCTTATCACCTCAAAGCTTTTCATGACAACTGATATAAATAGACAAAGTAAAATGAGATAAAATACGATGTTTCTATACAAAAAACCTCTCCTTTTATGTATGATCCTCAAAGAGTTTATAAAAGTTTCTTTGTAACTGCAATAAACTGAATGCGCTCACTTATGAACTAACTTATGAACTAACTTATGAACTAACTAAACTATGCACTAAATATTCACTATTCTTTTTCAGATTCAGTCACCAAGGTTTTCATAGAAAGGGGAGCTTCAGAAATATACATATAGTGCACAAACAAAAAAAGACCCGGCAATAGCCGGGGGAAAGTAATAACGAGGAGATGTTAATGGCGTTTAGTAGTGTTTTTTATGCTTTTTATACTCTACAACATAATCATAGTCTTTTTTATCGTGATCATAATATTTTTTATCATAGTCATCATATTTTTTGTCGTAATCACAGTCATCATATTTTTTATCATGGTGGTCATAGTATTTTTTATCATATTCGTAATACTTCTTATAATACGTTTTTTTGACCGTATAATACTCTTCTTTGTATTTTTTGTAATAACCCATATATACTCCTCCTTTATTTTTACTACGCTTTATTATACGGCGAGTAGATTTTGCGGCTTGGACAGTTAAAATCATAGAAGGAAAAAAGGGCTGTCCAAATGATTAAAAAAAGACAGATGACACAAAAACAAATCAAAATAAAGAGCCGATTTTTCATCGGCCCAAACGATTTATCCTACATTTGTTTGTCTTCTTTGTTTTCTGAGTCATTTTTTCTGATATCCTGAGTCAGTCCGCTTGTTGCTTGTTTAAATTCTGATAAGGCTTTTCCTGCTGCACGGCCAAGCGCCGGCAGTTTATCAGGCCCAAATACTAAAAAACCCACAAACAAAATAACGAGTATTTTTGTGAAGCTTAATTCCATATCCTTTTCCCCCTGATTGAAGTACAACCTTTTAAACAAATTATAAGAGATAGCAGTACAAATGGGAATGCATTTATTTTGAACATTTTAAAACCAGCACAAAGGCAGATTCATAAAACGGCTGCTGCTGAATATAATGTCCAATGCCACCTGCCTAAGAAGCAGGGAGGCAGGCTGGATCAATTATGTAGCTCTGCCGAAAATGATACAAACGTATCTGCGGCTATCATTGAAATAGAGGAGTGGTGTAGCTGATGAGATTCACTAAGGTAGTTGGATTTTTGTCTGTTTTAGGGTTGGCTGCGGTTTTTCCATTATCGGCACAAGCAGAAAAAGCCGGAACTGCGGGGGCTGGAGAGTGGGATAAGTTGGGGACTTACACATATACTTACTCAAGTCCGACGGTATACTCGACCGGAGGAGATTTTAGAGTGTGCCTTTCAGGAAGCACTCCTTTTTCTGTTTCACTGCACCTATATGAGGATGATCCCGGTGACAATCCTGATGATTATGTAGGGGCAAACTATTTTTCACCCGGAGAATGCCACACCTTTGGCAGTATTGGAAAATTTGTAGATGGGAGCAATAACAAGGCCGAGTTCTTTGTTACCGATTACTCTGGTAAATCTAAAACTGTTACGTTTTATGATTGATGGACTCAAATTGTGAAGTATAACCCTTGGGAAAGAACAAAAAAGAGAGATACTCTCTCTTTTTTATTCTTCGATAGCCTTACGAAGCCGTTCATTTACAATGCCAGTCCAGCCGCCATCCATCTTACCGCGAACGACGGAGCTTTTCTCGTTTGCTTTGCCGATCACTTCATTCGGCTCTTTCCAGCCGCTGTGAATAAGGGTAAACCCTGTCTTTTCCCCCAAGTCTTCTAATTGAAAGGTAACGACCCATCCTTCTGTATCCCATTCAAAAGAAAGTTCAGTTGGAGCTTGAACAGCCAAAACTTTACAAGGGGACGGCCCAAACGGTGATTGTAAGTGAAATTCTTGTCCTTCTTTGAGCTGAAAGTCATTGGGCATAAACCACTTGGCAATGCCTTCTGAAGTAGAGACTGTCTCCCAGACTTTCTGAATGGGAGCCTCTAGGGTAATGCTTTTTGTAATATCTGGTAATGTATTTTCGTTGTTTTGAGCCATTTCGTTTACCTCTTGACAAATGATGTTTTTTCAATTCAATCATATAATAACTAATAAGATCATGTCCATAGCGTGCATTATTTATGCTAGAGCTGCTGTTCAACAGCGTGTCAGTCGCCAGTCTGATCTGTGAATGGGAGAATTCTGCATGTTCGAGAAAGAGAGAGACGTGTATGTTGTCATTTCGTTCATGCTTGTTTGCTCAGCCGCAACTGTTATGTTTGAACTGGAATTCCTGTTCAGCCAATTTATTTTGCGATTTTTGTTTTAATAGTAAATGAGCCATTTTCTAAAACAGGAGGTTTTTTATGCTTGGAAAAATCAAAGCAGCCATTGATAACAGTCCAGGGAAGCCGGCCAGAATTTTAGTTAGTGAAAAAGCGTTTCAGCAATTAGAGGAAGAAATGCGCTTTGTTTACGTTTCCAAACCGAAAACGATAATGGGGATTCCTGTGGAAGTTTCAGATCAGGCAGAAAGCTTCAAGCTGGAATTTTAGTTTTCCCAGACTGCTAAAAGGCTCATTTTGTGTTAATTATGCAAAATGGTCAGGTTGATTTCTTTAAAAGCATGATGAAATGTTCATCATGCTTTTTTTATTGAGAAAAAAGACGAACATAAAAAATAGGTATACGGGAAAAATAATCCTATTAGAGAGAGGGGAAATGACAGATGGATAACATGATATCAACACTTACTGATTGGAATGTGTGGTTTCAAGCGTTAGTAGTATTTCTCGTTCCATATGTAATCTATAAAGTGTTTACTTGGATTCATGTATAAGAAGGTGCAATGATGAGGTGGCGGAATAATCAGTACAAAACACAGAAGCAGCATAAATCAGATTATTCGACAGCTGAAAAGCAGGATCAGGATGTGTTAACCGGTAACATCGGATACGACTTAGAACATGTAAAAAGAAAAATAGGACATAACGGGGACGTTCATTTCCGTGAGCTTGAAATCACTCAATTACATGTGAAAGCGGCATTGATCTTTGTTGAAGGACTGTCTGATCAGAACTTGATTAATAAAGGACTATCAGTGTTAGTCATGAATCAACCTAATCAGGTAAGCGATGAAATTTCTCAATCCGGCAAAGGTATTTTAATTTCGAAACAGATAAAAAATCAAATCGTATCAATCGGTGATGTCATAGAATCAGAGAAAATCAGTGATATCGTGTTGAATGTTTTCATGGGGTCGACAGCGCTTCTCATTGATGGAATACCGCAGGCCTTTCTTCTGGGAACTGTAAAAAAACAAAATCGAAGTATCGAGGAGCCGCTTTCAGAAGCGCTTGTCAGAGGGCCGCGCACAGGCTTTACAGAAGAGTTGAGTACGAATACAGCTCTTTTGAGACAGCAAGGAAAAAATGATCAATTAACATTGCAGAGATTTGAAGTAGGAACACGATTAAAAAAGGATTTAATTATCGCTTATATGAATGACATTGCAGATCCAAAAGTAGTCGAGGAAGTAAGAAAAAGAGTGAGAGGGATTGAGATCGATCATTTGCCGGAGTCAGGCTACGTTGAACAGTTAATTGAGGATAATTATTTGAGCCCGTTCCCGCAAGTACAGAGTACAGAACGTCCTGATCGCGTCATAAGCGGATTAATGGAAGGAAGAGTAGCCATTCTGCTTGACGGCACTCCGTTTGCTTTGATTGTTCCAGTCACTTTCAGCATGATGCTTCAATCGCCTGAAGATTATTATGAACGGTGGTTCCCGAGCTCGCTCATCAGATTGCTGAGGTTCATCGCAGCAATGATAACGTTATTCGCACCCGCTTTATATATATCATTTATTTCTTTTCATCCGGGGTTAATTCCGACCAAGCTGGCGATTTCAATTTCCGGGACGCGCCAAGGTGTTCCGTTCCCATCTCTGATTGAAGCCTTATTTATGGAAGTCGCGATTGAAATTTTAAGAGAGGCGGGGCTTCGTTTGCCAAAACCAATTGGACCCGCAATAGGCATAGTTGGCGGATTAATCATCGGGGAAGCAGCTGTGCAGGCGGGGATTGTCAGTCCAATCATGGTCATTGTTGTTGCGCTCACAGCAATTTCTTCATTTGCCATCCCGCATTATAGCACAGGTATAGCACTTCGGATGCTTCGGTTTGGCGCGATGTTTTGTGCGGCGGTGTTTGGATTGTTTGGAGTCATTATGTATTATCTGCTGCTAAGCAGCCATGTCGTAAAACTAAAGAGCTTTGGTGTGCCATACGCAAGTCCGGCAGTGCCCTATCAATTAAAAGATTGGAAAGACTTTGTTATCAGAATGCCTCTTTTAGTCATGAAGCGCCGGCCTAAAATGATGAATACAGATAATACAAAACGGGTGAAGTGATGAACTTAACAGGATGGTGATAAAGTCTCATGTTCAGCCCAACCAGTAAAATCACAACCGCTCAGGCAACGATTATCATCATTAATTATATGCTTGCTGCCGGAGTTCTTACGCTCCCTCGGACAGTAACAGAACAAACTTATAGTTAAATTAAGCCAGCAGTATCCTCAGGAGACCTTTTATGAATACTCCCGACATATTGTAGGAAAATGGCTCGGGCATTTAATCAGTATTGTTTTTATTACTTATTTTCTTGCACTCGGTGCATTTGAAGTCAGAGTCATGTCCGAAATCGTGGATTTTTTTCTCCTCGAAGGGACACCGTCTTGGGCAATCATTATGACAGTTCTTTGGATTGGGCTTTATTCAATTACACAAGGCCTAGATCCGATTGCACGGCTTTTTGAAATGATTTTTCCGATTACGGTCATCATCTTTTTAACGATAGCCCTCATGAGTTTAGGCATATTTGAGATCAACAATTTGCGCCCTGTATTAGGTGATGGAATCATGCCAGTTCTCAGAGGTGTAAAGACAACGAACCTTTCATTTACATGTTCAGAAATTATGCTCATTTTAGTAGCATTTATGAAAAAGCCGAAAAATGCGGTGAAAGCGGTTGTGATCGGGACAGGCGTTGTGACCAGTTTTTATATGATTACGCTGATTATGGTCATCGGTGCACTATCAGTTGAGGGAGTTGTGACGAGAACATGGCCGGGGCTTGACCTGATGAGAAGTTTTGAAATACCTGGTTTAATATTTGAACGGTTTGAATCATTCCTGCTTGTGATTTGGATTATGCAGCTTTTTGCTACGTTTATTATCACTTTTTATGCAGCTTCCCTGGGAGTCTCACAAGTTTTTAAAAAGAAACCCCTTTCATGTATGTTTGGGCTGCTTCCTGTTATATATATCCTCTCTTGCATGCCGAAAAATGAAAATGACGTCTTTATATTGGGCGATACGGTCAGTCATATCGCTTTGTATATATTTGGCGCTTTGCCGATTTTGCTGTTAGTCATTTCGAAATGGAGGAAAAGAGGTGAAAAGTAAACTAAAACGTCAATTGCCTGCTATGGTCATGGTATGTCTGCTGATGATTTGCGTAACAGGATGCTGGAGCAGTCGGGAAATAGAAGATCTGGGTCTCACATTCGCTATCGCAATTGATAAAGGAAAAGAAACGAACACTGAAAAAGAGTTAAAAGAAGAGGGCGGGAGCTATCCGAAAAAAGACAACATTACGCTGACCTATCAATTTGTTAATGAAAAAGCGGCAGGCGCGGGCACAAGCGGGGGAGGCGGTAGCGGACAAGGAGCGCAAAAAGCGTACATTAATATAAGTGAAACAGGGGATTCATTACAGCAGATCGGAAGTGAGGTTGCATTAAGACGGGACCGAGAAGTGTTTAGCCCGCATTTAAAAGTTGTTGTCATGAGTGAAGATGTGCTGCACACATTTCCTATCGACGAAATGCTGGATCAATTTTTTCGTGATAATGAAATCAGGCTGAGCTGTCTTGTTTTATCTGCTAAAGGGGAAGCAAGAGACGCTCTCCAGCTGAAAGAGAACGGAGAAATTCCGGCATTTCGGCTGATTGGATTAGGTGAAAATGAACATAAAGTTTCCAGAATTCTTCCCCCTATGACACTCGCGAAACTAATTGGAAAACTGCATTCTGGCAGCAGTTTTTTACTGCAAAATGTGGTTGCGGCCAATGGAGCGGTCAAGTATTCCGGAGCAGCTGTAATCAACGGAAAATCGAAAAAAATGATAGGCACTTTAAATGAATATGAAACTGAGGGAATTACATGGATTAGAGGAGAAGGGAAAGGCGGAGTTGTCAAAAGCCATGATAAAAAGAGCCAACAAACGATAGCGTACGATATCAATAAAATTAAAAGCAAAATTCAGCCAATCGTAAAAGGGAAAGATATTTCATTCCATGTCGATATTGAATCAGAAGGCGATTTGGTTGAAAACTGGAACACAAAAGAGGCGTTGGACACCCAGTTTATAGATCGTCTCGAAACGACTATTGAAAACGAAGTAAAGAAAATAGTTGGTCAGGTATTAAAAAAAATTCAGCATGATTATAAAGCAGATGTTGCGGGTTTTGATGAATCTTTTAGACTTACATATCCTCACTTATGGAAAAGGGTGAAAAATAACTGGGATGACACCTTCAGTAAAGCCGACATCACATACAGTGTGAACGTCACAATTACTCATTTCGGCACGGTTAAAACTCAGTAATGAATCCCAAGGAAGAGAAGGAAACCTCTCTTCTCTTTTTTATGCATTTTTTAGGATAAAGATACTTTTTTTGGAGAGATATACACTTAACGAATCGACCAATATGCTAATATAGGAATTGCTTGAAATAGAAGGGAGAAGGGGCTGTGAGGCAGAAACCGATTTATGTAGAAATCGAAATGAAATCTGATCTGGATACACTCTGGGAATATACACAAAACCCATCACTGCATAAGGAATGGGATCTCCGGTTTTCAAATATTACGTATTTGAATAGTCAGCCATGCGAAAAACAGAAGTTTCTTTACGAAACAAGGATAGGATTTGGATTAAAGGTGTCAGGTACAGGAGAAACCGTCGGTGTTTTCAACAAATGTTCATCTGAAAGGTCTTCTTCACTGGCTTTTGGCTCTAATCATCCGTTATCTCTGATTCGGCATGGAAGCGGCTACTGGAAGTATATACAGAGAGAAAATGGGAAAATGACGTTTTTAACACAGTACCAATACAAAACAGCCTACGGACTGCTGGGAAGATGGATTGATCGTTTATTATTTCGGCCGCTGCTTGGCTGGGCGACTGCCTGGAGCTTTGATGCATTAAGGCTTTGGGTAGAGCAAAATAAACATCCGAAGCGCTTCATTCGATCTGCTATCATCTATGTGTTCATGTGTCTGTTTTTCAGCCTGTTTTGGTTCTATCAAGGCTTTGCAGGTGTTAAGACAAGCATATTGGCAGGAACAGCGGAGATAGGCTTAGCTATTTTGTGGCTGCTTCCTTTAAAAAGAAAATGGATCATTCATGGTGTCCAGGCTTGTATTTTTGCTGGGTTTGCTCGAAATATTCATGTGGGTTCTGTTGAGTGTGTTTTCTGCTGCAAGCGGCGCTCTTAGCCTGCAGCTCCCCAGTGCCAGGCGCACAAAACGAAAGAGAAAGAAGTGACATTGTGAGTTCGATTTATGAAAAATCAATTATTAACTATCATTTGCTGCATCCCAAGCTGCGGAAACGGTACCAATTAGACGGGTCTCAAACATTCAGCGGGACGGGAACGATGTCAGAAATAAGCGGAGGCTCTTTTCTGGTTAGAATGCTGTTAAAGCTGGGTGTTTTTTTCAGATGCTTCTTTTCAGAAAGAGGCAAAGACATTCCATTTACAATACAAAATAGAACTTGTCTTTTGAAATCACAACATACAGGGATAGAATGGAATCGTACATTTTTCTTTAAAGGCAAAAAACGTTTCTTTGACGCGATAATGATATATGACGAGAAAGAAAATAGAATACTTGATTTCTTCGGCAAACCTCATCTGCTGTTGTCTGTTTTGACGTTCGAGGCATCTCTTGACGGCTCTCTTACGATCACATCGGGAAAGCAATGGCTATTGATATGCGGAAAAAGAATCCCGCTGCCGAAATGGCTGACCGGTACATCCGAAGTTTGCGAAACGTTTGATGAAAAAAAGAATTGTTTCACCATTGAAGTGCATGTGCAAAATACAATTCTTGGCACTCTTTTCTTTTATAAGGGAACGTTTCAGGAGGAAGAGAGAGAATCATGAAACGAAATGGCATAGTCAGTGCGCTTTGTTTTATTGGATTTCTTGCAGCGGAAGCACCGGATATTTCAGTGGCAGAGGCATTCGTTTTGTTATCCATTCTATTTTTCGCGCCGGGAATTTATCCTTTTGTTTTTCGTCAATCGCCGGTTCGTGCTGCTCAGTTTATGGAATATGGGCTAATCCAGTGCTATCCGGCAGCCGCATTCTTTGCGGTGTTGGCTCTTGTGACGGAGGTTGGAGTTTTCGCACTTATCTGGTGGATGTACACAGTTTTTATTGCATTGTATGCGATCCTCCGCCTTTGGGAAACAAAGATACATAGAATCGAAGAGACATCAGTTTTGTTCGGCCTTATTTATTTGGCGGGAGGAGGATTTTGGTTTTTTGCTTATGCTGCCCATTTGCAGATCATGCAATTTGGCCCTCTCATCATTTTGCTGACTGCTGTCCACTTTCACTATTCTGCTTTTCTGATCCCGATCTTTAACGGTTTACTCGGCAGAACCATTAGAAAACATCGGATGTTGTACAGTTGGATAACATGGGTGATTTTGCTTTCGCCCCTCCTTATCGCACTGGGCATCACATATTCAAAAACACTTGATGTCATTGCGGTTAGCATTTATATGGCGGCGATTTATCTTCATGCATTTTTGGTGTTCACGGCAGCTTTTCGCACCAAGACGGGGACATTTCTTATTCGGCTTTCTTCCGCTGTTTTAATGATAACGATTGCTTTCTCGATGATTTATTCTTTTGGTGTATTTCGGCAAGAAGTTACATTGACCATCAATCAGATGATTTGGATTCACGGTTTTGTCAATGCGTTTGGTGTTATCTTGCCCGCTCTCATAGGGTGGAGAATAGAGGATGCGAAACCTTTTGATGCAGACAGTGTAAAGACATTCAGCCGTATCTACGGAAAAAGAAAGATTGGAGAAGAATTTTTAGCTAACATTCAAGCTGAAAATAACGCTCGGTACAGCGGACTTGTGGATGATATGGGCAGCTTGCGTTCAAAAGATTTTTCACCAGAAAAACTGGCGCCGCTCATTCTTTCGTTTTATGAACTAACCATCGAATACAATATTAAAGCAAAAGTAACATGGAGCACGTGGTTTCGGCCGCTTGCAATTATTTACGAATGGTTCAGCAGAAGAATCGGCCAAATACATCTTTCGACGAACCCTGACTGGTATAGGATGTACAGCAAGATAAAAGGTGTTCATTCGAAAAAAGACGGAAGGGAAAGAGTACGTGCCTGGATTAGAACAAATGAAAAAAACGAAACCATTTTTACCGCTCTTTATTCAGTGTATCGTTCAAATGGAGAGGGGTATATGAATATTTCTTTACCGCTTCCATTCAGCAGCATGACAGGTATTTTAAAACCATATCATCATCAGGAGAAGCTGGTTTTAACAAGCAGGCGGAGAAAAAGCAGAGCGGGGGATGAGGGGATTTATCTGCAAACAAGAGCGGGAACTTGTCCGCTTCCTTTATCTGAAACCTTTCTGATAGAAGCTGCACATGACAACAAATTAACCGCTGTTCATCATATGTGGCTGTTTGGATTAAAATTTCTAACTGTTCATTACAGCATTACACATATTAACCAGCCTATTGAAAGAACCTAACACAAAGAAGAAGCTTCGTCTGCCAGTTGCTGCATTTCAAAATTCTGCACCGCATCAAGACAGGAAAGGAAGGGTTTATGGTGTTTTATATCAGTTTATTTCTGATTCTTTGGCTGGCTGCGGGGTTTGCAGTGGGAATGAAACAAGTGTATGTCGATCAGCTGTTTGATAAAGCTGTGATCGAAAGACTGGAAAAAGAAGCGAATGATCATGGACACGCTGACCGGATGATCAAACAGCGCGTCCTTTATATTTCAGCAGTGACAGTAAGCGGGTTTATTTCTGTTTATTATGAAATGAAAACAATCCCGCAAAGGCGAAACATAAGAAAAATTGAAAAAAACATCATGAAATTAAATCAAGCAAAAAAACGAAGAATGAAGAGAAAATAAAAAATGCACAGGCCAAAGAGCAGGTGCATTTTTGTTTTGTAATGGAAATGGGGGAGGTGGTGCCAGCTTACTTTTCATAAATTCAAAAATGAGAAGAACAGCGCCCGGGCTAATGGTATATAATATTGTGAATTTAACAAAAATTTAACAAGGAGGACGAGAGAATTCGTGCTAAAGCCTCAAAGAGACCTACATCCTGTTGATTTGGACTTAGAGGCGGAGTAGATGAAACCGGCCAAAGTATCCCTGCTCCGCCGTTTGCTCCATTCCTTGAAGCATGTTGATTGTAACATAGCCAAACGTTTTCCATCAACTATTAAAATTGTAAAATTATTGTTGATTTTTATGGTGTTTACTCCGATTTCTTCAATTTATGCTGAAGATGTATATCAGAATTTTGAGGAATTAAAAAGCAATGAAGATCCTTCTGATTACGGCGTTGTTACGAAAGAAACCGGAAGCCCTGTTCTTGTTTTAGCTATTCACGGAGGAGGTATTGAAGGCGGGACAAGTGAAGTAGCGAGAGAGCTCAGCAAAGAGTACTCGATGTATTTATTTGAAGGCTTAAAATCGGCAGGAAACTCAGTCCTGCACATTACGAGCACGCACTTTGATGAACCTCGGGCCCTTAAAATGACGGGAAATCATGAATATGTCATTTCATTACACGGGTACGCAGAAGAAGATCAGCAGATCGAAGTCGGCGGTACAGATCGCGTAAGAGCGGCAGATTTAGTTGAGAAATTGCAGCATGCCGGTTTTCCTGCTGTATTGCTCAATACGGACCATCCACATGCGGGCGTTAGTCCGAATAACATTGCAAATAAATCAAAAACAGGTTTAAGTATCCAGATAGAAATGAGCACAGGCTTTAGAAAGTCTTTGTTCGGCATCTTTTCTTTAAAAAGCAGAGCTGTTACTCAAAATGAGAGGTTTTATGAGTTTACAGAAGTGATGTTCCGTTTTCTCAAAAATAGCTACTGAAAAATAGGAGGCGATAAGACAGCCTCCTATTCCTTATGCTTCTCTTTCGTTTCGGGAAACAGCTCGTCCGCGGCTTCCGTTTGATACTGCAACGTGTTATCTCTCGCTGACAGTTCATTTCGGAAATTTTCATCAAGCACATTTTTCAGTAAATACCGATGAAAAAAGTATTCAAAAACAGTAAGACAGGCAGCGGAAAGGAGAGCTGCTCCAAATGGTGAGAAATCGTTTCTTGTTTGGGTTAAAACAAATACCCAAAGAATAACGAATGAAAGGCCAAGGTCAGCCAATGAAGCTGTAATATTGTTTGTTCTGGGTAAGACGAGCATGTCACCAGAAAGATAGGAAACAAAACCTAAGAAAAGTGCAATAAACATCACACTTAAAAAGGATGCGTGATAGACTCTGTCCAAAATCACATATAAAAGGGCGAGAGTGAAAGCAATCTTTGAAGCAAGCGCAATGATATGTTTCATTTGACCACCTAAATTGTTATTTTTTGAAGAAAATTATTGGGCGTAAACAAACGATAAATAATGCAATTCAAAACCATTCATAATGGTCATGTTACTATTTTAAACAGTCCGTTTTTGTTTACACTGGTATTTTTTTTCAGCAGTATGAAACTTTCTTATGAAAAAAGACGTATATGTGGATGATCAGCTTTCAAGGGGGGAATGATTTGTGGAGATAAAAGGAATCAATCACTTGCTATTTTCAGTTTCGCATTTGGATACATCGATTGATTTTTATCAAAAAGTGTTTGATGCAAAGCTTTTAGTAAAGGGAAGAACAACTGCATATTTTGATATGAACGGCATCTGGCTAGCGCTTAATGAAGAACCAGACATCCCGAGAAATGACATTAAGCTTTCTTATACCCATATTGCTTTACAATTGAAGATCATGAATGTGAGGAGGTATCAGCTAAATTAAAAAGACTTCATGTCAATATTCTGCCTGGCAGAGAACGAGATGAACGCGATCGAAAATCAATTTATTTTACCGACCCTGACGGCCACAAATTTGAATTTCATACCGGAACCCTTCAAGACAGGCTTCGATATTACAAACAAGAAAAAACGCATATGCACTTTTTATGATGAAACTTTTGATATCACAACCATATTTCATATAAGGTTAAATTTAAAGAAGGGTGTTGGTGGAGACTTTATGTTTGGGGAAGGTTTCTACCCGACTTGTTCAACGATGCCATATCTTTTGAACTGCACAAGTGATTGGGTGAAGGTGAAATTGAAATACATATTACATTTTATATGAAGAAAGCGAGCTGTTTTATCAGAATGTTGAACTAATTAAACTATGTACTAAATTTTCAGTATATTTCAATTGCTTCGCCCCTTAATAAATATGAAACCGTATCCTTCCACGACCTAAAAAATGAAACGTTTTTAAGAAGATGGCGTCTAATATTTTAAATGTTCATATTTTGATAAAAGTTTCCTGAAGGAAAGAAAATTTCTTGACTTCAACAATCTTTTGGTGGATAATTATGGTGTAAACATGATGTTCTTTTTCCTCCTATTCAGGCTCGCACCCAAAAGTCAGGGCGAGCCTGCTTTTTTTGAACAACAAACCCCCTCTCCGTAAAGGAAGAGGGGGTTATTTTATGCATCTGATAGATCAATAGATTAATGGACGGTTCTGAACACGCCAATCACTTTCCCTAGAATGCTGACATTCTGCAAAATGATAGGTTCCATCGTTGGGTTCTCAGGCTGCAAGCGAATGTGGGTATCCTCTTTATAGAATCGTTTTACAGTTGCTTCATCATCTTCTGTCATCGCAACTACAATTTCCCCATTGTTCGCTGTGTTTTGCTGTTTAACGATGACATAGTCCTTATCGAGAATACCAGCATCTATCATACTGTCTCCCATAATCTCCAGCATAAATACATGCTCGTCTGGAGGAACCATGCGGTCTGGGAGCGGAAAATATTCTTCAATATTTTCTACTGCTGTAATAGGAGATCCCGCCGTGACTTTCCCGATGACCGGTACATTAACGACCTGGCTTTGCGGAATGTCTACTTCTTCATCAAGAATTTCTATTGCTCTTGGTTTTGTCGGATCCCGTCTGATCAGCCCTTTTGTTTCCAAGCGGGCCAAATGGCCGTGGACAGTAGAGCTGGACGCAAGCCCGACAGCCTCTCCGATCTCTCTCACGGAAGGCGGATATCCTTTTGATTTAACCTCTGCTTTAATAAAACGGAGGATATCAAGTTGCCTTTTTGATAGCTTCGTCATTTTTCGCACCTCAAAACGTCGATTTTAAGAAGATTATAGCATGATTTTCCTTACAGTACAAACATAGGTTCGAAAAAACAATTGACAGAAACGTTTGTTCGTATATACTGAAATTATAAAAATGCGAACAAACATTCCTGTTGGAGGTTATGATCATGAGTAAAGAATCTATTATTTTTGTCGGTCTGTTCACAGTGATTTTGAGCGCGGTTATCCTTATGCTGTCATATACAAGCAGCGGCCAAGAGCTTAATCAGTATGTTAAAATAGAAGTCCAGCAAGGCGACACACTCTGGTCAATTGCTGATCAGGTAGCAGATACAAAAAAGATAAACAAAAATGATTTTATTGAATGGGTAGCTGATAAAAATCAACTTCAAACCTCTGATATCCAGCCGGGTGATGAGTTAGTGATCCCATTGAAAAAGAAGCATCAGGATGCATATGAATTGGCAACTGTAAAATAGAGAGGAAAGAGAGATAAAATGAAAGCACTCATTTATGCCCGTGTAAGCACAAATAAAGAACAACAGGAAACGTCATTAAAGCGGCAGGAGGAGGAGCTTACGGCCATTGCAGCGGAGAACGGCATGGAAGTGGTCAAAGTGATTTCAGAAAAAGCCAGCGGATATGAAATGGATCGGGATGGTGTATTTGAGCTGCTTGATGAGATTAAGAACGCTGGAATTGATGTCATTTTGGTTCAGGATGAGACAAGGCTCGGACGGGGAAACGCAAAAATCGCACTGCTTCATTGTATTTATAGAGAAGGTGTGAAAGTCTATACAACGGCTCATAGAGGTGAACTGGAGTTATCGGAGGCTGACTCAATGGTCTTGGAAATCGTCAGCATTGTGGAAGAGTATCAGCGAAAGATTCACAACATGAAAATCAGACGGGGAATGAAACGTGCAGTAAAAAACGGTTTTAAACCGCAAAAAAACTTAAAAAACCAACATGGGAACAGTGGAAAAGAAAAAATAGAGGTGCCAATCTCTGAGATCGTCCGCCTAAGAGCGAATAAACTGACGTTTGCTGAAATCGCGGCTACCCTAAGAGGGTTTGGCTATGATGTCTCTAAAGCAACCGTTCACCGGCGTTTTCAGGAATACATAGAGAATGAAGAGACAGCAGAGTGAATCAGTTGTAAAACTTTTTTTGATCTAGTACTATATAGACAAAATGCAATAAAGGAGTTTAACATGATTTCAAACGCGAAAATTGCCAGAATTAATGAACTTGCTGCCAAAGCTAAAGCTGGCGTTATTACAGAAGAAGAAAAAGCCGAACAGCAAAAGCTCCGTCAAGAGTACTTGAAAGGTTTTCGTTCTTCTATGAAGAACACGTTAAAAAGTGTGAAAATCATTGACCCAGAAGGCAATGATGTTACACCAGAAAAGCTAAAAAGAGAACAAAGAAATAACAAACTTCACTAATATAAGAGGAATACGGCAATATCGTATTCCTCTTTTGCATATACTATAATCAAAACTCTTATGTGACAAAATTCAACAAGTTTCTCTCAAATTTAAGCTGAAACAGTTGAGAAAAAGTCGTCAGACATTTATGATGTAAGGGTACAACACATAAGGAAGGGGATTTTTATGGATACAATTGAAAAGAAATCAGTTGCTACCATTCGCACACTGTCAATAGACGCTATTGAAAAAGCAAATTCTGGTCACCCAGGGATGCCGATGGGAGCCGCTCCAATGGCATACACGCTGTGGACAAAATTTATGAACGTAAGTCCGGCAAACCCTGGCTGGTTTAACCGTGACCGTTTTGTTTTATCTGCTGGACACGGGTCAGCACTATTATACAGCATGCTTCATTTAAGCGGGTTTGATCTTAGTATTGAAGATCTTAAGGGATTCCGCCAGTGGGGCAGCAAAACACCAGGACATCCGGAATTCGGACATACTGCCGGTGTTGATGCTACAACAGGTCCGCTTGGCCAAGGAATTGCCATGGCAGTCGGTATGGCAATTGCTGAACGCCATTTAGCGGAAACATACAACCGCGATTCATTTAACGTAGTCGATCATTATACATACAGTATTTGCGGTGATGGTGATTTAATGGAAGGTATTTCTTCTGAAGCCGCTTCACTCGCAGGCCATCTTCAGCTTGGCCGTCTGATCGTACTATACGATTCTAATGACATCTCTCTTGATGGAGACCTCGACCGTTCATTCTCTGAAAACGTGAAACAGCGTTTTGAAGCAATGAATTGGGAAGTTCTTTATGTTGAGGATGGAAACAATATTGAAGAATTAACAGCGGCTATCGAAAAAGCACGCCAAAATGAAAAGAAACCTACATTAATTGAAGTGAAAACGACAATCGGATTCGGTTCACCTAACCGTGCCGGTACATCCGGTGTTCACGGTGCGCCGCTTGGTAAAGAGGAAAGCAAATTAACAAAAGAAGCTTACGCGTGGACATATGAAGAAGACTTCTACGTTCCGTCAGAAGTTTATGAGCATTTCGCTGCAGCTGTTAAAGAATCAGGTGAGAAAAAAGAACAAGAATGGAATGCTCAATTCGCTAAATATAAAGAAGTTTATCCTGAACTTGCTGAACAGCTTGAACTGGCAATCAAAGGAGAGCTTCCGAAGGACTGGGATCAAGAGGTTCCTGTGTATGAAAAAGGAAGCAGCCTGGCATCCCGTGCATCTTCCGGTGAAGTTCTCAACGGACTTGCGAAAAAAATTCCTTTCTTTGTCGGAGGTTCTGCTGACCTAGCGGGATCGAACAAAACGACTATTAAAAATGCCGGTGATTTTACAGCGGTTGATTACGCAGGCAAAAACTTCTGGTTTGGTGTACGTGAATTTGCGATGGGTGCGGCCTTAAACGGTATGGCGCTTCATGGCGGTCTTCGTGTATTCGGCGGAACTTTCTTTGTCTTCTCTGATTACCTGCGTCCTGCGATTCGCCTTGCAGCGTTAATGGGCCTTCCTGTGACATATGTCTTCACACATGACAGTATTGCGGTTGGTGAAGACGGTCCGACGCACGAGCCTGTTGAACAGCTTGCTTCACTCCGTGCGATGCCTAACCTTTCTTTGATCCGTCCAGCAGACGGCAATGAGACAGCAGCAGCATGGAAGCTTGCAGTGCAAAGCACTGACCACCCAACAGCGCTAGTGCTTACACGTCAAAACCTTCCTACCATCGATCAAACATCTGAAGAAGCATTGGCAGGAGTAGAAAAAGGTGCATATGTCGTTTCTAAATCTAAAAACGAAACACCTGACGCTCTTCTCATCGCTTCCGGATCAGAGGTAGGTCTTGCAATTGAAGCGCAGGCTGAATTGGCAAAAGAAAATATCGATGTTTCTGTTGTCAGCATGCCTTCAATGGACCGTTTTGAGAAACAATCTGATGAATACAAAAACGAAGTCCTTCCTGCAGATGTGAAAAAACGTCTTGCAATTGAAATGGGCTCATCATTTGGATGGGGCAAATACACAGGGCTTGAAGGTGACGTTCTCGGCATAGACCGATTCGGTGCATCTGCTCCAGGTGAAACCATCATTAACGAATACGGCTTCTCAGTTCCGAACGTAGTGAATCGAGTTAAGGCATTAATCAATAAGTAAGCTTTTGAAAGAGGATGAGTCAAATCATCCTCTTTTTCTTGTTTATCCGACAAAAATAGTATTGGCTGTTTAACAGTAATAGACAATTCTTTCTTTTCTTCTTTTGTATAATAGAGAGCAAATGAAATGCTGCTGGAAAAGGGGATGAAAAGATGGAACGTCACTACTATACGTACCTGATCAAAGAGGAATTTGCCAATCACTATTTCGGCCGGGAATCGGTTATGTTTGAGCTGTTTCAAGACTATCATTGGACAAGCCTTGAAAAGCAGCAGTATGAAATGACAGAGAAACAGATTCAATATATTACACAACCAATCCCGATTTTACATATGCATCAGCGGTTAAAAATGAATTTAAACAAGACGGATTACAGGCAGCTGGATTATATTTATAGAATAGCTTTGCCGAAAGCAAAAGGCCACGCGACGTTTATGATGAAGGAGCACATGATAGAAATTGTGGCTTCGGGAGATTACGAGGCAGAAACGATATTCTTTGAGGTGTTAAGAAAAGTAAGCCCTTGCTTTTTAGCAATGGATTTCAATTCGAAGCGTTACGGATGGCTAAATCCGGTGAAAGAAAGAAATTTTGTCTAAAACCGAAGAAAAAGAGATGTAAATGTTGTATAATAGCTTTTGGTTTAGTACACTTTAAACTAGACAACATGAAGGAGGAAATAAAATGACTTTATGGGTTGGCATCCTAGTGGGCGTTGTTGCATTGCTCATAGGTGTTGCACTCGGGTTTTTTATTGCTCGTAAATATATGATGAGCTACCTGAAAAAGAATCCGCCTATTAATGAACAAATGTTACGCATGATGATGATGCAAATGGGAATGAAACCTTCTCAAAAGAAAATCAATCAAATGATGAAAGCCATGAATAATCAAACGAAATAATACGTAAAGATTATGATATAGAGAAACATGGTTATAAAATAAAAAACCCTTATACGGGTTTTTTATTTTGCAATCATTCATCACCCGCTACTGCTCGAAGGCGCTGCTTTTGATATTGTATGAGAAGATGGTCAAGCTCCTGACTGAGCTCTATCGTAATATGAGATGTCATTCCGTTCGCCATGACAATTTGCAGCAGCTCTGCTCTTTTTTTTTCAATTTCTTTTAATAGATGCTCTCTAATCACAGGGATGTATCCTTTCATACATTAGATCTTCAAAGTGAATGTTTATATTATATCCATATTTATACTAATTTTCAAATGAGAAGGAGTATAATGTCTCAATGTCAAATTAAATTATATAAGTTTTTTCTGAAAATAGAAATCCTTCAAGTGAAAGTGTTAAAAAAATGAAATGATTTTGTCATAACTTGAAGGAATGTCAAATCATGAAGGGATGATGACATGGGAGACGTGAATTATTTTTTGACATTCGGTGCGGGTTTTTTATCCTTTATTTCGCCTTGCTGCCTGCCGCTTTACCCAGCTTTTTTGTCATATATTACAGGGGTCAGCATGGACGATGTAAAAACAGAAAAGCTGCTGCTGCAGAAAAGAAGCTTGTTTCATACTTTGTGTTTTCTGCTTGGCTTTTCAGTCATTTTTATTGCTTTAGGCTATGGAACATCTTTTATTGGCAGCCTGTTTAGGGATTATCACGATGCGATTCGGCAAATTGGCGCGTTGCTTATTATTTTGTTCGGTTTCATTACACTCGGTGTGTTCCGGCCTGAGGCTATGATGAAAGAGCGGAGAATCCATTTTAAGCATAAACCAAGCGGGTTTTTAGGGTCGGTCTTAATCGGAATGGCATTTGCAGCTGGATGGACACCATGTACCGGTCCGATATTAGCTGCTGTTATCACACTTGCAGGCACCAATCCGGGCTCAGCGGTGCCATACATGATGTTATATGTACTCGGTTTTGCGGTACCGTTTCTTTTATTGTCTTTTTTTATCACAAAGCTGAAGTGGATAAGGAAGAACCAGCTTTTCATTATGAAAGCTGGCGGCGTTTTGATGATTGTGATTGGTGTGCTGTTATTCTTTAATTGGATGAGCCTGATCATTATTTTGCTGTCAGATCTTTTTGGAGGCTTTACTGGTTTTTGACGGTAAATTACTTTCGTACTACTACTAATCCTTTTGTTTTTGGTACAATAAGACTATTATCTGTGGAAATCGATTGTTGGAGGGGAATATGACAAGAGTTTTAGTTGTAGACGACGCCAAGTTCATGAGAGTGAAAATCAGAGAGATCTTGGAAGAGGCAAATTACATAATCGCAGGCGAAGCGGCGGACGGTGAACAAGCAGCGGACCTGTATAAAAAACTGCGCCCGGACCTTGTGACAATGGATATTACAATGCCGGTGAAAAACGGCATAAAAGCGCTTCGTGATATCTTAACCTTTGATCCTAAAGCGAAGGTCATCATGTGCACCGCCATGCGCCAGCAAAGAATTGTAACGGAAGCAATTGAGCTGGGGGCAAAGGATTTTATTGTTAAGCCGTTTGAGGAAACAAAAGTGCTGGAAGCTGTAAGCCGCGTTATGGGACATTAAAGTCATTTCTTTTCAAAATGGTTTTTTTTATTGTTTTGGAGTATAGTATATAGTATCAACACTCCGAGAAACAAAGGAATGATAAGTATGATGATTATAGTTTCATCGATTATTGCTGTGTTAATGGCTGTAGCTGTGATGGTGGTCAGAATAAAGTCCTCTGACAAGCCTGTTTCACCAAAAAAAATCATTCTTCCGCCGATTTTTATGAGTACGGGAGCGTTAATGTTTTTATTTCCGGTATTTTGGGTAACTGGTGCAGAGTTTTTGGAAGCATTCACTTTAGGTGTGATTTTCTCTATTTTTCTAATCAAAACTTCTAAGTTCGAAATTAAAAATAATGAAATTTACATGAGACGCTCTAAAGCATTTGTTTTTATATTAGTCGGTCTTTTGGTGATCAGAATCGTGATGAAATCGATCTTGAGCACATCAATTGATTATGGTGCACTGAGCGGAATGTTTTGGATTCTGGCTTTCGGTATGATTGTGCCTTGGAGAATCGCCATGTATTTATCATATCGAAAACTTCATAACGAGCTGCAGTCATCTAATATTCAAATGAATTAAAAAACCTTTCCTCTTGTCAGGAAAGGTTTTTTATTTGAGAAGGGTCTGATAAGGTTCCAAATCGATTTTTTTGTCCCGCAGATGCCTTTTTAAGAAGGTATGGTCTCTTTTAGGAGTTGCGAGAATATAGCCTTTGATCATAAGTTGCTGATCAATCTTTGCTACCTTTTCTTTTATTGCAAGCTCACCGATTTTGCCTGCGATTTTGGCTTTTGCTGCATCTCTGAACAGCTCTGGCACCGGCGCAGTCAATTCATCTAGAAACTGTTTGTTTTCATCGTTCCATAAATGTCTGCTGTTTTCAATATAGTAATCCTGCCAATCAAGCTCTGATCTGCCGTCCTCTTTTGGTAAACGCTTTAAAAACTTTCGAAACATGAAAAAACCGCCGATTGATAATAAGACTACCATCATGATCACCCAAAACAGAATAAACCATAAAAACCATCCTTCCAGCATCAATCATTCCCCCTTATTCTAACCATATTGTATACGAAGAGAGATTAGAAGAACACAGTAAAAAAAGAATAGAAAAAAGTGATAGACGTCTAATCAAAAGAGATAGTAGATCATATTCTATTGTATAGTGAATCTGCTATTTGGCCATGGGAGAGTCACTAGAGGGTATTTGACGATAAATGGACGGAAAAAAAAGTCACTTTCATAATAGGGGATGAAAGTGACTTTTTATGTTTAGCTGAGAGGAAATTGAAGAGAAAAAGAAGAGCCATCTTCTGTTTCTTTATTGACGGCGACTGTGAGTATTTGATTTTCGCATTCGGCTTGAATGGTTTTGTCATTAAAATAAAAAGGAAGCATCATTTGTTTTTCAAAAGTCTGTCCTGACGATTTGACAGTTAAGATGAACTCGCATCCAGAAAGGGTAACTGTTACTTGTGTAGGCTGTAAAAAAGTCAGATCCGCTTCTATAATATACTGCTGACTTGTTTCATATAAATCAATAGGCAATGTTTCGTCGTACCAGGCGAAGGGGTCTTCAAAAAATTGCCGAAGCCATTCATCCATACTATCGAAATCATTCGCATCGTTGCGTTTTGAATGGTTCATGGAAGCATTCCTCCACATATCAACCTTGCTTTACATCATATGCGGTGGATTATAAATGGGTGAACGCATAAAAAAACAGACACTAAGGTCTGCTTTTCTTACATATCATGGCTTGAGTTGTGCTTTTGTCTTGTATGGTTTCGGTTCTTTACTTTTTTGCTTCCGCTTAGAGGCTCAGGTTGGCCGGGATTGTGTCCTTTAGGGGCGTTTTTATGCATATCTTTACTTGTATTCTTATTGGTCATAAAATGAGAACCTCCTTAAAAGAGTTCGGTGTTATTGATTTGTTTTTCTTTTTTTGTTATTTTGGCGTTCTGCTTCAGTCAGTACAAGCTGGTCGTTTTCAATGTAGCCGGCGCCTTTGCCTTGGCTTTTTGCGTCATTCATTCCGTTAATGACGTGATTCGCTTTTCTTTTGACCATCATTATCACCTCAATCATAATATGGCTTCTTTTATTGTGTTATATGAGAGAGCGTAAACAGTAAAAATTACCGGTACATTTTTCTCATAAGTCGAACTTATTGTATTTAATAAAAACATTGATATTTACTTATGTATGATTTTGTTTTAATATGAAATTGTGAGAAAATTGTGATGGAATGTAATGTTCATCTGAGAATGATCTGATCTGAAGGGGGATTTTGGAGAATGGCAAACGAGCAAAAAACTGCAGCAAAAGACGTTTTCCAAGCGAGAAAAACGTTTACTACAAATGGGAAAACATATCATTACTACTCTTTAAAAGCGTTAGAAGATTCAGGTATAGGAAAGGTTTCGAAGCTTCCTTATTCCATCAAAGTTCTTTTAGAATCAGTATTGCGTCAAGTTGACGGCTTCGTTATCAAAAAAGAACACGTGGAAAATTTGGCAAAATGGGGAACTGCCGAATTAAAGGATATCGACGTTCCGTTCAAACCGTCTCGTGTTATTTTACAAGACTTCACAGGGGTTCCGGCAGTAGTAGATCTGGCTTCACTGCGTAAAGCAATGGCAGCTGTCGGCGGAGATCCTGATAAAATCAACCCTGAAATTCCTGTTGATCTCGTTATCGACCACTCTGTACAGGTAGATAAAGCGGGTACAGAAGATGCATTAGCAGTAAATATGGACTTGGAATTCGAAAGAAATGCAGAGCGCTACAAATTTTTAAGCTGGGCAAAGAAAGCGTTTAACAATTATCAGGCAGTACCGCCTGCAACAGGTATTGTGCACCAGGTCAACCTTGAGTTCTTGGCAAGTGTTGTCCATGCCATTGAAGAAGACGGCGAGCTTGTAACGTATCCAGATACGCTTGTCGGAACAGACTCACACACAACAATGATTAACGGTATCGGTGTTCTCGGCTGGGGTGTCGGTGGAATTGAAGCTGAAGCGGGAATGCTTGGACAGCCTTCTTATTTCCCAGTTCCAGAGGTAATCGGCGCGAAACTTGTCGGCAAGCTTCCAAACGGAACAACAGCTACTGACTTAGCGTTAAAAGTAACACAAGTGCTGCGTGAAAAAGGCGTTGTCGGTAAATTTGTTGAATTCTTCGGACCGGGAATTGCTGAACTGCCGCTTGCAGATCGCGCAACAATTGCGAATATGGCTCCGGAATACGGTGCTACATGCGGATTCTTCCCAGTAGATGAAGAAGCGCTTAACTACCTGCGCCTGACTGGCCGTGATCCTGAACATATTGATGTTGTTGAAGCATACTGCAGAAGCAATGGATTGTTCTACACTCCAGATGCGGAAGACCCTCAATTTACTGATGTGGTTGAAATTGACCTGTCTCAAATTGAAGCAAACTTATCGGGTCCAAAGCGTCCTCAGGATTTGATCCCGCTTTCTGCTATGCAGGAAACGTTTAAAAAGCAATTAGTCAGCCCTGCAGGTAACCAAGGATTCGGTTTAAATGCTGAGGAAGAAAATAAAGAAATTAAGTTTAAACTCCTTAACGGCGAAGAAACAGTTATGAAAACGGGTGCGATCGCCATTGCTGCGATTACAAGCTGTACAAATACATCAAACCCATACGTTCTGATCGGCGCCGGACTGGTAGCGAAAAAAGCGGTTGAGTTAGGGCTTAAGGTGCCTAATTACGTGAAAACGTCACTTGCACCGGGTTCTAAAGTTGTTACAGGATATCTTGTGAATTCAGGCCTTCTTCCATACATGAAAGAGCTTGGCTTTAACCTCGTTGGGTACGGCTGTACAACATGTATCGGGAACTCAGGTCCGCTTTCACCGGAAATCGAAGAAGCGGTTGCGAAAAATGATCTTCTGATAACGTCTGTCCTTTCCGGAAACCGTAACTTTGAAGGACGTATTCACCCGCTTGTTAAAGGCAACTATCTTGCTTCACCGCCGCTTGTTGTGGCATATGCGCTGGCTGGAACGGTAAACATTAACCTGAAAACCGATCCGATCGGTGTGGGCAAGGATGGTCAAAACGTATACTTTAACGATATTTGGCCATCAATGGACGAAATCAATGCACTTGTTAAGCAAACTGTTACGCCAGAGCTATTCCGTAAAGAGTATGAAACAGTATTTGATGACAACAAGCGCTGGAACGAAATTGAAACAACAGATGAAGCATTATATAAATGGGATAGCGAGTCAACTTACATTCAAAACCCGCCATTCTTCGAAGAAATGTCTGTTGAGCCAGGCAAGGTTGAACCATTAAAAGGTTTGCGTGTTGTCGGTAAATTCGGCGATTCAGTCACAACTGACCATATTTCTCCTGCGGGGGCAATCGGAAAAGATACGCCTGCCGGAAAGTACTTGCAAGAAAAAGGTGTTTCTCCTCGTGACTTTAACTCCTACGGTTCCCGCCGCGGAAACCATGAAGTCATGATGAGAGGAACATTTGCAAACATTCGCATCAAAAACCAAATTGCACCGGGTACAGAAGGCGGATTTACAACGTACTGGCCGACTGGTGAAGTAACATCCATCTATGATGCGTGCATGAAATACAAAGAAGATAAAACTGGTCTTGTTGTATTAGCAGGAAAAGACTATGGTATGGGATCTTCACGTGACTGGGCTGCAAAAGGAACAAACCTTCTCGGCATCAGAACGGTCATTGCAGAGAGCTTCGAAAGAATTCACAGAAGCAACCTTGTATTCATGGGTGTGCTGCCGCTTCAGTTTAAACAAGGTGAAAATGCGGATACACTCGGCTTAACGGGTAAAGAAGTCATTGAGGTAGATGTTGATGAAACAGTTCGTCCTCGTGACCTTGTAACTGTAAGAGCAATCAATGAAGACGGCAATGTAACAACTTTTGAAGCAGTCGTCCGCTTTGATAGTGAAGTTGAAATTGATTACTACCGCCATGGCGGCATCCTTCAAATGGTGCTTCGTGAAAAAATGAAGCAGTCCTGATGAATCAATAAGAAGAGAAGGCATTTCGCTTTCTCTTCTTTTTATGACACAATGTGCTGCGGAGGTGGCATATGCTGAAAAAATGGCTCGCAGGGATCCTGCTTATCATGCTTGCCGGTTATACGGGATGGAATTTATATCAAACATACAGCAAAAAAGAAGTCGGAATTCAAGAGGGGAAACAAGCACCTGATTTTTCTTTGAAAACGCTGTCAGGAGAGAAAAGCTCTTTACAGGATGCAAAAGGCAAAAAAGTGCTGCTCAATTTTTGGGCAACTTGGTGTAAACCGTGCCGTCAGGAAATGCCTGCGATGGAAAAGCTGCAAAAAGAGTACGCCGACAAACTTGCGGTTGTTGCGGTAAATTTCACTTCAGCTGAGAAAAGTGAGAAACAGGTCCGAGCGTTTGCTGATACGTATGACTTAACGTTCCCCATTCTGATTGATAAAAAAGGGATCAATGCTGACTATAACGTGATGTCATATCCAACGACATATATCTTAGATGAAAAAGGTGTTATCCAAGACATACATGTTGGCACCATGACAAAAAAAGAAATGGAACAAAAACTGGATCTTGATTAGATTCAGTTTTTTTATGCTCAGATATGCTTACAAGTTTTCAGAATTGGAAAAAATAAAAGAATATGCGGAGGTGAGAAGCGTGAAGAAGATGAGAAAACGTTCTTTTCATGAGCTCGTCATGGAAAACAAAAAAGAGCTGATGACCAATACAGAGTATTTAAATCAGCTTGAGGAAAAGCTTGAACAACGATTTAAGCAAAAATAACCTTTAATTTGTATTCATGTTTACCCCTCCTTTTGAGAAACCTATCTGTTGAGGAGGGATAAACATGGGAAACAACAAGAAAAACGGTCAGCCTCAATATGCTCCAAGCCACTTGGGTACAAAGCCTGTAAAATATAAAGCCAATAAAGGGGAAAAAATGCATGATACTTCAGGACAGCGGCCGATTATCATGCAGACAAAAGGCGAGTAGCGAAAATTCGAGTTTATTTCTAGGAGGTACATCCGAATGACAAAGAACCAAAATCAATATCAGCAGCCTAATCCTGATGATCGTTCTGACAATGTGGAAAAATTGCAGGATATGGTTCAAAATACAATTGAAAATATAGAAGAAGCAGAAGCATCAATGGAGTTTGCTTCTGGAGAAGATAAACAGCGTATCAAAGAAAAAAATGCGAGACGCGAACAGAGCATTGAATCATTTCGTAATGAAATACAGGACGAATCCGCAGCGAGACAAAACGGATACCGTTCTTAAAAAACCAGGGAAACCTGGTTTTTTTCTTTCTGATTTGATTATGGTAAAATGGGGCTAAATTGACGTTAAGGGAGCAGAGTAATCTTGCATGTATCCAAAAAAGAAATAGAAGTGCGTTATGCAGAAACAGACCAAATGGGAATTGTCTATCACGCAAATTATCTTGTGTGGATGGAGGTCGGCAGAACGGCCTTGATTAAGGACTTAGGCTTTTTATATAGTGATATGGAAAAAAAAGGCGTTCTGTCCCCAGTCGTTGATATCAATATTTCCTATAAAAAGCCGCTTCATTACGGAGAAACCGCGGTTGTACATACATGGATAGAGGACTATAACGGATTTAAAACCGTCTATGGTTACCACATTTATAATCCGGCCGGTGAGCTTTCCATCAAAGCCACCTCATCTCATATTTGTGTGGATAAAGAAAGCTTTAAGCCAATTCAATTCCGCAAAGCTTTTCCTGATTGGCACACAGCATATGAAAAGGCCAAAAAATAGGGAAGTGAACGGGATATGGCGTTTGGTGTGAAACGGGAGGAACTTAACCGGTGGAAACAAGCAGTGAAAAGAGGAGAAATCGCATTTTTAACACATTACTGGCTGGATGACCGATTTCCAGAAGCAAAGACCGTGACAAAAGCCGGCTGTGCAGACATTGATAAGCTGGTTCAGTGGGGAGCGGCGTACGGGTTAAAAAAAGAATGGATCCATAAGAAAAGTGAATTTCCCCACTTTGATCTGCTGGGGGAAACACAAAAATATATTTTGGAACAAGAAAACCTAACCGATCATCTTATACGATTTCATTTGTAAAAAAAGAACGCACATGATGTGCGTTCTTTTTTATTGGTATTCAAAAACCGGTTCATCAGCGTCTTCTGAATAGCTGACGAGAAGGTCGTGGTTATCAAAGTACCATAAATCACTTTCTTCAATAAAGAAGGTAATGCCGTCAGCTTCTGCAGTGACTCCAGCCTCTTGTGGGGCATCTTTCGCTACACCGAGAGAAAAACCCTTTTGAACGTTGCTGCAGCCTCCATAGCGGACGAAAAAGCGAACCTGGTCTCCGCTTTCCAAATCGAGTTCTTCTTTATACCAGTTCAATGCGTCTTCGTTAATTGTCATATTCATAACAGAACACCCCTTTGTTCTTCATTTGAATTTTCTCTATTATAAACGTATTAGGCTATTCTGTGTCAAAAGAGAAGTTTTTTAAGCTTATAACCATTTTACTTTAGGTTCTGTTTTATTGATAATTCGTTTAATGTTCGCTCGGTGTCTGTATATCACAAAAATAGTGAGCAGGGTAACGACAATCAATAAATACGTATCATGGACAAAGAAACTATATATAACAGTATAGATCCCTGTTAACATCGATGAGAGAGAAACAAATTTAGTCAAGTATAAAAAGATGAAGAATACCGCAACCATCGTGATAAATAACAGGGGTGCGTAAAACAGCAAAACGCCTCCTGATGTCGCCACGGCTTTACCGCCTTTAAATTTGGCGAAGATGGGAAACACGTGGCCTAAAACCGCAAAGACTCCTGCAAGAAGCGGGTGAATATCAACATGCATGAGAAAAGGCAATGCAGTTGCCAGTGTCCCTTTCAAAATATCTCCGGCTATGACGACCGAACCAGCTTTTACACCCAATGTACGGAATGCATTGGTAGCGCCTAAGTTGCCGCTTCCGTGCTCCCGAATATCAATTCCCTTGGCAAGCTTGCCCACAATTAAGCCAGACGGAATGCTGCCTATCAAGTAGGCCAAAATAATCAATAAAGCAATTAACATCTACATTTCTCCTTTTTCAAATTCCCTTCTTTTTATTTTAACATGAGATGTCATGATCTGATGATAAGTTTTTTTGTAAAGTTTGCTTACAAATCCAATCAAACATGCATCATATTTTGATTTCTCCTGTTTTGATCGTGTAAAATAAGTGAAAAAGGAGTGACACACGATGCAAAACCCTTCTAAAGCGGAAATTAAAGAGATTCTTCAAAGAAGCAAACGTATAGCGGTAGTAGGGCTTTCAGACCGTCCGGATAGAACGTCACATATGGTTTCAAAAGCAATGCAGGACGCGGGTTATGAAATTATCCCTGTGAATCCTACAATTGATGAGGCGCTAGGTGTCAAAGCCGTTTCATCTTTAAAAGAGATAGACGGTCCGATTGACATCGTAAATGTATTCCGGCGCTCAGAACAGCTTCCTGGAGTGGCGGAAGAGTTTTTAGAGACAGATGCGCCAGTATTTTGGGCACAGCAAGGGCTAGTTAATGAGGAAGCATACCAGATGCTAAAAGAAAAAGGCAGAACGGTTATCATGGATCTGTGCATAAAAGTGGCACACGCTGTAACAAAATAGGTGCAGAACTGCAAAAATCCTTGTAAATTCAAGGATTTTTGCTTTTTAATTTTAAGATATTGTTTGCGTATTACGGTGAAACAGATACAATAAAGCTTGAACAGCTTTTTTTGAATACCTTGTCCAGCTGGGTTTCGGCCGTTCGATTTGCGAAGGTCTGCTGCTTTATATATAATAAACAAACATATGTTCTTATGGTGTAAAAACAGCACTAGCCGATGTTTTGAGAAGAACTGATTCGTTAGCTCTATGTTGCGATTGCAAACATATTGGTTATAATGAGGAGTCCAAGGCAGTACTGGCTCGAGGCGAGGTTTATAAAAAATATCTTATATACAAATGATGTGTAACACTGAAAAAGAGAAAGACAATGTTAGTTTTTGAAAGGGGTTTGTACGTTTGGCTAGAAAACAGCAATTTGATTACAACGAAGATGCCATACAGGTGCTTGAAGGCCTTGAGGCTGTCAGGAAAAGGCCGGGTATGTATATTGGCTCTACTGACGCGCGAGGTTTGCACCACTTGGTTTATGAAATTGTAGATAACTCTGTCGACGAGGTGCTTGCCGGCCATGGAGATCACATAATCGTCAAAATACATAAAGACAATAGTATTTCTGTACAGGATAGAGGCCGCGGCATGCCGACCGGAATGCATAAGCTCGGCAAACCAACCCCTGAAGTGATTTTAACGGTGCTTCATGCCGGAGGAAAATTCGGCCAAGGCGGCTATAAGACAAGCGGCGGGCTCCACGGAGTTGGTGCATCAGTCGTGAATGCTTTATCTGAATGGCTGACGGTTACCATTGAGCGGGACGGTTTTGTCTATCAGCAGCGATTTGAAAATGGAGGAAAACCGGTTACATCTCTCGAAAAGATCGGCAAAACAAAAAAGACGGGAACTCTTACACACTTTAAGCCAGATCCAACGATGTTCAGCACAACCACTTATAATTTTGAAACGCTCTCTGAGCGCTTAAGAGAGTCTGCGTTTTTGTTAAAAGGATTGAAAATTGAGCTGATTGATGAACGCAATGACCAGCATGAGGTCTTTTATTATGAAAACGGCATAGAAGCGTTTGTTGCTTACTTAAATGAAGAAAAAGACGTCTTGTCTGAAGTGGTCTCGTTTGAGGGTGAGCATCATTCTATAGAAGTGGACTTTGCGTTCCAGTTTAACGATGGTTATTCTGAAAATATTTTGTCGTTTGTCAACAATGTCAGAACAAAAGACGGCGGGACGCATGAGTCAGGTGCAAAAACTGCGATGACGCGTGCTTTTAATGAATATGCGCGAAAAGTGGCTTTGCTGAAAGAAAAGGATAAGAACCTTGAAGGCACCGATATAAGGGAAGGGCTTTCAGCCATTATTTCTGTCCGCATTCCTGAGGAGCTTCTTCAATTTGAGGGACAAACAAAAGGAAAGCTCGGTACCAGTGAAGCAAGATCAGCGGTTGATGCGATTGTTTCAGAGCAGCTTGCTTACTTTTTAGAGGAAAATCGGGACACCGCAACGCTTCTTGTCAAAAAAGCAATCAAGGCGAGCCAGGCGCGCGAAGCGGCACGCAAAGCCCGTGAAGAAGCAAGAAGCGGCAAAAAACGAAAAAAATCAGAAGCGACTTTAAGCGGAAAGCTGACGCCTGCGGGTTCAAGAAACCCGGCAAAAAATGAATTGTATCTCGTTGAGGGAGATTCAGCAGGCGGGTCAGCCAAGCAGGGACGAGACCGCAGATTCCAGGCGGTTCTGCCTTTACGCGGTAAAGTCATTAATACAGAAAAAGCTAAGCTTGCTGATATCTTTAAAAATGAAGAGATCAATACGATCATTCATGCGATCGGCGGGGGAGTCGGGGCAGATTTCTCAATCGATGACATCAACTACGACAAAATCATCATTATGACCGATGCCGATACTGACGGCGCCCATATTCAAGTGCTGCTTCTTACCTTTTTCTATCGCTATATGAAACCGCTCATTGAGCATGGCAAGGTGTTCATTGCGCTGCCACCTTTATATAAGGTCAGTAAAGGAAGCGGGAAGAAGGAAATCATTGAATATGCATGGTCTGATGAAGAGATGGGTGATGTCCTGAAAAAAGTCGGCAAAGGCTATACCATTCAACGATATAAGGGTCTTGGAGAGATGAACGCAGACCAGCTTTGGGAAACGACGATGAATCCGGAGTCCCGCACACTTGTTAGGGTCAAAATTGACGATGCGGCACGTGTAGAAAGACGTGTGACGACGTTAATGGGAGACAAAGTAGAGCCGCGCAGAAAGTGGATTGAGAAAAACGTCGCTTTCGGCTTAGATGAAGAAAGCAATATTTTAGAAAATGAAAACTTATCGGTCGCTGAGGAGGTTTAATGATTGTCACAGCCAGAATTATTTCATGATTTACCATTAGAAGAGGTGATCGGCGACCGTTTTGGACGCTACAGTAAATATATTATTCAAGACAGGGCGCTGCCCGATGCGAGAGACGGATTAAAGCCGGTACAGCGCAGAATTCTGTATGCGATGCATACAGATGGAAACACGTTTGATAAAAACTTCAGAAAAGCGGCCAAAACGGTCGGTAATGTCATCGGTAACTATCATCCGCACGGTGACAGCTCGGTTTATGAAGCAATGGTGCGGATGAGCCAGGATTGGAAAGTTCGTAATGTGTTAATCGAAATGCATGGAAACAATGGAAGCATCGACGGAGATCCCCCGGCAGCCATGCGTTATACAGAGGCACGATTATCTCCGATTGCATCTGAGCTTCTTCGGGATATTGACAAAAACACGGTTGAATTTGTGCCGAACTTTGATGATACAAGCAAGGAGCCTGTCGTACTCCCGGCGATGTTTCCTAACCTATTGGTCAACGGATCTACCGGGATTTCAGCAGGATACGCGACCGACATTCCCCCTCATCATCTGGGAGAAGTCATTGATGCTGTCATTAAGCGTATTCAAATGCCATCTTGCTCTGTTGATGAACTCATGGAAGTCATTAAAGGGCCTGATTTTCCGACAGGCGGTATTATTCAGGGCATTGACGGGATAAGAAAAGCTTACGAAACCGGAAAAGGAAAAATCATTATTCGCGGAAAGGCTGAAATTGAAACAATCAGAGGCGGACGAGAACAAATTGTCATTACTGAAATTCCATTTGAAGTAAATAAAGCAAACCTTGTAAAAAAAATGGACGAGTTCCGTATTGATAAAAAGGTTGAAGGCATCTCAGAGGTTCGTGATGAAACGGATCGAACAGGGCTGAGAGTGGTCATTGAACTGAAAAAAGAAGCTGATGCCAAAGGCATTTTGAATTTCTTATATAAAAATACTGATTTGCAGATCACATATAACTTCAATATGGTGGCTATCCATAACCGCCGTCCGATGCTGATGAGCCTGCCGTCTATTTTGGATGCATATATCGGACACCAAAAGGAAGTTGTCACAAACCGGTCCGTTTACGAGCTTCAAAAAGCAAAAGACAGACATCATATCGTAGAAGGGCTCATGAAAGCTTTGTCTATTTTGGATGAAGTGATTGCAACAATCCGTTCTTCTAGCGATAAACGTGACGCTAAAAACAATTTGATCGCCAAATATGAATTTACGGAGCCTCAGGCTGAAGCCATCGTGTCATTGCAGCTATATCGTTTAACCAATACCGATATCACAGCGCTTAAGGAAGAGGCAGAAGAGCTCGGTAAAAAAATTGAAGAGCTCGAATCTATTCTGAGCAATGATAAAAAACTGCTAAAAGTGATTACAAACAGCTTAAAAGCACTGAAAAAGAAATATGCAGATACGAGACGCTCCGTGATTGAAGAAAAAATTGAAGAAATTAAAATCAATCTCGAAGTCATGGTTGCATCTGAGGATGTATATGTAACCGTTACGAAGGATGGTTACCTAAAACGGACGAGCCAGCGCTCATTTGCCGCTTCCAACGGTCAGGACTTCGGAATGAAAGATACGGACAGGATGCTGCATCAGTTTGAAATGAATACGACAGACGTGCTGCTGCTCTTTACGAACAAAGGAAGCTACATCTATTGTCCTGTTCACCAGCTGCCTGATATCAGATGGAAGGACATGGGCCAGCATTTTTCAAATCTGATCACTATTGACCGTGATGAAACGATTGTAAAGGCCATACCGATTAAAGAATTTGATCCGTCGGCATATCTTCTATTCTTTACGAAAAACGGGATGGTGAAAAAGACAGAGCTCACCCATTATAAAGCACAGCGTTATTCTAAGGCGCTTGTGGCCTTAAATCTGAAGGGTGAAGATGAACTGATTGATGTACATGTAACAAATGGGGAAAGCCAGATCTTTATGGCCACTCACTTAGGGTACGGCCTATGGTTTGGAGAAGACGAAGTGAATGTAGTTGGCGCACGTGCGGCAGGTGTCAAAGGGATTAACTTAAAAGAGGATGACTTTGTTGTCTCCGGTGAGATCCTTCAGCAATCTGATTCAATTGTCTTGTTCACACAGCGGGGAGCGGTAAAACGCATGAGTCTTTCTGAGTTCGAGAAGACATCCCGCGCAAAACGCGGTGTCGTAATGCTAAGGGAACTGAAAAAGAATCCTCACCGTGTTGTAGCACTGTTCGCTTGCGGTCTTGAACAGCGGCTAATGGCAGAAACAGAAAAAGGCGACAGAAAAGAACTGCAGGCAAAAGAGTTGCGGACAAACGACAGATACAGCAATGGCTCTTTCTTTTTTGATGAAGAGGAATCAGGCAAGGTTACAGCTGTTTGGCGCCTTCATACAGAACAATAATAAAAAACCCGCTCATACTATATGAGCGGGTTTCGTTTGTTTTTTATCAGCTTTCATGGTTGGTGAATAGATCTGTTACAGCATGAATGACTTCAATTCCCTGCCATACAAATAAATTCAGCGCTGTGAAAGAAAATAAGCCTAAAATCACCATTCTTAAGATAAACAACATGTTTAACAGCCTCCTCATATTTTCGTTACATAATCGGGTGATGTTGAACATGAAGTTTGCCGAAATAAGACGATTGATAAAATTTGGCCAGTATAAAGCTTTTTTTCCGCTGACGTCTGCGGGAGTATCCCGTACTTTTGCTTTCAGCGGTCAGCAGCAGAACAGCCATTGCCCATAAAGCGGTCAGCGTAAATGCCCCTGTGATGGATTTCTTCTCATCATCAGCATTTTGGCCGGCTTTCATCTCATGCATTTCCTGCTGGTCGGCTACGGCTTTATAATGATGGCCGATATCAAAGGCGTGGGGAATTGAGAACAAATGAAAACTGGCAATCGCCAAGAATAAGATGGATGCTTTCAATATCGTTACTTTTTTCAAATGATCTCCCCCTCCTTTAATATTACTGAATATTTTTATAATAATACCCCAATCCATCCTAAAAGTAAACCTGATTTATTAAATTTAAAAATAAATTTAACCTTGTTAAGTATATATCTTTTTGCTTATTTTTGAAAGAGAAAACTTCTTTTATTAGCGTATGTATACCCGGTTTATGGTGTGAATAAAAACATATTTTAAATGATATGTTTGTTGTTTAGGGTTTATTACTTTATTTATGTGCTAAATCAAAGAGAAAGGCAAGAGAATGGGAAGAAATGATTACATTGTTAAGAGGGTACTCTTTTTTTAAAGCCAGCTTGCAAGGAATGTTTTTATTCGTAGGAAAATAATAGAGAAGGGGTCGACAGAGTAACATCTGGCTATGACAATATTCTTCTCGAAAAAACTTCCTAATTCGTCATATTGTGATATAATAAAACTCGTTGTGTTAAAAAATCTAACATCAAAATCGAATTCGTGTTGAATTGATGAAAACGGGAGGTAAATATGGAGTCTTTTTTCAATAGTTTAATTAATATTCCAAGTGATTTCATCTGGAATTACCTATTTTATATTTTAATAGGGCTTGGATTATTTTTTACCATACGTTTTGGTTTTATCCAATTCCGTTATTTTATTGAAATGTTCAGAATAGTAGGGGAGAAGCCGGAAGGAAATAAAGGTGTTTCATCTATGCAGGCATTCTTTATTTCGGCCGCATCCCGAGTCGGCACAGGGAATTTGACTGGTGTAGCCTTAGCAATTGCGACAGGCGGACCAGGCGCTGTATTTTGGATGTGGGTAGTGGCTGCAGTAGGTATGGCTTCAAGTTTTGTTGAGAGTACGTTAGCGCAGCTTTATAAGGTGAGAGACGGGGAGGATTTCCGCGGAGGCCCGGCTTACTACATTCAAAAGGGTCTTGGAGCCAGATGGCTTGGCATCGTTTTTGCAATCTTAATTACCGTCTCATTCGGCTTGATTTTTAACGCTGTTCAAACAAATACAATTGCTGGAGCATTGGATGGCGCATTCCATGTGAATAAAATAGTTGTAGCCATAGTTCTGGCGGTTTTAACTGCGTTTATCATTTTCGGCGGTTTAAAACGTGTTGTCGCTGTTTCACAGTTAATTGTGCCGGTTATGGCAGGCATTTATATCCTTATCGCTTTATTTGTTGTCATCACGAATATTACAGCTTTCCCTGGCGTTATCGCTACAATTGTTAAAAATGCTTTAGGTTTTGAACAAGTCGTCGGCGGCGGAATAGGCGGCATCATCGTTATCGGTGCGCAGCGCGGACTTTTTTCAAACGAAGCAGGAATGGGGAGCGCACCAAACGCGGCTGCGACGGCTCATGTATCCCATCCGGCAAAGCAAGGCTTTATTCAAACATTAGGCGTATTTTTTGATACATTTATCATATGTACGTCCACAGCATTTATTATTTTGCTGTACAGTGTAACGCCAAAAGGCGACGGCATCCAAGTCACACAGGCTGCTCTTAACCATCATATTGGAGGCTGGGCGCCGACTTTCATCGCAGTCGCAATGTTCTTGTTTGCATTCAGTTCAGTTGTCGGCAACTATTATTATGGCGAGACAAACATTGAATTTATTAAAACAAGCAAAACATGGCTGAACATTTACCGTATCGCTGTAATTGCTATGGTTGTGTATGGATCTTTATCAGGCTTCCAAATCGTTTGGGATATGGCGGACCTCTTTATGGGTATCATGGCGCTGATCAACTTAATTGTGATTACGCTGCTGTCAAACGTTGCTTACAAAGTGTATAAAGATTACGCGAAACAGCGAAAGCAAGGACTTGATCCTGTGTTTAAAGCGAAAAACATCCCAGGGCTGAAAAACGCTGAAACATGGGAAGATGAGAAACAAGAAGCATAATTTAAATATAAAACAAAGCTGCATTCAATAGTTGAATGCAGCTTTTTCATTATTGGAAATAAATTTAATTTTTCGACTCGAATGAAAAATGACGTGTAAAGTCCCAATTCAGTTCGGTTTTCTTTGTTCTATATGTATCATGTGTGTCTTATTCAATGGAGATAGACAAATTGACAGACTTTTAAACCTCCCAAAAACAAGAAATTAGGTTGATAGACAATCATGAGAAAGATTTTTACAATGAGTTCGTGCTCATAAGAAGTGTAGAGCCAAAATGATGCGAAGGAGGAAAAGATCAGATATGAAACGGTCAATCTCTATTTTTATTACGTGTTTATTGATTACGTTATTGACAATGGGCGGCATGCTGGCTTCGCCGGCATCAGCAGCAGGGACAAAAACGCCAGTAGCCAAGAATGGCCAGCTTAGCATAAAAGGTACACAGCTCGTTAACCGAGACGGTAAAGCGGTACAGCTGAAGGGGATCAGTTCACACGGATTGCAATGGTATGGAGAATATGTCAATAAAGACAGCTTAAAATGGCTGAGGGACGATTGGGGTATCACCGTTTTCCGTGCAGCGATGTATACGGCAGATGGCGGTTATATTGACAACCCGTCCGTGAAAAATAAAGTGAAAGAAGCGGTTGAAGCGGCAAAAGAGCTTGGGATATATGTCATCATTGACTGGCATATCTTAAATGACGGTAATCCAAACCAAAATAAAGAGAAGGCAAAAGAATTCTTCAAGGAAATGTCAAGCCTTTACGGAAACACGCCAAACGTCATTTATGAAATTGCAAACGAACCAAACGGTGATGTGAACTGGAAGCGTGATATTAAACCGTATGCGGAAGAAGTGATTTCCGTTATCCGCAAAAATGATCCAGACAACATCATCATTGTCGGAACCGGTACATGGAGCCAGGATGTGAATGATGCTGCCGATGACCAGCTAAAAGATGCAAACGTTATGTACGCACTTCATTTTTATGCCGGCACACACGGCCAATTTTTACGGGATAAAGCAAACTATGCACTCAGCAAAGGAGCACCTATTTTTGTGACAGAGTGGGGAACAAGCGACGCGTCTGGCAATGGCGGTGTATTCCTTGATCAATCGAGGGAATGGCTGAAATATCTCGACAGCAAGACCATCAGCTGGGTGAACTGGAATCTTTCTGATAAGCAGGAATCATCCTCAGCTTTAAAGCCGGGGGCATCTAAAACAGGCGGCTGGCGGTTGTCAGATTTATCTGCTTCAGGAACATTCGTTAGAGAAAACATTCTCGGCACCAAAGATTCGACGAAGGACATTCCTGAAACGCCAGCAAAAGATAAACCCACACAGGAAAACGGTATTTCTGTACAATACAGAGCAGGGGATGGGAGTATGAACAGCAACCAAATCCGTCCGCAGCTTCAAATAAAAAATAACGGCAATACCACGGTTGATTTAAAAGATGTCACTGCCCGTTACTGGTATAACGCGAAAAACAAAGGCCAAAACGTTGACTGTGACTACGCGCAGCTTGGATGCGGCAATGTGACATACAAGTTTGTGACGTTGCATAAACCAAAGCAAGGTGCAGATACCTATCTGGAACTTGGATTTAAAAACGGAACGCTGGCACCGGGAGCAAGCACAGGGAATATTCAGCTTCGTCTTCACAATGATGACTGGAGCAATTATGCACAAAGCGGCGATGATTATTCCTTTTTCAAATCAAATACGTTTAAAACAACGAAAAAAATCACATTATATGATCAAGGAAAACTGATTTGGGGAACAGAACCAAATTAGTTAAGCTTTTTTTGGCGGACATCAGTAACGATGTCCGTTTTTATCATCTAATAGGAGGTTTGCGTTGTGGATGAAATACTGAAACAGTATATAGTGCTGTACAAAAAAATGAGTAATATGATAAATGGTCCCGACTATCCAGGTAAGGAAAAAGACATCCAGCATCAAAAAGATCAGATCGAAGTTTACGAAAAACAGCTGCAGCAAGGATTTTCTACAGATTATGACTATGATGTGTTTGCTGATTCTGTTATCAAATGCGCATATGGCGATATGACGCTGGAGGATTTAGAAGCAGTTTATTATGGATTGACAACACCATTTTTTTGATTTGACATTCAGCAGTAATATTTCAAAATTTCAATTTCTGTCTCACTAACTTAAGTATACTTTGATATTGAGACAGAAATTTATTTATTTTGTTTACTTCCTAGAATATATATTATGTAAACTAGAAAAGATGAAGAATAAAGCTTTGCTGTTTTTATGTACATCCTTTCTTCTTCCTGTAATTCAGCAACAAAATAAAAAAGCGATTTCCCAATCGGAAAATCGCCAATTCAGACACTCTATTATTTATGTGTGTCTTTGTGCTCTTAACGATTTACAACAAATGTTGTCACGCTTTGAGCTGGAAGATGAGCCCAAAAATGATTGCCTGATACAGTGAGATTCGTTCCAGGTTGTAGATTGCTGCTGCTGCTCGTGATCCATCTAGATACGTTTGAAGCAGATCCATTCTGCAAAACAAAGTTTTGGTTGACTCCTGTGTTGCTTTTATTGATGGCAACAATAACGACCTTGTTGTCACCTTTATAGGCTGACACGTAAACGTTCGCATTAGGGTTTTTCGTTGCATCAATCCTTACATAGCCGGGACGCACAAACTTTGAGAAATGAGCCATATTGTAGCCGCGTTTGCTGATCGTACCATCTTCTTTCATAGGTCCATATGATCTTCGGATGTACCACCATACATAAGCTTGAAAGTCCCCCTCTACCATCGCATTGTGAATATGCTGTGAAACATCCAATGCCTCAGGCCATCGATCCGCCGAGTTGGTATCACTGTTTGGATAGTATACTTCCGTCATCCAAAGGTCCTTCCCCGCTCCTTTTTGTTTGAAAAGAGGATAAGGGAATTGGCTGACCTGGGTGCCGTACAGGTGAGTTCCGAGAATATCCATATTGGCAAGAGCCTGCGGATCGTTCAAGATCGGGTCCGACAAATTCTTCAAGTATTGAAATGACTCAGGCGCAATGACGCGGGCATTGATCGAGCCGGCGTTTTCTCTCATAAAGCGAAGTATTTCTTGCGGCGTCCACCACGTCCACTCGTGAGCGTAATCAGGCTCGTTTTGGACCGAAATCGCGTAAAGATTCACACCATTATTCTTCATGAAGGTAACAAAATCGTTAAGATGCTGCGCGTATGCTGCGTACTTGTTGTATTTCAGCCGTTTAGCCGATGTGTCACCATTCCGATTAAAGGTCTCAACCATATCACTTGGAGGATTCCAAGGAGAAGCAAAAACGATTGCTCCGTGTTTGACCGCACTCTTTGCAGTCTCCACCTCTTTATACCAATTATTTCGATTTTCATCTACATGAATTCTTAAGATTGAAAATCCTAACTGGTTCTGTCCATTGCCAAAAGCAGTTTCTCTTTGAGCTGCTGTAAGATCCCCAGCCCAAGCCGGATGATTCATCCCTCCAAAACCGCGAATCACTTGTTTCTCTGCAGATACATTAACTGTTACATCACTTGCTGCCAAAACTTCAGTAGCGCCTGGCCCTAACATGACTGACAGCATAGTGAAACATACTAATAGTACACAAATTGTTTTTTTTATGCGTGGAATCATTTATTCCTCTCCTTCGTCATGTGTCTTTTACGGTATTAAAAAATCTGCATGGCATATCCATAATGGCGGGCTGTTCCGGTGCTGGCCCGTACTTCACCCGCCTCGTTTTTAAGCGGTCCCATTACGAGTCCTATCTTTGCGTAAACTGCCAGTAATCAAAATTAAACAAGTTTCCTGTACCTGTTCCGGTAAATACAAAGAATACTTTGTGCACACCGGTTGCCCCGCTTACTGCAGTTTCTATTTCTCTCCACGTTTGCGCTCCGCCTGTGGAAGGTACATTCAGAGTTCCAACAAGCTTACCGTCTGCACTGTCGAGGCGCACTTCTATTTTCCCGCCTGAAGTGGATGCTACATTTGCTTTAAATGACCTGGCACCGACCGCTCCGAAGTCTGCATTTCCTACAGCAATCCAGTCTCCATTTTGAATGCTTGTTACATGCTGATTATTTACTGGCCCGCCGGGTGCTGTGGACTTCTCTGTCAAAATGCGTCCATTCCAAGCAGACGTTTCAGCTTCTACCCGGTTATAAGGATTCAAATTGGAAAGTTGTGTTACACCTGCATAATTTGCTGCTACCTCTTGGATGGATCCATCTGGGTTATGCACCAGCTTATTAATATGTGGAGAACGGTATCCTTTGCCGGCCCCGAACAGAGCGGAACTGACAGTTTGCGCATGGTACACCACATACCACTCGTTTTTAAAATTGAAAACAGCATGATGGTTGTTTCCGCCGCCTCCGAAAAATGCACCCGGATTTTTCAGGAAGTGCCCTCTATATGTAAAGGGGCCCATGGGATTTGAACTGGTCATGTAGCCGATCTCACCCGGGGGTTTATCGGCCGGGTGCGTGCCGCCGAAATTAATGCAATAGGAGTAATAATATGTTCCGTTATACTTGTGCAATCCCGAATCTTCAAACATGAAAGGCGCATCAATTGTAGATGCACTTCCAACAACACTCGTCATATCAGGCCCCAATTTTATGACTCTAGCCGTTTTAGGATTGGCCCATTGTGCCTGCGTTGGATTTGAACCGCCAGGAACGCCTCCGCCGGCATACAGGTAACCGGTTCCGTCGTCATCTACAAATACTGCCGGATCAAAAAGCCATACAACACCAGACATTCCTGGCGTACTTGGCGTTACGAGCGGTTTTCCGATTGGGTCGGTCCATGGACCAATCGGGCTGTCTGCGGTGAGAACCCCGATACCTCCGCCGCTGTTTGCGAAATAAAGGAAGAATTTATCCTTGCCATTAATTTTTTTAACTGCGATTGACGGTGCCCATGACGCATCTGCCCATTTTGCAATTCCACGGCCTCCATTAGCTCCATTGGCACCTGCTACCGGAATGGCTCCGTGGTCTGTCCAGTTCACCATATCCGCTGAAGATATGACGAATACTCTATTCAAATTGGCAAATGAATTATCTTTAATTGTTCCGTTGCTATTATATTCATAGTCATCACTTGACATATAGATGTAGACTCTTCCGTTATAGGTCAGCGCAACCGGATCCGCTCCCAAATGATGGTCGATAAGCGGATTTGAATTCCCTATATGTTTTGCAATTGTAGTACTAGTGGCAGCATACGCAGACTTCCCAGATAAGCAGCTCAATAATAAAACAAGAATCCATAAACATACGCTACACTTTTTCCTCATCACTTCACATCCTCCTTTTTCCTTAAAATGGGGGATTTTCTTTTGGAATTTGATGACAACAGGTCATGAAGATCGCATGCATAAATTAGCCGGAAGCTGTTTAGCAATGTTCCCAGTTGTTCTGAAAGCTCATCTTCATGTGTCTCCATTCTCTCCTTTCTTCGAGGAGATCGCACCACTCCTTCAAAATTGTTCAAAAAAACTTCCCCATTCCTAGCGACCATTGTCCAGAAAATAAAAAGACAGGATTGTTCATGGCCTCCCACTAATCACATTGAACGGAGATTACATCATTATCCAAGATATCCCTTTATCTAACATCCTACATCATTAAAAAAATTGTGTATAGAAACTTTTGGAGGAGTTAGTGTTCGATTCTACAAAGGAACTGGATACATTTATTCATTGATAAGATGGGGCTAACACTCCGTTTATATTTGTATGTTTTCAGACACAAAAAACAGCCGTTCAATGCGGCTGTTTTTTTCAAGTGTATAAGAATTATTGAGCGGTATACCCGCTTTTTCATGTTTTGTTCATATTTTATTAATTGTTTATTCAACACTGTCCGCTATAGTAATCCATATCAACAAATATGACTGCCACTCGCATCTTTTATGAAGGGAGGTTCGTTACGCTGAAAGAAAAAATAAAGACATTAGGCCGTTTTTGCACCGTAGGCGTCGGCAATACGCTGATAGATTTTGGTGTCTTCTTTCTTCTTACCGCTTGTCATGTCTCTTATCTGCCGGCGCAGATCTGCTCCTATACTGCAGGTATCATCAACAGCTATGTGTGGAACCGGAATTGGACGTTTTGTGTGAAAGGTAAGGCTGACGGGAAAGAGGTCGTGCGTTTTCTCATGATTAATATTGCCGCGTCGGGGATCACCTTTTTGTTGCTTTATTTGTTTCAAAATTGCGGCTGCTCGCTTTTGGTGAGTAAGCTCGCCGCCACTATCGGCGGAATGATGATGAATTTTATCGGAAACCGAATCTGGGTATTTGGAGATTCACTGAAAAACATACAGGATCAGGAGTGAGGATGAATGAGAAAAAAAGTGAGAAAAGCAGTTATTCCCGCAGCGGGTTTAGGAACGAGATTTCTGCCGGCGACAAAGGCGCAGCCTAAAGAAATGCTCCCAATCGTCGACAAACCAGCAATCCAATATATTGTAGAAGAGGCCGCAGAGTCAGGAATTGAAGATATACTGATTATTACAGGGAGAAACAAACGCTCGATTGAAGATCATTTTGATCGGTCGGCGGAATTGGAATTCAATCTCCGGGAAAAAGGCAAGACGGAGACACTTAAGGAAATGCAGCAGATTGCCGATTTGGCCAACATTCATTACATCCGCCAGAAAGAACCGCTCGGATTAGGCCATGCGGTGCTGTGTGCGGAGCATTTTATCGGAGATGAGCCTTTTGCCGTTCTCTTAGGTGATGATATTATGGTGTCTGAAACACCGGCTCTTCGGCAATTAATGGATGTATATGACGTTTATGGCACAGAGGTTGTCGGTGTACAGTCAGTTCTCCCTGAGGATGTCAGCAAATATGGTATTATAAATACATCAGGGTCTCAAGGGCATGTATATGAAGTGAACGATTTAGTGGAAAAGCCTTCTCCTGAAGAAGCACCTTCGGAAATCGCAGTAATGGGACGTTATGTGCTGAATTCTTCGATCTTCTCCGTTTTGAAGACAATTGGCAGAGGCGCGGGCAACGAAATTCAGCTGACAGATGCGCTTCGTGAGGTTTGCCGTAAGGAGCCGATCCATGCCCGGCTGCTGGAAGGAAATCGATATGACATTGGCGATAAGCTAGGCTGTTTTAAAGCGAGCACCGAAATCGGCTTAATGCGTTCCGAAATGAGATCTCAGCTTTTGGCCTATTTAGAAGATGTGATCAAACGGGAAACGAAAGAAATGCTGCGGTAAAAAAATTGTAACCATCTTGCTCGTCAATCAGTCATATAATAGTGAAAAAGATTAGGACAGGTTGTGAAGAATGTGGGCAGTTTGATAAGCGAAATTTTAACATGGCTGACGAACATGGGATATGCGGGTATTGCGATTGGGTTAATGATTGAAATCATTCCGAGTGAGATTGTATTAGCTTATGGCGGCTATATGGTATCGGAAGGCACGATTGGATTTATTGGCGCAATTATTGCGGGTGTTATCGGGGGTACCATTGCCCAGATCTTTATTTACTGGATCGGCCGCTATGGCGGCAGGCCATTTCTGGACAAATACGGGAAGTATTTATTGATTAAAAAGCATCATATCGACATGTCGGAAAACTGGTTTCAGAAATACGGCGCCGGAGTTGTCTTCTCGGCTCGTTTTATACCGGTTGTCAGACATGCCATATCCATTCCGGCAGGTATTGCCAGAATGCCTTTTCTCAAATTTGTGGTACTGACTGTGCTTGCTATCATTCCATGGTCTATTCTGTTTGTTTATTTAGGCATACAGCTAGGAAGCCAGTGGGATGATGTTGAGAATATAGCGGGCACTTATACAACACCGATTATGATATTGGCTGTTGTCGTGATAGCCCTTTATTTTGTGATTAAGAAACGTACAGCCATATTTAAACGATAGCTAGCGGATATGCATAGGGGGTGACTGACGCTCCCCTATGCATATTTTTTTACTTGCGATGTTGATTTGCCAGCTTCAGATTCTCCGCTAAAAATGCGACAAACACTTCATCCCGCACGAGCGATGCGGCATAATTTCTCTTAATAAACCATTCTGCCTCTTCAAACGCTGCGAATGTTTCGTCTTGGGTTTCTCCGTTAATTTGAATATTCCATTCGTTGTCTAAAGGGAAAAGAAAAAATCTCATTTGTGCGCGATTTTCATATAATGATCCATTCGCAGATCCCTTTAGATTATAGATGTTACGGAAGGCATCCGGCCGTACAGGATCAATACGGAAAGCTTCAGCTACAAACAACTCGTATACTTCATCGGTTATTGAACAGCCGGACGCTTTTGCATGCCCTCCGCCGCCATATCGGCCGGCGATTTCTGACACATCGATGTAATCATGAATGGTGCGGAGACTGACTCGTTTTGACCCCATGCTCAAAATCGCAATGTAATCGAGGTGCGGGTTATCTTTCCCTAGCCTGTTCCCCAGCTCTGAATGGTACGATTCAGCGTGAACGATGCCTACACAGTGTTCGTGAACAAAGGTTTGTACCATTTCCCTTTTCTTTCTGCGGAGGTAGCGCTCGATTTTTTCGTCTTCTAAATCAAGCAGTTTTTCTTCAAAATCATCGAAGAAAAATTCGTCATGCGTGGAAAGGCGCTGGATCATTTTTGCTTCAAATTCATCGATTGACAGCAAAAAGAAAAGATCATTAAGCCGCTTCGCCTGTTTTTGATCGTACCGCTCCCACTCCCATGTATCGTATTGGCGGACGAGCTCTGTGAATTGATCTAAGGCGTTTGTCGGTTTCATGAAGCCATTTTCAACGAGATAGCCATATAAAAGCGATGTCGCGGATGTGAGCCTTCCATCATCGTATTCCACCTGGACAAATCCCCATTCATGCTCATTCAAATGAAGGGCTGTTTTATGATGGTCAATGAGCTTCACTTTGCCCCCTGCATGAACATACTCATTCAATCTCTCTTCGTTTTCTTCATTGACGGCGAGATCGGTGATGAATAACGCGTCCTGTCTGTTGCTCTCCTTCGCTTTTTCTAAAAAGTACTGCACCTGTGCGTTTAAGCCGTTAACAGAGTTATACCGGACCTCTACGTCTTTTCCGAACGCCAATTTTGCTACGATTCCGCACCCTACTCCGTCCAAGTCGTTATGTGAATATAAATGATACATAATGTAGGCCCCTTTTTATGATAAACTGACAATTGCCGCTAGAGGTGCGGCAGCCTTTATTTACTATTCTAAAAAACCAACCGTTTTATGCAATGGTAATTAGTTGACATAATGTTGTTATTGTAAATATATAAAGGAGCGCTTTTTTTGCGCTCCTAAGTTCTTGCTTTTACACCGGATAAACCGGATGCTTTCGATTGGTAAATGTCATTTCCTTTGTCATGTATGCCTTGAGCCGTTTGGCCAGCTCATCACGCAGCGAATTGGCTGGGATAACAGCATCAATGATCATTTCTGAAGCCAGACGGTAGATATTGATGTCCTCTTTGTATTCCTCCCGTTTGCTGCTGATAAATGCGGCTCTCTCTTCTTCTGGCAGCTCGGCGATTTTTTTAGCGTAGACAGCGTTTACAGCTGCCTCAGGGCCCATGACGGCGATTTGGGCGGTTGGGAGCGCTAGACAGCAATCCGGTTCAAATGCCGGCCCTGCCATTGCATACAACCCCGCCCCGTAAGCTTTTCGGACAATGACAGAGAGTTTTGGAACAGTTGCCTCCGACATCGCAGAAATCATTTTCGCTCCGTGTCTGATAATCCCAGCCTGTTCTACTTTTGTGCCAATCATAAAACCGGGGATATCGGCTAAGAACAGCAATGGGATATGAAAAGCGTCACATAAGGTAATGAACTTAGCCGCTTTGTCAGCTGAATCGTGGAATAAGACGCCTCCTTTTACCTTCGGCTGGTTTGCAACAATGCCGACAGGCTGTCCGTGGATTCGTGCGAGGCCCGTCAATAATTCCGGTGCAAATAAGGCTTTGATCTCAAAAAATGAGTCTTCATCTATGACCCGCTCAATCAGCTCATGCATATCAAAAGGTGCGTTTTGATTTTGCGGAATGACATCGGCAAGCGGGGTGTCGAAGTGTTTTGGCGGGCGTTTCTCATGAATGGGCGCTTTTTCTTGAAAATTTGCCGGAAAGTAAGACAAATAAGCCCGCGCCAGCTGTATGGCTTCTTCTTCAGTTTCTGCAAGAATATCTCCGCAGCCGGAAATTGAGCAATGCATACGGGCGCCACCCATTTCTTCAAGAGACACTTTTTCTCCAATAACCATTTCCGCCATCCTTGGCGAGCCTAAATACATGGAGGCGTTACCGTCTACCATAACGACGATATCACAGAAGGCCGGAATATAAGCGCCACCTGCCGCAGATGGTCCGAAAAGCAGACAGATTTGCGGAATGCGTCCCGATAATTTGACTTGATTGTAAAAAATTCTTCCTGCACCGCGTCTCCCTGGAAAGACATTGATTTGGTCGGTAATTCGGGCGCCTGCCGAATCGACTAAATAAATGAGCGGACAGTTTAATTTTTCGGCGGTTTCTTGAATTCTGATGATTTTTTCAACTGTTTTAGCTCCCCATGACCCCGCTTTCACTGTTGAATCATTCGCCATGACGCAAACAGTTTGGCCGCCGATTTTGCCGATACCGGTTACAACTCCGTCAGCGGGAAGCCCGTCTGACATACATTCCGCAAAAAAAGCGTCTTCTAGCTCAATGTCATCGTCAAAGAGAAGGGAAAGCCGCTCTCTGACAAAGAGCTTGCCTTTTTCCCGATTGCTTTGATGATACTTTTCCGCTCCGCCTTTTCGAATCCGTTCAGCCCGTTCTGTTCGTTCCTTTTCATAATCCATCAGCATTGCCTCCCTTTTATATTCCCTTGTATACGGCCCGTCTTTTTTCTTGAAAGGCCTGAAGCCCTTCTCTCCTGTCTTTTGTCGGGATGGTTTGTTCATACGCTTTTTGTTCAATCGCAAGGCCTGTAGCGAGATCTGTCTCCAATCCTTTATTGATTGCAAATTTAGCCTGACGGACAGCGATCGGTCCGTTGGCAGAAATGGCTGCGGCCAGTTCCTCTGCTTTTGGCATAAGGTCACAAGGAGCCGTGACATGCTCTACAAGGCCGATTTCTTTTGCTTCGTGTGCGGTCACGCGTCTGCCTGTATAAATGAATTCTTTTGCTTTTCCTCTGCCAATCAGCCGGGGCAGCCTTTGGGTCCCTCCAGCGCCCGGGATAATAGCTAACCCTGTTTCCGGAAGTCCCAGCACAGCTGATTCAGTTGCGATTCGAAGGTCGCATGCCAATGCCAATTCTAGTCCGCCGCCTAATGCGCTTCCATTTATCGCAGCTATGACCGGCTGCGGCAAGGCATCAAGTAAAGCCGCCGTTCTTTGAATGAGAGATACACTTTCCAGAACCTGATCTTCTTTCAGTTTTATCCGTTCCTTCAGGTCTGCCCCTGCACAAAACGCTTTTTCACCGGTGCCTGTGAGGATGACACAGCGGATGTTTGAGTTGAATTCAATTTCCTGAAGAATCATTTGCAGGTTTCTAAGCATTTCCGCTGAAAGAGCATTTGCTGCCTGAGGCCTGTTTAAGGTGATCAACGCCATATGTTCATTTTTAACAGTAAAAAGAATAGAGTTTCCCATTGTATGCGTCCTCCCTTTTATCAAGATGATTTAAACACCTGTAAATTTCTGCTCGGCAGCGGTTTGCCCATTTTTTCTTCTATCCATTTGGCCGCAGATAGCAGTTTTTCTAGCTTTACATTTGTTTTGATATCCATCTGTTCAAGCATGTACACGATATCCTCAGTTGCGGCGTTTCCTGATGAACCTGGCGCATATGGGCATCCCCCAAGCCCGCCTGCCGAGCCATCGAACACCGTGATGCCCATTTGGAGTGCTGTGACCATGTTGGCCAGAGCGGTTCCTCTCGTATCATGAAAATGCAGGGCAATTTGATTAGCCGGGAATCGTGCCAAAAGAGCTTCAAGTACAGTTTCCACTTGGGCGGGATTAGCCGCTCCAATCGTATCTCCAAGCGACAGTTCAGAAATCCCGAATTCAAATAGAGCTTCTGAAAGGCGAATGACTTGTTCAATGGGGACATCTTTTTCGTACGGACAGCCGAAAACAGTCGAGAGGTAGGCTCTTGTTGTGAGGTTTGCTTTTTTTGCGTCGTTGTTTACTTGTTTGAGTATATGAAGGGATTCAGAAGTGGATTTATTGATGTTTTTTCTGTTGTGCGTCTCGCTGGCGGACATAAAAACGCAAGCTTCGTTAATGCCTCCTTCAAGCGCATTCTCCAGTCCTCTTTGATTCGGGACAAGTGCCGCGTACGTTACCCCTTTTTCACGGTCGATGCCTTTTGCTACGTCGATAGCATCTCGAAGCGCCGGAATCCATTTCGGGTGAACGAAGGATGTGATTTCAATATACGAAAGCCCTGTCCGGGAAAGCTGGTTGATCCAGGTTATTTTATCCTCTGTTGCGATCCATACGGGCTCGTTTTGTAAGCCGTCACGCGGGCCGACTTCTTTGATTGTCACTTTTTTAGGATATGACATGGTCTTCCTCCAAATTATTGAGTGGAATTGCTCAGTTCGAGCAGTACGTCTCCTTCATTTACAAAGTCGCCTTCATTTTTTTTGACTTCTTTTACGATTCCGCTTCTATCTGCAACGATCGGGATTTCCATTTTCATCGATTCCAAAATGGCTACCTCCTGGCCCTTTTCGATTTGGTCGCCGGCTTTGACGTGGACTTTCCACAGGTTTCCTGCCATTTGTATGCTAACCGTCATGACAACTGCCTCCTTTATAGGTGCTGTTTCAAAAAGTCAGTCGTGACATCCCCTTCTTTAAATGCCTTTGTTGCCGCAGCCTGTATGAGAAGCGGAAGGTTTGTTTTGATTCCCTCTACACGATAGTCGCGAAGCGCTGTCTCTAGTTTTTCAATTGCTTCTGTTCTGGTTTGGCCTTTGACAATCATCTTAGCGATCATCGGGTCATAAAAAGGGGTAACGGTGCTGTCTTTTGCTACCGCACATTCGTGTCTGACTCCTTTTTGGTCAGGAAGTGAAAACGCAGTGATCGTACCTGGTGACGGGAAGAAGGTCTTGGGATCTTCCGCGTATATTCGCACCTCTATCGCATGCCCGTTCCGTTGGATGTCTTTTTGGGAGAATGTGAGTGTATGGCCCGCAGCAATCCGCAGCTGCTGCTCAACTAAGTCCAGGCCTGTTATTTCTTCAGTCACGGGGTGTTCAACTTGCAGTCTCGTATTCATTTCGAGGAAATAAAAATTTTGCTTCTGGTCAACTATAAATTCGATGGTGCCTGCGTTCGTATAGCCGATTGCCTTCGCTGCTTTTACCGCTGTTTGCCCGATCTTCATTCTTAGTTCATCGTCTACAAATGGAGACGGTGCTTCTTCAATGACTTTTTGGTGGCGCCTCTGAACAGAGCAATCACGTTCAAACAGATGTACTGTATGGCCGTGTTGATCGGCCAAAAGCTGAACCTCGATGTGACGCGCATGTTCAATAACTTTTTCTATATACATCGACCCGTCACCGAAAAAATCTGCTGCGCGCTTTTTGTTTCCCTCGTACGCTTTTTTTAATGCTTCTTCATTTTCAACACGCTGCATTCCGATGCCTCCTCCGCCCGCTGAAGCTTTCAGCATGACAGGATAGCCGATTTGACTTGCGGTGCGGCAGGCTGCCTCTATATCTCCGAGGGATTCAGAAACGCCCGGCACCACAGGGACACCTGCAGCCTCCATTGCTTTTCGCGCTTCAATTTTGCTGCCCATCTTTTCGATGATATCAGGGGAAGGTCCGATAAACACGATGTTTTCTTGCTTGCAGCGTTCAGCGAACCGGCTGTTTTCTGATAACAATCCATATCCCGGGTGGATCGCGTCGGCATTTGCTTTTTTCGCCGTCTTTATGATTCTCTCTATATTTAAATAACTTTCACTGACTCTCGATTCCCCGATCAAATATGCCTCTGTAGCGGCTTTTGTATGGGGCGCGTCCTTGTCTGCTTCTGAATAAACAGCGACCGTTTTAATGCCGAGACGGCTGCATGTTCGGATAATTCTCATTGCAATTTCTCCGCGGTTGGCGATCAGTACTTTTGTAAACATGATTTCACCTCATTGACTTGATGATAAGTTGAACATTTCAATCGTTTTTTCTCGCAGTTTATATTTTTGAATTTTGCCTGAGGCCGTCATCGGATAGTCATCCGTAAAAATAACATAACGCGGAATTTTGTGGCGGGCGATTTTCCCTTTGCAATAGGCTTTAAGCTCATCAGGTGAAACGCTTTTACCGTCTTTCAGTTTAATCCAGGCTGCAGCTTCCTCCCCGAATTTGGCGTCAGGCACACCAACGACCTGTACATCTAAAACAGCGGGATGCCGGTATAAAAATTCTTCAATTTCCCGCGGATAAATGTTCTCGCCGCCTCTGATGAGCATATCTTTTAATCTTCCGGTGATGCGGCAGTACCCGTCTTCATCCATGACAGCAAGATCTCCGGTAAACAGCCATCCGTCATGATTGATTGCTTTTCTGGTCGCTTCTTTGTCTTTATAATAGCCTTTCATGACGTGATAGCCGCGGGTGCACAGTTCTCCCTGCACGCCTCTTTGAACTTCTTGACATGTCCCGGGTTCTACAATTTTCACCTCAGTATGTGGCAGGGCGCGTCCGGTTGTTTCGACTCTTCTTATGAAGGAATCATTTGCTCTCGTTTGTGTAATGACTGGCGAGGCTTCGGTTTGTCCATAGGCGATCGTAATGTCTTTCATGCCCATCCTTTCAATCACAGCTTTCATCACTTCACTTGGACAGGGAGAGCCGGCCATGATTCCTGTTCGGAGCGTCGATAGATCATATGCATCAAAATCCGGATGATGCAGCTCGGCGATAAACATGGTAGGCACACCATGGAGCGCTGTGCATTTCTCTTTTTCTACCGTTTTAAGGACGGTAACGGGATCAAATTCTTGCACGGGTATCATGGCTGCCCCGACGGATACACATGCCAAAACCCCAAGGACGCATCCAAAGCAGTGAAAAAACGGAACAGGGATGCACATGCGGTCTTGAGAGGTTAAAGCCATACATTCAGCGATATTGGCAGCGTTATTGATGACATTGAAATGGGTCAGCATCACGCCTTTTGGAAACCCTGTCGTTCCTGATGTGTATTGCATATTAATCACATTGTCTTTATCCAGGCTGTTCATTCTCTCTTCAAGCTCAGCATCTGTCACTGTTTTCGCCAATATCTCTGTATCGTCCCAATGATACATGCCAGGCAACCGTTTATTGCCAATATAGAGCAGCGTTTTTAAAAAGGGATAGCGTTCAGATTTCAGTTGGCCGGGCTTTGCTTCTTGCAGTTCTGGAATTAAACTGTTCACGATGTCTGGATAAGAAGTGCCCCTGTATGAATCCATGATAATAAGCGCCGCGGCATCCGATTGCTTTAACAAGTAATCAAGCTCGTGTGCTTGATAATTGGTATTGACGGTCACGAGCACGGCTCCGATCTTCGCAGTTGCGAACTGGACGGCAAGCCATTCAGGGATATTAGAAGCCCATATGGCGACGTGGTCTCCTTTTCCAATCCCCATCCGCATAAGACCTTTAGCGGTTTGACGGCACAGACTGTCAAATTGAGCGTACGTATAGCGGATATTTCGGTCTGGATACACAACAGCATCTCGATCGGGATACGCATCAGCTGTTTGTTCCAGCAGCCTGCCGATTGTGGAATGGATGAGTTCAGCCATTCATTGTTCCTCCTTTCTTAATGATGGGAAAGCGTTTACATTTTTATTTTAAAAGCTGTCTGGCGATCACGAGACGCTGAATTTCAGATGTGCCTTCACCGATTTCCATTAATTTTGCGTCCCGCAGCATCCGTTCCACCCCATACTCTTTCATATAGCCTGAACCTCCATGGATTTGAATGGCTTGATTGCAAGCTCTTGTCGCCATTTCAGATGCGAATAGCTTGGCGTACGCCGCTTCTTTGGTGAACGGGCGGTTATGGTCTTTCAGCCAGGCGGCTTTTAACACCATTTGCCGTGCCAGATCAATTTCCATCGCCATGTCAGCAAGCTTAAATTGAATCGCTTGAAAGGAAGAAATCGGCTGTCCAAACTGCTTTCGTTCTTTCGCATATGCCAATGATGCGTCAAGGGCTGCTTGGGCAATGCCGACTGCAAGAGCAGCGATGGAGATTCGCCCTCCGTCCAGCGTATATAGAAACTGTTTAAACCCTTTTGTTGGATCGCCAAGTAAGTTGGCCGCAGGCACTCTTACATCTTCAAGCAAGATTTCCGCTGTATTCGAACCGCGGACGCCCATTTTATCGTACGGGCTCGTAATCGTAAGTCCTGGTGTATCAGTTGGCACGATTAATGCGGAGATGATGTTTTTTCCGTCTTTGTTTTTGCCTGTTACGGCGGTTACAATAACTGTGCGTGCGTAGCTTGCATTAGTGATCCAGCACTTTTCGCCGTTGATTACATACTCGTCACCATTTGAAATCGCTTTTGTTTGAGTGCCTCCTGCATCTGAGCCGGCATTTGGCTCCGTCAGGCCGAATGATCCGAGTGCTGTGCCTGAAGCCAGCGGCGTCAAATGCGTCTGTTTTTGCTCTTCTGTTCCGAAGTAGTAAAGAGGGCTTGCGCCTAGCGAGACCGCTGCAGCATAGCTTAATCCAGTACTGCCGCAGGCTTTGCCGACTTCTTCAACCGCTAAGGCATATGAAATCGTATCACCGCCAGATCCGCCGTATTCTTCAGGAAATGGAATACCCATCAGACCGAGTTCACCCATTTTTTCAAATGTTTGCATTGGGAACTCGCCTGTTTGATCTACATGTTCAGCGTGAGGAGCAATTTCTTTTTTCGCAAAATCTTTTACCATTTCACGCACCATTTGTTGTTCTTTTGTCAGCTCAAAATTCACATCGTTTCCTCCTTCACATCTTTGTAACATCCTATTAGGCGAGTTCTATAATCATTCCCTGACAAGAAAAGTCTGAAAATTAAAACTGAATCATTTTTTATGTGATAATTTCAGCGGAATGAGCAAATACATGCAGTAGGCGCATACCATCCATATCGCAAACGCAATAACTTGGCCCTTTGATAAAGCCGGGAGGATGAGGGGATGATTCCAAAGGGAAATCGTATCAATCAATAAACCGACCGCTGATCCCCATATACCTAGCTTGATCACCGCGAACTGTGATTGATCGAGTTTTTGATAGAGAAAGAACACAAGGCATAAAACAAGAGCGGTGCCCGCTTCCAAGAGAAGAAAGTTCGTCAAAAAGGCTTCTTCAGCCGGATCAGTCAACACAGCATCTTCGAACAGCACAAAAAATAATGTGGCACCTAACCAGACTAGAAATGAACACGTAAAACACGTCCTGTACGTGTTTCTCTTCGATTTTATTTAGCACTAGTTTCTCAGATTCCAATAATGGAAAATGTCGAAACACCGCCTCCATATTCATGTGAATCTCACATTTGTTTTTTTTTAAAATACAGCGGTTTACCATCGTTTCCTGTCTCCAAAATCACTAAAAAAGACGACTTAGAAAGCCGTCCTTCTCATTTCTTATTTTGTTGTTCGTTTGGAAGCTTTGCTTTCGTTATGAAGCCGGTCTGCTGAAGTGACATAATACGTATATTTCTTGTTAGGATCTGCCGTGTTATCTAAGAAGGTTTGCTGCTCATGTGTTTTTCTTTGCGTTGCCAGCAATGTTCTCTGCTTTTTCCCTTCGGCTCTGTATATCGCATAATAGGCTGTTTCTTTCGTTTTTAGATTTGATGGGTGATCTTTAATCTGCAGAAGATTGCCGTTTTTGTCTTCGGTGACTTTCGTAAGCTTCGGTTTTTTTGGGGCAGTATTGTCAAGCCAAGGCATTTGCGGAACCAGTGCCGGCTTGCTGTAAAGATCGGTGCTGAGCCTGTCTTTGATGCTAAGCGGATTTTTGTTGAGGTCCTTGAGGCTGAAATGCATGCTTCCTTTCACCAGTTCAAGCTGGCGGTTCAAAGTGATTTGCCGCACATATTCCTCAGGGTCGGACCAAGGCGGATCAAAATTGTTATTGATTTTATATGCTGCCTGGCCAATATATAAGTGAACAGGCCTATTTTTGACTTCATTGCTCCACCAATCAGCCAGCACGTCGTACGCCGCTGCGTTAAAGCCGATACTCCAATAAATTTGCGGAGCAATATAATCGATGTCGCCTTCTTGGATCCAATGCCTTGTGTCTGCATATAGATCGTCATAATTTCTGACGCCTGCTTTTGTATTCGATCCGGTCGGGTCATCTGCGGCGTTTCTCCATACTCCAAAGGGACTGATGCCGAATTTGACATACGGTTTTGCAGCTTTAATTGTTTGGTTGATTTGTTTGACAAGCTGGTTCACATTGTCCCGCCGCCAGTCATCGATATTAGAAAAAGCGCCTTTTCCGTATTGTTCGTACTGTGCTTGATCAGGAAATTCCTGTCCCGCTATTTTATAAGGGTAAAAATAATCATCCATATGAACAGCATCGATATCATAATGTTTTACGACTTCTTCAATGCCTTTGACGATAAAATCTCTCGCTTCTGGAATGCCTGGATGATAATACAGCTGGTTTCCATAGGCGGCAACCCAATCTGGATGTTTTCTTGCCGGGTGATCCTCAGACAATTTATTAAGATCTGTATGATTCATTGTAATACGGTAAGGATTAAACCACGCGTGAAATTCCAAATTTCGTTTATGGGTTTCTTTAATTATAAATGCAAGAGGATCATAGCCCGGGTCCTTCCCTTGGACACCGGTTAAGTATTCCGACCAAGGCCCGTAAGCTGACGGATAAAAGGCATCAGCCATCGGTTTAATCTGAACGATAACGGCATTCATTCCCATTTTTTGCACATCGTCCAGCAGTTTGATATACTCCTGTTTTTGCTCTTTCACAGATAACCCTTTTTTGGACGGCCAATCAATATTTAATACGGAAGCAATCCATACGGCTCTCAGCTCTCTGTCAGACTGCGCATTGGCCATAAACGGAACGGAAATGACAAACGTTCCGATGATCAAGCTGACAAGGAAACGGACAATCGACTTTTGGCAAACCTTCATTCTGTTTCTTCTCCCCCATTACATCACTTTCACTCGCTATTACGGTATTCCCGGGCTATAAAAGGGTGATTAACAGAATGTCTATCTCACTAAATAAACGAAAAAAGTCCTAAAGCATGTTGTGGGCCGCTTTTAGGACTTTTTATCATTCATCATGGTTTGCAAACTTTTTAACACGTCAATAAGTTTTACGCCGACACCGACAGCCGTTTCAAGGATCGCTTGTGCTCCGGCAATGGCTAAAATAAAGATCAGCGGTATTGCAATACGAGGCAAAAAAAGATAGCCAAGTCCGATCAAGATGGCACACCAAACACCGGCACACCAGTAGCAATTGAGCATGTATCCAAAGTTAGAAGCCGGCACGCTTTTTTCATCTACATGCCCGTTTTGATCAACAATCCTTTTCTTTTTCATAAAAGGTTTTCGGATAAATTCTGTGATTTTGTCAAATACAATCAAATGTGTCAGCCTGTAACTGGCTAGAATCAGCATGATAAAAGTTAGAAAAGAAAGACGGTCCATTGAGAAGCCTCCAAGAAAAAGGATGATGTTATCATTCCCAAGTGTCCCTTATCCATTCTTGATACAAAAAGAAAGACGGACAGAGAATGGCCTCTGTCCGCTATCCGCTTTATCGTTTGTGCAGTATTACTTGATTTGAAGTGATCTTTTCTAAAATGTCGAGGATGATGTCAGCATTCTTTTCAGCATATGTTCCTTCCAGCATGTCTTTATGAGCGCCAAAACCCGTGTACTCACTATAGTTTCCGCAGGCGCCTTCCCATTTCGTTAAGCCTGTATGCCCGCTGGTTTCGGGGTGGATTCCAGCTTCGATGAAATGAATGCTTGCTTTGATGTGGCCTTCATTCAGCAATTGTGCCCAATATTCCTGATAGTTTCTTTTTTTCTTCATCACCTTTTCTCTGACTGCTTCAGGCAGATATGCTGCAGATTCGTCATTCCCGGTATCGATAGGCAAAGGCTGTTCTTTTAGATAAGCGTCCACGATAATGAAGTCGCTGACTTCCAATCCTTTGCGCTCCATAGCCTGTGCCACTTCAAAAGCCAGGTTTCCGCCAGCAGAGTAGCCTAATAAAACGTATGGGCCCTCAGGCTGTATGTCCGTCATGCAATTAACATATTGTTCAATGCGGGTGTCTTGTTCAATAAAGTGAAACCCGTATACGGCTGCCTTCTCATTCAGTAATAAAGCAAGGTCTTTAAAATAAATGCCAAATCCTGATATCGGCGGGAAGCAGAAAAGATTTTGCGCGCCGTGCTGGTTCAGTTTGATCACATGCTGTTCATTTGCCGCTGTCAGCTGTTTAGAATAAAGTTTCTCGGCAAGCTGAGCAATTGTCGGATGTTCGAACAAGAAATCAATCGGTATGTCAATGTTCTGCTGATGTTTTAGTGTATGTATGACTTGCAGTGCTTTTAGTGAATGTCCGCCAATAGCAAAGAAGTCATCATCAATACTGATTGTGTTAACACCGAGAACTTGCTTCCAAATGTTCGCTAATTCTTCTTCAACCAAGTTTCTTGGCAATATGATGTCCTGTCGTTTGGCAGGCTTATTTTCTGGAATAGGCAGCGCGCTGCGGTCTATTTTTCCGTTTCCGGTAAGCGGCATCCGCTCCACACGCACCCAGTGCTGCGGGATCATATAGTCTGGAAGCACACGCGCCAAATCGGCGCGAAAATCCGTATCTGTTTTTTTGTGATCACCGACGTAATGAGTGTACAGCTGCGCCTCTCCATCTTTTTCTCTCAATGTCACTGCTGCTTCTTGAACGCCTTCCATTTCTAACAGGCGCGCTTCTATTTCGGCAGGCTCAATTCGTTTTCCGCGGATTTTCATTTGCCTGTCAATTCTGCTGATGTATTCTAAGTTTCCATCAGGCAGCCAGCGCGCCAAATCACCGGTACGGTATATTCTTTCTCCAGGCAAGAAAGGATGAGGAGAAAAAAGAGCATTTGTCAGGTCATCTCTGTTCAAATAGCCTTTAGCGACACCATCACCGCCAACACAAAGCTCGCCGGGAACGCCTATTGGCAAAAGACGTCCTTTTGTATCTAAGATGTAAGTGGTGCTATTGCTGATTGGTTTTCCAATCGGAATCGGCCCCGCATAGTCTCTCTTTATTTCAAAAAAGGTTGAAAAAGTCGTGTTTTCCGTAGGCCCGTAAATATTATGAAGCGCGAGATCTGGACAGGCGTGTCTGACAGCATTCATCAGAGCAGGAGAGAGTGCTTCTCCTCCGACATATAACGTATGGAGTCCGCGAAACATGTCAGCTCGTACCTGTGCCAGCTGATTAAAAAGAGCTGTCGTTAAAAATAGCACTGTGATGTCATTTTCAAGCAAATACGCTCCAAACCGATCAGGTGTCAGCATTGTCGATTTATCAATGATATGAAGGCTTGCGCCATTTAAAAGTGCCCCGAACATTTCAAAGGTGACGGCGTCAAAGCTGATAGATCCAGTCATAATAAACCGGTCATCACCGGACGCAGATGTGTAATTGCTGTTGCTGACAAGGGACACGACATTGCGATTCGTGATCATGACCCCTTTCGGCCGGCCTGTTGATCCTGAGGTATACATGATATATGCAAGATCATCTGGACTGGAGCTGCTGTTGATAGGAAAATGATTCTCTTCCATCAATGCCTGCGCATCTGCAATCATACATGTTCCTGAGAACGCAGCATTTTGCTCCAGCCCCTTTTGAACAATCAACATTTTTGCTTGCGTTTCCTCAAGCATAAAGCTGACTCGTTCAGGCGGAAGCTCCGCATCAAGCGGGAGGTATGCTCCCCCTGCTTTTAATACGGCAAGCACACTGATCATGAATTCGGGAGAATGTGCAGCCAATATTCCGGCTGTCTCGTTTTGCCGAAATCCCTTTTGAATTAACTCTCTGGCGAGCGCATTAGAGCGTTTATCAAGCTCTTTATACGAAATAGACATATTGCCATACACAAGTGCGGTATGGTCTGGCGTCTTTTCTGCTTGTTCGCGAAATAAATCGATAATTGTATGATTCTTTGGATACTCCGTTTTTGTATTGTTGAACTGTGTGACAATCTGCTCTTTTTCTGTTGCATCAAGAAAAGAAAAATCAGCAATTGGCATATGAGGGTGCTGTGCAGCTGTGCTAAGCGCTTGCGTAAATTGCCTCTTGATACAGCTGATCCAGGCAGCATCGTAAACGAATGCATTATAGCTGAACTTGATGACAAGCTCTTCGCCAGGAGCAACGACAAGATTAAAGTTATATCCTGATTGCTCGGATACTTGAACTTGATCGATTTGCAGCGGTGAATCGGTTTGATCAGCGGAATCGGCGATTTTCTGCTGTAACGGATAGTTTTCAAAGACGATAATGTGATCAATCAGTTCCTGTTTTAATGCGGTGTTTGCCTGAATATCAAATAAAGGCTGGCAGGTAAACGGCTCAGCTTCCAGCATTTCTTTCTGGCAGCGTATGAGCAGCTCGTGAAACGTTTCGTCTTGGTGTGTTTTAATTCGAATCGGTATGGTATTGATAAACAACCCTATCATTTGCTCCACGCCTGGGATTTCTGACGGTCTTCCTGATACAACTGCGCCAAACACAACGTCGTCTGTGCGGTTATATTGCTGCAGCATCACACCCCAGACTGCCTGAATAAGGGTAGCGAGCGTGACGCCGTGTTGTTTGGCAGTCTCTTTCAGCTTGTCTGTCAGTGGTTTATTTAATGAAAATATCAAATCTTCACGGTGATAACCTTCTTTTGTTTCTTTATCAGACACACGAGGCAGAGGTGATGGAGCGCTGTAGTTTTTTAAATAGGTATCCCAGTAGGCCGCTGCTTTTTCTTTGTCTCGGTTTGTCAGCCATGAAATATAGGTGCTGTACGGACGGACAGGGTCTAATGAAAGCGGTTTTCCTGCATGAATCGATTGATAAATTTGCATAAATTCCTGCATAACGATACCTAGGCACCATCCGTCCATTAAAATGTGATGGTGACTCCAGATACAGACATGCTCATCTTTAGCTGTTTTGAATAGAGAAATCCGCATCAGCATGTCTTTTTGCAGATCAAAGCCTTTTTGCTTGTCCTTCTCTTTAAAGCGTTCAATATACTCATTCTGGTCGTTTGTCGGCAGATGAGAAATGTCTTCGCTGTTCAAATGGAATTCACGTTCTGTCATCACGACTTGCCGAGGTCCCGACAAATGCGGGACGTGCGGCAAAAACACGGTTCTGAAAATATCATGGCGGTCGATAATGGCTTGAATGCTGCGCTGGAACCAGTCATAGCTGAGGCTTCCTTTAATGGTGAAGAGCGACTGCTCAACATACGCCCCCTCCTCTTTACGGAGGAAGGAATGAAACAGCATCCCTTCCTGCATATGACTCAGAGGATAAATGTTCTTGATTTTTTTAATGGTATTCATAGTGTCTGCACCTTTCTTCACGGATTCATTAGTGAAAACTGAGCATATCAGCGATCTCTTGCAGGGCGTCCTCGGTCAGTTCTTGATCATCAAAATCACTGATCGTCTTTTCTGTTTCGCTTTTGTTCTGGCAGTGTTCGATCAGCTGTAATAAAAATTGACGGCATGTTTCGCTAAGCTGTTCGATGGTTTTGCGCTGAAAGCGGGCATTGTCATAAGTCATATTGACAGTCAATTTTCCTTCTGCAGCGATTGCGCTGATATCCAGCGACTGTTCACGGTTCCATGTTGTGCTGATATCACCTCCGGCACCCAGCGGAGAGAATGAGAAGGCGTCCTCCTCAGGTACTTCAGCTGTGCGGCCGCTTTCAAATTGACCAAGATAATTAAAGCTGATTTCTGGTGCACCTGTGAAATTGATGTCTTTTTTGCCAGGCGGAGTCAAATATTTGATGACACCGTAGCCGAATCCTTTGTCAGGTACACGTCTCAGTGTATCTTTTGTTGTTTTTAGCACATGAACCATGCTTTCTTCCGAATCTGGCAAGTCTGCGTTCAGTTTAATCAATAACGGATAAATGGCGGTAAACCATCCAATCGTCCGGCTCACATCTATTCCTTTTAATACATCCTCTCGCCCGTGGCCCTCTAATGATAGTTTGAAGGCGGATTGATTGGTCCAATGGCGCAGCGCAAGAATGACAGAAGCGAGCAGCATGTCCTGCGTATCAGTGTTATATGCGCTGTTGGCATCTTTTAAGAGTGCTGCTGTCTCTTTCTCGTTTAAGGTAAACGAAATCGTGGACCGTTGTCCCTCGTGTGCTCTAGTTCCATCAATGTGATCAAAAGGCAATGCCTCTGTTTGATACTCTTCGGCCTCGCGCCAATACTTGAGCTGTTTCATGAGCTGCTGGCTTTCAGCGTAGTCAGAGAGCTTTTTCGTGTACGCTTTAAATGAGCTTGTTTTAGGAGGCAGCTGAATCTCTTTCCCGCCGCCTGCAGCTTGGCGATACCCTAAAGCCAAATCTTCAAGCAGAACCCGCCATGAGATGCCGTCAACGACGAGGTGATGAGCCGATAAAAATAAGAAATCACCGTCAATTGTGTGGAAAAGACCGGCTTGCAGCAGCGGACCATTCTTCAAATCCATTTTCTGCTGAATATCAAGTACATGGCGTTTGATAATAGGCTCATACGCTCTATTTCCATCAGTGCCGTCCGGAGCTGACAAATCAATCATCTGAAGGCCGTACAACGCGTCGTCCGAATGACTGAGCGGCCGATTATATTGATCCCACTTTCCTTGTTCATTCTGTGTAAACACCATTCGCAGCGCATCATGATGACACGTTATTGCTTTTAACGTTTTTCGCAGTGCGTCTTCTTGTACAGAGGTGCTTCGATGCAGCATTACGGACTGATTAAAATGGTGTTTTTCTTTTATATCTTGAGAAAGAAACCATTTTTGAACAGGCGACCATTGTACGTCTCCCTCAACCGCAGCTTGGCTGGAACTTGTATCTGAATCACGGATATAAGCTGCCAATTCTTGAATGGTCGGATGGCTAAACAAATCTTTCACTGCCATTTGCTTGCCTATCCGGTGAAGCCGCGCAGATACCTGTAACGCTTTGATTGAATCTCCGCCAAGTTCAAAGAACGAATCAGCTGTTCCGATCTTTTCTGCCCCCAGTACTTCTTTCCATATATCTGCCAGTATTTGTTCCATTTTGCTGGATGGCGGGAGGAATGGACGTTCACCTTCGTGGTTGTATACAGGTTTTGGAAGTGCTCCGCGATCCAGCTTGCCGTTTGGTGACAATGGAAGTGAGTCCAGTTTTTCAATAAACGCAGGGTGCATAAACACCGGCAGCTTGTTTTGTAATTCTGAGCGTACAGCATTTGTGCTCAACCCTGGTTTTGTCACCACATAAGCGCTTAATTCGGTTTGTCCTGACGCTGTTACATGAGCAACTACTGCGGCGTCTTTTACACCCTTTATACACCGGATGACCGATTCAATTTCTTTCGTTTCTACACGGTATCCTCTGATTTTGACTTGATCATCGATTCTTCCGAGATATTCGAGTGTACCGTCGGCCATCCATCTGGCGGCGTCTCCTGTTCGGTACATTCGTGCTTCGGGTTTAAATGGATTCTGCGTGAATGCTCTCTCTGTCAGTTCTGGAAGATTAACGTACCCTCTTGCAAGCCCTGTTCCTGCTATACAAAGCTCTCCCGCAACACCGATTGGCTGAAGCTGATGATTGCTATTTAAAATCAGCACTTGAGTTCCGTCAATCGGCTGGCCGATGCTTACGTATGCCTGCTTTTCCATATGTCTCATGACGGTAGTCGCCACGCTGTTTTCTGTCGGTCCATATTCGTTGGCGAGTTCGGTATGCGGACATATAGCTAAGCTGCGGGCGATCAATTCGCGGTCAGCCGCTTCTCCCGCCAGTGTGACGACTCTAAGCGTCTTTACATCTTCCGGCTGCACTACGTCCAAAAGCGCTCGATATAAAACAGGCACAATAATCATATGTGTAATCCGTTGACGAGACAGCTGATGCTTAATGGCCAGAATATCCTTCGCTTCCTCTTCATGAAGCAAAACGGCTTTTGCACCTGACAAAAGCGGTGTAAACATACTAGTTATAAAGCCGTCAAATGAGAAAGAAAAGAGCTGCAGAATGGTATCTGTCTCGTTGAATGCATAAGCGTTTCGCCGCCACTGAAGAGTGTTAGCAATCCCTTTATGCTCGACCATTACCCCTTTTGGACGGCCCGTCGTTCCTGAAGTATAAATGATATAAGCCAAATGATGGGCAGACGACATTTGCGGCAGCGGCGATTTGTCGTCTTCCTCTACGCTTTCTATCGTCAAGATCTCTCCTTCAAAGTCAGCAAGTACTCCCAGATCCGCTTCATTTATTGTCATCAGCAGTTTCGTTCCGCTGTCGCTGAGGATATAGCGTTTCCGTTCTTTCGGGTATTCAGGATCAATGGGAACGTAACAGCCTCCGGCTTTCCACACACCAAGTATGGATGCTATCATACTGAACGAACGATGCATCATGATGCCTACTGGTGTGTCCGGCTTAACACCTCTGTTGCGCAATGCACGTGCGATTCCATTGGACCACTCGTCCAACTCTTGATACGTCAGTGTTTTGTCTCCGCTGACAAGTGCAGTAGCTTTTGGTGTTCGTGCAGCTTGCTGCTCAAACAATTGACTGATTGTTTGAACTCCGTATTGATTCGCTTGCCTGGTGTTAAACTCATTAAGCAGCTGGTGCCGCTCTTCTTGGGTCAGGATGTCGATATGGTTGAGTGTCACCTCCGGATTTTTGCCGATGATGCTAAGTACATTTGTTAAATGCGATGCCCAGCGTTCAATAGTGGTTTTCTCGAACAATGCGGTTGAATATTCAAAAAGGAAATGAATGTTTCCGTCGCCCTCAGATGCCTGTAGTGTCAAATCGAATTTAGAAACGAGATGAGAAACTTGTGCCGGCTTCATTTGCAAATCATGAAGATGCAATCGCTCGTAATCATTATTTTGAACAACTAACATCGCGTCAAACACTGGGTTCCGGCTCATATCTCGTGTCAATTCAAGCTTATCAACAAGCTCTTCGAACGGGTAATCTTGGTGCTCAAAGGCTTCCAATGCTGTCTCACGCACTTCCTGCAAATACTGTACGAATGGCTTCCCGCCCTCCGGGCGCGTCCGAAGCGCCAGCGTGTTCACAAACATGCCGAGTATCGGCTCAAGATCCTTGTGCGGCCGGCCGGCAATTGGCGAGCCGACGATGATATCTTCCTGTCCGCTTAAGCGTGACAAGAACGCGGTGTAAGCCGCAAGGAGCACCATGTACAGTGTGCTTCCGTTTTCTCGTGCCAGCTTGTGAAGGCCTGATGCAACCTCTTGATCCAGCGTAAATGAGACCTTGTCACCCGCGAAGCTTCGCACCGGCGGGCGGGCATGATCAGC
>Ga0268250_10000042_pt1 | contig 64597 bp, 75 predicted proteins | sample AgamicAsSfe_FD_200448 | JGI IMG/M metagenome (GOLD analysis project Ga0268250, IMG submission 200448) | Agave microbial communities from Guanajuato, Mexico - As.Sf.e (v2) (version 2) | ecosystem: Host-associated > Plants > Phyllosphere > Phylloplane/Leaf | place: Guanajuato, Mexico | collected...
CCCGTAACCCCCTCGCCCCTCAACCACCTGACATCCCACACGCACTTCTCGCCCGGCTCCCTCAGCGTCGCGACACATTCCCTCGTCTCAGTCCTCCACACTTTGACCTTGCCATCCCACGCGCTACTCACCAACCACTCCCCCGTCTTGCTCCAATCAAGCCCAAACACCCAGCTACCCGCGTGACCAGCCAGTGCGGCTACTTGATCGCCTGAGGCGGCGTCGTAGAGCGCGATGATGGAGGCGTCCCCCGCGGCGGCGAGGAGGGTTGCCGAGGGGGAAAAGCGGACGCTGCGGATTGGTTTGAGGAGGGACGGGAGGGAGTGCAGGAGGCGTCGGGTGCTGTTGGAGAAGATGTAGAGGGAGCCCGAGTGGTGTCCGGTGGCGGTGAGGCTGCCATCGAGGGACATGTCTATGCAGGTGCCGAAACTGCCTTTGGTTTCGAATTGGTGGATCTTGGGCCGGTCGGCGGCTGTGAGGTCCCAGACGTTGATGCGGCCGTCGTGGGTTGTGCTGGTTAGGTATCGGCCGTCTTCGGAGAGGGCGACGGCCCAGATTTCGCCGGCTTTGGTGCTTTCTGTCGTCACATACTTTAGCATCACGACATCGTTTACATGCAGATAAGTGAATCACCATACCCACAAGCTTTCCATCCTCCGCCCACTGTCCCTGCCCATCTTCCTGCTCATTCGCCCAGAGCTTCACTTCACCTCCGAATCCTACACTGACTGCTTTTCGACCGTTTGCACTCGCCGCCACATGATGGCAGCCTAGTTTGTGCACGCCTTCTAATGTTTGAATGAGGGGAAAGTCTGAAGATAGTGTTGAGTAGATTTTCAGTGATGACGAGCCTGATGCTGTGATGACGCAGGCTGAAGTTGTGGCGATTGAGAATATGTCTGTCGGATGTGCTGGAGATAATGTCAGACGTGATCAAGTGCTGAAGGTAGAAGTGATCGGTACCGTCTTCAATGGTGTGTGTTGTGAGGTATTGTCTCGACTGTTAGAGTCAGTAGCCTGTTATGTATCACAAAATCGGGCGAGGTTAATCACCATGATGCTGAAGAAATGAAGACAGAGTACGAGAAACAGTGGCAATATAGCATACGTAGAAAATGCAGTACCAATTCTCTTTCTCTACACTCTCGCCTGTTTCAGATCGCTCACAAGAGGAAGAAGAGGCACAAATGTGTGGAAGTGTAGAATACCTATGCTCGTGACTGGAATGTCTTTTATTCTGCAACGATGACGAAACATGTAAAAAGTCCGGGGTGAAACGAGGTGATCGACAGGCACCATTGAAACAATCGCGGTGTCGCGTTTGAGCTTCATCTTCCTTTTCCCGAATGCTCGTCACTCCGTTGAGACATTTTTGCCTTCTTCATCGTTCCACATCAGCGAGGCTTCATCTCACACCATTGACCCAAGTCTCCTACTCTACTATGGCTCCCACCAGTAAGCTCCCACTCGATAACAATCGAAAGCAGCAAGTCAAAGCAAATACGGGAGCTCAGTACTGACACCACACTCCATAGCTCAAGAAGCTCGTCGACCCATTGTCGTCTCTGGACCGTCCGGTGCTGGCAAATCCACCATCCTCAAACGCCTATTCGCGCAATACCCAGATCGCTTTGGCTTTTCCGTATCACGTAGGTCCAGCCACTTTCTAGGCCCCGATCTTCTGCCTCAATGGCTCACCACGCAGGAATGATGAGTCAACCCCCTGCTGATCACTGTATCCGTCAACAGACACAACACGCTCCCCACGTCCCGGTGAAGTCGACGGTAAAGACTACTACTTCGTGACCCCCTCAGACTTCGCCTCTCTCGTTTCCTCCAACGGCTTCGTCGAGCACGCAACGTTCGGCAGCAACTCCTACGGCACGTCCGTCAAGTCCCTCGAGACCATTGCCTCCGCCGGCCGCACCTGCGTTCTCGACATAGAAATGGAAGGGGTCAAGCAAATCAGAGCACACCCAACCTACAAATCCACAGCGCGATTTCTGTTCTTGAGCCCACCGAGTCCAGAGATCTTGGAGCAGAGATTGAGAGGGCGGAAGACGGATAGCGAGGAGGCGGTGCAGAAGCGGTTGAAGCAGGCGGTGAAGGAGATGGAGTTTTCGAAGACGGAGGGCGTGCATGATAAGATTGTGGTGAATGATGATTTGGAGAGGGCGTATGAGGAGGTGAGGGCGTGGATTTTGGAGGAGTGAGCTATGAAGAGGTGTGCACTGGATTGAGCTAGGACTATGACCTTTACGACCATGACGAGGACGGCTTTGCACATACGGCACTGGAGGGAGGATGCCTCACTTCAGTGCAGGTTCAGTGAACCACGAACGTGGATATGGAGACTTGTATCGGCACTGCTAGACACAAGGTACACGCCACCATTGCGCTATCTCTTCATCTTTGCTGGCTCAAGCGGTCGTTCGTTCACCCATGCAAGCATCTAGAGCTCGTTAGCTTGTTATGCATTGCCATTGGACGTCCGCCCGACCCTGTTTTGCGATCATGATACCCCCTCTCATTCCATTTGCAGTGGAGACAAGCTACAGACGATGTACAGAAGCCCGCAGTGGTGCTAGTATGTGATGCCAGTATCGATCTAACCATGGATGTTCAATACAAAGTTACGAAAGAAATGCAATCATTGTACATCGATGCCTTTGTATCCCTGGTATTCCCCTTTTCCCAATCGCACTGAAAGCGAAGCATAATACACGAAGAGCTCATAACCATGAGCATGTGCGCCACCATCATTCTTGCTGACCGGCAGCGAAGCCTGTACAACACCTTTATGCACCCATACCGAGCCTCATCCAGCCGTATCCAACCACAAATCCTCAGTAAGCAGACAAAACGTGATTCGCTTGCATCGAGACGGCGCGAGATCCAGACCTGCCAATAGGCGCTCCCACCTGAATGGGTTTGGGTACAGGAATCGTGTCGGTCGGCATCCACGCAGCCTACATTTGACACGTTCATCATCAGTGATGAGCAACAGCACGAACAGCTCAATAACCAGTCACCGTCATTCTTCCATTGCTCTGCCTGCTCAACTCTCTTTCAGCAGAAGGACTGATAGGCCTGCTGCCTCCCATGCCAGCGGTGCTGCGCTCCTTCAGTGCCAGTAGTTCCTTGCCACGGTATGTCTCGTAATGGATCTGTGCAGTCGTCTCGATCAGGTCCTGGAGATGTGTGCGAGTGAGGAAATTCCGTAGATAGACAAATTCGCAGTGGTTTTCGTCCTCAACGTTGACGACGCCCCAGCGATTCGCGCGACCACGTACTTGGCGACCGTTGACGGTGATGGTCTTCTCCGATCCGACCACTGCGAAGGGCAAAAGGCTCTGCTGATGATTAGTGGTTGAAGACTGTGACATGATAGCGGAAGATCCTACTTTGATTTGCGAGTTCAGCGCAACTTCCTCGGCATCGTAGTCTTCGTTGTCGAATGGGTACATGCGAATCTTGTGGAAGTCGAACTCTTGTCTAATGCGCTCCTTGAAAATCGCCCTCTCCTCCAAGGTCAAACTGTCTGCCTTGGCAATGACTGGCACCACATTGACAAACTCGCAAAGCTTCTTCAAGACAACAATGTCGATGGGCTTGAGTCCGTGACCGGTGGGCTGGATGAAGTACAAACAGCAATGGATGCGCGTGTCCTGAATGTAGCGTTCTCGTTGTGCTGTAAGCTCTTTGTGCAAATAAGCTCCATATTGGTATTTGATGTACTTGATGATTGGCTCCCAACACCTGTCGTTGTTGACCAGATCGCCGTAGCCTGGAGTGTCGACAATGTTCAAACGCAGACGGACTCCGTTCTCTTCGATTACATGGGATGTGTTTGTGATCTCGGTAGTGCTCCGAATGGTCTCGTCTGGTGTTGTACGTCCTTTTGATTGCAAGAGCTGGGATGCAAAGATTGTGTTGATGAGAGTGGATTTACCGAGACCGGTTTGCCCTAGGTGGTGTCAGCAACGCGCAGGTTCAGAGCTACGGAAGCGAACATACCAACGCAAATGACATTGAATTGGAATCCACGCTTGAGGAGCTTTCGCTCGATTTGGGAAGTGATGCTGTCGAAACCGACATGGCTCTTCGGGTTGACGACAACCGCAGCACGAGGAGGACTGTTCATCATCTGAGGACCGGGTGCGTTGTTGACCATCTGTGGACCTTGACCTTGGTACCCATTGGTGTGAATTGGCGAATTTGCCATGCCAGCCATTGCTAGTGTCTCTGCGTCAAGTTTGAGAAGGATCACGAGTCTATATTGTGCGATCGATTATTCTCAGGGTTTCGCGCAACAAATGAGTGACTTTTTGGATGACGGAGATGTGGATAGATGAGTGAGGTGAACGCGACTTGGAAACATTGAAGAAGAGCGCAACTGCTTCACGGCCCTTGACGGCAGGCCTGGCCGATCAGGGTCCGCAATCTGCGCTTTCCAGGTTTGGCCAAGCTGAAACTTAGGTCAATGACTCGTCAAACGAATTTTGGGACATCAGCATTCGCAGCTGCAGTTCAGACTTGTCGCAAACTGTCAGACAGCATAACCAAGTATGGCTTCCGCTCAACTCACCTCACGGACGGCACTGAACCTGGCTTCTCGACAGCTCCAAGGTCTGCATACCAAGCTGAACCTGCCTGCATTTCAACCACGACTCCTGCCTGCAGTCATCATACCAGGTGCTGCCACGATCTTCTCCAATCTGACCGGTCTTCTCTCTTCATTATGGGATGGATTACTGCATGCAGTGCCGAAGAACAAGACGTCACACTCGCGCAAGCGTTCAAGACAACTGGCAGGCAAAGCACTAAAGGATCTCATCAATCTGAACCATTGCAGCTCGTGTGGCAGAATGAAGAGGATGCACATATTGTGTCCACACTGCGTACAAAGTAGGCTACTCTCATATGACATGATATTGCAGCAATGCTTACCAAATCGTGCAAAGATATCAAGGATATGTGGGCTGGGAGGCTCACTGAGCCAATGAACAGCAACAAGGATCGATTTGGTTCTGAGAAGACAATGGAGATGGCAACGGCGACGAAGTCGAAGTCAAAATGATCGTGAGATCAAATTTCTGGCACAGCGACGGCGTCTGGGACTTGATTTGAGCTAGCAACGGCGTATGCATGAAACGGAGTCGTGCAAATGTCTACAACAGGTATTAGAGCAGGAATGATACATGATCAGGAGAAATCACAACGGCATGAAGTGTCCTGCAAGACTTCAATGGACAGCCTTCCCTCGAATCTAATTAGGACGACGTCCAGAGTTCTATTACGGTGCGCCCCAAAGGGGGAACATGCATAATAGGAAGGGGCGATGAAGTCGGTGTTCTGAAGCTAGGCTGGACGACAATTAAAGTCAGACCTCTCAACATACATCATCTTTGGAACACCATTACTTCACCTTCATCATATTTCTTATATTCTTTCCTGTACACTCGACGGACGTTACCTATCGGCCTACCAAACTTCTGCATACACTGACGAAGGCCAACATGTACACTACGGACAGCAATACAACGTCGAAGAGCAAGCCTTCTGTGCTGAGATCAATCTTCACATCTCCTTCAGCTTCCGTCGACCGAGCTCCACAAAGTGGCGACCTAATACAACTTGACGGCTTCGGCGGGTCCATCGAACTGACGGATGGTCATGAAACTACTCTACAGAACCTACTAGAAATCAGCGTTGGTGGTGTGATATTGTTCACATATCCCAAGGCAAATACCCCAGGCTGTAAGTGATCGGTACTCTCCGTCGCGACTGTCAGACTACCTCATCGACTTGATCCAAATTCCTCCACACGTCTTGGCCATACTGTTACTATGCGACACTTTAGTCTTGGCTGCCACGAGAATGTACGTTGCGCTCCCGCTCACACTGAGTTACGCAGGTACAGCCCAAGCCTGTCTTTTTCGCGATATCTATCAGCACCTGAGGAATCTTGGCTTTGCTGTATATGGCCTGTCGAAAGACACCCCGAAATCCAATGCCTATTTCCGATCAAAGAATAACCTTCCGTTCTCGCTGATATGCGACACCCGCGGCTGCCTTATCAACGCATTGGGATTCACGAAACGTCCGTTGGGGATCTTGAGAGGTGTCGTGGTGATTGACAAGGAGGGTCGGATACTCACATCTGTGGCTGGATCACCAGATGCGACTGTCAAGGCTGTATATGGCGTCTGTGGAGCGGAAGCAATGTTTCCTCCCACTATCGGTGCGCAGAGTATCACGGAGGCAGTCAACACAATGGGAGGCAAAGGTCAAGTGAATGATAGTTTCAAGCAGGAAGCGGTCGAGACGCTGGCAGATGTTGTTGGAAAGGTCAATATCACGGCTTCACAATTAGACAATGGCGCAGGCTTTGTTTGATTGGAGAGCTTGGGTGTGGTTACGAGGCGACATTTTCGTCGGCGCGTCTTGCCTAGTCCTCAAAAGTATGGTCTAAATGTAGCACTGGATATGCGGTCCACATGTCTGATAAAACCTCAATACTCATGTTGTCTTTAAGAGTGTCCAAATTCAGCACCGTTTCGGACACTTGATATCGTTCGGACGAGTCCGGTGTAGCTGGGGACGAACAGCATCTGCATCTGCGAGTCGGTACACAACATGGCTACTCCTGCGCATAAGATCTCGAAGACGTTCACGGTAGGCAACGTACAATAGTTTACTATCGAGCAGGCGACTGACAGCGCTAGAAATACACACTCGAACCGAAAGGAATCTGGGCATCTATTAGCAAATGGCTGCAGATCGACTCTACACGTTCCTCGGGTGTGCCTCTCAACCCTCTATTTCGAAACCCTGCACCTGGAGGTGATGACCCCACGAAATACCAAGATCCTGTTACCGTGCCAGCTGCGGACATTGCAGAGAACCCATATTGGAAGAGAGACACAAGGAGGGCATATCCACAATCAAGCGTGATGACGCAGGGAGATATCGTGGGATTACTTACGGTTGGGAGCAAGTCGCAGCCAAGGGAGGACGTGCTTCAAATTGGAGATGCAGGGGCGAAGCAATTAGTCGCGCTGAAGGACGAGGGCAAGTCTGGACTTCCTGCCTTTTTCCAGAAGCAGGAGAAGGATATGAGTGCCGTGCTAGGCCCCGGAGGTCTGCCACCGATGCCAGCAAATCTGCGTGCGGAAAATGGAGCACAACCCAAGGGTTTGAAGTACTCGCTACAGCCGGAGCAGTCATACACAGACAAGTGAGTTGAAATGAGCTATTGAGTCGTGAGATGTGTGCTAACTGACCTAGGTACCCGTGCCGAAATTTCGTTTGAGGAGACAGTGAATGCAGGGGAGGCGATGGCGTCAGGATTGGTTGTATCATAGCATTAGCAGCAGTATCAAGGCCGGCAAGTGCTTCATAGGAAAGTATAAATTGGTCAACTTCAGTGACCCCTTCGAACGAGTCAGATATCCGATACACTCTTGAAACGGGTCTCGCAATTCCCCGCCTTCAAGCTATGATCGACTTTCTCCATCGCACAAACGTGAAACATCTGAACATGCCCGCTGAGTCAAGCACGACTCCTCCTCCCAAGCCGGTCGAGATTATATACAGCTGCTCAGTCTGCCACAAGACCATATCCGAAATCTACAAGGAGATCCAGAACGACCAAGGGTTTCGCGACGAAAATGACACCAACGACGGACAACCTATCACGAAACTGTGGATGACAGAATGTGCTCATCTGACCTGCTCCGAGCATCTGGAAGGAAGCGGTGGGATGAAGTGGAACTTCTTCTCAACACTTTGAGCTAAAGAAAGCGTAGGAGTACCAATACATCCAGCCGGCCAGCAACCAAGAGTGCCTTGCCCACACTGCAGTAAGGAAGGAGACTCGAGTCTTAAGAAGATCTATGGAATTCGCGGCTTTCGCAAAGGACAATTCGACGCAGCAATTCCGACAGCTTACTTTGACACGCCACCAGTGGAGTTTTCAGGCACCAACGATGTGACATATAATGCTCTAGCAGTGAGTGAAGTCCAGATAGTGCCATGGAGGCTACATGCACTGACACTCTTGTCTAGTTCCACTACCGACAACTCTGCTCTTTCGGCGCGAGTGCATTCATCCAATACAACGATGCGAAAAATAAGTGGCATGTATACCATGAAAGAGCTAAGTCTGCAGAAAAGGCCGCACATGATGCAGCACAGCAGATCGAGGTGTTCAAGAAACGAGTCCGGGAGCTTGAAAATTGCGAAGCAGAATTGGCGCCGTGGAAAGAGCGCGAAGCAGCTATCAAACACTATCTGAACACTTTCACCCAAGTTGTCGAGTCAGTGGAGATGCATGCCATCAACCAACAGTCTTGCTAACACAATGTAGTGACAACAATAAGCTTCGAGAACAATTCGATAAACTTGGCTATGTCGTCCCTAAGCAGACTTGGTCATTGAAGAGTCCAGCACCTGGCCACACACCACATTCACGGAAGTCGCAAACATCCAACGAGAGCTCTCAAAAATGCCGGCCAGCTCAGAAGATATTACAAAGATTCCATGCTCAACCCATCACGATGGTAGAGAATGCTTCTCCTGCTCTATCACAAGCACAACCACAACCCTCAAAAGCTCAGCAGTTGCCATTCAGATCTGAGCAGGGATCGTCATCAAGTCATACGCTTTCTGGGCCTCCTGAATCAGCTCAGAATCTACATACCGTGCACGGTGTCATCGATGCAATCTCGAGAAAAAGAGTAGCAAGTGATGAAGGCCAAGATATCGAAAGAGCCGTTAAAAGTCCACGACTCGAAAAGCCTACCAGCCGTGGCATGATGCCACCACCGCCGTTGCCATTCCAAAGACCGACAGGCCTTTCCGAGATACCTGCTAACATAGCGGCTTCACAACCTAAACAGTCTGTCCCTGCATTCGTAAGGCTAGACCAGCAATCACTGGCGATCGAAGCTCATCCACCTATCGTTGCAGGAACTGCATCACCACAGGCAGTAGATCCGCTGCAAGCAAAGTCTCCTGCTGGCCACAACCTTAACATATTCCGACTTCAGGAGAGCTCGCCCATACAACGTGCGACCAACCGCACTCAACCCACTGATGATGCACGGATGCAGGAGGCAATCATGGACCTGCGCAGAGGTTTCAAAGAACATATGCAAGAGGAGGAGCGATATCAGACTGGTTGGCAAGACCGAGCTCGCGAAGTCAATGAGGCAAATCGCCACCAATATGCGATCAATCATATTAGGCCAAAGCAAGCTACTATGCAGTACAGCGACAGTCCACAGCAACATCATTTCTCAAACTTTGTCCATTCGGATCCAGTCTCCGTCGTGTATCCACCACATCCTGGGAACCGACAGCATCTTTCTGATCCATCCAGAGCTCCGACACGATCGCAAGTCAAGCACTCCGTATCACGCCAATTTGTTGACGATATCACGTCTCCATTCTTTGTCGGCGGCAACAAAGCAGCAACACGCAATGGCCGACTCACTTTGCCCACGCATGCGAAGATGGGCGGATCATCTCAAGCAGTGAGAAGCATGAATAGCTTGTCTTTCATCAACGAGCCTCATAATCCTGTCACGCATCAACGACTACGCACTGCTACCTCACAGCACAATGCTCTCCAGCCGAGAGCTGCAATGCCGGCATCTAGGAGGCAGACTGAGAATGGCTTTGTGCAAAGACGTCCTGCACAAAACATGAATATGAGTGTTCAACGAGGTCCAAGCAGAAGCCAGGTCAATACGCCTTTCAGGACTCCTCTCATTCAAAAGCCGTGCGAGCCACTATATCGGGGGTATCCGCAGTCGCAAGCATCACAGAGTTACTTCGCTCGTGGGATCGCAACACCACAACAGGCTCCACGTCGCTATATGGCAGGAACACCTGTATTGTTGCCATCTCGCGCAGGAACAATGGCAAGTAGAGGGATGGGCAACGACTCGAGATTTGATGAATATGCCTACAATGGCGGCCACGGAGGGCAGTACGATAGTAGAGGTCTCATACGTTGAGGAGACAGATGGGAAGTTCTGCTGATGTTGCTTATTATTATTGAGTACAGACGATGTGCAGGAGAATGTATATAGCTGGATATCCTATAGGGAAACGAGCTTGAATGTGCAATCCAAGTTATGACCTTCCACCACGAGCAGTAGAATCGTGACTGAACAATTGGTGTTTTGGAGAGTGCCCTCAACGTCGTGACTGAATCGATGGTGTCTTGGGAAGTGATGCCACCGATTGAACAGTGGCACACGAAGCAATGGAAATCTTCTCGACGAGTTGAGGTGGTGGTGGTAGTGTCGAGCGGGGACAACCTCGGTTCATCCATTGAACAGCAGATGTCTTGGCTGACCGCATTTTTTCTCGACTCATTTTTCCGTGGCAAGTCTGTGATATATAGGTGATTCCGACAGGTGTACACGACATGGCAGGCAGGCCTGTCCAATTCTCATTTCCATTCTTATCCTTGGTATCATTATGCAAACAGATATCGTCACCTAATGTCCTCATACCATGAAAATCAGGAGCTGGAAGTCCTCAACTCCAATCCCCACCGAGTCGTCCTGACCGGCTCCCGCCATGACAACCCGGAAGCAACACCACCTGATACGCCGGTTCGCCTCACAGTCGACTGGGACGGTTCGAAAGACCCCGAAAATCCTCTGAACTGGTCTTATCGCCGGAAATGGCTGCTTACTGGCGCATCATGCTTCATGTGCTTTGCTGTTGGCCTCAATGCACTCGCCATCACATCTGCTTCGGACCTGGTGGATCTTCGCTTTGGTGTTGATGACACTGGTAGTAATGCATACAATGGCTACTGGATCGTCACTGTCTGGAATGCAGGCGCCACACTGGCTCCGTTGATAGGACTACCCATGATGGAGAGCTTCGGCGTCCGCAAAGGCTATCTTGTCAGCTTCTTCTTCTTCACGGTCTTCGTCATTCCGCAAGCTGTCGCCCAGAATTATGCTACATTACTAGTCTCCAGATTCATCAGCGGTAGCTTCGGCTCCGTCGTGCAGAACGGAGTGGCAAACGTGATTGGAGACCTGTGGGAAGAGGAAGAGAACAGCCTGCCTTGCACTCTATTCATCTACTCCTACCTCATGGGCTTCACGCTCGCACCTGTCATCGGCGCTGCAATCGTTAGCCACCTCTCCTGGCGCTGGATCTTCTATATCCAGCTCATCGCCTACGGCATCCTCCTCCCCCTTTCCTACTTCCTCATCGCCGAGACCCGCGGCAACATCATCCTCATGGCCCGCGCGAAGAACCTCTCCAAATCCCTGGGCTACACCCCCAAACTCACGCACCACACGCAGGAAACCTTCCTGCGCGCCCTCTACGCCTCCACTGTCCGCCCTCTCTGGATGTTCACCACCGAGCCCGTCCTCTTCTTCTTCACGCTCTGGTCTGGTCTCGCCATCGGCAATGTCTTCCTGGGCACGCAGTCCATCGCCCAAATCTACGCTGCAAACTATAGCTTCACGTTCCCGCAGTCAGGGTACGTCCAAGGTGCCATGGCCGTCGGTGAAACAATCGGCTTTGCTATCTGCGTGCTCCAGAACCACATCTACGCGCGCTCAGCCAAGCGCAATCCAGAGACACCAGGTCGTCCGATACCTGAATCGCGTCTCGAGCTCTCCATACCCATGAGCTTCCTTGGCTTGACAGGTGGGCTGTTCGTCTACGCATGGACGTCCTTCCACGACGATGCCCCCTGGATCGGTCCCGCCATCGGCCTTGCAATGATTGGCGCAGGCGTCATGGTCATCGTCGGCGCTGTCATGGGCTACCTAGCAGATTTCTACGGCATCTTTGCTGGTTCGGCGATCGCGGCCGTGGCGGCCGTGGAGAACCTGCTCTCTGCAACGGTGCCGTTGGCGTGTGAGCGCATGTATACGAGACTGGGATTCGGATGGGCGAGCACGCTGTTGGGTATTGTAGCGCTAGGGCTGAGTTTTGCGCCGGTGGTGCTGTATATCAAGGGGAAGGGGTTAAGATTGAAGAGTAACTTTGCGGAGAGGATGAAGATGCATTGATTGGAAGAAGGCTGAATAGATAAGTAGGAATCGAGTTGATATTGCTATAATTGTTGCAGAACGCTTACGGCACTCTCTCGAGGTGAATTTTGTCACCCTTCCGTTACTTTACAACGAATTTCAGTCGGTTGTAAGTTCTGGGACAGGGGTACAGATTCGCAAAAGCTACAGCCAAAGCCGTCACGGCACTCCCCCACAAGATGAAACTTGACAAAGTCCTGTTACTCTCAATGGATCTTCACCTTCTTGTGGTGATCGAGATCAAGATATCGGTAAGCGACAGCTATGGCAAAACTCTCACGGGATATCGGTAAGCGACAGCTATGGCAAAACTCTCACGGCACTCCCCTCAAGGTGACTTCCTTCTAACTACTGTTATACTATAACGAATCTTCTCCTCTTCATAATATAGAGACATGAATGTGCGACAGCTACAGCTAAACCCCTCGCGGCATTCTCCCCTAAGATTGGTTCCCGTCTGACACCCATCATTTTACAACGAACCCGCGCCACTCGTGACATTCGGGATGGAAGTATAGCTGGGCTTCAACTATATCGCAATATCTACGGTACCGTCCTTCCCGTCCTCCCATCTCTGGTCCCGGCTTGTATCGGTAGACCACTTCTTCTCGTCCCGAGCAGAACGACGTTGATATTGTAATGTGCATACCGTGCCATAAACATCACGACACCAACCTCCAGATTGCACAGCACGCTTTAAAAGACAGACTTTCCATTCCCGCTCAGATTGTTAGACTTTGACCTTACGCTCAGAACATGTAGCATTCTACCTATATGAGCAGCTCAGCCCTCGCGTAGACCTCTTCATACTCACTCAACTCACCCACACCTTCGCACCGCCACCGCCACCTTACGACCAAGACAATACTTTCCAGCACCGATTCGCCACTTAAGCACCATCATGGCACCCTTCACCCGCAGCCGCAGCCGCACCGCCCGCGCCAACGCTCTCAGAAAAGCCCTCCTCACCGCCTCTGCCAACAGCGTCCGTAAGAACGCCGCCCCCACCACCACTATCATCACCCGAAGCCGTACCGCCCGCATCAACGCCCTTAGAAAAGCCCTCATCACCGCCTTTGCAGACCATGTCCGCAAGAACGCCACTGCCAGCACCACCGGCACCAACACTACCATCGCCATCATCATCAACAAGAAGAAGAATACCATGCGCCTTCTGAAGACTAAGGCACGCTCCGCACCCGTGAGGAGCACCAAACTCAAGACCACACCGCAGGCGGCCCCGGTGCAGCCCATGCACACCGAGATTGTGTTGAGGCTGGGGGCAATTTTAAGGATGAGAAGGAGAAGGGATAGTGCGGTTATGATGGAGTAAGACTAGGAATAGGGGACGGATATGTAAGAAAGATACTAATTATGGGTAGGGGGGCTTTTTCGAGGCAATTGCTGACAGTGACGTAGCTAACGAAGGCATGGATGGAACGTAGAACAAGAGGAACGATGGATGGCAGATGAGGACGGAAAAGGTGTAGCGTGATGGATGGGGAGAGTGTTGTACTGGTACTGGTGGTTTTTGTATATTTACTGTATGTTGCAGTGAGCCGGAGGAACTGGAACGCTTGGGATCTTCGCTACGGAGAACGGACGGATGTGGAAAGTACTGGAAGCTCCGGTGATGCGCAATCGGTGTCGCAAGGGGAGAAGAGGGCGATGGTGGTGCTTCGGCGATGTGCCGAACAATCAATGAGATGCCATCCACAATCGCACATTCCCATCACGTGACTATTTCTTCCTCACTCCTCGAGCTTTCAATGCAGGCGATTCGTCAAGAGCCACTACTCTACTCTACCTTGAGCATGTCGAGAACAAATGGAGGAGAAGCAGAGGTACCCACGTTGCTGCCGCCCTCGTCATCATCCACAACTCCGCAGCTCATCACCTCCTCCCCGTCCTGTCCACGCCTGCTCACCACCACCACCTCACCAACCTTAAAGTCCTTTCCCTCTTCACCCCTCGACTCCTCACCTACAGCACACCTGGAATAACAGCCCTCTTCCCCACCCCGACCTCCTCCTCCCCAAACCTCTTCACATACCACCTCCTCCCTCCCAACGCCCTCGGTAACATCGTACTAACCTCATTCGCCAAAAACGCCCTCGCCGGCACGCATCCCCACCCGCCAACGATCCAGAACCCAGCCCACTCAATCCACTCGCACAGGTAATGCGGGTATAGCACGTACTTGAACAGGCCGGCCCTTGGCACTGCGTAGAATTTGTGTATATCGACTTTCTTCCCACCGTTCGTCCTCTCCTCCTTCGCACCTTCAGCCAGGGCATTCCGCCGGATCGCACGTAACTCGTCGTCGTGGTACATGTTTCCCAGGAGGCCTGCTGCCCAAACGGCGGTGCCCAGGAGCGTGGACCCTCTGGCAGCAGCCCAGTCGGCAGACGTGGTGGGACCGTAGCCTGAGAGCCAGCCGCCGATGGAGATGCCGTTGAGGATTTGCCAGAAGAAGGCGGAAAGGAGGACGAGAGGGTGGATGGGGGACATGGAGGGGTTGAGGATGGGGAAGAGAAGAGCGCGGTAGAGGTAGTCTGATAGGCAGGTGATGAGATTGGGGATGGTTAGGTCCGGGGGCGGGAACAACTTACGGATGGTGTAAAGGCCGGCCATGAGGTAATTCGTTGCTGGCAGCGGAGAGGTAAGGGAGAGATGGCTCGGTAATGTGTACATTAGGTAGAGAACTGTGAGGAACCCGGGACTGCGGTGCGTCAGCTTTATGTGATGTGGTGTGGTATATAGTAAAAAGCCAAAAAGCAGTCCATTGATGACTCGTACCATTCCATTATCGCCCAGCCAATCTTGCCAGGGACATTAAAGCGTGACGTGACGGACGTCTTGCCTGGAAATCAATATCAGCGAGGTGTGCTTGCTTGGAGGAGTCGCCAGCACGCGAGTACGCAGCCGCACGCAGACGTACCTTGAGGATACCAGTCTGTGAGCCTTTGGCATCGAAGACTCATTAGTTCTGCTTATTCATGGTGGCTGGTGACCACAACACAGGCATGTCTCACCATTGCGCGGCAGTGAACTACAATCAGATCAGGTCAGTGAGGAGAAACGCTGGAGAATCAGAGCAATTGCGAGAGGTAATGGTGACGTGAGTGTAGTGCACGCCTGAAGGCACACTGAGGAACATACAACGGGGAAGAATTGCCACGCGTACGAAATGAACTGCCATTGCTCGCGCGAGATTGGCGTGAGGAAGGCTGATATTAAGGACATAGCTGGTGGATCGCGAGTGCAAGGGGCGGCACTCGTCGAGGATCAAGGTATTGGCGTCGGGTTATAGGTTGGTGATCTTTTACGTCATCAGGTGAAGTGCATGGACGATGTTGTCAAAATGGTCAGAGGGACATTCCTTGATGTTATGCTTCATCTTCACCGGTTCGCTATTGCTGACAATGATTTCTCATTATGATTTCGAGTTCCGATAGTTCCCAGATCCGCCTACCAAGAAACCCAACCTTCATGATATCATACATGGATTACAGATTACCGATGTATCCTCTGCTCAACTAAGAAACCACACTCCGATCAAAAAGAGCTAGGCGGTGCCACGTCCTCCTGTCTCGAATGTCCCGGCGCACCACCCTCCTCCTTGCCATATCCACCATCTCCGAGTTTGGCATGATCCAGTCCAACGAGCTCCTCGCCCTCGGGAGGCACCCAGCTGCTTGACTTCCAAGGCTTGACTCCCGAAATGTACATCGAGTCGATTTCCTCGCTAGAAGTGTGCATGTTAGCGAGTGCGATATATGTAAGGACTCAGAGAGGACGTGCAGTGATCGACCTTGCGACTCGCAAACAAAGAAGTAGATGACCAATACAGCAACCAAGTTGCAGGCGGCGAAGACGTAGCCGTATTGGTAGTCGATGGCGTTCGTGATGAAGGGCGTGAAGAAGGAGATGAGGAAGTTGAATGACCAGTTTCCAGCGGATCTGCATCGAATCGTCAGTATACCGTGCTCAAATCAGCACTAAATGCTGCAAAGACTTACGCCAAGCCCATAGCAGTTGCTCTGTATCTGCTGGGGTAGATCTCCGCAATAAGCGCCCCTTGATACCATCTGTTTAGCAAAGAAAGCTGCCACGGGCGGAACTGTGAACTCACAAACGATCGGACCCCAAGTAGTAGCGTATGCCAAGATGAAGAGACAGGCGAAGATGATCATGACATATCCAGCGGACTTGTTGTTACCGTTATCTTTCTCGAGCTCAAAGTGGCCGATGGAGGCAAAGATCATGAAGCAGACAAACATGCCCATGGCGCCAGCCATGAGGGACTTTCTGCGTCCAAAGTTCTCCACAACGTACAGACCGCCGAAGGTGCAGCCGAAGTTGACGGCTCCTAGGATGGTGGAGGTGACGAAAGAGTTGCTGATACCGATTGACTTGAAGACGGTTGTGCCATAGTAGAAGACTGGGAACTGTTAGCTGGAGCGTTGAAATCGTGGAAGTTGATACTCACAGTAGTTGGCACCGGTGAGTTGCTGCAACACCTGCAGCGAAATACCAAGTAATGTCCTGTACAGCATACGCGGTCCAGTGACCACTTCATACCAGTGATGCTTTTGTCCTCCAGCAGATTCTGCTTCGAACTTGTCCCTGATCTCGCGCATCTCGCGCGCCACTTCGCGGTGGTGAATAGGCACACCGTATGCAGCAGCGACACATTTCCTTGCTGCATCAACATGGCCGCGGCGGTAGTCCCAACGTGGTGATTCGGGCAGGAACATGATTCCGACTGCCATCAAGAAAGGTGGGATGAAACCGATGCCCATTGTGATTCTCCATGATGCTGGGCTTTGAATCTTCTCGGTGCCAAGGTTGATCAGGTATGCCACTGTGAGTGAGGTCAGTCATGTAGTCAGCAGAAATGCGGAAGTAGTGCCTACCCAAGATTCCCAACGTGATGAAGAGTTGGTAACAAGACACAAGAGCACCACGAATCTGACGAGGTGCCGTTTCCGATTGGTACATTGGCGTCATCACACTGAGTCCACCAACGCCAAATCCAGCAACGAGACGTCCAATAGCAATCTGAACCCAAGCCCTACTCGTTGCGATCTGGATGACAACGCCGACCATGAAGACAATACACCAAAGGACGATAGTAAGTCTTCGTCCTAGCTTGTCGGCAATGGGTCCCGTGCTCAGCACACCGAACAGTGTGCCGATGGAGAGGAGACCAACGATGGTGCCCTCGCGGCTGTTGCTGAATGCTACACAAGGCTGATCTGCGAAGCGGCAGAGGAAGTCGTTCATTTGCACGAAGCCGGAGATTTGACCAGTATCGTAGCCTAGTGGGAGCTGTGTTAGCTGCATCCCTACATGTTTCTACTGATGACCTTGGTATGGTCTTGGAACGAAAGCATGAAGGCTGGCTCGTTTGCTTACGACAATCTTCTGGACTACTCCTCGACTTCTGTTCTAGTAATGCAGTAAAGCAAAGGAGTCCACATACCAAAGATAAATCCACCCAATGATACCAGAGCACCCATGATGAATACCCTGAAGCTAAAGAGCTTAAAGGGCTCATCACTGAGCTCCTCGCCCTTTACCTGCGAAGGATCTGTCGCATCTCTCGATGGCCTGAGTGTGTTTTCGCTAGATTCACTAGCACGGTTGTCCTTGCGGGACAGCTTCGATAGTATGCCTGCCATGGTGGGCTGGCGTATGTGAGGAGGCTGTGCCGAGATGTGCTAGCAGCTAGCAGAGCTGCTATGGAATTACGGAAGGAGTATCGAGAGGGCTGCAGCTAGTGTATTGGGACGCTACAGTAAGATGGCTGGGAAGGCTTGTGCGAGATATACAGGGGTATCGACAGCACGGCAGAGCGATGATGTATTGTGATATGAGAGAGCACGAGACGAGGCAGTCGGCGGGGTCAATTAAGTATATAGTACATCGTGATCTGTGATCCGTGACGATGTGGAGTTTGGATCCTTGCGAAACGCACCTGGGCAGGCTGTGCACGAGCATGTGGTCAGCAGCATAACGATGACGAAGGGCGTGACAAGAAATGCTTAAATTGCTTAGCCTCGTCTCTCGTCTCTCGTCTCTCGCTTTGCATTGCCCGGCCGAAACACGAATCATTAGATGGCCAAGACGTGCCTGGACTAGCAGGACAAATCAAAGCAGCCTCTGCGCTTAAAATCTTTGACGCCGCCTCGAGGTTCTCGAGTTCCCAGCCCCAAAACCGTGTTTCATATTCTGCTACGTCATACAGTTTGCAGTTTGCAGATCAAGCGGGGTACATCGGAGGGATTGAGTCGTGGTTCAGGCTGATTGATCAGATACGGAGCACTGCCCGACATGTACTGAAGTACCTACTTCACTCGCCGAGAGTAAGAAGCCATGTATATCTGCATCAGACGTGCTTTATAGACTCGTAATATCTCTGCGCACACGCCCAGGCTCACCTTTGTTTTCTTGGCAGCCAAGGCTGATTTCTGTTGTCACACTGCAGTAAACCGAGGCCGATGCCGGTCGCCTCCAGCAGAGAAATAGTTTCAAGCCAAGGTTGTATCTTTTTGCCGTGTTTGCTACCCATCCTGCATAACTTGCTTGCTTAACAATGCTTCTGGTCCATTGATCAATCCTCTTGGTCATTCCGCACCTTCAATACCCTCCCGTCGTCTTCGCCAAGCGCGGAACTGCCGAACATAGTCCCCAGCATCATTGTTGCCATTCTGTAGCCTTTCTGCGGTCATGCCTTGCCCCGAGCCTCCGACGACCGAGTGTTCTTGTCCGGCAGGCACATCTTGTCCCGCCAACGCATCCAGGCCCAGAATGGGAACCATCGATGGTCTTCCATGGGCACACTGGAATGGCAAGACACAGTCAGCAAGTCTAGCTATTAGTCTACTGCAGTCTTCGCTAGAAAGAATGTCATTGAACATGATAGCACTCCGGCATGCTCGAGAGTTGAGCATTTCGACGATGCCGTTGGGACAGTCCACAATGAGCTGGACCCAGCTATGAGACGTGTCGCTGGCAGCAATCGGGATTGGTGCTTGTCGTGAACCTCGCTCCCACACCTCTGCGCGCAAAAGTTCAATGATGAGTCGAGGCTCACCTATGCACCGCTCGTGTATGCCAGGTGGCAGTGTCCTGATGATGACTCTTCGCTTGTTCGTGCTCGTCTCGTGGTCGGATCGGGCGAGAGAGATGTCATAAAGGATGCCCCATCTGGCAAAAAAGCCTGCGAGCTTCTCAAATAGATCGACCTCAGCTTCCGTCGTTTCGAAGGTGACAGGCTTCTCCAGACGGGCAGTTGCGACATGAGATTGGTGCCCAAGACTTGATCGCAAAGGTACTTGAGCCTGCTCAGGCTGACATAGATCTCTGAAGAGCTCTTCGACTTTACACCGTTCGTCTGCGGCGTGTTGATCGATCAAGACGAGAAGGTCCTGGCTGTCTGGACCATCTGTTGCTTGACCATGTTCCGGTATTGTCACCAGGAGAAACTTCTTGTCGACTTGAGCAATCACTCTTGCGCTGCGAAGGCTATCGATCGAGAGGCGACTCTGCTTGAGTGAAGCAGAATCCAGAAGTGGTCCCGGCATTCTGCTGTGGGAGTGGGCAGAATGTTCGCTATGTCCGCCGTTATGACTTTCTTGTTCTAGGAGCTCTGTAGGGACATATGCGATTGGCTGTTCCGCAGGCCGAAACACCGGATTATCCCACTTGTCAGCCAGTCCCTGGAGCCATGAGCTTGACACTGGCCTCTTCATCTGTGTAGCAAGTCTTGACTCTAGTCGTAGTGATGATCCTGATGCAGGTCGTTGTGTGTTGATGCCATTCGTACCAGTCATTCCACCAGCTGTTCTAGGCCTTTTCTGCGGAACAAGCAGACCACTGCGGGTATTGAGATCATACACCTCGTGCGTCGCAGGATCAAGCCAAGTCGTCCATGTGTCGTCGTTCTTGTTCAGACCTCCCGCAGTCTGCTCTGACGCCGAGTCCTCGTCGGCGTTTTGAGCACGTAAGGCAAGCACTTTGTCCACACCAGATTCATCGTCGCCCGAATATTCAACAGTTGCAGCAGGTGCCTGCTCGTGTATCACCTTCTTGATCTTAGCCTTTCCACTCTTGATTCGTGACCAGCTTTGAAATGCTGAAGCTGAATCCTGAAGTCGAGTGGGCTTGTTATGGGATAGTCTGGCTTTTGAAGCATCTGCTGGGAGCTGTTCATCCATGAGGCTGGGATGGGCCATGGTGGGAGAGTCTACCGACTTAAGTAGCAGGTCAGACTCAGAGTGTGGTCGATCTGGGTGAACCGAGACTGGACTGAGTTGTCCACCGCGCTCGAATTTTGTGGACGCCTTGGACCTTTGCCGATGTCGAAAGCCATTACCCTCAAGCCATTGCTGGACCATGGCATGAATAAGCGTCACAATCTTTTGTAAGGACACGGCATCCTCCATCTTGTTTTGTCTATCGCAAAGACTGTGTACCTTGCTATTCAGCTCGATCCGCAGGTAGAACATTGGCCAACGATCAACACCTTTCGTCATACCTTTGACCTGCGCTTTAGTGTATCCATCGTCCTTGAAACGTTTGTCCTTCATCTGCTGCTCAGTGCGGATAGTCTTTCCCTCTACCGTGCCGAATTTCGAATCCGTAAAAAGTCGATTGACTTCATCATAGATGATATTGTGCTGCGCAGTGCTCGTCTGCAGCAGCGGCTGATGTCCCAGAGTGACAAATTGGCACTGCTTTGTCGGACTAGGATCGAGAGAGATTGCACCTTTGACTACAACCAATGATGAGTTGGCGGATACAGGAATCCACGACGACCAGCTATCTGAGGATATCAGGTGGACCTGTGTAAGTAGATTGAGCGCAGTGTTCAACTTCCACGGTGGGCTGTGTGCTGGAGTCCTTGGACGAGAGTGGGGCAGCCGCCCTGAAATAGGTCGCAGGGATAGCACCTTTTCATTTGTAAGGTCTCGTACGGTCACATGGACAGCTTTCGGCCAGGATAAGAGGTAATGTGCAATATTCCGAGCAAGCTGTTGCCAAGCTGCATCGTCCCCAGCAGATGAGAGAGCACGATGTTTGACTCTGACTGGCATATTTGCAAAGAGGTTTCTTACAGTCACCCGCGTGCCTGAGGTCGAGTTCTGGAGGTCGTCATGGCCACTGATAGGAGCATCTCGCATGGTGTTCTTACTCAGGTGAGTGGTTACACTGCTTACTAACTGAGATCCAGTGAACTTAGAGGTGACACACAGCAGCGAAAGAGCACTCAGTGAAGCCAGAAACCTCCCGTCACGGCCGTGAGTTTCGCCGTTTCGAGCTTTGGAAGTGTCTAATACTCAATCAGTCAGCACCTCATCGCTGAATCGTCTTGTATCACAGACAGTGGACCTTCAGCAAGCCACCGTCCTCCAAGAATTCATGCTCTGGAATACCAGATCCATCGTCGGCAACTGTACAGCTTCCACGATCAGCCTGCACATCTATCTCGATCTTAGTCGCCTCGGCATCGAGAGCATTGCAGAGGAGTCCCAGAATCGCATCCTCTAGCGTTGTGATGTTGATCGACGACTTTATCAATGTAATGTCCTCGGCTCCAAGGGGTAAAATACGTGGATGTGAGGAAGTGGTAGTTTCAGCAGAGGCTTTGCCATCAAGCACATTCATCGAGATGATTGCATTTGATGTGCTGATGCTAAGTAGTCGTCGAGCGATGCCGTCATGGTCTCGCTCGAGCCATGCACTCAATGACAGACTTCGGGGTGGCTACTGGCTGTGGTTTCCTGTCGCAGTATCGTAGAGCTGCACAGTGGCTTCCACTTCTGGAGGTCGAGTCCTCCAGGTCCAGACACGCTGCTGCTGCTGCTCTTTCCACCCTGACGCTAGGGCTGACTCTCGACGGTTTGGAACGTGGGGCTGATCATCGGCACAAGCCCGGAGTTGTCCAGTCACTCAATGTTACTGCTACAAGCCTTCGACATCCATCTCACACTGATTCACAGCCTGCCTCGAGCTCTGCGATTGAAACATTCTCTACCACGCGACCTGCTTCGAAACATCGGTCACCCTCTGTCGTATCACGAACAAGCCAATAGCTTGCTAGGTCACCAGAGCCACATCTATCTACTGTTCTTGCACGTCAAGGAGAAGGGCTTCACAGTCAAGGAGAAGTTCTCAGCGATCACTAGCAGATTGAGTTGTTGTAGCTTGCAGATAGCATGCCAGCGGTCGATGCGTCGAACGGTTCGCTCCGTCTAAATATCACCTGCTCGGATCAGCGTCGCTAACGCGCTGCTTAGGTCGCGCACCAAAGTCTCGCGCACTCGCGTTCCTCAGACGCCTGACCAGTCGAAAAGCCACGAATACCAACAAGCAGCGGCCGCAAAAAGATCTTGCTCCAGTATCAACCAGCAAAGCTACAGTCGGCGGCTCCGAGAACAAAGAGAATGAGGACGTGCAGCACACTAGTTCCGTGGACTACGTGAACTCATTACCCAGCGCCCGACACGTGTCCTTGGACGAACGGGAAGCTCCTGATGGATATAGGGCGTCTCCACCTCATCATAGCGCAACCCATCGTCATGCCAGTCATTCGGATGTGGATGGTCAATCTAAAGCTGGCACAAGCGGCACTGTTGGCATGAGCACAGCTTCGAATGGAGGCAACAGCATCTTCTCATCTCCGAACCAATCTTCACGTTCCTTGTCGACGACCCTCACAACTATCCAGTCACAAGCTCCATCTGTGCTGTTCAATCACCCATCCGCAGGCGGATCAAGTACTTATGCGCAGCCACCCACATCCGCCCAAGCTTATGCCTCTGCACCTGCCTCCGCTGTCCCTGCATATCTGAATCGTGGAGCAAGCAGTCACGTTCCGTCGACTTATCGAAGCGCAACAGCAAACAACCTCTTGTCAGACAACGCGTCTGTTCTCACTTTGGCTTCCTCGTCTCACCAGCAACATCGACGCGACTCCTGGGATGAAGATGCCTCTATCAGAGCACTTCCTCCAAGATCGACTTGGGGCGGCTCGCGCGAGTCTCTGCCATTGTCAGTCCTGTCACATAACCAAGGCAGCGACCCACTTCCACCAACATCAGGAGCATTGCATCCACCACAACAACGATTCAGCACAAGCACAACTGGCAACATTGGCGGGCCACTGTTGAGCAGTGAGCGGAACAGCGTGTATGCGGGGAAGTCCGCATTTGATACGAGCAGTATCCGGAGCGGACAAGCAGGGCATGCAAGGTCTGACAGCAATGCTGCAAGTATGAGCAGTGTATTGCCCGTCACAAAAGAGCAGTTTGGTGGTGGAGGAGAGCACGCTGAGCAGTTGTGAAGGAGAGGTCGAGTCAATCTAGCTTATGTGAGGCTTTGATGTATGTACCCCCTTGGGATAAATTTAATGCTTTGGACTTAAGCACCTTGCACGGAAGTGGGTTCACGACGGCACTCGCCATAAGCATCGAAGCAGGAGAGTCTCCGTTATGCATAGATCAATGGCTCGACTTTGCCATGCTTTGGATGTTCGGTGCTCTTGCCATGCTGCTTGCTTCATGCCTTGCAGTGTTCTCGCCATGTCGACATGGCGACAACGCACAGCCATATTGCCAGCAAGATGAAGACCCCCTCAGCTGTTACTGACCTCGGAGCTCGAACCTTGGAGCGGCCCATGTACCGCCGCTTCCACCTCGTGCTTACTCGGACCGAGCTACTCCAGGCGGAAACGCCCCCCGACATGGCCCTAGCAAGAAGAGGTCCACAGCGCCGGCCAGCAAGTGTTGCAGCAGTACAAGAAGTGCGGAGGCGTGCGTTTTGGCAAGTCATCTCTAACAATCGCCGCCGAGCAATCTTCGGCTTCCTTCAGTTCGGCCAAAGTGACACGAAAACACATCCATCGCCGAGGATAAGTTGAGCGCTGATCACCTTGGCCGTCTTGGCTTGAACTTGCCGCACTCGGAACTGTCGATACTACAAGTCGCGCCCGCAGCTCACAACTTCCCCAAAGCATGCGCGACTAGACAGGGAGCTTCAGCATTCATTCACTAGTCAACAGGTCAATCCAGCAACAGCAATGGCTGCAACTCGCACCAGCCGAGTGGCTCGAACCCTCGTCTATACTGCTGGAGCAGCAACACTCGGAGGTGGTCTTCTCTACGCCATCAATCGCCCTCGTGATATCCCTGGTCTTGAATCCGCACAAGTCCCACCTCCGACGTATGAAAGCGGTGTCTTCAAGTCACCCAACTTCCCTTCCGTCAAGAACCGCAATGAGCAGATTGCCGATCTGAAAAAGAGTGCTGCTTTTAACAGCACAGGAAGTGGGGATCAGTCACCTTCGCACGCCGACCAGATATCGCCAGAAGATGAACCGTATGATCTGTTAGTCATCGGTGGCGGTGCTACCGGAGCAGGAGTAGCCTTAGATGCTGCGACTCGTGGCTTAAAAGTTGCCATGGTCGACAGGGATGACTTCAGTAGCGGGACGAGTAGCAAGAGTACGAAGCTGGTACATGGAGGTGTCAGATATCTGGAGAAGGCGTTCAAGGAGCTCGACTACAACCAGTACAAGCTTGTCAAGGAAGCTCTGCGTGAACGACGATACTTTCTCGACACTGCGCCGCACTTGTCATCATGGCTGCCAATCATGGTACCCGTGACGAAGTGGTGGCAAGCACCTTATTTCTGGGCTGGGACGAAGATGTACGACTTCCTAGCTGGACGGGAGAACATTGAGAGCTCGTACTTTATGACAAAGAGCAAGGCATTGGAGGTCTTTCCTCAGTTGAGGAAGGATAAGCTGGTAGGAGCATTGGTATATTATGGTGAGTAGTAGCAGCGATACAGTAGTCATCCTCTGATTGACACTACACAGACGGTGCACACAACGACTCCAGAATGAATGTCTCGCTTGCCATGACTGCCACACTCTATGGTGCTACCTGTGTCAACCACGTCGAGGTAACCAGCTTAATTAAAGACGCGAATGGTCGACTATGTGGCGCCAGACTAAAGGACCGCATCGAATCCAAAGATGGAAAAGACGCAAAAGAGTTCACTATCCGCGCCAAGGGTATCGTGAATGCGACCGGACCTTTCTGCGACGCTGTCCGCAAGATGGACGATCAGACTGTGCAAGACATCGTTGCTCCTTCATCCGGTGTGCACATCATCCTCCCCGGCTACTACGCGCCCACAAACATGGGTCTCATCGACCCCTCCACATCCGACGGCCGCGTCCTCTTCGTCCTTCCATGGCAAGGCAACGTCATCGCAGGAACCACCGACGCCGCCACCGACATCAAGCAAAACCCCATCGCTGGCGAGGAGGAAATCGGCTGGATCCTCAAAGAGTGCAAGAACTACATGTCCTCGGACATCGACGTCCGCCGCGGCGACGTCCTTGCAGCCTGGTCCGGCATTCGTCCCTTAGTCCGCGACCCTAAGAAAGCCAAGACCGAAGGTCTCGTGCGGAACCACTTGCTCGATGTTTCGCATGGTGGGCTTGTCACGATTTCTGGCGGAAAGTGGACCACGTATCGCCAAATGGCTGAGGAGACCGTGGACGAGTCGATCAAGGAATTCAGCCTCCAGACAAAGCCCCCAGCATACATCCCCCGAGTCTCCGGCACCGAAGTCCAAGACAAAGGCGCCCTTCTCGACGGCTCCTGCTCCACCCATGCCGTCCGCCTCGTCGGCGCTCACGGCTACTCCAAGACGCTCTTCATCAACCTGATCCAGCATTACGGCCTCGAGACTGAAGTTGCAAAGCATCTCTGGTAAGTCCTCCACTCCCGCTCAATCTCCACGCTCAATCTCCATCTCCCCACTCGGTTCAGCAAAATCACGACTAATTCTCACCTCCAGCGCCAACTACGGAGACCGCGCCTGGACTGTCGCCGCCCTCTGCTCCCCCACAAACGCCCGCTACCCCGTCCGCGGCACCCGCATCTCCCCCCTTTACCCCTTCGTCGACGGCGAAGTCCGCTACGCCGTGCGCCACGAATACGCATGCACCGCCATTGACGTGCTCGCACGCCGCACGCGCCTTGCCTTTCTCAACGCCCAAGCCGCCCTTGAGGCACTGCCCTCCGTCATTGACACTATGGGCGAGGAGCTGAGCTGGAGTACAGAGCGCAAGGCGAAGGAGTGGGAAGAGGGGATTGGGTTTCTGGGCAGTATGGGATTGCCGAAGGGGAAGTTGGGACTCAGTAGGAAGGAGGTGGAGGAGGGAAAGGTCGGGCAGTATGAGGATGAGGAGTATGGGTTGTATGCGAGACATGACAAGCCGGATGAGGTGCTGGAGACGGATAGTAAATTGGAGGGGGGGAATCCGGTGCAAGGGTGGGATAGTAGGACGAATAGGTAGAATGGTGTGGATGGGGGGAGGAAGGAGGAGGTGTATTTGGTGTAGTTTGGAAACAGCATCAAGTAATAGGCTTGGAATGGAATAGGATAATTGAATGTGAATCTGCTGTGACATGTTGCGCTGTGCTGGTTGACTTCGTCCTCGGTTGCACCCCAGTGTAAAATCCTTATCTGCTACAGTTTCCTAGTATATACTACGTTTGAAAACCAATTCTGTCACATACGACCACAGGAGAATGAGAACAGGCCATCCCGTCCGCTCTGGCGTACTTAAGCATTCTACCGGCTGCGTAGTAGTTGGGTGGGTGACCACCAGCGAATTTCAGCTGTTGTATGTCCCATTCATTTTGCCCTTTTTTGACCTCATAAATTGCTTCCATCATAAAGCCAACCCTCATTTGCTGGTCATGCTGGTCTGTACACACACACTCATGCAGGTTCAAGCAGGACATGCTGCCGTTGAGGTTTCGGGATTGCTTTGACTTTTGCCCCCTTGCAGGACTGCGGACGTGGGATGTCGTTTTGCGTCTCCATGTGTGTCCTGCAGTGCGTATCCGGCAGTGGACCATGGAGTTGTCAGGCACAGCATGATCACTGCGATGGTGTCTAATACGCCACTGGGCCCAGTGAGGTCGCACAGTGAGGTCGCACAAGAGTGCGAGGAAAAGACAGCCTGTTGCGTGACCCATCACGAGTCGTGACGCCCATGACGACAGAAGCGCTACTGTTTATTGTCACCACTTTACTTCAGGTGCATCACCATCGAAGCAGCTGTTGCGGCACGTAGTCTGGTCAAGTCGAGCAAACACTGCAAGCAGTATTGGCACAACGAGAATAGCAAAGGATCCGCTAATCATGAATAAGCTGTATTTTACAACAACAATCCCAAGCCCAGAAACCACCAAATTACCTACGTCTCCTACTCTTGACCGAAACCAACAGTCTCCTCCACAGCCCACGTAATCTTCTTTTGTAGCTCCTCGAAGGTTTTATACGGAGGAAGGTCGAGACGATTGAAACTGAAGGATGTGATTAGCACAATGCCGCGCCGGGAAAAGAAAGGATGCTATCAACGTACCATGTGTGACTCTTCGGAAGATGGGTGATCTCGCCAGCCTTTTCAATCGTGAAGCGTCTTGGTCCGTCACTTCCTTGCAAATCCTTGAATCCGTTGACAGGTATACGGGATGTTCCAGTGGCGTATTGCAGGAGACGAGATTTCTGCTCAGAATCCCATCCACGAATACACTAGAGACCACGATCAGCAGGAGTTTCGAGGTTGACACACAATGATAAACATACCTTCCAGAAATGCTGAATGACTTCATCAGACTCTGTGTAGCCTCTGTAGTCGGTGTGCTTCTTCCAATCGTCGACATCAATATCAGCGATACCACCAATGAGCAGTTCCAACTCTCTCTCATCAAAGACATTGACCAGATCCTGCGGGATAAGCTCGTTGAACCCTGTCAAAAAGGCATTGAACTGCTCATCGACACGCTTTTGGATGCGCCATTGCGTGACAAGATCGACGTATTCTCCCTTGTTCGCATCAGTTACCTCAATGTTCCGCCCATCCTCCTTCAAATCAATGGTCTTGAGCTCGCCGAAAATGTTGTCATCGGTTGAAAAGGTCATGTCCAGTCCCAGATCATCAATTGGGTTGTCAATGATGTAGCTCAAACTCTTGTGAATATCGGCATCCACACCCTCCATATCCTGGAGGGCAACCTTTTTCCTCAACATCATCTTGTAGAAAGCTCCAATGAAGAAAGAGTCGAGGAAGCGTCGGTGGAAGATGGCAAGTCCAACGACACGGCCAATGAATTTGAAATAGTTAAGATGTTCGGGATTGATACTGGAGTGCGGGTTGATTTGTAAAGTGTAATTATCATGCGCGGAGTACTCGAATAGACAGTAGAAGGGGTTGAACATCTCGTGCGAGAGGAGATAGAAGAATTCTCTGAGGCAAGTGTTAGTAGTGCATCGAAACGACAAATATACGCATGCCATACCTTGAAACACCACCGTAATCCAGACCCTCCTCGCCGTCGAACTTGATCATAAGGCGCTTCTTCAGATCCGTGGCGGGTTGACGCATGATCTCTGCGTATGAGTCTTCGAAGATGTTTGATCTTCGTACCTTGACATGACATTGACCTGACATGATCCGCAGCGCTGGCTGCGAGCGGAAGTAAATAAGCTTGCGCCTAAAGTCGCGCTTATACTGAGGCACGTTCTGGTCCAGCGAAGAAGGAAGCCGGGGATCGTCCCAGGTCGTTGTCTTAGTGTTGTGGTCCACGAAGTACACGCGAGCAGTATTCGTGAGACGCATTTCCCATCCACTCGGTAGTGGTCCAAGCTGTGATACTGGTTGTGTTTGTATTCCACCACTCTGTGCATTTTGGCCATACATGCGAATGTACTGCTGTCTTCTTGGATCGACCCAGGTCGTTGTGCGGGTGTTGTGGTCGACAAAGTATGCTCTACCTTCCGGCGTATGGCGCTGCTCCCATCCTGCTGGAAGTTCACCCGTACCTGCTGTGGTCGCACCAGTCGCCATCATCTGAGCAGCAGCAGCACTGCTTTGATTGGCCGATGGTCCCGGTGGAGGCTGCGCGTCAACGCTAGGAGGTTGTGGCGAATTGGCTCCTGTGCGATCTTCTGGCAACCCACGATTCTGATATCGCGCTCTGCCTGCCTCTCTTGCGGCGGCTGTTTCGGTCCTCTGTGTTTCGGTTGCGTTGGCGTCTGCTGGACGAGTCCAGGTAGTAGTACGACTGTTGTGGTCAACGTAATACGTCCTTCCCAGGTTGTCTTCTCGGCGCTCCCAGCCAGCTGGTAACCGTCCTTGACTGTCTTCGAATGTGTTCAGTGTCCTTGGTGTGGTCGATCCACTTGGGGCACCAATGCCAGGAGGGGGTCCGTTTGAGGAGTCTGGCGCCCCATGTGGTGCGCCATTCACACTGCTGCTAGCAGTACTGTTAACACCATTCGTCACCGGTCCGTTCGTTGCAGCAGATCTATTTGGCAGTGCAGCCGGTGCAGCCGGAGTGTTCTGTAAGGGCGCCGAGGTACCTGCTGCACCATTTGTACTTGCAGCTGATGGCACCGCAGGTTGTGCTGAACCATTGCGATTGAGAGGCGCGGAGAGGTTTGTAGAGATGTTGAAGATCAATTTACCATGTACGACTAAATTGTCGTTTGACTTCTTCAGGTCTCGTGTGAGCATCTCTGCATAATGATAGTAAGCACACGCTTATTCCCTGAACCACTTGCTCACATACCGTCACCACCGACATCGAGATCTAGTGCAGAGCCGACTCGTACATTGATAACACCCAGGAAACCCTGATCCTTCTTCTTGAACTTCTTCTGGTCGAATATTTGTATAGCAAGAATACTATCTTCTGTCGCTCTCCTGTATGAATTGTCAATACCTGCCAAGCTGCTCATGCTCGAACGTCGTCACTGACATGTCGAAACTCTCGTTCCAGTATGGGTTCAGCGTCTTCTTGATCACCCCAGTCGTCTGCGTTTGCTCGCCATTGATTGTCGCTACCGCAAACGGATCGGGAAAACCTGCTTATGTCAACAATGATCCGAAGAAGTTCTGCCGGTGTCAGAGGCACATACGCAGCAGATCTCGTTTATAGAGTCCGTCAGCAGCGATGACTGATGTAATCGTTAGCTACTGCGGAGGTACAACCTCGATTGTGACGAATCATCTTACTGGTGATCCTGAGATTCGGTCTATTGTTTGCATTGCTGGATGCCATCCTCTCTGTTGTGTGCGCGCGTCGATGGCACCTCAAGAAGTCCAGTCGATGTGGGATTCGTTCGAAGCGCTGAAGGTCTGCGCTGAACAACGAACGTCCCTTGCTTCTTCTTCACTTGGCGCTAGCTTGATTCCCAGTAAGCATAAGCCGAAAGAACTGGACCCTAATCCAAGAACAGAATCAGCGAGAGAGACCGTGGCTTAGTTTGTGGTCTATGCTGAGCGTAGATGATGTGCAGTGAAGTGTCTGGTGTACGAGAAGCAAGATGTTAGAGGCGAAGTTGCGAGTTTAGCGGGGATGGATGCGACGAGCGACGATGACGGAATCTATGCAATGACACTCCCTCCTCCGGCCGAGCAGTGAAGGTGAAAGTGCCAGGTATTGTACACTGATAGGCTCTTTACTATGCTTGACAAGTGACACTCATCACGGTCGCAGTGAGTATAGGTAACATGAAGCATCAACGCGAAATGGCAGGTCAGGTTACTCTGATTCGCAGTTCGCAGTGGCAGTGCTGAGCAAGATCGGTCGGCTCAAACGGCCACGACGGCTTCAGCTTCAGCTTCCTTGGACATCTCGATATGGAGCGTGTGTGGTGTATCAAAGTGATATAGCAGATGACACAAAGTGCTATAGCGGATGACATTACTGACATGTTTGCTACGATGTGTGTGTTCAACTGCCCAAAGCTTCAGGATGAGCCGATGTCGTGACCAGGATGGTCCAGGATGGTCCAGGAGTATCGCTATCCAATCGCTCAACGACTGCACTATCTTCTGCCCGTCGCTTCACACTTGCCATCATCATGTTCTCCCCTTCGCGGCATGACTTTGCCCTTCCCGTCACACGGTATTGTACGTATTTTCCATCAAATCCATCTCCTCACTTCAAGCATATTCTCGCCTGTGGGCAACGGATTCGACCCCGCCTGCGCAGTCTAGTATGGTGCATAGCCCCTGCCGCGACCTCTGAAGCCACCCCTGTACCTGTGAATGCCGTCAGTACAGATCCTGCAGGATCTAGTAACAAAGACTCACCCGGCGCGAGGAGGTGGTGCGCCATAACCACCGCCTGCATAAGCGGGAGGAGGGCCACCATAACCACCGCCGCCATACCCGCCGCCTCCACGTCCACCTCCATAGGGCGCACCTCCACCACGGCCATAGCCACCTCTGCCACCTCTGTCACCTCCACGGCCTCTTTCGCCTCCGCCACGACCGCCTCTTGCCAGACCGGGCAGGTTTGTTCTCTTTGGGACAATCTGATACACAGTTAGAAAGTGTTGGCCGATATCGCTTCCAGGAATAGTCCTACCTTCAAGCTACGACCTCGGAAGATGCTTTCGTTGAGGACCAGTGCATTGGCGACCAGATTCGGCTCTGTGAACTCGACGTATGCGTAGCTACGACAATTCGAGTCAGCCAGTTGTGCGAATGCTGACAACGTCTCATTCTAGTATGCATACCCCTTCGGATGTCCGGTGAACTTGTCGAGCAAAATCGTGACTCGATTTATCGAGCCACAGCTCTGGAAGTGCGTCTGGATCTCTTCTGGCGATGCGCCATAGTCAACGTTGCCAACGAAGACACTCCTCGAATCTACGTCTTCCCTGTTCTCACGCAGATCGTGTGTTTGCTGGTCGACTGATGCTTGCATATCGCGTAGCTTTGCAGCTTCGGCTTCCATCTCTTGCACGCGCTTCTTCATGGCGGCAATCTCTTCCTGTTTTCATGTCTTTCGTCAATCAAATGCACCTCTTATCTTTTACGTCTTACGCGCGTCTTGTGAAGCTCCATTCGCGAGACTCGAGTCAAGCGCAATGCGCTGCAGGCTGGATCGTAGCCGTACCTCATCGTTCCCATCTTCAGCATCGATCTCTTCAGGTTTGACATCCTCATCCTTGGTGTACTCGTCCTTGACATACGGAGGCGTACTTTCATCGGCCATGGCGTTGACGTTGACTGTGATCGTGGAGATCTATCACGGCATGGTCAGCGCAGCTGTGAAATATTACGGTATCCAATGCTCACATCGATATAGTGATGCGCGTCGACGGTGCGTAGATTGAGGGAAGTGATACAATCTGATGATGATGTTACGATTTGGGGGAGCTAGGTTCGTCTATGGCACAATACAGTTCACGAAGCAGCAAACGGAGACTAGTCCGAACAGCATGGTCGATCAATGCGCTTTACATGCAACACCATAGTGGTGTTTCCTGAGTCCCGACTCCCTGTGTCATGTGTTCGGTCGTATGTCAATATCAAATAGCATCATTTCATCGTTTCATCGTCCGCAGAATCCCATCAATGCCTTAAAGTGAGCTCAAGCATCACCGATCCAGGCTCTCCGCATTTCTTGCTGCCTCCTGCCATGCTCTGCCACCCAGCAGCTCGGCTTGGCCTGCTCTGACTAATCAGTCGCGTATATCTTTCATCTGTGTCTCCCGCGCCTCCAGCGCCTCCACCCTGCTCTCGAGCTGCATCATGCCTTGCGATCCTTTTTGCAAATCCTTCACGTCTTTCTGCAAATGATCTACCTTCAAACTGAGTGCTTTGTTCTCCGCACGCAATTGGTGTACCTCAGTGCGAAGATCATGGGTCTCTTCGCGCATTGCTCCGTCATGCTGTTCAGCGGCCGCCGCCGGTTTGATATTGCCATCATCGGCGCCGACCAAGATCGTATCGTTCACCGATCTGACAGAATGGCGGCGATTCTCCAGCATATTGTCAGTACGAGCCTGGTCCAGTGAATGCTGTGGATTTGTGTATTGTTGCATCCAAAATACATGCAGTTCGTCACTAGCACGGACCTTCCATGGTCGTGACTTCATATCGATGACACTTGTAGTCGATAATCGTGCCTTCTCTTCAGTTGACGCCAACCCTGCAAAAGTCTCCACAGAAACAATGTCAACGTGGGATGTTAAGAGATATTGACCTTGCTCGTTCGTCAAATCCCTCAGAGCACCCGGTGTTTTCCTCAGGAAAGGGTCAGACTTGCTTTTGTACCAGAGTACTGCTGCAGCAATACCAAGGTTCTCTGTCTTGCGAAGCGCGAAGATTTGCGCAAAGTCTCCATCATCTTCATCATCGTCGATCAGAATCCTGGCAGTCTCACCAGGTTTGTATATGGTGCCGGCATGGCATGCCTCTTCAAGGACTTCCAAATCGTTCCACGCTTTGACGTGGCTTCTCCTGGTGCATATTTCGAATTGCGCAGAGAAACTGCTCTTGACATAGTACGTTTCGTCGACTCGTTGCGTGTCAATAGAATCGACATCTTGGATCGCCTCAACGTCACGTTTGAGGACCTTGGCCGATTTGGATGCAGGAGATGTGTTCTGCTTGCGCCTTTCCGGTGCCAGTTCCCAGAGGGAGGAGAGTCGGTGACCAGGCACGCTACCAGTAGAACCTTGAACCTTTTGAAAGTAAGGGCTCTGCGACAAGTACGCTGGAACGTTACTCTTCAACGTCTTTTGCGGAAAGACCTCTGCGTAGTATGGATGTCTCTCCCTGATCTTTTCGACGAGCATTTGTGACATCCAGCTCCGTGGCGCTCCGGGCTCCATCATTATCTCACGCAGCAAGAGTGCCATCGGTGTGACAGGCCGTGTCATGACGTCGTCAGAGCTTTGAAGATTGGCTGATTGCACTCTCCTGACGCTTGCTTGTGGCGCGGTCAGCTCAAAGGGCCGATCGGCCGCCTGTTCGGCGCTATGTGGAGTGGATGATGTCTTCATCTTCTTGCCGCCTTTGCTGAAGGAACCTTTTGGCTTGCTAAATGCATAACTGGGCGGCCGAAGCCCAGTAACGATAGAGCTGGCATACCCATGAAGTGGCAATGTGTCCGCGAACGCCGGCATTTCTTGTTCCGACGACATTAATCGACGACGCTTTTGTTGATCACCCTTCCGTTCTGCGTTTCGTGAGCCTAACGAGTTGTCGCCATCCATCACACTTGCTGGATTCGACCTCATGTACGGGCCAAGTTCCGAAATCCTTGCTTGCCAACCGCGATTAGAAACATGTTTGAACACTCGACGGCAGTGCTTCGCGCCACGCTGGTCGTTGGCGAACGTGATGAGCCAGCCAAGTTTAGAGTTAGCACAAATATCTATGAAGCTGAAGTCCTGAAGTTCTTGCTTCAAACGCGTGAGGCTCTCTTGGTCTAAAGGAAGGTAGGTCTGGGAGATGATCACGGTCGGGCCGTCGGCATCAACGGGAGCGGGAGACTGCGCAAAAGACGCAGATCTGTCCATGGCTTCCGCTATAAATCCACTGAAGTTGTTGGCAGTTAAGAGATGAAGTCTTGGACGATGCCAATGTCGGTCAGGTTAGCCTGTCAGCATGGTCAGAATGACGATCTAAACTGTCGCAGTGCTCAGTCCGATCACGACACGAAGCTACACAAGATGTCTCAGGTCTTTTCAGTCATTTTTCAGTCTTCATTGCTATATATCAAAAGGTTTGAGTTGACTTCTTCAAGAACAATTCACGCGCCTCGGCCAGGTCGCGCAGAGCAGTGCAAGTAGGGAGGTGAGGAAGAAAGTGTGTTTCAGCCACTGCCATTGGCTTTGCTCTTATAGCTTGAAGAGACAGCTCCAGTGTGCGGCAAGAGGGAATGTGTGAATTTACGCGCGTTAATACTAGTCGGCGGCGAAGAGCTCCCACTGCGGACACCATGTACGCGCGCCCTCCGTTGACCTCACCACACTTTGTGACTCGGCGTCCTCAGCTTTCGTGCAATTACTCTCTCATAGCATCTTAACACTTGATGAATGGTTGATAGCTCAGACCTTTTACCAGATTTTTACATCATTGACATATCTTGCGAGAAAGAAACGTGCATTGATCTTTCTACTGAGTGAACAAGCTGTTGATCTACTTACTTCCAGGACGAGTGAACGGTGTCACTCTTCATCTATGACGCGAGATCGTGAATGGCAAAGTGAAGAAGCAAACATGAAAGACAATCAAGACATCCAACTGAGATGATTCGCGCGCACCAGATGATGAAATTGCGCGCATACAGTACTACAAGCGGATCGATGTAGCGGAAGTCTGCAGTGTTCCAGTGAGATAGAGGTGAACTGTGAAGAGGACGATGTAGGTACGAAAGCAGGCCCTGGTGAGGACGAGGAAGTTGCAAACGTTGGGTGTGATAAGCTATTTTGGCACATGGCAGTGGCTGACCCTGCAACGGAGTTCGACCCGTCAGGATGACTCGAGTAACAACAAAGCGTCCTCTTGCGTGGACATTCTCACAGCCGCGAGCACCACAGCCCGATGGATTTTCTCAAGTCCGCCGTGGCGTCGGCCATATCAAAAGGTCCACTGGCGGCATATAACATAGCGGAAAGAGTCGACTTAGAGAACTCAATCTGGACATTGAACAACGCCACGAAAAGGGTACGACGAACAGTCGGACGGTTAGGGTCATGAAGATGGTCTGACGCGAAGGAACAGGATGGAGGTGCTCGCTGTAGCATTTTCACGTTCGACGTACTGTCCGATCGTAACCGAATACCTATTGCCAAGAATGCCTTGCGCCGGTTCCGCACACTTCGGCACCCTGGAGTGCCTCAAGTAATCGATGCCATCGAAGTCAGTCGCATGCATGAAGAGTACAGAAAGTTCATGATCTGACACGCTGCCAGTCAGACTCTCAGATATGTGTCGTCACGGAACGCGTAATACCTCTGTCGCTGCACCGGCAGGAGCATGATCTACAGCAAGAGACACTGAAATGGGGCTTACACAATATTGCGGTGTGTCTCTTCATAGCAGTCTAAGGTATAGTCAAGCTGAAATATCGGTAGAAAACTCTTCGATTCATCAACGAAGAAGCCTCGCTTGTACACTCCTTAGTAAGAACCTCGTCGATATTCATAAGTGAAAGTGGCGAATGGAAGCTTGCTGGATTCGAAATGCTCAGTTCAACAAAGGATGAACACGATAACGTTATCTGTGTAAGTCACAGCAGGCCATGGGCCAATATCAAGGCTCATTGTTACAGTCATATTCAAGCTTAGTACCTGGGTATGCCGTGTACATGCCGCCAGAGGTTGCGAAGTCTAGCTGGGACATGTACAGAAACAACTCGTGGTCGCCGGTTGATGCATATGGTCTCGGGGTTCTCATATCAGAGGCATTCGGTGGGATCGCTATTCGTCCATCGCAAGTCGCAGATACTGCAAGAGTGCCTGCAAATTTACTACCTATGGTCAAGCGACTTCTCAGCGCAAATCAGAAGCTAAGACCGTCAGTGGGAATTTTTCTCGATCAAGGCCGGAAGTCAGGTGGGTACTTTCAAACTCCCCTGATCAGCTTCTCGGAGAACATCGACAACCTTGGTTTGAAAAGTGATACAGAGCGAGAACAGTTCCTCAGGTGCGATCATCCGACCATCCAGCCCAGATTTCCCGCTGATCGCTTGCAGTGAACTCGACGGTATCAAAGACGACTTTCCATCACAATATGCCAAAGGCAAGATATTGCCCGAGCTGTTGAAGTCAGTCGAATTTGGCGGTGGTGGCCCTAGAGTCCTTGCCGTAGTCCTCCAGATTGGCTCTAAACTCTCTGCTGAAGAATACGATGCTCAGCTCTCACCTGTCCTTGTGCGACTTTTCTCCAGCCCTGATAGAGCTCTGAGGGTGTACTTGCTTGACAGCCTGTCCAGCATGATCACTCACCTACCACAAAAAATTGTCAATGACAAGATCTTCCCGAATTTGGTACGTTCCACTCATCCTGACATGTACAAGTCGATCTGACCAGACGTCTCCAGATCACGGGCTTCACCGACATTGCACCACTTGTTCGTGAACAGACTGTTAAATCTATATTAGTCTTGATCACGAAGTTGTCTGAGAGGACTATCAATGGTGACCTGCTCAAATACCTTGCAAAGACGGCAAATGATGCTGAGCCCGGCATTCGAACCAATACTACAGTGTGTCTAGGAAAGATTGCGAAGTATATAGGTCAGAGTGTGAGTATCTAGGGTGCAACATAGCATGACGCACATACTGACCTTTATAAGACACGCTCCAAAGTCCTTGTAGCGGCATTCACCCGCTCGCTTCGAGACCCATTTGTGCACGCACGACATGCAGCTTTAATGGCACTTGCGGCCACAGTGGACATGCTGCCGGAGGACGATTGTGCCTCGAGAGTGTTACCAGCAATCTGCCCGGCACTTATAGATAAGGAAAAGCGAGTCGACCATATCAAGGACCATCGACGCAAGCTAACATTCTCTAGAATCATAAGAGGCCAAGCTGTGAAGACAATGGAGATCTATATGGCCCGGCTTCAAAACTACAGTGAGACAATGCCAGCATCAGCTCTGCCTGTGCAATCATCAGTAAACCAGAACGGAGGGCCCGTACCAGCCGAAGTCGCTGCTGGCAGTGCAGATCCAGGCTGGGCTGGATGGGCTATTTCTTCGTTTACAAGCAAGGTCACCGAGACAATGGGCCAGATCGAGCCGGCTGCAAATGGTGGCCTCATCCCACCAAGCGCGACTGGTACTCCGGACCCGAGTCGACCAAGTACTGCAATGGCCAGCAGTAGTCAAACCCCGACAGCACTGCAGACCCTACGCGAACCACTACTCAGCTCACTTAATGTGGTGGGAAAGAATGAGCAGCCTCCGATAGTCCTGAATGTGGATGATGGTTGGGGATTTGATGATGCGCACACCGAAGCAGACGAGGCATGGGGCACCATGGACGATGATGATGAGACCTTCTTTGACACTTCAGCTAAGCCTGCAGCAATGAAGCCTCAAGCAAAGGCACCACCATCCACTGACGCGAATGGCGAACCAGACTTTGCAGCATGGTTGGCTGCTAAACAGGCTACGACCTCCATCAAGAAAGGACCGCTGCCGAAAGGCCTGAGCACAGCGCCCAAGCCTTTAGTACCGAAAGCAGTTGCACCAATACCCAAACCTATGACTCGTCCTGCCTCTTCGATTCCCGCCAGATCGGTGCTTCATGCAGCGGCGCCTCGCATTCCTGCAATTTCCACAACTGTCAAGCCAACAGCAACGAAAAACCTAATGGCCCAGAAAGGAGCAAGTGCAGCAGCCACGAAAGCTAAAGATGAGGATGATGGCTGGGGCGACGCATGGGACTGAAAGTAACTTGATAGCCAACATGAAGATCCAATACGCAGGATCACCAGACACCGGTATCGCAAGTGGCACACAGAGATCACAGTACCATTACAGAACGAAAGGCCAGGAATGCTTCGAATGAGCGCCTCGAAAGACACGATTTCAGTATTGTCTACACTTCTCGCAGGCAAAACCTGCGTCATAGATACGGCTTTCTATTCGTACATTCGTCGAAACCGGCGCTACTGCTCATAGATCCTTCATGGCGAACTGCAATCCTGCGGCCCAGTGATATAAGCGCGCGTCCACGATCACACCCTTCTGCTTGGAGTACTCCGTCAAACGGTCGAAAAGCTCACTCAGTGGCACCACAAATCGCTGGATATGCTCGCCCTCATCGAGGTGCTGCTCGGGCTCCTTATCTTCTTCTCCAAGCTGAACCTCGACCACCGCCAACTGCATGTTCGCTGTAGTGAGACCAGGATCGCTGACAATCGTCGGACTGATGCTCAAGACCTTGCCCTCATATCCAGTCTCTTCTTTCAGTTCTCGCAGTGCAGCATCCGAGGGGGACTCTGACTTGTCGACAAGTCCAGCAGGGAGTTCGACACAGGTAGATTGTACAGGTGGCCTGTATTGGAGGAGGATGACGGTAGAGACTGGCCGAGACGGATGCCTCAGAATAGGTGCGATGGCGACTGCAGGTTCCATTTAGTACTTGGCCTTCCAGTCAAGCTGCAATATCACAAACCTGCATCAACACCGGCGGCACCACGATTCTTTCGCGAAGCAGCTTCCCATACTCGATGTCTTCCAGTCTGATCGGTCCAATCGATCTTCTTCAGTTCTGTCCACTTGGCCTCATCCTCGCCGAGTGTACTGATTTTGTCGATTGTTGGCTCCTGCTTCTTATCCGACATGCTGAACTGGCGGATCAAAAGAGTGTGGAATTTCGGGAGTTTGCAAGATGTTGACGTAGAGAGTGAGATGCCAGAACGTTGTAGTCTATAGCTTAGGGAGAATGCACGGCGTGGTAGCATAAGAGTTAAGTTGTGAAGTTGTCGAACGATTGATTGTTTGACACGAGCATACACTGAAGTCGACCTGCAAGCATGACGTACAGTAACTAAGCCAGCGAACCAATAGGCCTTCGATCCGGAAAGTCCGATTCCGTGCCAGCTCTATGATCCTCCCCACACACATGTAAGCGCAAGCGATTGACTCCACCTTCTATATCGAAGATCCTTGTCACTTTCCTCTCATCCCAAACTTCATCCACTTCGTAGTTCATCTGGTCCTCTTAGTTCACCTAGTCCTGGTCCTAGTCTCAACTCAGCCGTCCTCTAGTGCTTGCAGCAGGTGTACCGTGCGCTCGGCCGTCTACCTTGTGCTCGTCCAGCGCTCCTTCGGCTCTAAATTCCTCTACTCCACAATCACCTCCGCCTCTATCCGTCCGACATCTCCCTCGTCACTCATTCCACACAGCATGCTTAGGTCTGTCCGGCGACTACAACACCCGACATGACCTCCGTCCCGTCTCAGTACAGCTCGGCGCCTCGAAGTCAAGGCTGGAGGCAGTCCATCGGGAGTCCGCGTGCTCACAGATACTCGGAAGCAAGTGACGGCGGCAGCATTTCCGACCACATCCCACCATATGAGTCGACGGTGTATCGTGATGAGAAATACTCCCCGGTGTCACAGCTGAAGCCTGCGAAAGATGGATCATGGCGAAGAGATTCGCCGATGGAGTACAGGGACGACCCTCAGTCGTGGACAAGACCTACGAATGGTGCGACAACAGCTTCCTTGCGAGCAACACCGACTTCATATGAGCAAGAGAATGACAACAGGAATGACTGGGAACTTCCGTATAACACACCGCGCAGTCCGACAGCACAGGCAGCACCGGCGTGGGCAACATCAGGCAATGCGCCCTCACCAAGAAGGATCATGAATTTTTCTCGGCCGATGCGCAATGGAGAGACATCCGCATCGAACAGACCTAGAGACACTGGTCGTGATCCTACACGTTCGCTTGCATCTAATGCTACCGACGATGATCTCGAACGACGATTAAGAGCTCTTGATATGCGGAGCCGACCTAGACCAAGAGATGCTGAAGGTACACAACGTTCACAACCACAGCCATCTATGTACAGTCCGCGGGGCAAGGGGCGACAATCCGGACGGGCCTACAGTCGACCGACATTGAGTCCAATACCCAGCATGGCGAGTGCGACAACGTTGTCAACACTCCGACGACTTCGAGAAGAGAATGAAGAGGATGAAGAGGACCGCGAAGCTGAGGACGAAACAAATACGGACCGCGACGACGATAGACTCCCGAGCGACTACATGCAGAACGCTGTGCAGCCTTCACTCTCTGCATCGTCATCGACCACATCTTTCGCGAGCCAGCTAGCACCTGTACCGTTGTCCCATTATCCAGCTGCAAGTCCACTAGCATCACCCGAGAGCATGCCAAGCAGTGAACTCTTTCCTACTCCCATACCACATCATAGCACACGACCGCCGCAATCCTCGAGTCGGTCACATCAAGCCGAACCGTCCACGTCCTCTACCTCGACAACTAATACTAGCAATACGAACACAGTCTACATGAACAATGGTCGCAGCAGCAGCAGTAACCCGACATCGTCACACACCAGTGCTACAACCTCCTCACAGCCAAGCGTGGACATCGATCGCATCGGCCCAGTCGCACCTATGCCGTCTCCGGCAAGCATAACCAAGTCAAATCTATCGCTCAACCTCAATCAAACACCCTCAGTCAACTCAAATTCTGGCTCCAATGGCCGCGTCCGGCCAATGCGTACTCATTCAACGACAAGTTCAGGCGCTACTAGTGCCATGGAAGCGTTCAAGGCGAGCAATTACAACATCAGTAGCTTGACGGATTCGCAGATTGCAAAGTTGAAGAAGAAGGGCATCGATCCACAGTTGTACATGGAGATGAAGGCTGCGACTGGAGGTATGAGCAAAGATGGGAAGAAGAGGAGCAAGTGGAGCCGGGCTCTCGTGGGAAACACCTTCATTGGGTAGTCTGGTGGAACAAGTTGCTGCCATGCAGTCACCGAGAAGACTGCCATAAGTCGAGTTTGGCAACGGAGAGCGAGTTTGCGAGTACGAGAAGATGGGGTTTCATGGCAGGTCTGGGGTTTGGGCGTACAACAAGGAACATCTGGGAAACATGGGCAAATTCGAAACATCTGGGTATTTGGGCTAGCTTGGTGTCTGGGCATCCGGGATATGTTATGATGCTACAGGCTTACAATAGGTAGCACAACTTGGCCTCCATACTATAGATTAGTTCTGATTTGGGCGAAACGTGCCTTGTTACTAAGCATCTAGTCTCGATATGAGCAACATGTTCACAACCGCCACCATTGCCCCTTTCCCCCTCTCTCTGCCCATTGCCTTCATAACGTTCTGATTCTGCCATGGAGAGTAGGACCCTACCTTACATTGCAGCATCTCGATCCTTCCTTGGCCTTGAGTATTGACCCTCTTCCAACATGCATCCGGGCCTTACTGCCACGTTACTCCTCCTCGGCGCGACGAACGCCGCCTCGACAGGAAGACAATGCCGCGCCGAGTCTATACAAGCTGTGCTACCTTGGAATGCCACCGTGCTCTATGCTCTTCCCCAGAGCAGCGGTGCTACCTTCGGGGACCAGAACATTGCATACCCACTCAATGCAACAAACCTGCCCGCCTTCTGTGCCGTGCTAGTGAACGTGACTAGCTCGCCCACATCGAGCTTCACGTTCGGGCTCGGTCTTCCTGATCACTGGAACGAGCGATATCTTGCCGTGGGCAATGGCGGCTTCTCTGGAGGTGAGTGAATCTGGGCAGTGTGCCGTTCAGTGTCTACTTCCAGTGCTGATTGCAAGATGCTGACTTTAAGGCATCAACTGGCTGGATCTGGGCGCAGGCCTCCATTACGGATTCACCACCATGTCCACCGACACCGGGCACAGCTCCACCATTCCAGATGGAACCTGGGCATACAACGAGCCCGAGAAGCTGAACGACTGGGGCTACCGCGCTATGCATGAGTCGGTCGTCCTCAGCAAGCAGATAGTGGTAGCTTTCTACGGACAGGATATCCTGTATTCTTACTACTCCGGCTGTTCCACAGGCGGTCGTCAAGGTACTTGAAACTACATTCGACTGAAGGAGAATAACGCACTAATATTCTAACATTACACAAGGTCTAAAAGAGATTCAGCTACACCCTGAAAGCTTCGACGGCGTGCTCGCCGGCGCGCCTGCTTGGTGGACGAGAAGGTATCTGACTAGCCATAATAAAGATGCCTTCGACTAACGTCTTCACTCTCAGGTTACAGCCCTGGTCTGCTTGGCTGGGAAAGCTCAACTCGGATTATCCGGCTGGCTCAAACCCAGGTCATATTCCTGCTTCGCTATTTCCCACTATCGCTGCAGAGGTCATGCGGCAGTGTGACCCAAGCGATGGCCTTGACGACGGCATCATCACGGACCCCAACATGTGCCACTTTCAGCCTGAAGCACTTCTTTGCAATGGCTCGAGCAGCACTGCAGCACCTTGCCTTACGAGTACACAGCTTGACACGCTTTACCAGATCTACCATCCCTATGTGGAGACCGAAAACACTTTTGTAGCGCCTGGTATGGCAGTCGGCTCTGAAGTAGAATGGCCAGTTCTACTCGGTGACCCCAATGGTGGATGCCCACTAGGTTTTGGCTATGTTCAGAATTACATGGGGAAAGGCCCAGGCTGGTCGTGGAAGGATTTTGACTACAGTATCATACAAGAGGCTGATGCTACCGATCCTGGTGCATCGAGTGCTGATAATTATGACTTGAGTCCTTTTCAGGCCAGGGGTGGCAAGCTGGTGCAATATCATGGATATGCCGATGCTTATATTCCTCCCGGAATGAGCATTCACTTCTACGAGCGGGTCGTGCATACGCTGGTACCTAAGGGGCTTGAGCTGGATGATTGGTTCCGATTATTCATGGTGCCAGGAGGTGGGCACTGTGCTGGTTCTGCGAACGGGGCACCTTGGTATTTTGCAGGTGATATAGCTACTCTCATTCGCTTTCGTGTCCCATTGACTTGCTAACATACTCTGCCACAGGTGCGAACCAGGCCGGCAGCATCAATTCCTCCCTACATTCTACCCCAAACTTCTCGGACGCTCGGCACGACGCTCTTCTAGCATTGATGGCTTGGACAGAGGAAGGAATTGCTCCGGAGCAGCTTATTGCCACAAAGTGGTATGACGATAAGCCTGAGCTTGGTGTCGAGAAGCAACGACCTTTATGCCCCTATCCAGCCATGTCACAATATATTGGTGGTGATATGAGCAAGGCGAGTAGCTTTACGTGTGGCAGCTTGCCGTTCAATCTTCCTGGAGTGCCACAAGCCAACACACCGGAGGCTGCGGCAATAGCCGATTCGGTACCAGAAAGAGAGCTTTGATCATGGGTCAAAGGATGGCCAGATGTTTCGCAGCAGGCTGTGTTGGGTCCACGGTATTGGAAAAGCTGGATCGGTGATGAAAGGTCTTCGAGGTAGGGGTTGTTTCGGGAGAATGGTGTGTGGATATACCGCTTTTACATATGCGCGAGAATCTTTGAATGCATAATCTTGATATAATGCTCTACACGTCTTTCACGACATGTCCATTGCATCGTCTGCTAACATCGGTCCTGACATGAACTCCTCGAAATCAGCATCGTCAGGTCCAAGAAATTGCGAAGACTGTTGATGCAACAGTGCTGGACGCGTTCTTGATACGTCAGCAGAATCCTCTGCTGCATCGTGCATTGCTATCATAGCCTCCAACTCTCGTTCTTCCGCCTCAAACAGTTCGTCAATCTCTTCTTCCTCGTGGCCAGTGGTATCTCCTGGCACCAGTTGTGCTTCGTTGTGTAATGATTGACGATGTGAGCCCAAGTCAGTATTGCACTGCATAGGTTGATCTTCGTCATCTTCTACAGGCTCCTCCGAATTGAACTCATGTGCTGTTCGTGCCTGTTCCTCCTGCCATGCTTTGCGCTGATTCCGATAGTCGTCGTACAGTATCTGCTGAAGTTAGTGCTGGACATGCTTCATCTTCCATCAAGCCCACCTGATCGCCACGTGCATCCCATCTCTTCTCCTCCCGTTGTCCCTGAATCTTCTTCAAGAAGCCATGTCTGCGCATTCCACGCTTCTCATCTGCACTTTGCAGCATCTGTTGCCGAGGATGGATTCGTCTTCGGGTTTGTGGCTGGGGCGTGTGGAACATCTGCTGAGTCGTGTCGAACTCTTCCTGCGACCTCGTTGACACTACGGCATGTCCACTCAGTGGCGACGACTGGATCCCAGGTCTTCGCGTCATCTTGGTATCGAGAGAAGCCCTCACGGGCGTGGCGTTGGCGGAACGAGTAGTGAGCGGCGAATGATGGGGCAGAGGATGAAGATACGGCGTTGAGTATGCCACACCGAACATGACTTCGTCGACTCGAGGAGATTGCGGCTGGAGAGTAGACCAGTATGTAGAAGATGGACGATGGACAATCACGAAAAGTACTGTATGGGGACTCAAATCACGAAAGCGCGTGTCGGGTCCAACTCCGGACGCAAACTTGGCGGCAAGAGCACTGATACCGTATACACTGATCAACCTCGTTTGCTTCTTGCTCTTCTAGGCTTTGGAGTACCATCCTGCTGTTCATCCGATAGGCTGTGCAGCACTCCGTGTTCAGCTGACGACGACCAACCCAGCGACGCAGACATTGCTTGTCTGTTTCGCGCCCATTGTACCCAGGTGACGCCCTGCAATAGACAGTCTGCGAGGTCATCAAGCTTGTCGACAGTAGCGTTCACAGGCGGTCCAGGTTCTTGCTCCTGCTGACTCTTTCTCGCTCGTATACCTCGACCTTTCTGCTTGGATAGCTTCCGTAGAAACGCGTCTCGAACGGAGGCTGCATCTCCTGTACACTCCAGCATTGAAGCAGCTTCTTTCTTTAGATCTTCGCCTGGACATCTTTCCACACCACGAAGCCAAGATTCCACAACTCCGATCTTCACTTGTTTCTGTGCCTTTGACTTGCTGGGCACGACTTTGCGTGGCTTGACCAATTCTTTAGACATTCCCTCCATGCCCATTCGTTTCTCCTCACCTTTGCCCGCAATCTCGATACCATCGTACTTGCCACTCTCGCCAGCTTCACAGTCTGCCCAATAGTCGAACACACGCTTCGGACTCGCAGAATACACATCTGGGAATTGTGCTAATGTTGCAAGCACGTCTCCTTCCCCATGTTCCTCGTCCTGTGATGTGCTGCCCACTGTTGTGCGGGAGCCCAACTTCCTCGAATGCCATTGTTGACGAAGCGTTTCCAATGCGGAGTGAATCATGCCTTCAAACATGTTGACTCGGATCGTCCACTCCAGTACTGATGAGGCACCTCCTGAACGCCACCGTTGTCGTTCGATGATGATTGTGGTCGGCTGGTAAGCTCGAAGTAGGCGTGCTACGAGCTCATATGCAAGTTTGGCATACGCTATAGGCTCAAAGGCTGTGGTCTCGACCTTGCTGATGCTTGTTGACGCGTTTCGTATGCCATTGACCTGCTCATCTGCAGCAGTCACAGTGTTCTCGTTCACGACAACACGTTTCCACGAAGTCACGCGCAGATGCTGTAGCATACTCTCCAGCCGTGTCGGAACGTGTAGATACTCCATCAGTGTAGCAGGTGACTTCGTATCGTTGCTAAATTTGTGCACGTCTGATACTTCCAGCACGCAATAGGCCAGATTACGTATGCCCATGTCGATGCTCAACAAGCGCGCGTTGGTCTTGCCCCTGCCGACTACCACACATGCTGCGAGCCGTGGCGTACGGAGCCCCTGTGTCAGATTGCCAATGATTTGTGATTTGGTGCCTCCGGTATGTGAGCCAGTGAGGAAGCCTAAGCGTTTCAGCTGCGGACTCTTGAGTGCGGTCAGTACATGGTGGGCAGTTGATGCCATCTTTCACAACCAGAATGGCAGAACGTGGTCACGGCATTGTTCGACTGAACATAAGGTAATGAAATCACTTATGACACTTAAGACCGGAGTGAGAGAACGAATGAAACTGTACAACAAGTGGAGATGTGAAGTTGACTTTCGGTTGTGGCAAACTCTACAGTCTGCTAGCGCTATAGGGGTATCGAGCCCTCGACTCCTACCGCATCTCTCGGTCTTTCGTGCCCAAACTCCATGCTCATATCGAAAACACATTTCACTACTCCAGCGAATCGCTCATATCTACAGTTCTATCGAGTGCTAACCAGTCCCACTAAACTCCATCGTGTACATTCATGGATCATTCGTTTTCAAATCAATCGTCGACACTCGTAGGTTTGTACAAGATCGTGGTAACATACTGGGAGTATGTCAGTAGGCTATCTAGGACAGATGTGAAGAGGAACACCTACCTTCTTTTTGTATCTCGTGGTAGCGCTTGTGGCAAGTACCCCTGCCTTGATGCTGCTTGTTGCAAGGTGGTTGAGGACGGTGTGGTTCGGAAGTACCAGCACACTGGCATCGTCTTTCATAGGTGTTGCGCCATTGAGCACACTCCTGGACAAGAACATGGGCAGCGAAGGCGGCACTGGTTGCGTCTCCATCACCGCATTGGCACGAGCATACCGTGAGCTACCTTCGGGAGCATCAAGAAGAACGAGGTACTCTGGTATCTCGTTGGTAAACTTCGTGGTCAGTGCAGCTTTCTTGGTGGTAGCCGCAGCAGGACGTGGAGAACTCGGGACGTGAGGCTGCGAGGCGGGTCTGTGCTTCTGAGATGGTGTACGTGTTGGACCGCCAGAACTCGTAATCGCGCCAGTCGGTCGCAATTCTGGCGTGGGAGGTATCGCAGGCTGAGAAGTGCGGGCACCCCGTGCATGTGCACGATCAAGCACAGGAACCTCGATATAGTTGACTAGCACATTACCGTACTCGACGGTGGTTGGCATATGAGAGGACGCTACCAGAACACCGTCAACAAGAAACATGACATGGTGTGTTCCGGGTGGCACGCTGAGCATGGCAGAACGAGCCTGCGGGTCTGAACTAGGTCCACTGACAAGGAATATTAGCTGTCAGCTTTGTCTGAGCGAAGCCAAATAACATACTGTCGATTCAGCTTCCACTTCTTGTCCCAGCTGGCGAAGGATCCCGTGACATAGACTTTGGCGCCTCCTTCCTTCCACTCGAATAGCATTGGCACCTTGGGCATGCCTGTCATACCAGTTGCAGCAAACACGTCCTCAGGCTCACCAGTGGACCCCACATCGTCATCTAGACCCATGCTGTTGATCGATTTTGTCTCTTCCAAAGGCCCGCCCTCGAAAGATGGTGGCACATCTTCTCCCTCGACATCTGCTGGGGTAGGTATAGGACTTCCAGGATCATGGACCTCTTCTTCAATTGGTAGAGGTACACGAGGTGGGTGTCGAAACTGAGGTTGGGGAAGATAGTAAGCATCTGGAGAAGCAAGTCCTTCGACATTGCTGCTGGTGGCGGGTTTCTGACTTGGCGTGTGAGTGGTAATTGGCGTCAAGCCATGTGTCTGACGATGGCCTGGTGATATTGAGCGGTGCGGTGTGGCAGTTGTACTCGCAGGTTTCGAAGCCGAAGTCGTTCTCTTACTAGCGTCTCTGATAGGAATCGGTACAGCAGTCGCGCTAGAGGCTTCAGATCGCCCGCGTGATGTTGCAGCAGCTGTTGCTGATTGGCCTGTTGCGGTTTCGAGTGATGTCGTGGGACTCGCAGCGATCGACTTTGGCACAAGTTGTGCATGTATTGATTCAGCTCTTTTCGATTTTCGGCGGACCAGAGGATCTTTGGTAGCGACAGGTGATGATGGCTGAGACTGAAGTGCGCTTCCTCCACCAGCATCCTTTGAGTTGTTGTTGCCCATGACGCAGAAGCGGCTCGGCAGCTGGCTTGTTCAGTCTATACGAGAGTCCGGGTCAGTCCACGAAGAGGACCATCAACTATGATCTTGGTGTACACGAAAGGAAAAGAGAGCACGCGGTGAGCAGACAAAATGGCAGGCAAGCAGTGGTGTTGATTAGGCTGTGAGACGTCAATGCGATTGATCGTGTGTGGGGTGAGTGTATCTACGGAGAAAGTCCGGTTCGCGTGTTTCAGTTGCTCATGGGACACGGTAAATTATGTGCTTTGACTATGATAGCATTCCAATCGAGCTATACCCATCGACTTGCAATAGCACTAGTCCAAACCGTCTACTCCTTCTGATTCTGATGCAATATTCTCCAAATCCCAACGCCATGCTAAGCTCAAACCCCAATCCGCCGGTAATGCCAGGTATGCATTTTTACAAGATGTTCTTGATCTGTTTCTTCTGGTCTGCAGTCAAGCTAGTTGGGAACTTGATCTTGATGCCAACGATGAAGTCACCTCTCTCTCCAGGCTTCTTACTGCGCGGCATGCCGAGGGAAGGGAACTTCTCCGTCCAGTTTGGTCCCGAAAGCGTAGCCCCAACACTCAATTGCTTCCCATCAATTGTGCTCACAGTCTTCTTCCAGCCAGTCAGCGCTTCCTTGAGATCGACCTCGACGTCCACTTTCAGATCATCACCATCGCGCCTGAACTTGTCATGCGGTTTCTCGCTCACGATGAAATGGATATCCTGCGTACTTCCGTCTGCTGTCTGGTCTCCAGCATTGACGAACTTAATCTTGGATCCAGCTTTAAGCCCTGCCTTGATCGGCACCGTCAGGATGTTCTCTTTCGTTGTCTGTTGATGTGTTCGCGGGTCGAATGTCTTCCTGTTGATCTTGAGCTTTTTCGTAGTCCCGCTGTAGAGTTCTTCCAATGATAATGCCAGCTGCTTTTCCACTACTATCGGTTCGGGGGCTGAGCTTCCACCAGCGCCACGACCGCCGGCGGATCGAGCACTAGGGAATGCGCCAGGCATACCACCCATACCGCCGCCCCCCATACCGGCACCTCCACCAAACGGACTGAAGATGTTCGCGTCCTCGCCCATGCCACCGGAATTCATGAACATGGAAAAGATGTCCGCAGCGTCGCCTGAAGAGAATCCACCACCACCACCTCGTCCTCCACCGAATCTGAACGTCGTTCCTCCTGCTCCCGGCATGCCACCGCCAAAGCCACCTGGAAACCCACCGGGAAAGCCCCCTGATGCGCCAGGGTCATTTGGATCTGGTGGTGCAGGACCTCCTCTCTTCATGAAGTCGAGCCCATACTGATCGTACATCTTGCGCTTATCCGCATCAGAAAGTATTTCGTACGCTTCCGAGCATTCCTTGAATTTTTCTGCTGCCTTCGGGTTGTCTTTGTTCTTGTCTGGGTGATGTTTGAGCGCCATCTTCCGATAGGCCTTCTTGATATCTGCGTCGGACGCGCTGGGCGCTATGCCGAGGACATCGTAGAGTTTGGTTTCTGCTACCATGTTGACGGCGCAAAGTTGTTTCGAAATGAGTTGTCTTGCAGTAGTATCACAACATCGATCAAAGGAATGGGTATAACAACAGACGGCAGACGCACTCTTGGTCGTTCAATGACGTTACGAGAACTTTCCAGAAACACTGTTGATTTCAGTGCGGGGAAGTGCCAATGGATGCCTCGTGGCACAACATAACCTTAAATTGTGCACGACCCGACTTTTTGTGAAGTGGCCATCGTGGCCACCCGTCTAGCTAACTACGTTGCTCTAATCGCCACCAAGCCGGCGCCCTTGACCACCAGTGCCCCAGCTTGAGAACCCACTCGTAAACGTTCCCCCTCCAGCTCGACCAGCTGAACCTTGTGCTGCTTGTGCTCCAGAGCTCGACCTTGCAGCAAACGCAGTCCCGTGACCCCGCACAGTTCCAGTTCTGGGACCCTGCCCTTCACCAAACAATCGCTGGATGAACAATGGTGTTCGTATCAGATTGTTACCTCCACCGAATGTCGGCCAGATACGTGTGAGGAAGTCATAGAGATGTGCTGCAATCAGTCCGGTCACTTGATGCTTAGCAGCCTCCGGGCCGCCCATAACGAAGGTCATGAAGAGCATCGCATATGGCAAGTACTTGGCTGGGAATGAGAGGATGAAGAACGAGACGTTGTTGGCAGGGTTCTCTTGCGCAAAGGTATAGGCAAATGCAAGCATGAGCGACGGCAAGAAGCTGAGTCCTCCCAGGAAATAGCCATCCAAGATCTGTAGTTGCCATTAGTCAAAGGTTTGTGCAGATTCGACAAATAATGTGAGGCAACGTGGTAAAGAATGTAGGGAGTCAAAACCGCCAGGCCGATATTGAAGATTGGCGCAGCTTTCTCAAATGACTATTCCCACCATGCCCACATTCCACACAAGCCCGTGTTTTATGATTGCGAATGATGGACTTGTGCACAATGCGAGGGTAATCTCCCTCAACTTCAGGAACCGCTACAGCTACGGATGCTGGTCGGGCAGATTGTGAGGTGCATGACAGGTGAATTCGCAGGGTATAAACGGGAGAAAAGAAAATCTTACCACGATGGTGAGCTCGAGGAAGGCGACATAGACGAAGAAATCGCCCTTTCTGGTAAAGCGTGGAGAGTCCTTTTCCAGATTGCTTCCATACGTCCATAACAGAAACGGGTCGAACACCATTCCAAGTTGTGGTCCCGTCAACAGAAAGCTACTCACTAGCCGCCAGATCTCAGGGGGGAATTTCTTGTAGACCCATGGACCAAAGAAGAGGATATACTGGGCTGGGAGTAGACCGCCATAGACAGCTGCGGATGTAGCTACTGTGGCTGCGACGATAGTCCTGTACTGGTGTCAGTCAAGACCCTGGGTCGTGCAGTGAAGGACAGATCACGCACCTAATGACGGGCGGAGCTGCCCAGAAGACATCCATAATGGCAGTGAGACAGCCGTAGCTCAAATTGAGATGGTGTGTATGTGATTGCAGTGCTTGAAGTGCACAAGGCACAAGATCAACAGACTACATGGCTGAAGTTGAACGTGGCTTTAGAACACGGAGGATCGACCAAGAATAAGAAGTGCTGCTGAGTCGAGCTGGAAACTCTAACCGAGACTACACGTGACCATTCCGTCCGGGTATACGAAGCTCGAATCTCTAGGACGTTCAAGGGACTCACCATCGCATAACTTTATAACTTTGCACAAATTAGACACTCGCGACACCACTCGCCCTCTCACACGCAAACTGCTGACCAAGGAGACTCAAAAGCAATACCCAGTAAAAACAACCCATCTCAGCGCCTCATAACCCGATCCTCTCTCAATCATGCCTCGCGCAGAAGTAGGATCTACAAAGTACATCGCAAACAAGCTCAAGTCAAAGGGCTTGCAGAGATTGCGATGGTACTGTCAGGTCTGCGAGCGCCAGTTGCGCGACGAAAACGGCTTCAAATGCCACGTCGCGTCTGAGACTCATGTCCGACAAATGCTGGTTGTCGGCGCAAATCCCAACAAAGCCATCAATGAGTACTCGAAGCAGTTCCAGCACGACTTCATACAGCAACTAAGGACAGCACACGGCACGAAAGCAGTACACATCAACCACTTCTATCAAGAGTACATCGGAAACAAGGAGCACGTACACATGAACGCGACGAAATGGCCTTCTTTGACCGAATTTGCAAAGTTTGTTGGAAGGGAGGGTATTTGTCGGGTGGAGGAAACAGATAAAGGACTGCATGTGGCTTGGATTGATAACAGTCCGGAAGCGCTGCGACGGCAAGATGCGATCAGGAAGAAGGAGAGACAGGACAAAGGAGATGAGGAACGCGAGCAGAAATTGATACAGGACCAGGTGGATAGGGCGCATGACAGTGCCAAGGTCGAATATGAGAGTGATCGAGTAGGAGAGCTGAATAGACCTGAAGGCGAGAAGATCGTGCTAAACTTTGGCTCGAAAGCGTCAGCTTCAAAGTTACCGACGCCACCACAGGAAAGTGATGAGAAAGGTGGATCAGGCCATGCAGCGGACGAGGTAGCTCAAGTTGAAGGTGGCACCGCTGCCACGTCCACGGTGAAGGCAACCGCTTCGACCGCTAAAGCCAAGGATGAAACAACTACCCTGTCTTCCACAACGTCGCCAGCGATCAAATTGTCGTTGTCTGCAGCAGGTACAAGCAAGCCCAAGAATGTCTTTGCAGCCAAGAAGAACCCACTTTCAGGCAAGAAATCTACATCTGTCGAACAGCCAAAGAAAATGAGCGAGGCTGAGCGCATTATGAAGGAGGAGATGGAGCGCAAACGAGGACGAGAGGTCGGCGGAAATGTCTCATTTGGGAAAAGGCAGCGTGTGGGCTGAAATTGACATTCGTTTCAAGAGTCTCAAAAGAGAGATGGTAGTAGTGGGCTAGCCATCAGCTGGTATTTGCGAGGATCTTGTAAGACTCACGATAGTGGTTGCTCGATCTACAAGAGAATCACTTCATGATGACCTCTCAGTGGCAAGCATGGTTCGGGTTGCAGGCTGCGATGCAAACGATATCCAAACGATGGCTGGCTTCGGGATTGTCCATACTCGCTCTCATTATCGTGACAACGGCTCACAGATCATTGCATTCCGACAGAGCTTCATGCGAAGTGTACAGGAGCCCGATGTTTCCACCAGCAACTGCGGCGAGTAAAGGTGAGCAGTGCCAGGGTCTAGCAAAACTGAGATGGCCGTTTGAGGACTAAGCAGTCGCAGTCGCAGTCGCAGTCGCAGGACAGCACAGCACAACTTGAATTTGTTGGGGAGCTCGTGACTGCCAATTTCGACATTCTGCTCGACCTCCTTCCCTCAGTCTCTCGCAAGGCTCTGTGCTGGTAGCTTGATTTCAACAACCTCGGCCGACACCTATAGAAACCTTTTTTCTTCCCATCTCCGATACAGCTGCCTTCTGAACAGACAGCAAGAAGCAAGAAGCGATTCGTGACTTTGAGCACAACGGAATGACGAGCACCAATTCGAGCTTTGCAGCTTCGCCACCTGTACCTGCAGCTGAGCCAGGTCTATGGGCTGGAAGAATCGCCTACTCAGCTATCTCGTTGGCGTGCCTCACAATCGTTAGTTGCCTATTCGGAATCCGCGCAAGACACCTGAACCTGGTCAATCTTTGGTCCATCAACGCTACGAGGGTATTGGTGCTCTTCATCTACCTCACTGCAGCTAGTCTGATCATAGGGCTTGGAGTCGTGGCAGGTAAGTCCTCTCTGGCTATCTCATCGTCGGCATCCGTTTCTAATGACGCTGCATCAAGGTGTTACTAACCCCACTCGCTTAACGTGTGGCGTGGCGGTCTATACCTGCCTCGTATTCTATGTTTTAGAGAAAGTAGGCAGTTAGTTCACCAACGCAACGGACGCCTACTTACAGTCTTGTCTAGATTCTGATGTATCTCTTCCTCGTGGAAAGAGCGCATGCCGTCCGCTCGAAAGCTCGCAGAGGTCGTCTGCACGATCCTATTTACGTTACTGGTGTGGTCATTATCTTGATTGGCTTTGGAGCCATTGCCTGCGAGGCGTTCCTCTATCCATTATACAAACTAGGCTCGAACCAAAATTGTAAAATTGGCCTTCCGCCCAAAGTCAGTGGTACGTGTGCTACATCTTCAACCCCCCTCGCACCTCGCAAGTTTCACTGATGCTCTCGCTCAGTGCCACTGCTGGCCTACGACATCTTCATCAATGTCGCCCTGACTGGAATATTTGTCTATTATTTGCGCCCAATGCTCAACTTCCGCGTCAATATGCGCCAGGAGCACCGACCATTTGCAGAATCATTGGCAGCACCTGATGGAAATGCTCGGCACATATCCAAAAATGTGGAAATCACATCTGAAACTGAGAGGCGTAACAGCTGCAGCACCGAAGCCAGATCTACCACTGTTAATGTCACAATGCCAACCTTTGCGAGCTGGGTTCATCCTAGCACAAGATTTGAGGAGCGTCACAATCAGCGCATGGGTATGCTGCTGAAGAAGTCTCTCATTGGGGCGTTCCTCGTACTGATTCCTACCGTTGGTAACATGATCCTGCTGGTCGTTGAGCGTGGGTCCGAGCCAGGCTGGCTGTGCTTCACCTGTAGGTGGGATTGAAAGTGTTCGACAATCTTCATAGCTAATGGTCTTTTCAGTGTGCAGTCTCGATGTCACTCTTCAGACTTGTGTTGTTCACTGGCTTACGGTGGACCCTCTTGAGGTCGACTCACCTCCGAAAGCGATACTGACGTCTGCACCAAGCCACGGGTCAGTGCATGAGCTAATCAGGGTGTGAGATTGAATTGTGCATGAATCAAGGAACATGCGCTGCGTTGTGAGCAGTGACGAACCGTGAATTGGGGAAGCATGAAGTTCGAAAAATATTCATCAATAAGGCTCAAGAGTGCCAATCTCAAGGATTGAAGAACTGAGTTTGCCACACTTCTGGCTCTTTGATTCACAGCAGAGTTGACTCAACAGCTCCATTGATATCGAACCATAGCATCTCGAATTTTTATTTTGGGCGATGACATTGCTCACCACGACAATGGCTATGTTGCAAATTAAATGGGTGGTTCATCCTCTTAGTCCAGACATCACATTTTACACCGTTATATGAAGGGTTAAGAGAACTAGCAAAGGATATTCAGGAGGATGTCCATGTAGGATAAGCTTCCAAAAAGAAATTCCGGACATATCACACCCATCATCCCACTGCCACCTCCCAGCTGAGAAAAGTACGATATGAATGTGACGATTCAACAGTCCGAAAAGCTGTCCTGCCCATCGATCTCCTGCATTACCGTACGTGCATCAGGACGCACAATCAGGTTGTGAAACCCGCTTATTGCACCGGCTGAGGCCGTGTGCACGGAAGAAGGACTCTTGTTTCTGTAGCTGCCGATGGACGTCCCCGGTGTATCGCCATTTTCCTGGATGATTGCGAACATCGGTAGACTCGTAGATCTTGCATGCCGGCTCTTGGATGGAGTGACTAATGATCCGTATGCTGCTTCTGACTTGGTCTTTGAGCCATCATCCACCCTGGTATGTGCTTTGATCGTCGGCGATGAGAGTTCTTGTGTCGCCCGTCGTCTTTTCTCCTCTTCATGTAGTGCTAGGAGTTGCTCTTGCCGCTCAGTCATTAGTGAGCGCATCTGTGTGCGGTATGAAAGATTGCGGGCTTGGGCAGGGCGACCCTGTGTTTGTTCTGTAGATGAGGCTGCATGGTGATTTCGTGCTAATAATGGCGAGTCTGGAGGAAGTAGTGCATCCAATGGTGATGTTGGCGTAGATTCAACAGAGACAGGGGGCTCTAATGTCCGGTATGTGTCGACTTGCTTGGGTGTGCTCCATACATCCTGCGATTTGGGCCCCGGATATACACCGACTGGTTCTGGCGTTGATTCTGTGGTCGAAGAATTTGATTGAGCAGTGGGAGCGAGGAGTCGTGAAATGAAATGGACACCGATGCCGGCGATAGCGCCCACTAATGGAGCGACAGTGTATAGGATGATAGTCTATGCCAACAGTTAGTCGTCGGTTTCGTCCAAGGTAGCATCATGCGCCTACTTCAAAAGTAGAAAAGTAGCTCAAGACAACATCATATATGGTAGAAGCGATCGCGTGGAACACACGAAGTGGCAAAAGGGACAATCGGATTGGAGCTAGGGTGAAGAAGCCGATGAGCCTGAAGAAGAGCAGAGGCGGCACATAGAACAAGAGGTAGAATGGGTATGTGATCAATCCAAGTATGCCCATGCCTGTTGAATCAAGCCGTCAGCAGATGCCAACATTTCAAGCTGGGCGAAGTAAAGGCAAGAAGTGCATGCGCGCACTTGTGCTATAGCAGATGGGTGCACAAGACAACACAGCGCATACATGAAACAAGGCCAATGTTGTGGTTTCCAAGTTTCAAAATCAGCCCTGCACTATCTTATCGCGACATGACGTGAAGGGGCCCCCATAGCTAGAATACATGAAACATTGTCACCATCAAAGTCCAGCCCAAAGTGGACGAGTTCCAGCCCCGAAATCACTAGCACCATGGCACATCTCTTCAGACAGTCTTTCTTCATTCCGAAGCCGCCTATCACGGAGCAGAATTGTCCTGATCAGACTGGTAGGGTGCACATTGTCACGGGAGGGTATACTGGCTGTGGCCTCGAGCTAGCCAAGATCCTCTATGCTGCAAATGCAACAGTCTACGTGGCAGGCCGCTCGTCAGAGAAGGGAAGCAAAGCCATGATAGAGATTCGTGACAACGCCCGCACGTCAAACGGCAAGGTTGACTTCCTGCAAGTGGATCTTTCTGATCTGAGGTCGATCAAGCCTGCGGTAGATGACTTCAGGAAAAAGGAGAGCACCCTTCACGTCCTGACGAACAATGCTGGAGTCATGCAGCCACCTGCAGGCTCACGCGATGCCCAGGGCTTGGACCTTCAATTCGGGACTAACTTGGCTGGCCCGCATCTGCTCACCAAGCTGTTGTATCCTGTGCTCAAAGAGACGGCTGCGAAGAGTGCACCTGGCTCGGTCCGCGTGACATGGGCTGGGAGCCTTGCCGTCGACCTTTCCAGTTACAAACCGGGAGGGCTGGACCTTGACGACGGAGGCCAGCCACGAGAGAAGGACATCTACACCAACTATGGTCAGACCAAAGCCGGAAACCTCTATCTCGCACAAGTGTATGCAAAGAGATCCAGCAAAGCCGACGGTGTCGTCCAATGCTGCTGGAATCCTGGAAACCTGCAAACTGAGCTGCAACGCCACATGCCGTGGTGGCAATCTTCTGCTATTGCGATGATACTCTATCCGCCACGTTTCGGGGCGTACACAGAGCTCTACTCAGCTGTATCGCCAGATTTAGTGCCAAGAGACAGTGCATACTACATTGTGCCATGGGGCAGAGAAGGGCAGTTTAGAAGTGACATCGCACAAGCTTTGCGATCTGAGGATGAAGGTGGGACTGGAAAGGCAGATCTGCTTTACCAGTGGCTTGAGAAACACACGGCAGCGTACAGCTGATCTGGTCGAACGCCGAGCAGTACTTTTCTTGATTTCTCTAATGCTGTAGTCCGTATTCAAGCTGGACTAGGAAACATTTGGCTCTCGGTTGCCTTTGTCTCATGTGAGGTCACCGTGGAGTCCTGCATCCCAAGCAATGCTGTGCTTTGACATCGCTATTGAATTGACTTTCCGCGTGATCACGTTAGCGACGATATTATGGTAGATTGGATCCCCAATTGCACATCTGTTTCGTCGCGATAGGAAGGGACGACACTTCAGCAGGAATTGACTGGCCCAAAGTCCTGATACACCACAACGACATCTACCCTCTTCATTATACATCATGACACCAACCTTGAATCATTCACAACATCAGCGACCCTACTGTGGGTCCCCCCCCTTGAGTCGACAAAGTGTTGGCCAAAGGAACTGCGAGTTATTACACTAAGCTTGTATGTAAAGGGTAAGAGGTCGACTATCACAAACGGGAGAGTCCGATTCTGGAACGAGGCTTAGGAGAGATTGCTTTCAGGCCGACTGCGTAAGGCTACTTACGACAACACGACCACTCCATGCCGCACTTGGTGGTCTCTCCAGTTTCAGCTGCTCTCTGGCCACTACGTCTGTAGTCTTAACTCTAATCCACCTCGCTCAAGCGTTGGCACTTCTCACGGCGTGTGTAGATAAGTTTTAGACAAGCACTAGAGCGCGATTAGACGATCGAGCACTACGTCTATACACCTTGTCTCTTCCTGTTCTACCGGTTTATTGGCCTGGACACGTTGGTGTTTCTCGAGGACTAATCCAGGGCTGCTCGAACAACTACGTGGGACATCAACACGATCAGGAGAACATTCTTCGGCCGGCAAGAATAATTCCCGATGTCTACACTGGACGAGGCAACTGGAATGGCTTTCCTCGACACGGACTCTGTGTGTGCCGTTGTCTATAGCCCGGTTGGCCTCCGGGACTGGTCTGTCGACTTAAACAACGCTGAGGTTCCAGGCGGAAGTCAAGGCAGGGGTCAAGAACGGCAAGGGCAATCGTGGGTGGTGGTGAGACGTTCAGATTGAAGTACACCACGACAAAGACTAAAAGCGGTACTTCATGCGGGATCTGGTCATGTACAGGGAGAAAACGGACCATTATGGCATTGCGCTAGCCGTTCACATTCCGAACGACATTGGCACGCCGGCGTCACGGAAGCGCGCCTAAAGAGTGTGGTGCACAAGAACTTCCACACACAGAACTACGCAAACCTCTCGGCCACTGCCGCAAGACACTGGAGTTGTCAAACTGTCGCTATAGCTGGGGGACCCATCATCAAGAGCTGCTTTCTCCAAACGCCGCGTGGGAATATCATGGCAGATGGTACGGTATGGCGCAAGACTGAGACCTTCCGTGTCACGATAGTACTGACCTTGATCGATTGTTGCGGTGATAGAGTTCCTGCGTATGCTGGGAAGATGAGAGTCGCAGTTTGTATAGATACCGATGAGGAAGAGAAGTGGGTGAAGGAAGTAAAAGAGTGGAGGATCGCTAACCTCGTAGGACCATTCGCAGAGAATGGGGCTGGCACCATCGAGACACTCACGTCGTTGTCGGATAGACCGGGTGCGCGGACTGGACCGAAGACGACAATCAATCCGAAGTAGCTGTGGGCCATGCACCTGGCGCAGTCAAAGATTCCGACAGCAAGACCGAAGGCCCCTGTCGGCACGTCAACGGAAGTAAGTTGGGACGCGTTCCGTCGCAAACGTGATGACTACAGGAACACGATACGAGAACTGGGTCGACAATCTAGGCCACGATTTCGAGGAAGGACCATACAATGGTGAGTGTGAGAAGGAAATTGCCGGTGCCAGCTCGACAACCTCGCACTACTCCGAAGATGACCCAGCAACCTGTACGAGGAAGGTATTCGATGCGACAGGGGTCGCAGGAGATCAGACACTGGCTGACACTCGCACTGTCTTCTACTCCCGGTACCTTTATGTTTATGGGGACAGGCATCGAGGTGTAGCCTGGGGATGGCAGCGCCCTGGGGCAAATGGAGAGACAGTTTGGAATCGGTACATCCTGATCTCGACACTTGTGAGTCGACGCTCATGACGCATCTCAATTTGAAGGCAGATCTAGTGGAGAGAGCGGGAGCTCGGTATCCAGAGGAAGGAAGGTGAGCAGACATCTACGGCACTCTCCACCAGATCACTGAGCCTCCTATAGTAGCACAGTACGTATTGTAGACAGGTGCTGGTACATCTTAGGGCTATAGTGCGAATTAGAATAGCAATCCAAGCAGACTACTTACGGTACTCTCTCCTCTGAGGGTTTTGAGAATCTAGTCCCCTAGCTGTGGCAGAATGTAGTGCAGTAGAAGAACTATACTGCCGAAGTGAAGTCGTGAGCGCCGTTTCACCATGAAATGACGACAACCAACACCATCACTAGCAACAACAGTAGGTACTGGTGCCTAGTGTCTAGTGACAGAAGCAACGGTAGCTGAATAACATCAGGCATCCCAAGTCACATATAGTGCTCTTCCCAGTCGGCTGGTCCGGGCATCCCAGCGCATCCCAGCGCGCATCTCCTCCGTCCCTTATTTGGCGCCCTGCGCAAGACCCCGAAGGCATCCTGGTTTCAGACATAAGCTTTTTACTTTCTGTAAGACTGTTGCCCCTACAAACGCCCTAGGCCACTAGACTTTCCTCTGCGTTCCTACGCTACGCTACCCTACTCTCTGCGACCCTTCCGACACGCGGCTGATCACGCTGGAAACGGACGCGCTCACATACTTCCCGCTCATCGCGTTCACCTTCCGCTGTGCCCATGTCACAAGGCGCGCCAACCTCCGTGCTGCAGAGCCCCGAAGTCAAACACCAGATCTTTTCGGTAGACTCTCCACCGCAAGATGTCCAGTCCCCAACAAAGTCAACGCCAAGCAGTATCAAAGCCGTCAAGGTGCAAACGGCAACGCGCGATCACACTACGGACAAACTGAATCCTGGCGGAGATGAGTTCGAGCCGAGGGACATTGACGAGGATGGTGACAAGAAGATCAGCCCGCTGGGTGCTATCCTAGGCGGGCGGACCTACGCGGTACCTAGCTTCACGCTGCAGTCGCGTGGTGACAAGATATTCATGCTAGCTACACGGTGCGCACAACATCTAGCATACAGAGACTCATACCTACTGTTCAATAAGAATCGATCGCTCTTCAAGATCATCGCAAACCAAAAGGAAAAGGAGGAAATGATTGCAAAAGAGGTCATCCCGTATGCGTATCGTTCGCGGCAGATTGCAATCGTCACGGCACGTTCAATGTTTCGCCATTTCGGCGCCCGCATTGTCAAGGACGGGCACAAGGTGCGGGACGACTACTTTGAGGCCAGAGCGCGTGCTCAGGGCTTCACAGAGGAGGATCCTGCCTGGCTGAAACGGCCCGGAGATGTAAAGCACAAAGAGGCACCTGTTGCAAACGACATTAGCAGCATCGGTGCAAACGCCCTCCTCCAGCTCGAACGGCGGCAGATTATATACAAGGCGAATGAAGCTGCCCCTGATTCTCAAGTTGATTTACATCTCACAGGCGAAGCGATGCCCAGCACGTCAAGTGATGATTCTCGCCCAATCGATTACGGTGACATGCAGCGACCACGTCAAGACATTACCGGCGTGCCCTATGCAGACCGCACACAGGCAAGCACGGAGATTGAAGTCGTCAACCAAGCCGCGCAGGCAGTACAGTTCAACGCCCAGATTCGCCATGCAAGAAATTTCCGGACAGACTACCTCAACAACGAATGGCAAAGAGTGCACGAGATTGACGAAGCACCGACCGATGCCCAAGCTCTCGGTGGTGCAAAGCTTCAAGACCAGTTGCAAGACTCCATGACTTATGCCTCACCAAGGGCGACACGCTCGACTCCTGCAGCCAATCTACATGCCCAGCAATCAGGACCCGCCCAGACACCTGGCTCCGCAACACAGCCAAACTCTTTCGTACGACCTCTTATGCAAATGCAATCGTCCAGCCCTGGAGCACATACAATGCAGTCCAACGTCGCATCACAGCCTCCGCAACAACCAAATTATGGGTATAATGCGCAGCCACCAATGACAAACTTTGGATTTCCTAGCGCTCCTCCTCAGAACATATACCTAGCTGGTCAAATGCAGCATGCTTCGCCGATGCAACGGACTCCGCAGCAATCTCATTATGGCTCAAACCCTTCGCGACCTTCACCATCTCCACATCCCATACAGCAATCACCGCATCCTCCAATACCCCAGCCATCACAGCAAGGTCCGCCATCGAACCAGTCTCAAAGCATCAGCTCACTTGGTGGCTACCAGGGTAATGGCATACCTGGTATGCAACCCGGGCCATTGTCACAACCATATCTCGCCCAGCAGCAGCAGCGTTCTGATTATGGATCCAATGTAGCTGGCATGATGAGGGCTGGAGGTTATGCGGCAAATCCTGCGAATCAGCAGTATATGCAGCAGCAGGGGATGTCGACTGGAAATATCAACATGGGTAGTGGATTGCAAGGCTGGGATGCGAGACTTGGTGGAATGGGTACTGGGCAGCAGGCTCAACAAGCTCTTCATGGTGCGCAAAGTCAATCTCAAGGTGGATGGCCTGGACAAGCGTACTAGGTACATATAATATTGTGAATACATGCCAGGCCACAACAGTGAACAGAGTCCGCCTATTAATATGTTTCCGCTTTGAAGTTGATTCCTCTAAAGGCAATCACTTCTTACGACGATTTAAACTCTGTTCGCAGCTTACTAATTACTAGTATCTTGTAATCCGACTTCTTCTAGACAGACGAACAATCTCGATATATAAGGTTATTGCTATTACTAGATAATAGGATCGATAGTATATCGTAATAGACACTATTATATATATAATAATTAATTGATTTAAACTATCTATAGTATATATTATATATATAAAGGCTTAATCTAACTCTATATTATTATATAGTAGGTAATCAGGCTATATATAATCCTTTAGGAAACGTTCTATAGTGTTACAGGACGATAGGATATAAAGCAGATACGTTCCTACCATTAGGAAGCACATGATAGGCTAGGAAAGGAAGGTTAAACCGCGGGTTTAACCTCATCTATTACCGCCGCTATCAGCAACGTAGCTCTTTAAGCTACGTCCTCGTCATATAGCCTAATCTATACTGATAGATAAGACCTTCATAGCTAACTAAGTCTGAACCGTTTCCCCGTATTTACGCCAACTACCTGCCGCCGCGAGACCGACCGTGACATATAGATTAATATTCTAATACGTTTTAGTACTTAAGTATTTAAATCCTTCTAGTATATTATTGTCTTAAATATCTACTATATTATAAAAGAAATATTACTACTAGTCTACGACCAGAAATAACTATTATAAAGTAACTTAATAAAGACTCTAAAACTAACTTAAAAACTAGATATCTTAAACCTATAAATTTACGATTGCCGTATGTATATTAATATTATAGAAGAGGATCGTATAAAATTAGATAAGTTTAAACCTTGTAGCTAAATTAGAAAACTAGTTAGATATATAGGAGATAGTCTTTACCTTATCTATCTAACTCCTAGATTAATTTTACGCTAGGAGGATAGAATAGTAAAGACCTGCTATGTTACTTTTAACGAACCTTAGACCTAAGAGATACAATCTAATAGTTCTACTAAATAAGCTATTGAAAACTAATATAAATCTTAGGAACAAATTTAATAGATTAATATTGAAGATAATAGTAATCTTTATATATAAATTTACTATAATAGAGGAGAAGAACGACTAAATCTATCCTAGGAGGCTAGGACTAATTTTATTAATCTAAAATTCTAGATAGCAATTTACTCTAGAATAACTCTAAAAATATTCTAGAACTAATTATTAAAGCTAATAACAATATACTATCTATTAAGAAGGATATCTATACTTAGGATCTCCTATATAGCTTTAATCTAACGTTATTTACTATAGATCTAAATAACTTAATTATAGTACTTCTTATAATAACCTGATATTGGCGGATCCTTGGACTACGGGCACGTATAGTATATAGTAGGACTCGATAGTAGAACTTAGCTATAGAGGTACCTTAGCGGCCTTAGGACGGTCCGCTAAGAGGCCGCTAGCTATATAAGGGAGTAGACGTACTCCTACCTTATGGTTCTATATTAAATAGCTTAACTATCGTTCGAATTATATAATACGTTTCCTATACTATATACCCTCTACTAGTATAACCCTTATATTCTATTTGATCCTATCCTATCTAGGTAATAGTAGGTACTCGTATAACAAAGCTAAGAGCGTCAAGAAGAATAGCCTCTTAATAACTAACTCTCGGTATACCTTACGAGCGTACTAATAATACTATAACGACGGACATCTAGCAGACCTCTAACTCTTTAGCTAGTTTAGATATTCCTTTAAAATCTAATATATCTAACCCTAATATATTTCCCTTAGGTATATAGAACCCTATAGAGACCTTAGGCAAACCCCTAGCGGCCCCGATAGGTACTTTAATCCCTCCTATCGCCCCCGTAACTAATCTTATTAGTAGTATATCCCAGCCTAAATATTAACTTAAAACTACAGGTAGTTCTCTAATAAGAATCTATAACGAAGCTACTTATTGAAAAGAGAAGTTAACAGTATGCTAGAGCAAGGCATAAATATAAACTTAAGACAACAAATTAAAAGGTCCGTCTCAAGATTCACTAGAGCGCTCAATTTACTATAGAAGGGGACTAGCTAGGCTATATAGTGTTGTGGAAGGGTATATAGTAAGGCTTAGTAGAGGTAGAAAGTATCTCCGGGGATACCTCTTTTGCCTTTATAGCGTAGTAGTTAGGCACGCCTTCTCCCTTTGGAAAGGAGAGGGAAAACCTAATCTCTATTTCATAGTAAACTACACCAATGGCGGGGGCGTCTAGCGCGTTTTGCCTACCCCGCCCTGAACTTTTCGGATATATGCGCCGAAGGTCGTGGGTTCGATTCCCGCTAGGCGTGCGAATCTCTTCTATACATGCTATTGCAGCGGGGTACGGCAGGGTAGGTCCTAGTACCTTAGGGCCGAAAAATCGAGGATTTTTCGTAGTTTCTCGCTATGTGCTGGCACCGAGGGGGCATATTATAGAAGGGTATATAGTAAGGCCTGTCTCTTATACACATC
>Ga0268250_10000043_pt1 | contig 63537 bp, 57 predicted proteins | sample AgamicAsSfe_FD_200448 | JGI IMG/M metagenome (GOLD analysis project Ga0268250, IMG submission 200448) | Agave microbial communities from Guanajuato, Mexico - As.Sf.e (v2) (version 2) | ecosystem: Host-associated > Plants > Phyllosphere > Phylloplane/Leaf | place: Guanajuato, Mexico | collected...
TGTATAAGAGACAGGGGTATAAGCGACCGGCGTTCTAAATAAGAAACGAAAAAGCACTGTTACAAGCGAAGATCGAAAGACCCCCCTCTGCCTCATGCTTGATTCAGATTCATATCCAAATCCATGTCCAAGTCCATAGCAAAATCCATATCATCCCAAGGCATCGACGCAGCACCCTCCACCGCCGACATGCTGACCCCGGTAGTAGCAATTGAAATAGCAGAGTTATAGTCTGCACTACTCGTCGGGTTCTGCAAATCCTCGGGTAACTGATCCCAGGACGGGAATTGGAAATCGTCGACGGTAGACTCACCAGCAGTCGGGCAGTCAAGGATAGGATGTGCGGCTGCGCTGGTTGTGAATGGCGCCATATGCGCGTTCGTTTCGTCAAGCCAGTACCTCCTCTTCGGCGACCCGGCAGTTTTCGTAGCGAACCCAATCTCGCCATGTTCGCCGAAGCAGGGACCTGCGCTACCTGCTGCTGTGCATGCGAGTTCTGAGATGGGCTCGTATACACCCAGGAGGTTGTCTGTACTGGCGGCCGTTGTAATGGGGGCGTACGAGGCTGGTGAGGTGGGCGATCCACTTAGCCCCGGTATACTGTAGGGTGTTTCGTGACCTGAGGAGAGGTTTCGTGCATGTCCTTGAATGAAGTTGGTAGAGCCGGACAGCGCGAATTCGTAGGAGATGGCACGCATCGGGTCGTCCTGGGCCATGGAGGTGCAACGGAAAACATTGTTCGCATCGAAGCTTGGGTCCACAGCAGAGCCGTAGTTGATACCGAGATCTTCAAAAATCTCGTGATTTCCATTAATATCTGGTTTGATGTTAGACATAGCATGACAGGCGTATATAATCTCAAACACTCACTCTGTACTGGGGCTTGGGCGTCGATCCCGTGGGCCTTTTTAAACAGGTTCAACCACTCAGGGTTGTCGGCAGAGGTCTGGTTCCATGGATCGTCATCATCATACAGGATACGACGTGATTCCTTCTGTAGCATCTCGTCGGTCAAGGTTCCTGCTCCATGCTTGTCGATATACTCTCGTGCGAAGCGTCCCAGTTGCAATGTAAGGATCTCCCAGCAAGTTGCATTGGGGTTGTTGGTTGGCGACTCTGAAGAGGAGTAATCTTTGGGTGTTGTCAAGACGATAGGCCCGATTGTTGAAGGATCACTTCCGGTCTGGTATGCGGCGGATATATTGTTCGTCGCGGTGTTGATATCAAAGTTGGGCAGAAGATACTCAAGATCTCTGTTCTCCACCGATAGGTTGAGTTGCTGTTGGAAGATTAGCAAAGTAGACTTCAGCGAAGATCTGCGTGGAGTTTGACCTCACTGTGGGTCCGCATGTTCGCTACGGTAGTACGTACCTTGAGGCTGGTGGTGTTGCTGGCGGAGAAGGGAAACGGAGATTTGCTCTCGTTAGCAATAAGATACGGCGGCATAGCATTGGTCACATGGATGGCGACATGAGGGTCTAGGCCTCTGCATCCCTTCCAGTTCTTCATGCTTGCGCCATTTCGGAACTCCTTTGCCAAATGGGCGGTACGATCTTCCCACTTGTCAAAGTTCATACCGCAGAAACCGCAACGGGATTTGATGTATTGGGCTTCGGACTTCCATGTATCCATACTCGCGATCATCTTGCAACCATGCATGAGTCGCAGATGTTGTCGAAGATGGTCTTTCCGGTAGAAGGTTCGAGACTCTGGGCCTTTCTCGTAGCAAGCCGAGTGGTTGTGCGTCGCCAAATGGTCCTTACTGGGATCTAGCTCGTCACAGTAAACACATCTGGACTTTCCGGTAGCCTTGTCGGCGACAACCTCTCCAATTGGTGCACATAACCACTTCTCCAGGGACAAGTGAAGGCTTTTCTCGTGACGGGACCTTTGATACATTAGCATTTGACATTGCAAGTATGTGAAGCCGCTGAGATATTTGAGGTATCATGACCTTGCAGATCGAGGGCTGTGCAACTCTGCTTCCTCACACGAGGCGGGAGGCTGTACGTACCAGTCATACTTGGACTTGAAGGCATCAGTGCAGAACGTGCACTGGAAGATACGTTGACCCTCATCAGGACTAGCCTTCGCTGCTCGGGTAGGGAGACGGCGACGCCTCCGCCTCTCCTTTGACTTCAGACTGTTCAAGGAGCCTAGAGAGTGCCGTGATCCATGCGAGTAAGCTGAGTTGCGAGATCCAAGAGAGCCGGAAGACATTTGCGTGAGACCAGTCTCCAAAGACGAGATAGACGGTGCTCTAAATACTGAGAAGCTTCCAGTGCTGTTGTTAGAGCCATCTCTACGGTAGCTACTACTCAGACTGGCAGATTCTGGTGGGTCAAAGGTTTCAACAGCGTGGGCAATAGCTTCCAGTGGCGCCGGTTCGTTCTCAGGGGGAGAGTGTTTCCATCGTTCAAAAGGATCTGTCGCGAGTTAACCCAAAACTTCCGTTTGTTGGAGCGCTGGCACTTGAAATGATGCGCCAGTATCTGGGATTCTGTGCTCAACGTCTGGACGCTTTTCACCTACTCGGAAAGTCATAAACTTTCCGGTGGATGTCGACGCCAGAGTTTTATGAGAGCGAGTGAACCCAGACTCGGTGTACGTACTCAAAGTTTCCCAGGTCTTGCCTGCTGGGATATTGATAGCCTCTGTCGAAGGTCGAAGGCTCGGCGATGCGCTTCGCTTGGGTCGATTCTTCTGCCTTCGCCGTGTGTTGGCCATCCAGTTAGAGATTTGGTTGAGCGACAGGCCGGTCTGCTGCTTCAGATCCTCCTTTTCTTCGTCGGTAGGATAAGGATGATCGATATGCATCAGCATCCAATCTTTCAGTACTTTGACAGCGGCTCGAGGAAAGCGAGCACCTGCGGCACCCTTCTTAAGACCTTCGTCATCCTCTTTCCCATCTTCGATTGGGCCAAGATGACCCAGCGATCGCATCTGCTTCTTGCCCGTAAGTCCACCAAAGTGTCGCGTATCGTTCTCGGCCACGACATCTAAGGTGTCTAGTGCAGTCCTCTGCCGCATACCTGGCATCCTCTCGGGGTTGCTGAAGCTGCATGGTCGGAACAAAGCGTTGCATGGGGAGCATCCGGTTTGCTTTGAGCCATCGGAGTTATAGACGAAACACTCCAGTGATCTCGATCGACAGTATTCGCATGGATGAGCAGGCTTCTGGTATCGTGGAAGCCAGCTGCTAAAGTCTGTGTTGAAGTCTGTACTCGTAGGTTGAGCACTGTTGGATTGCTCCAGAGCTCCAGAGTCGTCATCTGATGGAACGCTAGTACATGTTAGAACTATACTAAGGCGAGTTGGCAAGTATGAGCCACGATCCTTGCCAACCCGCAACAAGCAAGTTTCAAGTCGAGGTTGTACGACGATGCTCGGCAAACTCACCTTTGTTGTAGCAAGGTTCCTGATACGCTGTGATCGGTTTCTTGTGACACATTGGGCATGCTTGCTTCCCCGAAATCGACAAAGTCTGCCATATCGAAGGCTGCACTAGGAGTAGCCATGATGGCGGACCACGATCTCACAAGCAAGACCAGATCGTATTGGTCGGTGTCAATGATTTTCGGAGGATTAAAAGACAAGTGCGCGCCCTCTGTACGGATTAGACGATAAGGCGCAAGATGTCGTTGCGGGATGATGGATCCTAAGTACGACTGCTGGTTCAGACTCACACCTTAGGCCATACCCAAGAAAGCACTGCACACTTCCTACAGCCGCTAAACCGCATTCTGCAGGATGTCGAGTTGAAGGGCGCAGTCCGTGCGTTCGCAGAATACAGATTAGCCAGTCTTGCGTTTAGAGCGGGCTAGTCATCCGATAGAGAACGCGCTCGTAACGCTGAGTCAGTAGCATGCATCGCAGTGATGATTTTAGATGTTGAGGTTGGGGGTGACAGTTGCTTGCGATGCATGTATAGTGTATTTCGACACGAATATATACTTGACATGTTCCGTTTCGATTGCATTTCGACCTTGCCAACTTCTAGGGGTGCAGGAGCTGAAAATTACAGATGCGAATCTTACGGGGCTATTGAACCCCAGCCCCAGCAAACCGGAGCTGACAAACCCCACATCGGTTCTGCGCGAAGCACGATCCTGGCGGAAGTCATCCTCTGACGCTTGTGGCAGCTTTGCGATTGGTTCCAAAGGGTCTAGAAGATAGCAGACCTTCGGGGAAATGCATGCTGCAATGGGGAGCCCGCTGGGAAAGCGTTGCAAAACATGCGAAATCGGCAAGCGTAACCACTGGATATGGAAGTCTGCAAGGCGTGCAGCTAGCGGTCAGGAAGATACCGTTCATCGGAGGGTCGTAAGAGTCGGCGAAGAATTGACATTCGGGAGCCGAACAAATAGGGTCTTCGGGGCGATTAGCTCCGCACCCAACCAGCAATCGCGTGTAGCTGCTATGTTGGGAAGCGCGGTGGACATGAGCTATACATATAGTACTTGCTGCGAAGCTGAAACGCGTGTATTTGTTCTTTTCACATGTTGAAGACGCTAGCTGTAGCAATGGTGACAAGTGACGTCAGGGAATCTACCATGTCAAGAACGCGCCCGCGGACGCAACAGCTGTCTAAGTTCACCAGAGACCACCATGCGGACTCGGAACTATCTCCAGGCGCTCTTCTTCCTTTGAATCACACCGGATGTTTCGGACTGCTACCTTGCGATAGAAATGGATGTCTTCGTAAGCTTCGTCTTTTCCATGGCTTGACCGCCCAACAGAACCCTTCGGCGAGAGACTGAGACGCGACATATCAACCATGAGCGAACATTCACTGGAAACACGCCCGAAAGCTGCAAGAACACTTGTTTTTGTAGACAGCGCTGCTCAATGTACACCCGCTTAGAATGGTCAACCATGCCCAAGTGGATACATGAGGTATAGAAGACGTCAAATGGATCTGTCACACGTTGCGTCCCAAGTGACACTGAGATGTATACCGCTGATGCGTCCTTTGTATGATGGATCTGGACTCGAAGCACTCTTGCGCTGGACCCAATCGGACATATCGATATAGAGGGGTCGGACAAGGCTGGAAGCGAGGCGGGGTAACGTGTTGTAAAGATCGAATACTAACATGTGTCACGCAGGCTCATGATCAAAGTAGTTTCTTTTGACCATAAGACGGTGAAGCATAGTAGTTGACATATCACTAGCTTCCGATCGAGCCTACCGACTGTCAGATGTAAATAACCTTGGCATAGCGCGAGGTTGGGTGTCGAGCGGATCTTAGCGATTCTGCCAACTCATAACGCATCCGCAAGTCTGTTCCATACATCAATCCGTCCATAAGCCGCACGAAACTAGCCAGTCCCAGTCACGGGCCTCCACAGTGCTCGTCATGTAACATGTCACTTGTCACCGCCTGTGCCTGACTACCCAAGCGCGAGCATCCGTCTTGGGCTTGTATTAAACCGACGATACTCCACATCGAAGCCTCACTCTGCCTGCATAGCGAGTCTTGAGGCAGCTTCCCAACCGTGCCTGTCCCACTCTGGACCGACGATGATTAGCACTGGCTCTCCAAGCCTTCACCCTCGAAATGGATGCATCTCCAAACTGTGCCATCTGCAATGCGCCGCCGTATCCTGAATGCTCCTGCGAGTCGGAGCGGCTGCAAATCGCTGTCAAGCAGGCCGAACAGCGTGCCATGGACGAGAGGCTGGCCGAGATACGGTATGGGGAAGATGCGCTCTTTACGATAAATGCTGACTGTCTAGGGACTGGGTAATCAACCATGCTCGCCAGCACATCCTCAACGCATTCGAAAGATTGACCTCGATACGCAAGCAAGCGCATTCGTCATACCTAGCCTCCCTCCCAAACTACGAAGTCTACATGCGATACTCGGGCCATCCCCCACTTCACCCAATGTATATATCGACGCTGCAAACACAGATTGCAGAAGCGCATGCAGAACTCAAGCGCGGTATTGATGCCGACTGGCGCGCATCCGTACTGCGATACCCAGAAGTCCTCGACTATTTCTATAGCCTTGTCGACCTCAGACTACCGGACGATCGCTCTCGAGAAGTCGTTGAGCCGCCATTCGCCGCGGCAGGCTACGCGGATATAGGATATCGGGTCAAAGAGAAAAAGAAAAAGCGGCGGGACCGAGCGGAGAGAGAGGGATCAGTACCGCAGCAGCCTCAGATGCATATGGCACTCAGAGTGATGCGTGGACAGATGCCTCCTGTACCAACCCCACCGATTCATCATAACGGGGCCTATCCTCGACCGCCAGAATCTTACGATTTCTGACTGGGCCAAGATTGTGTACCCGATGCCCTTATCATAAGATCTAATCACAACCGCCCACACGTACGAAGGACTATAAAGGAGGTCGTCTCTCATGAGGTATACCCTAAAGGTGTACACAAACTTCCTCATTACGGCTTCGACACGAAAGCAACTGCGTGCCCCTTAGGGATATCTTACAATTGAGCAAGACGAGCTCTTTCCTTTATTACCAGCCATCGAATGGCTTACGAAGCAACGACGCATTGTTGGATAGTATCCACAAACTATAGCATGTACTGGCGCTTCTTTTGTTGGTCTCGTTTTCTGGGTATGCGACTACTATAAGCGCATAAATGAAATTACGCATAGCGAGGTGTATTCGTCCAAAGGGGTTTCATTTCACTGAGTAACATAACTATCTGCCCTCAGCAGCGAATTCAACTTCATAGATGACTTCAATACAATCAGAGATGAAGAGTTCCTCGTGCGCACGTCGCGTTGGGTGAAGAAGATGCCTAAGGCTCCACTGAGTCCGTGCACATATGGCTTGGAAAGTCGAAGCTTGAGCTTGTAGAAAACGCAAGACACAACATCAGCAAGTTTTATCACCCGAGCTTCACCCAGCGCCACGCGACTACGTCGAGGTCCCCCGCGACTTATATAATTCCAAACAATTAGACCATACCTGGACGCGATCGCGAAGCGCGTACTCGATACATTCGCCCATCATGAGCGGAAAGGCAGGCGCATATGGAACAAAAGGCGGCGGCGACACAGACTTCAGGAAAACATGGGACCGAGACGAGATGGCGCAAAGGGCGAAGGATAGGGAGGCAAAGGACCGCGAGGAAGGGAAAGAGCGATATGAAGCGAAACTGGCTGGCAAGACATACAGACGGAGGGCGTCTACGCCCGACGATCTGAAGCAGACCGAGGCCAGGTCAGAGCGCATAGATTGGAGCAAGATGATTGGAAAGCAGACCCTCACATCGGCAGCGGCAGCCGTTGGCAAGAGGGGACGCGGTGCGGGCGCATACTGTCAAGCCTGTGACCTTACATTCAAGTATGTATCCATCGTCACAAGTCGCTAGACTACACTAACCGCTACCAGGGATAACATTCAGTACGTCGAACATTTGAATAGCAAGCAGCATCTGGTCGCGACGGGCCAGTCGGGCGAAGTACACCGCGCTACAGTCCAGGAAGTACGCGATCGCCTACGATATCTCAAGCGAAAACGAGACGAGGACAAGTTTATGGAGGTGACGGACCTGGATGCGAGACTGGCCATGTCTAAGGAGCAGATGGAAAAGGATGCCGAGGAGAAGAGGCGGCTGCGCAATGAGAAGCGCCGGGCGAAGAAGAAGACAGACGCCAATGCCATGGAGTGGAAGGTCGAAGGCGACGGCATTATCCGCTGAATGGTGGGTGACATTGAGCAGGCCCATACTGCACAATATGGTCTCGGCGGGACAAAATAACCCTGGGCTATCGCACGTTGGCCGACGGACGGACGAGCACATGGCGGTCTTCTTCAGGCCTGCATCTGGCTGCTATCTCTGGACGTCGAGTCTTTCGTCGTCCGAGGCTCGGATTCCGAGCTTACGAGAAGGAGCATGCACATTCCCCATGGGAAGGGCGAACACCGCCACGCATTTTCTGCTTTCTACAGGCTTCCTGTACAGCTCATCATCGAGCTTCAGCGTTGTCAAATGCTAGAGTTCCTACACAAAGCATCTGAGCTCACATGGAATGGGAATACGGGCGAAAAGCTCCGGGGATTAGGCGCGCAACTTCCACGGGACGCGGACCACTTACCCCACATGTCGGCATCCCCCAGCATACTGGTGTAATGCATCCGCACGCTGATTTCTAAGCTCAACGCCGAGTTACGAGCTTCGACATAGCATCATAAATAAACGCGATTTGTCTCAGGTCGCATTATACTCCTGTCCAGCTAAGCTTTGTACCCAGCATCCGTCTCTGTCTTGTCGTAGTTCCTATATTCTCAGCCGCATAACCTAGCGCTGACATCACCTTTCCCATTCTACATTGCCCATCATGGTTCAACTCAACGGAAACACGCCCAAGATCACTTTATACACCAACCATCGCTGCCCTTGGGCGCATCGTGCACACATTGTGCTAAAGGAGTTGGGCCTTCCTTACGAGGAAGTCATCATTGACTTGGGCAAGCCGCGAGAGCCATGGTATCTTGAAATCAACCCTGTACGTTCAGCCTCTTGTTCAACCGTCGAAGCAGCATTAACGCTCTAAAAGCGCGGTCTTGTTCCTGCGATTGATTTCAACGGTGAGATCATCACAGAATCTGGCGTCGTTGCAACGTTCTTGGCCGATGCGTACCCTTCGCACGTCCTCCCCGCAGCAGGGTCCCCAGATGCTGCCTTGACCAGGGCAAGAATCAACTTCTTCGTTGACACTTGGTTTAGCAAGGCGGGCAGCTACTTCTACAAGATTTTGATGGCGGGTTCTGAAGATGAGAAGGCGAAGTTGAGCCAGGAATTTGTGGACGTTGTAGGCAAGGAGATCGAACCGCTCTTGAAAGACGCGAAGCCATTCTTTGGTGGAAGTCAGAAGGTCACGTTGGCTGAGGTACATTGTTGTGTCATCTTGACCACGAGCGAAGCTGACATACTGCAGGCACTGACAGCACCATTCATCATCCGAACATATGCCATGGCCAAGAACGAACTCCTCCCAAAGTCTATCACATCCGGCCTTGACGCACTGCCCAACTTCTCGAAATGGGCCGCCGAAGTCGTCAAGCAGGACAGTGTGACGTACATCTGGGACGAGGAGGCAGTCATCGATGGCACACGAAAAAGGATTGAGAGCCAGAAGGCAGCTTCCAAGTGAGCTCTCACTGTATCACTACAATACGGCATGCGATGACCATGACAAGGTTGTAATTCGCTCACCAGGATACATCTATCTACCTATCTACACTTTTGAGTACAATATGTGCCAGGCCGCTTAGCACTGGGTGTGCAAAGTTGCTGATCTTATGCGATGGTTTTTCTTCCGAGTGGATATCATAAACGCTAACATGAAGTAATGCCAAACAGCGACACCGAAGCGCCTATAGTGCGCCTTTGTACACATGAAAGAAACAAGCCAGACCAAATGCATGTTGCTTAACGAGTGTGCAGACGATGAGTTCTAGAAAATCAAAGTACTAGTGGAAGTTCAGAGGTGGAATCCATGGGGTTGGAGCACGAAGCCTAGGGGACAAAAAGGGCTAGGAGACGTCATCGGCTGACGGAAAAGGAAAGGACCACTGGCGGTACTTGAGCTAACGATCTTGTGAGGAAGGTGAGAATCAACGCTTCCCTAAATCCTCGAACCACGACGCGTTCGCTTTGTCGGTGGCATCGTCGTTCCTGTTCCTGATAGCGACAACAACATCGCCGCCGCTTCAAGATCTCCGTGTGTATGGTTGTCATCGCCACCGGACATCTCCACTTCGGAACCATGTGCGCTGTCTACAGTTGCGGTTGTTTCGAGGCGGATGAGAGCTTCGTCACCGCAGTCATCGTAAGAGGCGACGTTCGAATGCGTACGTTTTGTTCGATAGAATCCGCCCTGGTATTCGCAAGGAGCCGATGTTGGGGTGAGCAGACCTGGAGGCGCGTTCAGGCTAATGGGTGAGCCCGTGAGCGAAGAGACGGCTGTGCGCGGCGAGTACGGGGATTGGGACCGGTTGATCGGCGTGAACTGGGTACGAGGAGATACTTCGGGCGAACAAAGATACTTGCCAGTCCGATCAGTGTCCGTCCCATACCCGCTCTCAATATCGGACGGCCGCACGCGCCGATGCCTTGCAATTTGCTCGTTCATCGAGGAGCGCCCACAGTGCGTCTTGCGTGTCTCGGGCAGCGATGAGGCATCGGGTTTGCACAAAGTGTATGCAGGGCCAAGCTCTTTGAAACGAACTGTCTCCTGCGCGCAATACCGGACAGTAGCTGGATCGATGAGGAACTTCGCAAAGCATGCATCGCTCGGGTGCAGACATATGGAAGGGAAGTCGTTCCCGAATACAGGGGTGAGCGCCCATCGGATGTCGTAGCAGAAGGTCGCAGCTATAGCTCTCGCGGCGTGATAGGGCATCCAATAACCTACATTGGGTCAGTACTTCTCCGCTCATTGATCAGAGTATCGTAACTAACCTTGACACACCAGAGCACCGCCGGTGATACTGTAACTAATGTCTTTCATACCGGGGTTTTCTCTCAACGCTTTCGCCGGTACCGTCTGGAGACGTTAGCCTTGTATGTATTCATAACGGAGACCGACTGTTTACCTTGGAGTACTTCAATGATTTGAAGAAGGGTGTCATACGAACGAGGCCGACATTGTAGTCCCAGACCACGACGTACTCCTTGTCTTCATTGGGTCTCTTGTACGTATACTGGAACACTATTCAGAAGTCAGAACCGAGCCTTCATAACATCAGATAAGGCTCACTCTCGAACGCCTCGCGCCCAGTTTTTTCGTGGAAAGCCTTCTTGTCGCTATTGTATGGAATGTGCCGTACACCCTTCCTGAAGATTTCCCCAAGGGGGTAGATTTGAAATCGGCGATGCTGTTGTAAGAGCTCCTGGTCATCCCCGGCTTCGTGGGGTGGGAAGTTGACGTTGCCGACGGTCCTATTGCCTTCTGAGAAGATCGGAGCGTCTTTCGGAATCTTCTGTCGTCTAGGCACATCAACTGTTGTCACCGGATAGCAGGCTGGCGTGGGCGATTTTGAACTGCGGAAATCGTCCGGACCACCGCAGAATGGGTTCAACAAGTGCGATATCTTCATGGTGTGGATGACACAAGAACTTTCTAGTATGAGGAACGAAGACTGTTGGTACAGGTACTTGTCGTAAGGTACTTGTCGTGAGGTACTTGTCGTGAGGTACTTGTCGTGAGGTACTTGTCGTAAGGTACCAGTATTTGACAGGGACAGTGGACTTGAAGACGCAGAGACCAGGTTGACAAGCAAGGCTAAGCTGCTGTGGAACGAAGGAGCGATTTGGAGTAGAGGGGTGTTTGGTGGCAGTGACGGGAAGAAGAGGCCGAAGTCCAGTTCGTTTGCGAAATGCTCACGAGGACGCGATGATCACTCTATACTACTGACCACTGAGGACGTGATCCGGATAACACGAAGCTCTAGCAACCGGCCTTCACGCGATTAGTACCCTACATCAGATGGAACTGGTAGCCTCCGCAACGTACGTACCGTGTTGAGGTCAGTACTTGGTCGACAACACACTCAATAGGGTTGACGGTGAAGAGACGTGCGCTACGCGCTGGTGATGACTTAATACCGCAGTGGCTTTCTCCAACAAACGTCGTCCCGTGGCGAATAGCTGGGTCTCGTGTGGTGTCCAACGGATACCCTCGCTCGGTTATCGCAACAGTACAAGTAGGTCAATCACTTTGAAAGGCCAAGTCAGCAGAACCCAAGGAGAAACAATCGCATGAGTCGTGTCAGGCAAGATAGGATGCAGTTCTTACCAAAGAGTCGAAATTTGGACCTGGGTATCCTTTTTGGAGAGCTTTCGGATAAGATCACCAGGGATGGACGGAAGCGTAGGAGAAGGTACTTGTGCTGTACACAGTTCTTTTAACGGGTCAACTCTACCTTCACTTCGGCCCACTAGCTGCTCACCTTTGGCGAAGTGCGTCGCCAAAGCTTGTCCAAGCGCCTTGCAGATGACGTCCGGTGTGTAAGTGGACGTGCTTTAGCCTCAGATGCATACTACATGGCTTGTCGGGGTATGCAGTGGCGGACCCACTAATAGGATCAAACGATCGTTACCGAAAGCAAGTGCTGGGGTATGGACAAGGAGATGGTGAAGGATGGATCGAGGGTATTGTGTCGTACGGCGTCAAACACCGCTCCCGCCCTGAACCCTGCATCCAGACCAGGATATACATCTATTTCCTTTGTTCAAACGGTATATGGGTCGACATCAACCGAAACATATCCAGTGGGCCTGGGGGAACGTGCGAGCTGGTAGCACTGCCGCGACTCACCAATCACTGGTGCTCTAGGTGAGGGCTGCGGCATCTCACCTTTCCCAGCAACGCCTATACATGACCTACAACGGATACGGTGGACTGAAAACGAATAGTGTCCATGTTATCGATATCGGAGTCCACTGCTAAGGCTATTCGACGATTGCACCACCACATTGCAGATCCCTTTTCTATTACACATGAGTGGCATCACCAAACTCAAATTAGCTGTGTTCGGTCCTTCACAGGATTCCAGGTCTACTGCGTCCTCCTTGTCAGTATGGCATGAAAGAACGAATCGTTGTAATGTTTACCTGCAGCTTTCCGCAGGAGTACAAGTGCACGGTCTCTGTCCTCTCGTTGCAAACGTGGCCCAATTTCTCACGCATCTCGGAACATCTGCACGATTGCGATGTTCTCAAAGAACTCTATTGGTTTGCACCTTTGACGTGTGCTTTCAGCCTTGTTCCCGCTGGCGATACTCGAGATGTTCAACCTAGGCCCTGCTCGCTTGCCCCTGCAATCGCGACCAAACTTTCATTCAAAGTTGGTATTCTGAAAAGCATTCTCGGATTGATCACAATAATCTCTCGGTAGTGAGACATGGCGTACTCTAATGCAAGCCCCTTTACCTATCCGCCAGGCAAAGATATCGAGAGCGAACCCCGACATAACATGCGTGTCGCTGGACATCATTGACCAAAACTGCTTGCCCTACCCGTCCCAGTATGGTTTGCAAGGTTTGCAGGTCTTCTCACGAAGAGAGGCGGTGTTTATGTCTCAGCGCAGACCGCTCAAAGACAGAAAAAGCCAAGCTGCAGCTTTTCATGTGGTCACCCGTGACCATCGCTTGATCAAGAGCTCTTTCAGGACTATTCTGTACTTTTGACGCTCCTCCACTGGTGAAATGATGCCGTCAAGCGAGGCTGCCTGGATACTCACTGCCTGACCCGCTGTCACTGCGCGCAGCCGGCGGTGGGAGATTCGAACAACTCATACTGCCTTCCGGTCAAAGCAGAGCGCCTTCGTGAGATCATGAGCAGACTCTCGACGCCACAGCTTCAATTGGCTCAGGGCTCACTGCGTTCTGGGACTCCGGGTCACTCGTACGGCGACCAGGTAGGAGAGGAGACGCGCACTCGTTGTCGATCATCGTGCATATGCGCAGAGTCTTTCCGCTTCCGCTGGTTGCACAGAAGCCGTCACAGTGGGATGACAGACGGCTCAACCTCCTGGGATTAGCCAGCAAGGTATCGCTGTACTGTGAGCTCAGGATCGAGTTGAGCGGCAAAGACCAGCTACTGAGGCTCCATGGCTGTCTTGTTGTTTCAGCGGGCACTCAATTCTGGGTTCAAGACCTCTATCCACAAGAGCCCAGGTAAAACAATACCGTGCTCGAGCGGCCTCTGAGTGTGATCATTGTGCATGGCACAGGCAACGAGATACCTTGACCTTGGCAGATACCAGAGTGGGCGCAAGCCGCAATCTCGTCGCCGGGCCGACATTCAAGAGCGCTTACTTTGAGACAATACCGTAAAGGAGTTGTTAGTTACCTCGCTATCTTTTTTGCCGTACGCGTGGCCTGGCGGATCAAGTATCCGAAATTCGATCAATGTCTGACAAACACAACTGCCAGAGATGTCCTACGGACAAGCTCTTCACTGGTTTTTCAAGCAATAGAGGCACGAGAAAGATCACAAATATCAGCAATAGGATAGTTCGAGACTACAAGCGCAAGTGGACCGTATCCAATTGCGTGGCCATTCAGCACGACATGTAGCGTCGTAACACACCTACCTCTTCAATGAAGACGTCGGCAGTAGTACCTCTTTGGGATTAAGCAAAAAAGACAGTGCGACCAAACGGCGGCGATTTGTGCACCGAGCGAGTGCTAACTTATGTTTTAAAGCACTGCATACGTCCTCGGCGTCTAGATTCAATCGTTTCTACATCGCTTTCTTACACAATGAGTGGTACTCTAATGACAAATTGTCACCACGCCGCTCTCCCAGCATGAATTCTGATCCTGCTTCTTACAGGCACTGAGTAAAAGCTATGAGGCACTGGCTACCTAAGCGTTCTCTATCCAGCCAAAGTTTTCTCACGATTGTGCCACATCATTCCAGCACGCGCAGAAGACCTGCTCATGGCATTTCAGAGCAATTGCATTCGTCCGATCCGAATACCGCTCAGCCCCTTTTGATATGGCGAATGGTGCAACCAAGTTGTCAAAATCTCCCTCCCTCGTGCCCGACGGGTGACGCGTAAAGACGTGTCTCACGCAACCTTACGACGCGGAAGCACTGAGTGCAATCGACTTTCTGCCCCACCAAATGGTTTCCGTACTACCAAGCCCTGAATTCGCTTCTTGTTGCGCTTCCAACAAGGTGATCTAGAGGCCGCGCTCAGTAGTGCCTTCGTACTAGGACCAGAAGTATGCAGAGATGACCTCCGCATTGTTTCCATAAAAAGGCACCTCGTCCGGCTGGAATTTCAGGAACGACCACTGCTAAGCGTCACAAGTAACGACGATCAGGCACACAACGTCTTGCGAAAGGTTTTCGGAGCAACTCACAGTCGAGGACAAATGCTCTGTGCTCCAGAAGAGGTTCTGACTGACAGCTGCGGTGATGCAATCAAGCTTTGTGGCGCTTCTCACATGGTAGGACGGCATAAGACGACACTCGAGCAGCAGATGCACGTTCAATAAAAGTAGCAAAAGTATGTGTGGATCACCATACTGATTTACTTGCTTTTTCGCTCCACGTTAGTGCAATGGTTCAACAGGGCGCAGTTCATTGACCGCGGTGCGACAAGAACAGCATTGCCCCACCCCTCACGACGTGCGACTGCCGAGATAGGTATCCGCTATCGATACCAGTGCCTATCTGCATCATGCTATTTTAGATAATCCTTTTAGATTATCTGACGATCTGGAAGCAGTGGGAAAGCTAGCATAGCGCCCGAGCGATGGTCGCTCCACCAACCTGGAAACCCATACGGATTGCACGAAGCAACGAACCGATCCTGGCCAGCGAAAAATTGAGAATATTCTACTATTGGGCCCTTTTGCACCGAGCCATCCAGAAGTAGGGACTTTAGATGATGCAGGGAACTTGCATGCATCGTTGCCTCGCAATTGAACAGGACAACCCCAATGCTTGCTCCGGGTCAGATGCGCAAACGGGGACGAGTACGACGGCGGCTAGTTCTGTTTCTGGGTACCACGACACAAAGATTTGACATTTTCCTGACAGCCCTGACAGGTGTTACAGTGCGAGTCTTTGAACATGAGAATGGTTGGACAACGTTACGGACGTTGAACGAATTACGGTAAGTATGCCTCACTCTTTGGGCTCTCATTACCCTTCTGCCTAGTTTTTTTCTCCGCTACATCTCCGTATGTACTCATCTGTCTTTACATCTGGGTGTGCGTCACATGTTCCTTTCGCAATTCCTTACTATTTGTCATTGTTGTCTACCAGGCTGTGGACGCCAGCCAGCACATCATGTCACACCACATTCACAGTAATGGAGATAGGCACCATTTCTATCAGGCGGCGTCCTCCATTTATAAGATTTCACGCAAAAGACGCCATCAAAGCTACGAGCTTTGGTCCCTTCATGCACGTATCCCTCCTCTGCTCCGGTACCCGGCCGGTAACCCTACTCTATCTCTGCCTCCCCTCACAACAGCTTATCGGTGGTCTTGGAAGCATGCACTACCCCATCTCCGCTCTCTAACGTGGCCGCCACCATGCAACGAGCCGTGAAACCCAAGATACGTCCCGCAGGGGCCGACGGATGCCGTCTATAAACTACTCACCAGGTTTATTGGACTTTTATAGGTATGCTCTCGTTTGAACTTAGCAACTGTGAGAGCGGTGTCTGACCAGTCGGCGCTGCTTACGGGAAATACAACATGACCCCGCTCCAAGATGCTCTCTGCGACTCCATCCTAATGATGCCATGTCTGTGGCAACCGACTGCTTGGTAAACATGGTCAATGAGTGTTCATGACCGTACGTCACATCTGACTGAGAGCTATGCAGACAGCCTAATCTGTCTCTTGCCTTCCGCTGTCACTTCCTCTTTTGATGGTGTTTGACGGCGAGGACCACGGGTATGGCACTAATTGCGCCAATTTGTCGTACAGGGCGCTTACAACAGCATTCCGTCTGGCTGTAGAAAAAAATGCCATGGAAAGGTTAAAGAATCGCTTTTCATCATAGGGAACCGTACCCTGGGCTGTGAAATAGAGAAACGGAGATTGGAGAATATTATGGACAAATACATAGATTGAACGTTGCCTAACAGTATCAACTATAGTACTGCTTCGCCACTGCGTGCACACAGCGACGGTGAGTTAAAGGGAGAGGATATATCAGGTGATCACAACACAATATTTGCGTTGATTTCGCAATCCACACACACAACTATAACAGCTACACTCTTCCCCCTCTGCACGCTGCCTAAACCGTTGATCAGCTTTGCCGCCGCCCCATTCACATTACGATATCAGTATTGGAGAGAGACAACATCCACAAGCATACTATCAATCAGAGAAAAGGTCATCAGATATGCCAAAGCGATTAATGTGTGAACGTGATCAGAGTCTCCATTTCATAGAGCTACTCAAAAAAATTAATCCAAGAAAGTAAGCCGATAAAACACTAAACGCCAGCAATCATAGCCAGCCACTCTTTGGGGCCGATGCTCCGCTCATCCTGAAGATGCTTGCCAATCCCATAACGCCTTTACAAACAATGACCAAACCAATACCTCCAAGCACGCTTATTCTTCATGCTCATTCATGCGGATCGTGATGCGCCTCAGACAACATATATTTACAACACACACACAATGCATGACTCAAAAATCGGACGCGCTGTCCTCTGAATAGACATAAGCGCCAGAATGAAGATGCTAACACCTCAAACCGTCATAACAATTTCATCTCGAAGAACCAGCCTGTTTAGGAAGTGGCGATGGATTATACGTCCATCCGCCATCCCTCACAAGACGTTCTCTCGCCTCGCGCTCCTTCCGCTTCTCTTCAGCTGTGACTTCGTCGTTGGCCCAGTAGGCGCTGCTAGTACGCTCGCGGAACCTCTTGTGGCGCTCCTTGTTGGGGAACACCTTCTCCATCTCCAATGGTGCAATGGGCCCGAAGATGTGTTCGGGGTCCATGAGCTGCTGGTTGCTGAGCATTTCGCGTAGGTTGGGCGTGTTAACCCAGCTTGGTTGCTCGAACTCGTTTTCGGAGTCTTCATCCTCGGAGTCGGTCATGATCTCGGGGAGCTTGATGTCGTCTCCGTTGGGGTATTGGATGTGGGGTGTTTGGGATGCCGGCTGGTATGAAGACTCGGCAGCGAAAGGAATCTTGCCCTTGGCGAATTGAGCATGGCCTGGGGTAGTTGGGTTGAGATTTTTCGCTTGTTGCGAAGGTCTCTTGGCCGGACGATGAAGAGTCTCATCACCCTCACCAGGGAACTGTCGCTTGGGAGGAGGCTTAGCAGGGTTGATAGGAGGGATATTAATACGGTTGGCGTCTTGAACTGTCTGCAATCGTGATACAGGTCGGGCGGCTCCGAGATCAGATCGAGGTGGCTGAGACGCTGAGATTTTGGGCTTCTCGACGACTGTTTGCGCTCGGGCAACTCGGGTTGCAGCAGGCTTAGCAACAGGCTTTGATGTCTTGGTCCCGGGTACGGACTTGGTAGACAGAGCTGAAGCCGGTCGAGATGACGCAGCTGGAGGAGGTCGTGAAGATGGGCCTACAGACTTGTTCAGGCTCTGTGGAGCAGAAGGAAGAGGCTTGCTGGACGATGCAGCTGGACGAGCTGCAGGAGGTGGGGCTTGGCCATACTGGCTACTCTTGAGGTTAACCATGATCTTCTGTGGTGCTTTCGCGGTTATTGCGTCTTTGCTTGTTGGTTTGGCAAGTTTCCTGGGCTCTCGAAGAGGTGCTTTGGTGGCCTTAGTAGTGGGCAAAAGGCTCTTTGGTGGAGGTGGGGGTGGCATCTCGTCGCCAGAGTCAACGTCTTGTTCTCTGGAAGAGGCAGTATTCGATCGAGGGACGCCAGGGCGAGACACGGGCGGTTGTGGGGCTGCCTGAGCTGGCGTCTTGTTTGCAGCCACGGCAGTAGGCATTCTCAGGCTCGACTGGGAGGACATGGCGGTCGGTGTCTTTGCTCCCATGGCCCTAGCCTTCTGAGCTTGCGCGGCGGCCTTGCTCTGCTCCTTCTCACGCATCTGCCTGAGCCTGTCCTCAGCACGCTGCTGCTGCTTGGTCTCCCGCATCTCCTTCTCACGGGTCTCCTTTTCCTTCTGCTTCTCCCGTTCGGTAGAGCTGCGAGTTCGGCGGCCATCGCCCTTGAGAGGGCTACCAGGCATAGTAGCACTTTTACCAGACTTGATGGAATCCTTGGAAGGCGAGCGCATGTGGTTGAAGATGGAGACTGGTCTTTCTGCGCGCTTGGGGCTGCTGGAGACCTCGTCTGATGCATCTGAGGACGGCAACTTGGGTCTTGCAGGGCTTTCTTTGAGAGCGTCCATCTTGACCTGAGCGCTGGTAGCACTCGACCCGATGAGCTTCTCCTTCGCTAAGCGGAATGCTGAATACAATTTAGACTTCGATGCGCTGAGGGGGCCATCCATGTATTTCTTACTAGTCGGAGAGCCAACCGGCGTGGTTGATTCAGCAACTGCTGAGAGATCTGGATTTGAAAATGAAGTGAGGTTGGTGAGTTTGGCTGGCACGTGTTTGGCTGGTGATGGCTGAGCATCAGCAGTATAGCTTTTGTTATAAGCCGGCCTGGATACCTTGGGGGCGACTGCTGCTGTTCGGACAGGTGAGATCCAGTCGTCATCGTCATCCTCCTCCTGGGTGGCTTCCGGTGCGGGAAGACTGGGGTATGCTGGTTGTGAAGCTGGCGCAGGTGCGACCTCTTCCTTTGCTTGCATAGTAGAACTCTCAGGCTGCGATTGTGCGGATACGATATTCTGGCTGATGCGTTTCGGTGCGTCGTTCTGCTGCTTGAGCATATTGATACGCTCATACAGACGCTGTGTGGAAGTCTTGTTGTGGATCTTGGTCGTTTCTGATTCCTCTCGCTGGAGCTCCGGTCGGTCTTCATCGACGTCCATGTCGTCCGCATGTTGCGTCTCTGCTGGGTGCGCAAGCTGTGAGCCTCCAAGGCTCTTTCCTCCTGTAAATCTACCCATATGGCTGTTGCGGCCCTTGTTCTGGTCGAGGTGACTGATGCGTGACACGCGATTGCCCATGCTCTTCTTTGGGAGCAACGGCTCGCGCGCGGGGAGAGAAGCAAAAGTAAGACTGCTCTTCCTAACGAGCGGCTTTACGGGGCTGGAGTTGTCTGAAGGCGAGCGCACGTCATCGTCAACGTCCATTTCGTCGTCGACGTCATGGTGGATGAGCGTATCGTTGACTTCGGCTTCGGGAGATGCGGGCGGCGGGCCTGACGGTGTTGTTGAGTGGTCTGGAGCATATGTGGTCTTGGGCTCGGGGGCCAGAGTGCGATTGTTCGCTGTGTCGAGCGCGTCGTGGGTTTCAGCAGAAGTGCTGTACTGCTCGGATACCACGTGTGGTGGTTCGGGAAAATCGGCCATATCCTCGTCCTCCATGTCGTGGTCCTCTCCATCAGAAATGTCGTGGTGAATCATGGTACCATCAGCCTCGTCTCGCGAGTGGTCAGCCTTGTACTCGTCGTCGTCCACACTCATGGCAGATACATCTGCGTGTTTTGTCTGCGAGGCGTCCCTCGACGCGTTCTTGCTTGCGAAACCTTCATTGGCTGAAACAAAAGAATCGCCAGTCTCGCGCTCCTCTTCCTTGTCGTGTATCGAATGACGGAAGGACTGGGCTGGCTGTGTGGGCTGAGTCGAGAAGCTCTGTGGCGGCGAGAAGACTTGGCTGGCTTCTGAAGACATTACCGTGTCTTGTGAGGACTGAATGGGATTCCATGCGGGTGCGGGAGACTGTGCTGGGCGCTTCTCGAATACATTGGCGTGGAAGCTGCTGTCGACATTCTCCTTGCCAGCGCTCTCGGGCTTGGCGAACAGCTGTCGCGCAATAGGTGTGCGGGCGACTTGGGGCGACTGTCGTACTGTGTTCTCAGCATCTTCGGCAATCTGGAATCTAGCCTTGACGTTTCTTAGACTCTCTTCGGCGGCGCTTGTGCGTTTCTGCGCGTTTGCAGATTGTATGCTGGCGAGAGGCTTCGGAATGTTAGTATGGGACGAAAGGCGCATGCAAAACTCTTACCTGGCGATCGACAGCCTTCTTTCGCGCGGTACGGGGCGTCTTGCCGCGTAACTTGCCGGGTGTCTTGAAGACATCGAGGTTGTGTCTACCGGAAAGTCAGTGTGATGCGCGTCGGCGCGAGGTAGACGCGACATACTGTCTGTCGCTGGACAAAATGTCGAACATGTGTTCATTGAGCCATTCCAGCTCATTGCGCACAGAGAAGCCAAAATCCTCCAATTCCTGGGATACAAGCGTGTTGGACTGGTGGCGCTCTTCGAGGATCCAGCCAGCGGACCCAACGGTGGGTGCCTTGCTGCGGGCAGCCATGTCGAATGTGTGCGGTGAGGTGCGGTGAGGGCGTGTAGTAGTAGGCGCGTCGCGGTGCTAGCAGTCGCGTTCCGGGTAAGGTCGAGTGTCGTCTAGGTTAGCTACGCATGTCGTCTTGAGATGTATCAGTCGTGAATAGCAGCGCCAAAGGCAAAAAGGGCTATCCTGGGGGGTTTGTCGTCCGGGGCGTTGGGGTGTTGGACCTTCAATGTTGTGACGCGGGACGAATCCAAACAATCGAGTGGGCCGCCCATCGCGCTGGCCATAGCGCCGCCAAGACCGACCTCTCCCTTTTGGGACGACACTTGCATCATACCTCTGGCTGAAGCACTGAGTTTCCTTCTCGCTCAATGTCCTCTGTGTGATTGCTCTTGAGAATACCCATGGTTTGCATCTTTTCTGCTCCACAAGTGATGGTGGTGGCTAAGTATAGCACACGGCAAAGGCCCGCCAGACGATCGCCTGTAGCCGTTGAACACTGACCACCTGGCTGTCTTTGTCGCTGCTGCGTCGCTTCAGCCTATCGATTAGTTACCTTCAAGTCGTCTTCTTCCTTACAATTACCGCTCCGTCGCGTCTTCGCGCTCGAGTACATGTAGGTTCCATCCCGGAGACCATGGTTGCATATTGTCGAGAATTATCGCTGTATCCATGGCGGAAAAGAGCAATGTGATGATTTTACTTAAGCAGCCAATCTCCGTTGCATGTAAGAATGGCTTTGCTGTAAGTTCTGGGTGTTGCAGTAATATGTACGTGTCTGAGATCCAATAAGATTCCCACAAGATCATGGTCAAGCAGTACAATGGGTACAAATGGTCGCTTACCCCCCTGAACCAAGGTAAAGAACCTCGATTTTGTATATCGTTACCACGTTGCATAGTCTTAATATGCGTCGCTTGATAGGCTTCTTGGATCGAACATTCTTTTCGCTGGACTTAAGACACTTTCGTATTTTTCCAAAGTTACTTCCTTCAGCAACTTCCTCCAGCAACTCCCTTCAGCAACTTTCTTCAGCAACTTCCATCTTCAGCAATTTCCATCTTCAGCAACTTCCATCTCCACCAACCTCCATCTTCACCAACTTTCATCTTCACAATCTTCGCCGACAAGGTAGACTATATTGCCTTTACCAGCCCACGCGCACTTCAAGACTACGACTCCCACAATCTCCTAGTCGACACCAAAATCAAGATGGATTATCGTCACGCCCAAGTTCCTGGAACCTGTCCATCTACAAGGTGTTCTGAAGGTGCTCCACAGATGCCCCTTGAGACGTCTGAGCGCCGACAAGTACGACACAAAGAGCCTGTACACTGTGCAGTCAAATCGTCTTCTCCAAAACCATCATACATGCCAGGCTCAGCTACGTCAAGGCTACCTACACCCCGCCTTGCATCGCCGTGGCAATGGGCGTACGTTCCTTCAAACACCAACCCGTCTGCAAGAGTACTTGCACCCATCAACCAGGAAACTCAGGAGATACACCCATCTTTCTACCGCAGGTTTCCATCCGCACTTGCCAGTATAACACCTGCAACGCAGCCAGAGAAGAGCTACTCAGAGCGCATAGCTTCCAGACGAGAGGCTTCCCATGCGAAGTGTGAGAAATGGCTGGCTATCGACAAGGCCAATGTACCTCAGCAAGAGCTGGAGCAGCTGAGTCTGGACTCTGATGAAGAGGAGTGGGAGAAGGTTGATGGTGACGAGGATTGGGAGTTTGTCGATAGTCCTGGAGTCGAGGAAGGTAAATGGACAGAGTAAAGACTAGTCTCATAGGAGGCTTTGGGAACTATGCTGTAGATCGATCCATGGCTATCCTAATCCAAATCTTTGCTGCAATTTGGATGTCAGATGTGCAGCTCGTATAGATACAAAATAATTCTAGACATAGTATCCATGTTGCTTACTACATGAACGATTTCTGAATTTTGCTTGCTTAAAATTATGTCGTATAGGGCAACATTTCCAACAAGCACATCTGCCCATGGCTTTCGCAACGACAGAAGGGCCACGCAACAACGGAGATCACCCCACTCGCAAGTCCAGCTCTATTCACCAAAAAATTGTGGCGCATTATACTAAATTGTAATGATTCTCATCTTCGCCGACCAACTTTAGCTTGGTGCGCCATCTCGGCCGACGGCCTTCAGCGGTGAACACGCCATATTGAGAATAGTAATGGTGTCTGCACCATCACATGCTGACTCTATCACGCCGAAGCCACGATCCATACTGTTCATTTTTCTCACAAGCTACTGCTGCAAGATCCCGAGACTAGCAAGGGGGGTTGCGACACGGATCATCCATGAGTTACGGCCGATCGGAGCATCAACGCGGAGCATCAACACGGAGCAATTCAAATCAGCAGAAGAAAACGGAACCTTCATTGAGCTACCCAAAACAAGTAGGGTGCGGACGGATAGAAATGGGTATAGACAGGACAAATTCAGATGAAGAGGAAACCAGAGTCTAGCGTAGGAGATATGTAGTATGTACAAGAAGAGAAAGAAATGGATCCAAGGAGTGGTGACGTGAGACCGCAAAAGGTCCAGCCTTGAGTGTAACCAAAGACAAAACGCCCAGCGATGCTATACCGACCCAGTACTGCTAGGAAAAAACAACAGAAAACAGTGTGCGAAGTACATCCACATCAAGCCTTGTCCTTCTTAAAGATGTCCTTGAGGCGAAGTTTGATCTTGTACATGTACCAATCACCCTTCCTCTTGCTCTTAGGACCGAGACCTTCGTTACTCTCTTCGCTAGCTTTGCTCTTCTCTTTCATGCTTTTACTGCGCTCAACCTTCTTCTCTTGCTTGCGCTTCTTCTCGTTCATGACGAACATGCTTGTGGGGCGCTTCTTGAGACCGGGGCCTTCCGTGACTCCAGAATCCCACATGCCGGTCGTGGTGATGGGCGCGTATGCAGACTGTGTCTTTCTAGAACGTTCGGTTTGTGGCATGGCCGGTGAGAGGAGAGGAGAGGCGAGTAGCGGTGTGGGCGAAGTCGGGCCTTCAGGTGACGCGGGGATGACGATCGGGGATGGTATAGCAGGAGGGAGTGGCCGGGTGGATTCAGCAGAAGGTCGCTCTATAGGTGAGGGCAGTTGTAGTTCCTTGATGCGAAGTAGCTCCACGCTGCGCTTCATAGTGCGCTCTTCTGCGGTTTCTGCGAGTGTTTGGTCTTCGAAGGTAAGTCCGTATCTCTTCCTCATGCTGCCGGAAATACTATGCATAGCAGTGCCAGTCGAGTTGGCACGTCGCGCTCGTGTCTTCACAACGGTCACGGGAGAAGCGTTTACTGCCGTCTTGGTAGAAGCAGGCGAAGCAGGAGCATCAGTGAAGCTTGTCGTGCGACGAGGTAGTCTTTCCAAACTAGGCTTGAACATTCGAGGGATCGAGCGGCGCTTCTCGTCGAGTGTCGAAGCTGGAGATGGCGAGCGAGGACAATCAAGGATCGACATTGAGAACGTGCGGTTGGTGTTTGGCCGGAAGGTGGCACAGGGAGCTAGGGTTGGGGGCGAGAACAAGTTGGGGCCCTCCGTCGTGAATTCTTTGGCAGCAACCCAGACACCGGAAGCCAGTATGAATTGTCGAAGCGCGTCGCCGGTCTCGGTAGGCAGCTTCTCTGTCAAAGTTTCCATAAAGTTGCTGGCATCGATGCTGGAAACGTCTGTGGTAGGCGACTGGGTGTAAGAGGCCATGCTAGGCGTTGACGGCGAGGCATCAGATGGCAAAGCGTAGGTATCCATGACATCTATGCGGTTGCGGGTCATTGTCGCAATGATAGGATGACGCCTGGAATTAACACTCAAAGTACTGAACGTAAACTTCCTGTCGTCGGCCTCTGGGAATGATGGCGAAAGGGGTGTGTTCGCAGTCATGCTTGACGTACGGCGTGAATGAGCTGGTTTCAACACCCAACGCGCCTTCAGCGTCAGGCCATGCTCGTCAGTGCTATTGAACTCGTAGCCTCCGTTGGGCATATCAGTTACCGCCCAGCGACTCGTCCCGTCATTCATACAAATCTCCGTGGTCTCGGTGACGCCCTTGTCACACTTCCGTGCGCTGATGACGCCGATTACGTCGCGCGAGCCCCATCGCTCCTCTTCCGACTTGCTCTCGTCATCATGACTGTTGTACTCCTCTGCCTGAACAATGAAGAGATCATGTGGCCCTAATTTTTCCCTGGTGTTAAAGCTCCGTGAAAGACGCCTCGAAATTCGCTGGGGGAGGACTGAGAAAGGAACGACTTCGTATGCAGGCTTTGGACGTTGCGAAGCGATGACTTGATGTAACTGTAGGAGAACCTTGGGGCGTGCATGTAGCTTTGAGCGAGTGTTTACGGGTCGGGCGATGTTGTAGGATGTTTTCGAACGAGGGGTCCGCTTCTTCGGCTTCTCTGCGGTGCCGTCGCTGCCGGAGGAAACCGGCCGTGAAGGTGAAGGAACGAAGGTGATTATAGGTTCGTCATGCTGTATCTTCATCGCATCTCTATGCGAGGTCGGCGTTGGCGTGTCAGGGGTATCGATTGCAGGATCGGTGTGTGTAGAAGTTAAGGTCGCCTGCGACGGTGAAGGAGTTTGTCCGCGCAAGACTGAACCTAAAATGGAAAGTGGCATCTGGAGAAAGGAGCCGTTGCTCGTGGGCGAGGCTGCACGCGGTGGTGCGCTCTCGTGGCCATGTTTGGCGGCATCGGCGGTCAACATGTCCAGCAGCATCGCTCCAGCACTCAATCCAGGTGTGACATGCTGAAATACCCGTCAGCAGAGAATCGAAATACAACGGAAATGGAGGCGCAATCCGCGCCGCCGCATGGGACGCCATTCATCTTATGAGGGCGGGACCCAAGGGCTGTGCGCTGAAGTTTGGAGGTCGTGCCCCTCAAGCGCAATTCCACTACCACAACTGGGGCACTGGGGCTGACTTACAAGCCACAACTAGAGGAGCTGAGTTTATGCAGGGAATAAGTTAGCCAATCACTCCCTATAGCCTGACCATGGACAGCTGTATGTTTCAGCAAGCGGGCGTAGACAGTTTTCAAAGAGCGAAAATGGGAACAAAAAAGAAGCCATTAGACGGGCCCCTCGTCAGGTCATTCATCAGCCGGGCATGGCTCTACTTTACATCCGCATCGTCGACGCACAAGGCACACAGGCTCCAAACGCCGGTAATGTCAACCGTCGTCCGTCCCGTTGGCGCAGGGACGCCAGCAAAGCCGCATCCGGCAAGGGGCCAGAACCATTGGCCCATCGTGCACATCATGCATCCTCGCTACTGGCCCCTCTTTTTGCTTCATCGGAAACAGATTACTCGGCTTCGTCGGACAAAGCTGGGGGGCTGCTTACTCGTGGTCATAGTTAGCAGGTATACCGCTGATTGTCTAGGTCTTACTTTGGATCGTGCTGTCGATCTGGATGAGAGCAGCAACGACACGTTTCCGCAGGGATCCGAATACCTCATCATCTTAAGATTGATCATGCGGCACTGTGACCATGGAACCTTCTGAGGAAGCTCTGGGCAGTCAATGCACGGCGTATTCGTATACGATGCAGACCGGGGGGCGCTGTGATTGGCCAGCCTTGCGATATTTGCGCCGAGCACCACTGCCACTCAAGCCACAGCAAACATCAACATCGGTTTCCATGTCGAAGCATTCTTGTAGGAGCCGACCGCAGATGATATGAAGCTTGTGAAGCTTGGATGCTGTCATGACCAGGCGTCCTGTTCGGTACTCCGACTCTGCTATACAGGGCCAGCCTGTTACAATCAACGCTTACGCAAACTCTACCATGACTTTTTGCGAGGGGTTTTGGATTAGCCTTACCTCACCGACAAATCCACACACCACTACGCCGTGCTGCACCTCTGGCTGCACGACCCGCTACACTTCACGATCTTTCTGCAAGCCTGCTCGCTTCAGACCGTCGGTTCCGTTGTGCTCCGCATGCCGCGCCGCCAATTTTTCACCGAGACCGAGCTCGCGTCAGCTGGATTGCACACATCATCTTCGCGCAGTCGGACGAACCGAACTTCCGAGATACAAACAAATCCAAATCGGAAGGCATTGCGTGCGTAAAGAGTATTTTTGTCCAAAAATTCGCCAGAGAACGCCCGACAATCAAGGCTGCTACGTCAGCGGATTAGAATTTGCAACCTTTCAAATCAATTGCAATTCTAATGGACCAAATGTCAGGCCAGGATTTCGGCTCTCACCCGTCAGCCGAGAGCCTCGTTACCTGGTTCACACAAAATGGGGGTCAGCTCAGTCCAGATGTCCAGATCGTCTTCAGCGACTCGCGTGGCTTTCACATGCGCGCTGCTAGGCCACTGAGCTCCACCGTCGTGGCTTCATGTCCATTGAAGCTCACACTCTCTTCTCTCAACCTAGACCCAAACGAGAAAGAGGTCTTGTACGCTGAAAGCCCTCTAGAACAATGTCGAGGGAAGATTCCGGATCACGTTCTGACGTATCTGTTGTTGATTGAACAGCGCAAGAAGGGTGAGAAGTCGCCTTGGCATGCGTACATCTCCTGCTTACCAGGGCCTGAAACTATGACCACACCTCTCTGGTTTGATGAGAGCGATGTGGTCTTTCTCGCTGGTACAAGTCTAGCTCCTGCGACCAAAGAGAGAAAGGCTGAGCTGGAGCGCCAATGGGAAAATGCCGTGGGTGTTATGAAAGCACTTGGTATGCCTCTTGCTGACGAGATTGATCTGTAAGTCTCCAGCGAATGGTATTTACTACACGTCATGTGCTGTCTAGCGTGCATGTACATTGAGCATCAGCTCTACCGTTCATCTGAACCCATACACCTAGCTATCAGTGTTGCTTTTGGCTGCCAACACTCTAGATTTGCGACATCCGTACGTTGGCTATCTGGTGCAGCCTGCTAACGATCCCAGCGAATCATTACTTTGGGCAGCCACTATCTTCACTTCGCGAGCGTTTATTTCGACACACATCCTACCCGGACGTGAGACGATTCCCATCCTCTTTCCGGTGGTGGACATTCTCAATCATTCCGTCTCTGCAAAGGTAGAATGGGACTTCCAGCCTCACCAGTCATTTACACTGAAGTGTCTTGAAGGCGAGTCTTTCCAGGCTGGTCAAGAGCTATTCAACAACTACGCGCCGAAGCAGAATGATGAGTTGCTTCTTGGGTATGGCTTCTGCTTAGAAGACAATCCTATTGAGCAGTTCGCTTTGAAACTAGCGTTCCAACCACAGCTACAGCAATATGCACAACAGCTGGGTCTGTTGAATCCTGAGAATGTGCCTTTTGGCATGTCAAAAGACTTTCTAGCCACAGACCCAAATAAGGAACAGCACTTCCTACGCGCCAAGGGCCATCCATTCGGTCGTTACGAAAACCACGTACCTTTCTTCCGTGGCATACCCCCCTACATCGTTCACTTCTTCTTCATACAGACGATCATAACATCCGAGTTGGATGTAAGCACTATTGACGTTGCACGGCCAGGAGGCAGGATCACCCTGCAAGTTCTCGTGCTCTTACACCAGGCAATGGAGCAGAGATGCAGCACTCTCCCACTTCAAATCCAACAGGAACCGCAAAACGATAAGCAAAGGTACGCGAAAATCTATCGCAACAGCCAGGCTAGGATCATCCACTCGGTTCGGGAAGAGCTGAAGGCTGCGATTGCCAAGCTTCGCGTCTCGGATTCCGAACGTCCCGTTCGCACTTTGCACAGCTTGTCCGACATGCTCAAAACCTTCGGAGCCGATCTGCCTGCATCAGCCGAGAACTTTTCGAGCGCGCTCGATCGACATGGTGTTCAGGGTTCACAGAATGAAGGTTTGCAGTGGACGATGCTCCTGACTGTCCTGGTGTCGTTGATGTTGACCACACAAGACACATCCGACATGAAGACATTGGCTCTAGTGCGCAACTTGTGTTCAAAACATGCACTTCCCACATTAGAAGATGGTATTGAAGACGTAGACACGTACACCTTCATCGATGAGAATCTCGGCGATTTTGTGCAGCTTCCCTCCGCCGAAGCGAATGTCGCGCCAACGGATGCGCTGGACGACTTGGGTATGACATTTGTCAACCAACCCGCTGATGATCCAGCGCCTGTTTTCATCAATGGACGTACGGAGAACCTAGGTGCAAGGATCATTATGTGGGCGATGATGGTTGTGGAGAAGGACGTTGTGCCTGTATTTGAGGATAGGCAAATTAAGCGGTGCTTGTATGCGGGAGCGCAGACTGCGGAAGGTGGGAAGATTGACGAGACATGGATGTACGAGGATGTTGCGGTGTAGATCACGAAGCTGGTAGAAGCAATTAAGCAAATAGTTTGTGATCCAAAAGGAGTCTGATGTATTGTCATGTTATCCGATCTTCCTTCTCAAGAAAACTTCTGTAGGCGACGAGCACCTGTGAAACCACTATCGGCTGCACTTTTAGATGAACTTACACCCGGGGCCTCCTGCAGAATAGGCGATGTGACAATGTCAACCCAAAGCAGGAATAATAACACTAGACCATCAGGCCGATTTTGCTCTGAAGAGCTGATTAATATTGGCTGCACATGTGTCTCGGATACATCTCTTTGAAAGCGTCGTCTTGGCAGCTTGAGCGACGGGTATATAAGACTTGGTTATTCTTCTGACGATAACTTGCCTTCCTTACACATCTATCATCTACTAGGCTATTTCATCAAAAGAACATGCCGAAACCCTAATGTGGGCCGCTGGACCTTCCAGGAAAACCTACCGTTTCGGTTCATGCTTGTGAAATTAAACTTCAACAAGCAGTTGACATGAGGGTTCACACGAAGAGATGTGAATACAAAGCTCTACTTCGGAAACCAAGTGCTAGGACCAGAGACGAGGAATTCATGAATAAGTATGCGCGCGTGTTTTGAAAACACCATGAGCTATCGTTCCAAAGTCATTTAGGTCGTTTTCATGTCCACCGAAAGTTGGTCATCGCTTCAAAACGTCCAAGTCATGGTGGACTCCAAATGGCCGCATACACTTCGGCTACAATCACGATAGATTGCAGTCACCGGTTGGCAGCATATAAAGCGTTCTATACTGCTCTCTGGAGTCTCAGCACCTGGTACCATTCTTCCACCATCCAAAAAAGGAGGGCGTCCTCTACATGTTTGCGCCTCTCTTTCTTCTAAAACAGGACGATTTAACCCATTATGTCGGGGTGCGCGTCTAAATTGTGCAGATGAATACTCTATGCAAACCTTCCTCGCTCGCATGTACACATCTCTGAAAAAAATAACGCAGATGACGACAGCCATGTCGTCGACTTGTGTTGCTCAAAAGCCGTGGAAGACACGCAAAACCATAAGGGGGCATCGAGGCTATGGATAGCGCCTACACCGAAAATATAAGCACAATTCTCCATGTAACCCACCTCCAAATTGCGATTCGGGTATTGCGGCCATCAACTTGAGGATATGCAAGCCAGAGTTTTGATTTCATCAGTAGCCTAGTAGTTCATGTGTAGTCGTGCGGGGCTCCACCATAAGTGGAAGGGAGTCCATTATGGGGAGCAATAAAACCCATCGTGCAGAGTAACGCTTTCTGAACCTTTAGAGCCAAAGGCCAGGCTCACAGCGGTAGTGATTGTGCGGGGCTCAGGATCGTGTATGTGGAGCGAGGGGCTGTGTGCGCAGTAGTGGCCACCCTTAGCGAAACACGCCGCAGAGTCACCAACTTCGCATCCCTCCAGAGCAGCCGTCAAAAATTAGCCGCGCGCTATATGAAGGATAGATTGTTGCCTCCTTTCATCAATCAGCTCTTCAGAGCAAAATCGGCCTGATGGTCTAGTGGTATGATTCCTGCTTTGGGTTGACATTGTCACATCGCCTATTCTGCAGGAGGCCCCGGGTGTAAGTTCATCCATCACGGTTCGACATCGAACGCTTTACTAATAAGCGTACAGTCGAATCCCGGTCAGGCCCCATCTTCTTTTTTGCTGAAATTTGTGCCTCGCCTAGAACAAACTTCCACTGGGGTAGTGAGTGTACGCGCAATCTTTTTTCTACGAAGGACTGCTTGTATGCAAAAAGATAGCATATTGATGATTGAGCGCTCGCCGTGGAACGAGTTCTACATAGGACGACCGCAACCTCGCTGCTACGTTGTAGAGCGAATATACCTCCAGAACTACTCTACCAATATTTATCTGTCACTAGCTTTAATCCCTCATCTCCAAATACCCTCACACCCCTCTCCTCTACTCGCGTCCTTGTCCGAAAAGTCTTCTCGTTCTCTCCAGTCTTTGGGTTTACCCCCTCGTGCTCATATTGCTCTCTCTTCAGCAAACAGCCCTCAATCGCCCATTTCGGCACCGCCTTCTCAAACCTAACGCCCTTCTCCTCCAGCATCATATCAATGAGCTCCCGCGTCTTCTTGCCGTTCATCTCCTTAGTTGAGTACATAGTCCGAGCAAAACCAGAAACAGCATTCCGTACAGCATCATTGCGACACCTCCATATGAGGTTGTTGAGAGCCTCTCCTACAGAAGGAACCGGGAAGAAACGCGCATCGAAATGCGCTGTGCCTAGTACCTTCTCCACGTTGCCCTTGACTGCCTGCTCCGGCATTTTCCCCAGCGCCTCCGCGAGATGTTTGTTGAATCGCACAGAGCAATAACTCGCGCTCAGACTAGACAGCTTCTGCACTCTTTCGTTGAAAGTCTGCACACCTTCCGGAAAGACCAGCGTGATCTCGTCGGACTGCGTGTATGCGACTGTAGCGCGGGGAAAGAAGTGAAGTAGATCGGCACAGGTTGATATCATCGCAGTGTGTATGCGTTCGTCGAAGGGACGCGCAAAGTGTGATGTGAAGCGCGAGAAGCCATGGCCGTCTAGACGGAGGATGATGGGTTGGTCGAGGGGGAGGGTATGGTCGAAGTGCGATTCGTATGACTTCATGCGCGAAGCTAGAGATTCGGGTTTGGTAGAGTCTGCCGACACCCCAGTATCTTTGGGAGAATCCGACATGGTTGATCAGGTGTGTGTTTGTGTTGGAACTGTTGGTTGTTGCATGTTAAATGATAGCTTCCTTCACTACAAGGTGGCCAATGAGTCATCCAACTAACGTATTTTCATTGCAGTCACATTATGGGGAGTCATTGTCACAATGACTGTTGTTAACAATGGATGAGGACAAGTATTGAGATGATATCATTCGTCGTACTATCGCGTGTCATTAAAGCTCCATGCACAGCCGAGCTAACTTTTGCCATCCCCATCATCCCTCTTCTAAGGCAAGCACGACAAGATCGGCTTGAGCTTGTTGATGATCTGAGTTTGGACCGCAGCATCGTTTATGGTGGTCTTGTCGTTTGCATCACCAGGGCTGATAGTAACGTAGCAGTCGCTTCCTCGAATCAAGATGACGTCTGCCTCCCACGGAAGGCGCGTGCTACCGCACCAGTCCGCGTCGCGAGCACTCAAAAGACCAGTGTTGATGCGAGTAAAGATGTACTTGAACTGACTGGGATCGCTGCACTTGGTCTCGGAGACAGAGGGGAAGTTGACGTTCAAGTAGGTGTTCGCTGGGAGGTATGGCTTTCCGCTGTTGATGATGGTGGTAGTGACGTTCAGAGCCAGATCAGCATAGATCTTGCTGTGGAAAGGTGTAGGGACATTCCATGCGGTAGGATCTCCAGACTGGCCAGAGAAGGCGATAGCTGGAATTTGGGCCGTCTTTGCCGCATATGTAGCTGCGCCGACGGTACCGGAGAAGGGCACCTGAACAGCAACATTGCTTCCGACATTCGGTCCGGTCAGAGCGAGTTCGGGCTTTGCGCCGTTCCAGAGCTTAGGCGCGGTGACATCGATACCTTGCTTGATAGAAGTAACCGGGAACGAGTTCACGTAGTTCAAACGAGGGTCTGTCGCATTTGCACCTGTGGGCGGGCTTCCACCTGGGCAGGATGCATGAATGCAGCCGTCTGAATCAACAGTCTTCGGGGGTTCGTCGGATGATCCTGATATAGGTCAGTATGTGTATAGTGTTCATGACTCGACTACCAACCTCTGCCAGACTGATTCTCAGCAGGACCAGACAGGACAACCTCGTGGCCAGCAGAGTTCAAGACGTCAAAGAAGGTACGGATATTTGCCTCTGACCATCCATCGTCGTTTGACTGTACGATGCGAACAGCTTGAGCGAAAGGAACCGCCGCAGCGAGTAGCAAGAATGATCGCATCTTGACTGAAAGAATGAAGATGAAGCGAATGTGTTCGACTGAGAGACCTGAGACCTGTGCAAAACAAACAGACGGCGCTTGATGTTTATAACAATACCATCCTTCCGATCCATCCTTGAGCCAGCCGCTGCGTCCCCAGTCTCTGATCTACCGCTAACGTTCCACGCATAATGTACGCCGGAGGCGAACAGACACTGCAGAAGTCAGGAACACAGCCATGGCACACGCCACTTTTTAGTCGCAACGTGCGGGTAACAGCGATGTGATTGCTCCTCGCATAAATGACCATGGCGGTGACATGATGTGAATGTCGGCTTTGCAGCTGTGAGTGGTTGCTGACCTCCGAAACGGAGACACTTCCAAGCCTTGCGGAGGTGCCGCCTCCTGACCAGCCTAGTGCCTCGGCAGGAGCCTCTCGAACGGGCAGGAGCCTCCGATTTCCGTTCGCACGTGCGAGTAGCTTGTGGTATCATTCACGGATTTTCGGTGCCTGAGGAAGTCTTTGGTACATGAATCGATAGTTTCAGGGTGTCATTCCTACACCTGCCGAATGGGACAGGTCCGGCGCAAGTGCGCAATAATCTAACGGCCCGTCCCTCACTGATATTATCACTACCATCGTTCGTGACGATCAAGTTCTCTAGACCGATTTCTGGTCATGGAAGCATGCAACATGTGAAAGTACAGACCGGAACACCGTTTGACCGTGGTATTGACCTTTCCTATTTCACCAAAACGCCTTTTGTAAACCTCGTCATCTCCGTCTCCTTCGCTCATACAATGTGGGCGGGCTTCACAGGCTGCTGGTAGTAGTCCGTCGCAGCACCACTTTGGTATGGTGGAAGGTACTGGTTGTGCATATCAGGCTGTGTCTGCGAATGGTATGCGGTATTCTGTTGGTACTCGGGGACGCTGTTGTACGGGGACGATTGTGCAGCAGCCGCCGCCGCCAATGGGTTATGCGCTGGCGCATACTGGCCCCGTTGGGCTTCTTTCTTCGCGCGACGGTAACCGACGATGGCGTAGATGAGGAGACCGAGGAAGGTGAGGCTGGGATATGTCAGTACTGCACACAATCTCGCCAGACTCTGAACGTACAATACGAAGATGCTGAATCCAATTCCTACAGTGCTGGCGCCCTGGCCTATGGCGACAAAGTCCATGATCAAGACGCCAGTCCAGAATCCAGTTTGGAAGCAGTTCATGGTCAGGAAAGTGCCTGGCTTCAGCTTGTCGCCAAGGAACATGATGATCGCAAGAATGTCGATGAGGAGCACAATGACGATGAAGAGCATGAAGACAACGACTGATCTGTTGGCTGTTAGTCTCTGCGCATGCGCTCATATTGGTGCAACCTACCCAGTTGATGGTTGGATGACATCCTTTAGTTCATCCACAGTCCGCAGGGAATAGCCATATGCTGCAATGATCAAGATCATGATACATATTCGCACTATCCAGAAGGGCACGAGAACGCGCTTCTGCCAAAATACCGGTCGTTGCGCCATGGTGATGTGGTGATGCAGACTGTGTTGCTCAAAGGCCGTTGGGCGCAAGGGAAGATGTGGACAGCGAGAAGACAGAGAAGCGGGTATATATCTTCGTGATCAAGGCTGAGCGCAAGAAGTTTTGGTATCTTCGGCGCAAATTCGAGCTGCGGCGGCTGTGAGGCGCAAACTCAGGGGACGCCTTGCGCGCCTGGATGAAACACGCGTTCGGCCCTGTACATCTTCATTTGCCTGTTTTAGTTTCCGCGTCTGTTGGGGGCCGATGAGGCGGCTGCATCGTCATCTATGCGTGATAGTCGCATAGAGGGAAAGGGGCTTTGGGTTGTGAGTGTTTATAATGGTGCGATGCCAGTATCGTTGTCCTGATAGAGAGCAAAACGGCTGTCACGAGTTTCAGGGTCTGTGGAGATGGGTGGGGTCCTGAGGCGATGTTCAAGGTGGCTGAGGCACCCAGGCTATGGGTGTAGCACATAGCACAAACGCAGCACCGAGCACTGCACAAGTCGGCCTTGCCTCGCATGTAAGCATCATGCTTCGATGCAGATGGGTCAGATGTGGAAGGTATGGAAGGCGGGCACTTTCCGCTCCAACGAGTCCAGCCATCTGATCGGAGTGGGGCTGCCACGCGACCCATGCACGCGTTGCTCCCGCCCGATAAGCGCGATAACGAGTGACACCTTGATGGACAACTGGAGCTTCCCCGGACTACAACACCAGCTTGCTCTCGAGCTTAGTTAGATCAAGAGCTTCACGATAGTTCTAGAAGCGTTTTCTCCGTCTTCATCATGGGCGCTAACCAGTCACGACCGTCCGATGCTGCTGTTAACGAGAAGCTGATGGAGCGACTCCAGGCCCTCCACATGAAAGATGAACGACCCATGAATGAGAAGGATGGATTTGTAGTTGTTGGTGGGGAATCCCGTATGTTGTCTCCTGTTCATACTCTTAGAACAAGTCTGACTTATTGAAGCACCCAAATACACTCCTGGCGTCAAGTACCAACAGGATGTCTCCGCCGCATCAGTGTCTGAATGGGAGAAGGAGCTCATGGAAGACCCAAAGGTACTACATCCAGTCCCTGTGATGTTCATTACTGACTTCCGGTAGAACCGTCTTGCCCTTGCAGCCCTCAGCTCCAACTCTGCCAACGCCGTGCTTTCGTCTCGATCAGCTGTCATAGCAGACACCCAGAAGTTCAACATCAAGATCCCTCTTGAGGGTTCGCCCGTCACAAACCAAGCCTCGTCCGGAAGATGCTGGCTCTTCGCGTCTACCAACGTCTTCCGTGTCGCCATCATGAAGAAGTACAAGCTGTCCGAGTTCCAGCTCTCCCAGTCGTACCTCTTCTACTGGGACAAGATCGAGAAGGCGAACTACTTCCTCGAAAGCATTCTGGATACAAAGGATGAGGAGATTGACAGTCGCATCATACAGGCACTGATGGCTAGCCCCGTCGGTGATGGTGGACAATGGGATATGGTGGCCAACCTCGTACAAAAGTATGGTCTTGTGCCACATTCGCTGTACCCAGATTCCTACAACGCAACCAGCTCATCGACTATGGACCGTCTGATTACCACCAAGCTACGCGAAGATGCAGTTCGTCTACGTTCTATTGCCCGCAGCAACGCTACACCAGATGCCATCAAGGCGACCATCGCCGGAGAGAAGGAAAAGATGCTTCGTGAGATCCACTTGATTCTGACACTGATGCTTGGCCCACCACCATGCTCCACCAAGCCCTTCACTTGGGAGTACTACGACAAGGACGGCAAATTCTGCACTGTCCGCACGCGACCTACTGCTTTTGCAAACGAACTCTCCGACAACAAGACCGTACGAGCACTGTCCGGAACTGACGTCCATTCACTCTTCTCGCTTGTGAACGATCCTCGTAACCCCTACAACCGTCTGCTTAGCGTGAAGCGACTGGGCAACGTCTGGAACGGCCGACCAGTGACCTACGTAAATGTCGACATGAAGACAATCAAAGATGCCTGCATCACTATGCTGAAGCGTGGCATGCCTGTGTTCTTCGGCTCAGACGTGGGCAAGTATTCCGATTCTACCAAGGGCATCATGGACACGGATCTCTTCGAGTATGAGCTGGGCTTTAACATTAAGCTTGGCATGTCCAAGGCGGAGCGCCTGCAAACTGGTGAGAGCCAGATGACACATGCTATGGTCCTGACGGCTGTGCATGTCGTTGATGGCAAGCCTGTGCGCTGGAGGGTAGAGAATTCGTGGAGCGAGCGTGCGGGTGACAAGGGCTACTTTGTCATGAGTGATGCTTGGATGGATGAGTTCGTGTACCAGGCGGTCGTTGATCCTAGCGTTGTCAGTTCGTCGGTCAAGAAGGTACTGGAGCAGAAGCCGAGGATGCTAGAGCTGTGGGACCCAATGGGTGCGTTGGCTTGAGCGATGAGTTTACGAAGCGATCCTTTTTAGTTACTGATGAATTATCCACGTCCATGAATTTTGTAGAATCGGTTCGTGATGCATGATTACTTTAGATATTATGGTCTACTTGACTTTTGGATTTAATACGCCACCCAGACTATATTCGAGATTATCTTCACTATTGGCAGTCATCGCAAGCTACGTCTCTCATTTTGCAGAGATAGGAAGACTTGGATGACCTGGGGCAGCTGGGCTCTTGTTCAACTTTTTTAGACCGTAGTTGATCGCCGCGGCGATCTCCTGGTTGTTCTTCTCCAGGAACATGAAGTGCGCGTTGCCCTTGATACCGATATCGGCAAGCTTGATCCACTGGTAGTTGGTGATGCCCATCTGCTTGAAGTACTCGACGAAGCAGTGATCGTACGTGATATGCGGGCTGGCCTCGCCTGTGATCATGATATAAGGAACTTTACTAAGCTGGGTGAGCTTGTGGATGGTGCCGGTTTGGAGAATGCAGGAACGCTTGGCTGGGTCGTCTGGCCCAACCTCAGCGGTGGTAATGGCCGAGCAGTTCGTTACTGGTGGATCGAACTGCAGCGGTGTATATGTGAGACCACAAGGCCGAGCGGCGCTACGGCCAACCCCAGCAACGGTGTTGTTTCCGATCAGAGAAGTGAACGGAATGTTGCCAGGCTCAATGTTGATGTTGGCGCGTAGCAGATCAGGGCATGCGTCTGACCAGATGGCTGTGTAAGTGCAACCAGCAGAATGGCAGACTGTGTACGACTGGCCAATCATGCTGAGGAGCTGGCATCCAGATGTGCGCATAGTGTTCTCCACGTTCACATTAGATGAAGAGATGGGGACGTTGCCGGCAGTGAAGGCGTCAAAGACGGGATCTCCGCGAGATCCATTGCCAGGCCATTGTGTGTGGAGGTCTGCTTGTGGGTACTGGTCGAAATCTTCGGGAGCTGTGAAGCCCTGCTCATTGATGGTGTCTGTGGAACCAATGCGCAGAGGGTATTTGGAGAGAAGCTGCTGGCCACTTCGGCCATTGGCAGCGATATCAACAATATAGACCTGGTAGCCTTGGTCAAGGTAGTAGGAAGCCCAACCCTTGCGATTGTCGGGCGTATTCAGCCACTCTGCGCCTGTGTTGACACCCGCAGAGACGAAGACCATCGGGTAAGGCTTGTTGACCTTTTTGGCAGGCGACAGCTTCTCGACATACAGCTGGTCGCTCCACATTTGCTGGCCTGGGATGCCAGAGTCGACATAGCCACCGCCGACGTAGAAGACGTCGCGCTTGTACGCAGATTCTTGGCTGCTACATTTTGGGCTGATGCCATTGACACCAGTGCAGTCGGTTGCTGAAGTCAGAAAGGGCAATGCTTGCAACAGCAGACCCGAGAGAACGGTACGTGAAAACATGGCCGAGTGAAAACGAGATGTCTGAAACGAATGGCGTGACCAAGTAAGTTTGGCTACTGATAGAATCGCCGATAGAAGGAGGAGAGAAAAAGCTTAGGCCGAGATTTTTTCCATCGACGCGTCCTATGCATAACCTTCTATACCTATATGATTCTGGAAGACGGTTGCGCAGCCATGTCGGCAGCTTGCACGCGCTTCTAGCAGCTTGAAGGACGCGCTTCTGAGAGTGGCGGACATTAGTTACTACAAGCGGCCTCGTGGTGCCGTCCCATGCTGCCCTTCTCATCGTCCGGTCCACGGAGGAACCCGATCTTCTCTCGGACCCAAACGTCTGTTCTCCTCTGCAGTGTCGCACGGATCTGCATGCCCAGTCTGCGAAATCGAGATATCGATCACAGACCCTGTCCCCCGTTGATGTCGATTGGGTGTTCAAGCTCCAGGTCGCATGATTACGAAGAGGCTGGTCCTTCGCGATAGAAAGATCCGGCGCACAGGCCACAACCATCGTTTCGTCTCCCGTTTCTACCGAAATACTCCGGAGTAGCTCCAGGGCTTCCTCGCTCCTTCGTACCTGCGTGCCAGCCCACAAACAAAAGAGTTCCGGTGGAGCCCATTCCCGCGCACCTCGAACGCCTCACACGCAAGACAGGAGAAGGGTTCCCGCTGACACAGCGGGAAAGCATCGTCGTTTCGACTCCATATCCTATACGAAGTGTCGAGATATCGCGCCACTCACGCTCGCATCTCGTGGGACATGCTAACGGACATGCTAATAAGACAATGCGTCCCAATAAGAACCTAACCCACCAGAGCCTACGGGACACTCTTTCATGGTCTTATCTCGGCCAAAAGCCTTGCCCCAAAGTGCAGAGTTGGCACTCCTCATGCCAGCGGCTCTTCCACCCTCTTGTGTGGCAAGCCCCAATCTTCTTATCATCAACTTGACTAGAAACCTGGGCTTTCTCAGTAATAATCCCACGCGACAAGGTTGACACCAGAGATCAGGAGGCTCTGTCAGTAGGAATAAGCGCCTCAATGCAGGGCGGTGGGTGAGTGGAAGGATGATGCCAGTTACCTTCTTATTGGGGTTCCCGTCAGCCCATCCCGCTCCTCGTTTACAACACAACCCTGCTCACACTATACCAGTAGCCCGGAGTGGGATATAGCTGCATTCTTCAAACAGGGCAATGGACTGAGCAAGATCTTAAGGGCAGTCAAGTCCAGTACCTCCGATTGATGTTTTGTTCTGTCGATCTCTCACCGAATCGCCCCAAACCCATGTGCTGCCCCACCGTACGGTATCGCCAGGCCGAGCCAGCATAACCACAGCACAATGGTGTCTGCTTATTTCAACACACCGCCAGCCAACGAATTCGACGAGCAAATAGCGGCAGGATTATTACTTCTTACCGGCCTTACTCCTGATATCAAAGACCCTAAAGATGGAGTCACGATTCCACCTTTCCGTCCAACAGACAACTACCACTTTGAGACTAAAGGTCCAGCCGTCATAGCCGCACTCTCAGTGTGTATGGTCATCCTCACGGTTGTTACCTTCCTAAGACTGGGCATTCGACTCTTCGTCCATGGGGTCCGTTTTGGTGCCGATGACTGGCTCATCATTCCAGCGTATCTCCTCTCCATGGCATACCCAGCACTTCAAATTGCTATGGTTCAGCATGGAGGAGCGGGAAAGCACTTTTACGACATCACCTATCAAGAATACTTCCATTACAAATATGTGAGCGAGAACAACCCTGATGGCCCGCCGTCACGCATAACTAATCTTGATGTGTAGCTCGCGCCATCAGCCGCCACTGTATTCTACGTCTATGTAGGACTTGTCAAAATGAGCATTGCCTTGTTCAATGTCCGATTGACAACTCTTACGACGCGGTTGTGGAAGAACGTCAACTGGGCGTTCTTCGCCACATGTGCGGCCTATACCGTCGCAGCACTGTTTCTGAACGTCTTCAAATGCAACCCTCAGTACGCGAGTTTCAACCTGCTCCGGATCGCCGAGTCGGGCAAGGTACCGAAGTGTTTGTCCGTCAACCACATGAACACCATCCTCCGCTTGAACCTCGCTCTAGACTTCACTGCTCTCGCCATCCCGATAATTGTATTGTGGAAAGTTCAGCTGAGCTGGAAGAGAAAGGCCCGCATCTTTGCCCTGTTGTCCATCGGCCTGATCGCCTGCATCGCGTCAGTAATGACCCTTGTTTCGCAGTATACCTTGGAGAAGGATCCGCTATGGAACTACACGACTCTACTGGCATGGATCATGGTCGAGATAGTCATCAGTCTGGTCGCAGCTTGTGCTCCAACCCTTGCCTACCTTCTTCCGCGCTCTATGCTCTCGAAGCACCAGGCGTCCAACAGCGCTAGCAAATCGACAGGTCAAAAGGCAGCCACTGGCTTTGGTTCGCGACCGTCAAGGAACGACGACGCTTTACGGGCACGTTCTATACATGGAGAAGACGAGGACAGCGAAGAGGAGTTGGTGGAACGTCGCATCGTCGTGAAGGAAGACATTAAGATGGAGTGGCAGGGCAACAGGCGCAGCAATGCCCTCGGTGCGCAAGCGGGCCAGCAGTCAAATGAAAACGGCAGCCTGACAAGCTGGTATGGTGATCAGAGCACAAAGACAGGCGCTGTTGTCTATGATGGCCGCCAGCACGGAGAGAGGACGAGAGTTTGGGTGAGCGCGGACATGTCAGGCAGGAACAGTCCTGGTCATGAATTTCGCCCCGGACAGGCGATATGAAGCATATAGAGCATGTTTGAATTGTCTGAATTATACCCTTATATCGATGAAATAATGAATAATCTAGCTACGGACTGAACTCGTGTTCATGTGTTTTGCAAGGTGGTCGTCTGGCTGAAATTGTGCTCCATCCCTTCAACCCAACACAGAGCAGCCAACATACTGCTTGTTGATGATACGAATGCCTGAACTCGAGTGTCCTGCGTTCCTAGTGTCGGCTGATTGTGAGCTAGTTGCATGGGTGAGGTCGTGACTTTGGGTGTTAACTTTGCAAAAAATGATGTTTTGGTCATTGTAGCCAAACCAATACTTCCCGACAGATATCTACACATCTGTGATGATGCTAGAAGGGCAAAAAGATGGTGTTCCGACACCGGGAATCGAACCCGGGCCTTGCCGGCACTGTACAGTGAACTGACTCTGCTATGAGAGCGGCAAATCCTAGCCACTAGACCATATCGGATTTTGATGGAAGACTGAGGGATGTTAGCATATATATTCTGATAAGAATTATCGCAATCAATGAAGCAGTGCAAAAAAGAAGGATGTCTGGCGACCAATGAGTCAGAAAAGCGGACATGGCAAAGTTAGACCAAGACTAATCATCTCGAGTCAAGCCCATGCATACCGAGCACCATCAAATCTTACGGTCAGGGTACTATATCCCTTATGCATTGAAAAGATTTTGAGATGCAGACGGAAAACACCATATCTAGTAACTTCTACACTGACCATCGATTGCTTATCACCCAATGCTGTGTAACCACTCCTGACGCAATGGCAATCAACATGCTGTTGCATTCACCCTTGACGAATGTTTGACCCAAGAGAGTCTCAGTGCACTCTCAAAGCATACGGAAACCGCGAAACGACATTGAAAATCGACGGCTTCCCATATAGTGTCCGTGTTCCAATCATCAGAGTTGCGACAGGACCTCCTGGCTTGGTTGGTTGTAATGCATTTCAATTACATCTCGTCCAGCAAAGGACATCAGCCTTGCACTTGCACACAAGGTTAGAATCAAATGGCTTGAAGGCAATCATTCTACCTCACTACTTTACAAACTATTCTCCAATCAGAACAATATCTAAATTTGGCCTACCTCGACAGAACGATGATGAATGACTCCCGACATCGCCGCGTCCAGCCCCGCGAAACAAAAAGTTCCCCGCGAACACCAACTTCGACGTGACATTACTGTACTCCCACTCCATCCTCCATTAACAATCAACCAACACCCACAATGGTCGCAAAGAATACTGCCTTTGATCTGCAGAAATGCGCGCGATCCAACATCCTCGCATTGGAGCCATACCGATGCGCGCGCGAGTAGGTGAATATCAATGACTCTTATCAAGGTACCAAGCTCACGACGCGTAGCGACTACAAAGATGACGGCACCAACATCCTCCTCGACGCGAATGAGAACGCATATGGACCGGGACTAGCATTAAATGGCGAGGGAAAGCTACCTGGCGCGAATGTCAATGGCACTTCAGACTCGTCTTCCGCGATTGACGTCGATTTGCTTGGCCTGAACCGATACCCAGATCCGTATGCAGATCGCAACAATTTGCATTGTAGTATGCTGACGAGCTGATTCAGCCACCAAGAAGAACTTAAGCAACTCCTCTGCAACCTCCGAAATACCCACAGCCACACACCGAAGAAGATCACGCCCGCCAACCTCTTCGTTGGTGTCGGCTCAGACGAAGCGATCGATGCTCTTATTCGCGCCTTCTGCGTTCCCGGCAAGGAGAAGATCCTAACATGTCCGCCCACGTACGGCATGTATAGCGTTTCTGCGCAGGTCAACGATGTTGCCCTAGCCAAGATCCCCTTACAAACCCCAAGTTTCGATCTCGACGTACCCGCGATACTGAAGGCGATGGATGAGGACAAGAGCATCAAGCTAGCATATCTGTGTTCGCCTGGCAACCCGACCGGAAAGCTACTCAAGAAAGAGGACGTACAAAAGATACTAGAACACCCATGGAATGGTGTGGTCGTGGTGGACGAAGCATACATCGACTTTTCACCTGATGGAACAAGTCTGGCAGAGTGGGTCGCCGAGTGGCCGAACCTGGTAGTCATGCAGACACTGTCGAAGGCCTTCGGTCTTGCAGGTATTCGACTAGGCGCTGCATTCGCGGATCCGGCAATCGCACAGATCCTGAACAACATGAAGGCGCCGTACAACATCCCCAACCCCACGAGTCAGCTCGCACGCGCAGCTCTGAGCCCGAAACACCTGCAAGTTATGACACGAAACAAGGACCTTATCGTCAAGCAGCGCAACAGGCTGATAGAGGAACTGCCCAAGATTCCCGGCATCGGACAGCTTCACGGTGGTGTCGAGTCGAACTTTTTGCTCTACCAGATACTTGATGCGCCTGCGGATCAAGGTGGCAAGCCATCAAACGAGACGGCCCTGGCAGTATACGAGGGTCTGGCAGAAGAGAAAGGCGTCGTAGTGAGGTTCAGAGGAAAAGAGCATGGATGTCTAGGCTGCTTGAGGATAACTGTCGGTACAGAGAAGGAGGTAGATCGCTTCTTGCAAGAGATCAAGCAAGTACTAGAGGGTATCCACAAGAGCTCTGGCAGGCTGGGGAAGAAGGAAGAGCAGCAGAGAGAACGAGAGGCAAACGATGTGGTCGCATGAGAGGCATAGACAGGTGGTAGAGTATGTATATATGAAGAGACGACATGATGAAAGCAATGCAAGGTCTCCAAACAATCATGTCCTAGAAGGTTGACAGACTAAAGTCCGTAAGCATCTTCTAGGCATAGTTTTCGGCTGTTCCGTAAACTCTCCCTGTTCGGATACAGAGTACCAGCGAAGGGTGAACGCATCGCACGCATAACGCAGCGGTGTCCAATCAGGAAAAGATGTTTGCGGAAGGCACTAAGAGATGTTGTAGCCGCACGAAGTACATGTCAGGCCTACAATAATTGCGTATATCCATTCTGCAATCTTACGTCGGTTGTCGCACTTCTTTTTTGTGGTCTAGAATCCAGAGTTGCTAATAGCAAGCAGCAAAGATCAAACGAACAGGTCCAGAGCTTGTATAAACTCGATGCGTTGCCTCCCGGGTCGAAACCACTGACCACGGCGGGGTACTCTAAGGGCGACGAAGAGTGAAATGGAGCCTTTAGGTAGGCTCCCACCATTCGCCGAAGCACCTCCTGTAGGCCAATGTATAGAATGGTTGCCTTTCTCTGGCGCTAGGAACGCCTTGCTAGTATATAATCTCGGACTTCTTCTTTCCTGAAAACACTTTCGAACGCAGTATAGAACTATCAACTCCGAATTAGCATACGAGATGGCTCATTCTAACTCCACCTTCGAGTCCGCTCATGACTTCCAGAACCCCGAAGACAATAATACGGTTGAGTAAAATTCTCCTCGAGTACCACTGTTTGTACCCTCCGATCCTTGGGTTCCTTGTGGTCAAGTATCTGCAGGCTATGGGAACTATGCTCCTCTTCGATACGCGAGCGGGTCTGCGACTGCTGCTTTACCATCGGGTATTCAACCTTTCGACTCGTCTCCGCCATACGAACACGATTTCTCTCCGTCCTTAAACCCAGCTGCCCAACAATTCACACCGGGAGGACAACATGGCGGCCTCGAGGGCCCAAAACTTACCGCCACAGCGCCATCGTTCGTGCCGGTCAAGTCGAAGCTTAATGCTAGAGCGCCGAGCTTCCTACTCAGCCGTCTAGCTATTTTCGACCCTCCGGCTGGTGATCTTGCAGAGCGCCCTCGTAAGGACAACTTGATCCTTCCCGATGCGCGTGACGACAACATCACCGATTCGATCGAGATGATGAAGTGTCCGCAGGATGGACAGGTCGGCCGGTATACACTTGAAACTACCATCAACTTCAACAACGGCTGGCATCACAACGATCCTGTACTCGCTGCCATGTACTACGTCCTCAACGCCAAGAAGAAGAAAAATTTCTCTGTATTTGCAGTGAAGCATTAAATTCGACCCGTCGACGACGCACCTCCACTGTGGCCACCTAACCTGAACCTCTTCGACATTAAGCGCTACTACTTCAGGTCGAAGACGCTGCGTAACAGGAACCTCCACAGGTACGACTGGAAACTTCACAGGTGCGATCAGAAATACGCAAAGTGGATCACTATTCTACCCAAAGGCTCACCACCGACTGCCAAAACTGTCCACATCTTCGAACCGGACAAGGAGAAGTGGATAATCTTTGGTGACTGGCTGGAGCAGGTTTCCAATACTCCGCTCGGCTGGGTCGGCAGGACTGCTTATAGCCTTCAGTTTGACTGGTGGAAATACGTGGGCAGCAAGCGCCGTTTCGAGGATCTTCCTGGCGAGATTCGAACGCCTATCTATCAGTACGCTCTCGGAGGCGAACTGTATCCATTGAGTACTCAAGATTCTGAAAGCAGCAGAGAAGGCACAATGGCCTGCCGGACTGCTCGTCTTACTCTCGGCATGGGTTACAGTATGTGGATCTTTCTCGATGACAAAGGGGACATATTGAGGACGCAGATGAGCAAGTCCCATGTACCAGAGGCCCGATCCTTTGTGTATGAGCCGGCTTTGGAGCTTTTGCTTGTTAGCTCGTGGATGCGAGAAGAAGTGCTGCATACTGGCTGGGAGCTCATGCGTGGCTGTTTCTTTGATTCAGGGATCTTCCACAAAGCCATCAATTCTCGACCTGGACCGGCCATGAATTACAAATACTTGAGTAAAGTAGAACTTGCCTTCACGAACGCTGACTGGTTCGACTTCTTGGGTGTAGAGACTTTGGGTAGCGAACCCTACATATCTGTAAAAAGTTCCGATTCTCTTGGACCCTGCTTGAACAGTCTCCACAACCTCAAGGACCTACGACTTCGTTTTCGAGGTCTTGAAGATGGGTCTAAAGGCAGCCCCTGGGGAGAATACTGGGAGCATTGGGATCACAAAACCCCATACGTCTGCTGTCAACGGACTATTGTTGACTGGATCTGTACCTTCGTTTACCCTTTCCTGATTGACAAGTGTAAGGGAGAGGAGGTAAAAGTAACTCTGACTGGTTATGTAAAGAATGACACGCAGACAAAGTGGGAGGAAATCTTCGCAGGAAAGCGTGATCATGACCACGATGCTGCAATCGCATCAATCCTTGGCACACTGTCATCACCACGGTGAGTCTTAGAGCTGAACTTGAGATTTGACGTATACTGACTATGCTACAGACCACCAAGTTGTCAATGTGCGTCGGTGTGTAAAGTGGACTACCCGAGTCGAGATATGAGACTCGATCCGATTCTATATGGCTCCAACCAGCACTTCTATGATCGGACGGATTTCGATCCTAGATAGCTTGGCATAATTCACATCGGAGCATGAAAGGATGCTGGTAGCTATCGAAGTTGCGAAGCTATCAAGTCGTTGCTGTTCACTTTCAAAAACTCGGTAGACGAAATGAAACTTCATTGTATCTGTCTACGATGAGAAAGCAATAGCGAGCTTAGCGATACATGCTGAGTTTATGGTGGTGGTAGTGGAGGCATCATGGTAAAGGAAAGCTAGACTAACATCTTGCCTGCCGGACCCCTGATTATGTCAATGTTGCGCACGCAGTTGGGTCGAAGGCGTCGTAGTGTACTCGCATGCCTGTATGCAACTATTAGAAGCCTCGCTATACATTGTATGCAGCAACCATCCACTTACTGACTGGCAACGATACCCACTCGTCCTTCGCTTCACTCAAGAAGCTTATCGTACCCTCTGAAACCTCCCGTCTCAAGGTCTCTTGCGTACCCGGCCCCTTTCTGAGACCTTCTAATCTAGCAAAGATACGCAATTGGGTGACTAGGCCAGCAACAATGATAGGCCTGGTCAGCGATCCATGCAGTCCGTCGAGAAAGGGTAGATAGAGCTCTTGAGGCCGATCAAGATTGATGCTGTCAGGGTCTGGGAAGATTTCAGGGTCACGAGATGCAGTTGCTACGTCTAGAATAAGGTCGTCGCCCTTCGAGATACCTTCTGCGTGTCGCCAATCACTGGTGGTGAGAAATGTGTTTGGAATGCGGAGGAAGCCGGTCGCAGGAGTGATAAGACGAAGAGCTTCGAGGACGTATGCACGTAGTACTTCAGAGTTTGCTGGTGTGGTGTCTTTGGCTAGCTTCTGAATATCTGGCCAGTGTGTGGAGTGGTAGGGTTCGGAAAGGAAGAGATCGATTATCTGGCAGAACTAGGCACTATTAGGAGGAACCTGACCCAAGCATGGTCGGAACACTTACAGCAAAGGTGCTGAATACGACAAGATCGACAGCGAGGATCACCAACAAAGAAACGACCTCTTTGACCTTTGCCCCGTTATCAAAGAGCCGCTGGATTACCATCGCTCCATGATCTGGCAGAGGATCACGCTTCTCGTGTCGCTGTCTGCGAAAGTCAAAACTTTGCACAGGAGACGACGCTTTCATGTCATCGCAGACCGTTCTGACTTCTCTTGTCAGTTCGTCGCTTGCGGCGATCGCATTTCGTCGAAGCATCGTGGACTTTGCGGGGGTATTGTCTAGATGAACGAATTCGAAAATCGCTGTCATCTTGCTGAAAAGTTGCTTGTCGTCAAAGCTGGCTGTAGAATCTTCCAAGTCCTTGATCGGGAAGTGAAACAGAAATGCTACAAACTGTGTCCAGCTTCGAGCTGCTACATCTTTGATTGCGTCAATTTCAGCAACTTTGGAAAGCCACTTGCTGTCCGTCTGCACAAGTTGGCTGGTACGAAGGTTCAGGAAATGCGAAAAGACGTCAATAGAATCTTTGGGGCCTAGAACAGCCTGTCGGATCATGTTCTGCTGTTTACTGGCACCCGGATTATCTCCAATCAGGACGTGTTCTTGGTACTCCAACTGCCGCAAAGTATGGGTCCATGCTGTGGTGTACAAGGTCTGATCGCGGAGAATGCGAAGTATCATCTTGTAATCAGTGATGACTGTGGGCGGCGCTCCATAGCGAGGCTTGTCATAGTCGAAATCCATCTCGTGTCCGAGAGACTTTTGCCTTCTTCTCATCTCGGGTGGGGTGGTCAGTGGGTAATGTGCGTAAATCGAGTTGCCACGATAGTATTCGGGAAAGACTCTCATCAGTAGCTTGTATATAACGCCTCCACCAGCGATAGAGTAATCGCTGGATGCCATATTGAACCCAAAGGCTGTCAGATGATGAGGCGAGTAGTCTACTGTATAGAACCGGTCGCCTCGAACAAGCGAGAGCGCATGTGACACAATTGCTCGGGTCGTGGTCGTGCCCGCACAAAGACCGGATCCAGGAGTCATTGGCATGCTTGGCTGTTCGAGGATAGCTCCAGCGTAGAGCTCGACATTCTCAACATCTCCGTATAAGACCTCGAGCGCTGCGGCAACATCTGGATCGGAATGAATGTCGGTGAAAGATGTGTGAGATGTCATGCCAAAGAACCTTCTCATCTCGTTAAGAGAGGCCACGCCCCACTCACGACCTTGTTCGATACTCATGATTTCAATGACCTTCAACGCTTGCGGAATACGATGCGGACCAAAGCTCATGGCCACCTCATCGGTAGCTTCTGTCAATATCTTCACCAAGTCTTGGTCTCTGAAGTAACCGTCGAGGTTTCGTTCTAGGCCAGCAAAGACGCGCCTACCTGGGTCTGCTGGGGGTGTGGCAGCATGTCGACGTACACCAGCCCGCATACCTTCCAAAGTCATGTTATCGATGTCCATATCTGGGCAGATCTTTGTCATGTGGTCGATAAGCCATGCCTCATCTCTCATCGATATAGTCGAGTGCCAGCGGTAGATCATATTGATCTCTGCACTGGTCTGGTTGCCTCGCGCCTTGTCGGAGTCTGTCTGCCCAAGAATATCCTCTATTTTCGCTCGTGGATCCAAGTTCGCTGACGAGTCTACGCACTGTAGGTTGAGGATCGAGCGCACGTAGTCTTTTAGGACTATGTTGATGTATAAACCCGTTGTCACAAGCCGTGCAGTCTGGAATAGGTCATTGTCACGCTTGGCGACGGCTTTCTTGTAGAAACTAGGGTCAATGCCGCCTATATTGGGTGGTGGGCTGAATCGACCGTTCTCGTTGATGATTGCCAACTGCTCTACGATAAGATTGTGAAACCTCGAGAAGCATATGATCAATGCACAAGACTTTTGACAGTAAGCAACAACTCAATCGAATGCAGTGGGTACCTTACTGCTGCTGGACGGCTGAGAATCCGTGTGTCGGCAAAAGCATCAGGTTTCAGCTTCCCATCAACGAAGGTACGGACCATGTTCTGTGATTCCTTCGTCTCCCCGTATAGTGAGGACAGGTCCAAGTATGAAGACGGCATGGCCATGTTCTGGTCTTCGTCGCCTGTCCGAAACACATCACAGACTATGACAGCCGCGAAAGCGAAGAAAAGGCTGGATAGCTGGCTGGGATGGGGCTCAGGCTTTGCCTCTCGCGCGAGTAGTGTGTCAAAGAGAAATTCCGGATCAGGCAGCTTTGTGGGTACATGTCTCGGTGTGACCATGCGAGCGTAGTAGGAGCCGGCTCTCCCGACGTTTGGCAGATGGATGTTGTTGTTGCTTCCGTCAGCGGATCGATACTGGTCTGGCTTTGTGTTAGTCTCTAACTACAGAAAACAGCCAAGAGAGCCTACATTGATCACCCAGTGATGAGGCCACAGGCTGTTCCATATCCTTGCACAGCGTCTTGAGCAACCGGCTTGGGCTTGTCTCGTCAACATCAGCCGGTGCTAAGAATTGTACGACTTTTTCCTGTTGACACCCTTCAGCTACATCTCGAAGTACGTGAAGAAGATCACATACATCGTACGAGCTATCATCCAATCCACTATTCGTAGTGGTACCACTGAGAGAACCGCGTAGATCATGGTGCGTTTGAAGGCTGGGGTTCTTCTGCCTACCAGTGTCCTGGACCAGTTCCTGGAGTGGCGTTCTCTTTACGTCGCTGGCCATTTGGGAGTCTTTGATAGAGAGAGGGTGCGTAAGCAAGGGTGTGATAGAGCGTAAGTGTGAAGGTGAGTGTGGCTGCAATGCGACTGGCAAAGGTGTGAGGTCATCTACATGGCGTTATCATCATCGGTTCGCATGCTCGTATGTTTACCACGTGGAACGATTCCACCGGAATGCCGAAGAACCGATGCTATTTGGCAGTAGTGACCTCGAGGCAGGAGGCCAATGCTTGGCGTGGTACCCCAGATGAGATGAAGCGGACCAGCAGCCACGCAGGGCTGATATCGAACTCCTCAGTAATAGTGACGTATTGCTCACGATACTTTCTTCACCAGTGCTGGAAAATACAAATGAGGGAAATTTCGACCATGTACACGTTCTAGCATGACGCCATCGTGTCTTTCTACAGGGTAGGTGCTACCGCGAGACAAGAACATCGATTTCGATAGTGTGCCAGTACTCAAGCACACAAAAAAATGCTCAACGACTCAAAATTTGCTTACGCCACGGTTTCTCACAAAGTCCTTTAGGAAGTCAGTATCGAAGCACATGCCAGCAAATCGACAATCCATACCGATCGCGATATTCATGCAAGGAAATAACAACAAAGAATTGGCCATGAATATTGCAGGTGTTCGTATAGCAGATGCGAGCAGGATAGAGTTGGTGCTGTGAATTGGTTCATGGGTATCTCATCTACATATGAAATCGTACCGTATCGCTCGTAGCGTCCGGGTGCTCATCCTCGTCCGAACCGTCGTTCTCGGTCAGATCGTTGCCGCAAGTTTTCGTCTCGTTCTCGTCCCGTTCTCGTGTAGACACCTAGAAGACCATCTCGTGGGGCTTCTCGTTGCTCCTCAGGCTGAAGCTGGCGCCGAGGTAAGACTCGAGGTCGGGAGTCCTCTTGATGTTGGCCATGAGCGCCTTGTCCACCTTCTTCTGGTCTTCTATCCGCTGGGGGTCGGTCTCCTTCTTTGTGGGTGTCTCGCCGTCCTTGAAGAAGTCGTCTTCGCCCTTGCCGTCCTTCTTCTCACGTGCCCAGTACTCGTCTTTGCTTACGCGTGCGACAACCTCCTCGTCGAGACCAGCGATGTCGACAACGGTGGAAGTAGCGATGACGTAGCGGTGGTTGACGCGACGGAGAGGTACACCGTTAGACTTGAAGGGGCCGGTGATGAGGAGAACGCCCTGTTCGAGCTGGCGCAGAAGCACGACGCGCTTGCCACGGAATCGACCAGAGAGGAGGATGAGGACGGTGCCGGGGGTGAGCGACTCGCGGTATTTGGTGGGGTGTGCCGTCTTGCGCGCCTGTGAATTGACTTGTTAGTTCAGCGTTCGCGATAACTCCACATTCCATCTTTACGCGTCTTCTCCGTAATTTTGTATTCCTCGCTGTGATTGCGCATACCTTCTTCATTTGCGCCTCCTCCTCGGCAGCGTAGTACTTGGATGCTTTCTGGTCGGCCATTGCGTTGGATTGAGGTTTAGAAAGTCTGGCAGTCAATTAGCCTCGGTCGCATGTATTTCGTCTTTGCACTACATAGCACTGGACGTCGTCTTACATTTTTATGTTGTGTTGATGATGTCGTCGTCGCCGCGAAATCAATACGGCGAGATGTGCGAGCGCTCGCTAATATCAGCCCTACGGCGCTAGTGGTCCCCGCGAACCGTCGTTCACATGCGAATACCAAATTGACTATTCCCTGTGTGCTAGTATAGTCAATCGTGCTATCCAAAACCGGGCCGTAGCAGTCAGACGCTGCAGGAGGTGTGGTAGGACGTTCGAAACACCAAGAAATTCCGAGCTGCATAATGTCAAGTGTTGCATGGTCGTTACAGCGTATATTGTACAATATTTGAGTGCGTCTGCTTCTGTAGGCATTAAGGAGTGACTTTACGTAGGCCGATCACCTCTTCTCGGTCGGACCTTGCCGCGACTCCTTCATTTTGCCCACCGCTTTATCCATTCCGCTCCACTTCCGCACAAGATGCTGTACGCCTACAGGCAATACCCCAAGGATCTGAATGTATTTTGAGTATAGAGGAAGCGCGATCTCCCCGCTCTCACCCCTTTCAATCAACCGTATAATATCTTTGCCAATGTCGGCTGGCGTAACAACCGGTGCCAGGAAGTTGCTTGGAGTCTTGAGGCCTGCAAACATTGTTGTACCCATTTGACCAGGTTGTACTAGGATTGTCTTGATATCCTTCGCGTCAGGATTTTGTGCAAGTTCTGCGCGAAGAGAGTGATGCAGTGCGAGAAGTGCTGCTTTGGAGGCCGTGTACGCGGATAGGTTGGCTGCACCGAGATGGCCAAGGACAGAGGAGACGGTTACGATAGTGCCGCGGCCTTCTTTCAGCATGTACGGGACGAAAGTGCGGAGGGTCGTAAAGTGCGCCAGTGTGTTTACGCGGAAAGTGCTGGGGAGAATGTCAGAAAAGACCAAGAGCCATTCCAGGATATACATACCGTTCCACATCTTCAGCGGTCGAGTCGAGGATTGACTTGGTCTGTACGATGCCGGCATTATTGATCAAGATAGTAGGAGCGCCGAGCTGCGATCGTTAGTAGAGTGCGATCACACGTGAAAATTACCACTCACATCTTCGACAATCTTGGCTGCTGCAGCTTCCACTTGCTTCGCATCGCTGACGTCGCACTTGTAGTAGACCACTCCCTTGTTCTCTGCTTCATCCTCGTCGACTTCTTTCATATCCAGGACGGCGATGTTCGCGTTGCGCATTCCATATGTCTCCGCAAGCAGTCCACCAAGGCCGTCAACACCGCCCGTTACAACGATAACCTCTTCTTCTAGGTCTACCTCGCGCGGTGATCCCCATGCGATCCGGTCGCTGATGAGCCCGAAGATGCCGTTAACCGTCATGAGCATGGCCCAGGCCATTGCAATGCGCATCTCAATGTTCTCATAGGGTGTATATTGCGCTCGCAGACACAGTACTACAACCCATGATACGAACGGATGGAAGAGCGTGTATCCGAGGACATACCATACCATGTCGATATTGAGGTAATGGTGCCATGGCTCGTCGGGTCGGTCGAAGCTCTTTGGCAGTTGAACGGGTACTTCTTTTATTGCGGAGGACATGGCTGGCATGTCGATACAAGAGGTTTGTTGGATCATGGTGGATGGTGGGGCGCGACGGCGCGTATTCGAGGCTTGGACGCGAATTGACGTTCTACAGAGACTACCTCAACGATGCTACCCAGGAACGAAAATTGAGATGTGTGAGAAGGCGCAACTTGCGCGACAAGTACACGGGGCCATCATCTTCTTATTGTACACTCGCTGATGCTGAGGTTTGCAGTGTTTCATTCGCGCCTCAGGTCTCCAGGACGCTAGCCGGAGTGCTTCATGGAAGTGGGGCTTACTAAGCACCTGCCATCTTCATACGCGTCAGTTCGCGTCAACCTTGTAGCTGCATCACAGCATCCACCATAAAGTAAGGGGATGGCTACTTCTCGAATCTTCCTCGAAACAAGGCAGGTATATCCGTCGTGTGCTGATAGTCAGTAGTCACTAATGAGCAAATTGACCGTTTCATGAGTGACTTAAGCTGTCCATTATACTCTCTCTTCTAAGCCATATCAGTACGTCATGCTAAACATTAAGCCATAGTACTCGAAATACGCTGCTTCTTCAGGAAACACGCCCTGAAATATAGCAACCGCACTTCTAGTTATGAGGGAAAGCACACCGGGTCCTGAAGAACAAAATTCCACGCCGCCAACGTCCATAAACTACTTCCTACAGCTGCGTTATTCCTAGATGACGCTTCAACGTTATCATCGAAGTTTTCAAAAGAGTCCGGCAGTCTGAATGGACCCAAACATACAGTAGTGCCTTGGTACTGCTTTAACGCCTGCGATGCTCCTGCCCAAGACGCTCCACCCTGCGGCAGCAGCGAGCGTCTTCATGGCTGCCAGCATCAGTCATGAAAACAACTTCATTTCCTCTCGACTGTCTACAAAAGCCCATTTCCCACCCCCAAGCTCACCTTTCTTCTCCAACCCAGTCAAAAAGAACTTTCTACTGCCACCAACACAGATCAACTCTCACGCTGCACGTCTCGAACATCATGCTTGGATCCGTCCTTCCCGTCCTCACCTTCGTAGCCTTGGCTCAAGCTAGGGCTATTGTCACCAACCACTGTCCCTACAACGTCTACGTCTGGTCTGTACCTCAAGTCCTCAGCTCCTCCCATACCGACAATGTCCCCATTAAACCTGGTGGTCAATATCAAGAGCCATGGCGTCATGGTTCTATCGTTAACCCCGGCGTCGCTATCAAGATCTCAACCAAGTCAGATGGTATCCTCAAGTCCGCCGATGAGATCGACTTTGCTTACGCTGTCGACGGCAACGATGATAACAAGATCTGGGTCGACCTATCTCAAGTTCGAGGAGATGTATTCAAAGACAACCTCGCTTTCCACAGCTGCACCACGCAGTACGGGTCCGCGAATGTCCAGACCCATCAGTGCACTGCTACCGATGACGTCGAGCTAGTGCTGTGCGATACCTCACCACGTTCAACGCCGGAGAAAGACCCAACATCTTTGGAACAAGTTAAGGCGTGTTACGACTACCACCATGTCCTTCCTGAAGTTCAAGAAGGCGGCCTTCAAGTTGCTGCAGACACCGATTCGGATTCGGACACTGATTGCTGCGAAGAGAGGGACGGCTCAGCACTCAAGTTTACCTACACGATAGCGTTGACCGGTGAATATACCGCTACGCCTGCTTCTGAGCCTCCTGCGGAATCCTCAGTCGCAACACCTACCGATGGTTCTTCCGTATCTTCTTCGCCGTCAACAAAAGCCCACACTTCGTCTACCAAAGTTCATTCATCTACCAAAGTCCACTCGTCAACCAAAGTCGCCTCCACAACGTCTTCCACTTCTAGTCTGCGTTTGTTCACTCCGCCATATGCTGTTCAGACCGACTGCCCAGAATGTGAGAAGCTACTGGTACTCAGCCCGTGTCTTTCTAGGATTGTCTATCCAGCAAGACGCCGCGCCGCCGCAATTCCTCGGTCTACTTCAGACACTATCACACCACAGCACAGAACAAAGCCAGCACTGTGTGACATGGTCCGGAAATATCATCCTGGAATCGGAGCTTGCGACGAAACGACACTAGAGTCTCACGCTCGCATAATATTCCCGAAGATCTGCGACCCTCAGTATGTAACGCTACTGATGGGCTTCCCGTGTGAGGAGATCACAGAGGAGCTGAAGACGATGTATCCTGGCATCGATGCTCCAAAAGCCTCTCGGAGCGACTGCGAGTGCGAGCCTGACTGCGACTTCTGCGGACACTTGAACGACACCTGCATCTGCTCCACCCCCATGGGTAAAGGCCAAGATATTCTGTCTCCACTCAAAAAATTTGAGCCCCGTCTTGTCGAACCCGGATCCCGAAAGATCTGCTTGTACTCCCTTTGCAATCCTGCACTTCTCGAAGAATGCCGTGATGTAAAATCCGTCCTCATATCCACTCTCACGTCATTTGGAGAACGTTACGAGGACTGGGTAGAGGAGGGAGTGAATGCCGAGTGCGAACAAATCCAGGTCCTCCGGGATGGCAACGGCAACTACGGAATCTGTATAGCTGATCTTTGCGACCTCTATCCCGAGAAATGCGACTTGATTCAGTCGACTCTGGCCTTCGCTACCAAGACCAAATTCGATGAGAACATCGTCTTCATAACCAACCATGACGACTGCGCCCTGTGGCCATATCATGACAATGGAAAGTACTAGAAGTCACTCAGCATACATCGCGACGCGAAGGATGACGACGATGACGATGATGATGATGACGACGACGATGACTACTACTACTACGAGTACGGCGAAGTCTGTTCTTGTTTCATACTCTATTGCGCGTGTCTATGTGCTTAGGTGTTTGCGATTCATATCTTCAGCATTCGCATAGTTTATTGCCTGCAATACATCTGCTTCTCAGCCTCTTTATCTTCTTGCCTTGATCGCTAGACATGTACGGAGATATTTGTTATTATAAGCTGTACCCAAGACGTTGCCTCTCAAGGTATTCGCTAGGTTATTCGAGTGCTGATGCTGAAGACTGGTGCTTCGGTCAGGATTTGCGCTCTTTTGACTTGCGATACACAAAGAAAGGGCCTCTTTGTCAAGTGGCTATACGCATTGGAATGTCACATACTAGCGCTATCCTAGTACTAAGCACAGAATCCAGGCGGACTGCTGAAAGATTTGCTACCTCCAAGACTTCAGCTATCAAGCACTGGCATTTACGCACGATAGTCTCCGCTTAGGACTAAATTGCTTCCTCGTCGTGATGACTAACATTTAAAGATTGTATGCCTGTGCTCGTAGCATGAATTCTCTCATCTCAACCAGAAGCCTCTACTTCACCTCCTCGTTTTCTTCATTCACGAGTTCCTTATACTGCTCCTCGAGATTTTCGAGCATATCCTGCTGAGTTACGGTGCGTTTAAGAAGCCGAGAAACTTCGGTTCTCAAGCGCGCAACGACTACTGGCGGAATGGTGGGGTCACTCGCCATCTGTGAGATTGTGTCGTTCAGCTCGGTAAGGGTGCTCTTTATTTCTGGGATTTTGTTCTTCAGGTTTTCAATGTAGGCTTCGACGACCACACGACGTCCGTTGTAGATCATACGGGGGTCTGGAGTGTCGCCAGGATTGCCTAGAGTTAGGGACCTACCGAGCGGATCGTTGTTGTCGCAGGGGTTGTTAGACATGCTGAATGCGAAAACCCTTGGGCACACTAGATACTCAGAAGTAGCGTGTTCGTGCTAGACAAGTGAATGAATAATCGATACTGGATGGTCTACATATCTATCACGCATCGTTTGTCTATCCTCTATACTTGTGACCACAAAAAGCATGTGAACACCTCGAAAGCAAGTCTACGTCAAACCACAAAGTCTAGATATCATTTCAATTGTGACCTCACTGACCAAATGTACAAAGAAGCTTGGTTCGTTTCTGTTGTACCTATCAAGCTATTGTTGTAAATTCGCTTCAAAGACCCTTCAGCAATATAGGCCACTATGTAGGCTCCCAGGGTATACCTCCATCTCCCATTACATGTCAGGAATCACAATCCTTGTTTACACCGCCTGATCATTCTCATCCTGGCTGTCTCCATCATCAGAGTCCACACCCTCAGCCTCGCTTATCACTGCTCCCATCTCGTTGAATAAGTTTGCCTTCACACTCTCACTCTTCTCAGCGATAAGTGTCTGGTACTCCTTAACGAAGAAGTTGTGTATACCGAGCATGCCTTCGATGTACGCATGAAGCTCAACTAGCTCTTTTGTCAATTTGTCTATGGTTGCTGAGTCGACGGGCTTGACCTTCTCCGCGGTTACGATCTTGTCCTGGAGCTTATCGAAGTCACGATGTTTTGCGTCGATGTTCTTCTTCTTACGATAAATAATTCTCTTCAGCTGCTTGCAGCGTTCTTTGTAGGCCATCTGGGAATCTGGGGCACTGGAGGGGTTGATCGGAAGAGCGGCGTCAGTGACTAGGGTGTTGTCGGAAACGTTGGTAGGCATGGTAGGTATCGTAATACTGTGAACGTTGGGATTTGAGTAGAAGATTTTCTGTGTGAGATGGTTGAGTAATTGACTAGTGATGAGAAAGGTCTATATATCTGATTTGTACAGTTTGTATGTTTGGATGGACAAGAAAGAACGCCAACGCCGTGAAAGCAAGTCTAGAACAACCCTGAAAGCAACGCTCGGAATCTACAACAAGCTAGAAAGAAAGTCTACAGCAAACCAGAAACTGTCGTTACTTCGAGAAGCAGCATAGAAACGCAAGGATGGTCATTAGCGCACGTAGCAACTCAATAGGATGCAAGACCGCAATAACAATGACCAAAGCCAAGAATGTTATGAGTTCCAGGTGTCTGTCTCCATCGCCATTCGGCGTCGGGTTGATCGAAGCTTGAAATTCCCGAGCTGCTTGCCCCGGATCGATTTGTGCCTCCCGGGTTTGCTCGCATGGTAGTTCCTGTGTTTTTTGCTCATCTCGGTCGTCGAGCTCCTCGCACAAACGTTTTTCAGCTCGCTCTAGCTCCCGATGCGCAGAGGTAACGTTGTTAGAAAAGGGGCCTACAAGCGACTGGATGTGTTGCCGCAGCTCTGTAAGGTAGTGTCGCGCCTTCTGGCGTTGTTACAGATCCAAACAGTCGAGCCAACAATCGAAGTTTTCCGGCTTGTATTCGGGATCGTTTTGGGCGCTGTGATAGAGCTCGTCGATCTTTTCAAGAACGTTGACATCGGCTCTTGTGATATCGTCTCCTGATGGCATTGGTTCGCGGGGGGTGAATGGCAGCATTGCTGACGAGTGCGCTTTTTTGTTTTTGAAAGACTGATATGCTGGTAAAAATGTAGTTTGTTTATCTTCGTTGAGGCGCTGTGTGTAGGGTGCCTGTCTATCGAGCTAAGATGAAGCTGAGGGTGTCGTTATATCCTTTTGCGATGATCTAGAGTTGACGACCATGTTCCTAAAGTCTCGTTTCAGTATCAGTCATGTGAGACTTCTCGGATTCACGACTTCGCCATGTGTCAAAATGTCTAGTCTCAATACTTGTAATTAATTCAGTTCTTTGATAAAGTGTTCAATGCGCACCGTATGCACTGCAGATCGAACCTAGCGAGATCCAATGTCTTAAACCCATGTCTCTTCCTACTTGGACCCAAAAATGCCAACCTTCATCTTCATCGGCGTCTTAGGCGTCAGCGGCCCTCTCTCCGCCGCAACTCCTGGCTCCGTATACATTGTCTTCTCATCCGCCGGATATTCGCTATCGACGTCCCTCTCTGCATCCTTCTCACACTGTCCAGCCCCCACTTCGATCTTAACATGCCCATTCTGATCTCCTCTCAGATTAACAATGAGAGACCCGTTCCCCTCATCAGGGTCGCTCAATAACCAAATATGTCTCATCCTCTTTCCTTCCCTCCGCTCCATAATATCGTCTGCTGCAGCTGCGATATCACCCCCACCCCGCGATGCAGCGATGATAAGATCGCGAGGATCGAGGTAATTGAAGCGGCCCAAATTAGACCAGCCAGTCGTGCGAAAAGCTTCGCACACAACTGCAATAATGATGACAAGGTTGAGAGAAAAGATAGCGTAGATGTAACTAGGTTGACCGAATTGCAGGGCGTAGACGTAGACCTTTGCTGGCTGCTGTGTAAACATGCGTCCGACCATCAGTTGCGCAGATGCGTACGCTACTAACATGTCGTCGGCCATGGCGACCATGCTGTTTGTGAGACCGGCAAGTGTGGCTTCTTCTTGGGGAATTGCGTCGATTGTTTGGTTGGTGGCAGACGCACGTGACATCTTGTATGCTGCGATGCTGGAGTTGAACGCTTCGCCAAGAAGAGAGACGTATAGATTTGTCATATCATTGGACATGAGCTCGTACTGCCGTACAACAGTTCGCGTGATGTTGCGCTGAGGATTGAAGTCGGGTATTGTCCGTATAGGCTTCACTGTGATGCTAAGGTTCCCAACATCGACGGTAACGTTGAACAGTGTAGGCGTGAAGTCGAATTCGCATTGCGTGGTGTTGAGAAAGGAATACGCTTCGCCAGCTGCGATAGAGAGATAGCGACGAGGTGAGCGATCACTATATGCCACACCCATTGCTACAATGGCTTTGCCGTCGTGGCCGATGTAGTTTGAGTACTCTGGGCCCTCTTCGCTATCTGGAAGATTACCAGACGCTGCGTATATCCATTCGTTGACTGGTCCGGAAAGAGTAAAGTTGGAAGTTGCGTTGTATGCGCAGGTGACGTTTGCCACATAGCCCGCCTCTTCATAGATATACCCTGCAATCTGGCTGTTCGAGGTGATTGCTTGGTCCTTCAATCCGACAGCTGCGCCGACACCATATGAACGGCCTCGGTAGCTGAAGCGTGTGTTGTCGAGCTTGCGGTGGACATGCGAATCCATACCAAAGGAAGAGGCTTGAGCTGCAGATGCAAGAAGCTGACTACTTTGTTGTTGACCAACTGAATAGGTGAAGAAGCCTTTTTGTGAACGCATTGACGGTCCTGAGCTGCCAATCATCATCGGATATTCCTTGATCATCGAGACGTCTTCGTAACTGGGTATAAGAAGCATGCCGCCGCCTACGGTACGCGATACCGATGGTGTCATTGAACCAGCCCAGAGCGCCGCAGGTACAAGACTAAGTAGCACGACAAGGACGGATGGAAAGAAGAAGCGCAGGGGTAAGTCCCAGTCCACTCTCATGATGCTCATATCCACCCATGTACGCAATACGTCCAGAGACACGCTGACGTTGGCAAGACGTAGTCGAAGTGCATAGTTCATGAGTTTGCAGATGACCGCGAGATGCAAAAGACCGAAGAAAGCGGCGAGAAGCTGTACAACAAGCGCTGCGGAACCAGGAAATCTGTTTGCCAGGGTGAAGAGCTCTCCAGTTACACGCCATTCGTTGAGTTGTGAAAGCAAAAGTACTGTCGAAAGGGTTGTCGTAAACGAAAGTCCGTAGAAGGTATTGTAGCGTCCCCAGTGGCTATGTCGCATCGTTCGGCCATCATTTCCAGTCGGCCTTCGATCGCTAGGTAGAAAAGTGAATTGTCGAACCATTACAAAATTAAACGAGTGAAAAGGGACCGGCCAGCGGTTACGAAAGAAAACCTTCAAGGTGGATGAACGAGTGATAGAATGCAAAATCGATGGAATCGCGAGTTGAGCATCTTAGACGGTGGTTGAATGTTCGGCTTGGTAGCCTACCGTGCCCCAAGAAAGTGTTGACAATTGTTGTATCAGGTGCGGCGAGATTCATGCCTGAGACTTGAGACCCACTGTGAAAAGGCCTGATGAGGTACGTTTGAGCATAACTTCTCCTGCATGAAAGGATACATGTGTGAATTATCGATATTGTGCAAATATTGGACTGGATGAGTATGGCATCTCCTTGCTGAGTTCATGTGTTGGTCTTGTCGGGTTGGCAGATAATGCGCCTTCTTGATTTGGGAGAGGAGCATTGAGAGACGACTTGGAAGCATTCTCAACTATCGGATGCGCTCGATCAGCATAATCCTTCTAGATAGTACGAACAGTACTTCATCGGCAATCTCGTAGTTGGAAAGTTGCTAGGTGCAGCGAGATCTGGTGCGCGATCAAAACGCGGCGAACGGTTCATCTGGCGCATCGCAAGGTAGGTACCTTGGTATCGGATTCGCATCGCCATCTGTCCAGTAAGCGAAGCGGAAGCATACTTCCTCAATTGACCAGACCGATAAAGAGTATCGTGCATAGCATCACCGCGTCGCAGACTGAGACTCGCCCGACCACGACCCCAAGCCCAAGCTCACGACTGATGACATCACCAAGTTGCTTAGTCCATGTCCATCTTCCCCAGCCCCATTGTACAAGCAGCCTCAACAGACGGTAAACTGATGCCAACGCATCTGCCGCACATGCAAAAAACAACGAAGCCAGCAATCCCAGCATTAGTCTTCATCCTCCTCGGCTGACTATGCCCCTGGAACCGACCAACCACACCCAAACACTCTAGCGCCAAGCTGCACATCTGAAACCCAGCGTTCCCACCCTGCCATGCTCAAAAAAGGCAAGCGTACTTCTTATCCCACCACAAACCGCGTTTGATCTACGCGGTCCAAACTCCTTGACTCCTGCATACACGATATTGTGTTGCCGTTGCATCTTGCATCATAATCTGCCTTTTGCTCATTTCTTCATCGGTGCGCTTTCGGAGAGTGCCTCGGTATAGGATTTGGTACATGCCGGGCTTACCGCCGGTTGTGATTGGGATTAGCTGTGATCACCAAGTATAGTGGAGGTATGATGTCGTTGACGGTTTCTCACCGGCACGACTCAGCCTTGGTCGACCTCAGTGCTGAGGTTGGCAGATATTGGGCGTTGTGGCCTTGTAGTAGATGTTTAGGTAGCATGCATGATAGCTGATTATGTGTGGTCGCTAGATTAGTCTGCCTATTGTGGCTGCGCAGACGGCCCGTCAAAGAATGTAGTACAAGGCAAGATGACTGGACAGCGTCGCAAGACGTGGAAACTCAGGTCCTGTATAGCTTCGTGGCTGTACCATATAGATGTGCAGACTAGTGACCGGTGTGATCTATGCCGTGAATTATGCCTGTGGTTGATTGCTGAGGTGCCCTCTGTACAGCCCTCTTGAACCCTTCTCGCATCGCTTCGTACGAACTACAGCGATAGATCGCCATCCTTCAATATCTCTCGCGTGATTCTTTCATGCAGTGTCCACAGTCGCGTATTGATGAGTCGCTTGATGAGCCGCACGCCACCTAATGTGTAAGTTAGCCTTCTGCACTAACTAGATAGATACCCGTCGAACCTAGCGCGCATGTCAGTCCCCAATCTACGGAAATTGCAAGAACAAAGCAAGAGTCATTTATCACGAACACCCGTTGCCAAGTACCTCGGAGAGACGGAAAAATGCGTTTTGACGGATTTTTCATTCATTACTCGCGTTGCCGCAAACAAGTGCAGGGAACGGATAAATGGTAAGCTAGCTAAGCTAAACTGTTCTGAGTCGGTCGCGCCGAGACGCAATATAGATGCGATTCAAGATGATGATGATATCCAACGCCGGTACAATGCTGTGCTGTGCAAATGCTAATTGTGTAAACGCCTGCCGATGCAAAGGTTGATGAGATGGGCGAAGAGATGTCCATCCAGTGAGCATCTTTCATCGGATCATGTCATGGAAACTAGGAAAGTCGTAAGGTCGGTAAGCGACAGTGTGGTGGATAGAACGGTGAAATAGCGAATAGAATTAATAGCCAGTTTGGCGGCCGGCGTAAGCGCCAGTCTGGCCAAACATTCTGCTGAAGATGCCGCCCGCTGACGTCTTGGCCTTCTTTGAGGGCTGCGTGTCGTACAACGGGAGGGTGTGTTGCTGCTTTGGTGCATATGACGAGATGGGGCCATTGATATATACAAGATTGGCGCCCATGTCTGCGTCGTAGCGCTGGAGGATAGCCTCTGAAGGCTCGTCGAGGAAGCTGTCGGGCGAGTCGGACGATGTCGAGACAGACGAGCTCCTGGTGGGTGGCGATAGAGATGGGGTGCGCGATGCCGCGCGGGATGATGGGATGTAGCGTGGTGCAGGATGCCTCTGGGGACGAGAGGCATATGATGAAAGGGATGAGTTTGATGCGTAGGGCTTGGTCGAGCGCGAGAGGTTCTCGACGGAAAGCTGGTACTGTTGACGTGCAAGCTCCTTCTCTTTCTCTGCGAGCCTGGCCTTCTCGGCCTGGCGAGATTGCCAGACACG